>VFQM010001461.1_pt1 | contig 20617 bp, 18 predicted proteins | sample 3512391 | NCBI WGS metagenome assembly VFQM01 (sample SAMN10412369, study PRJNA504923) | tailings metagenome | isolation source: Replicate 1 from Balatoc abandoned mine | place: Philippines | reverse complement strand
GGTTCGTCGGCAAGCGGCCTGGCCCTGCCCGAAGATCCCAAGTTCTTTGACAAGAACGACCCCAACTACCGCAAGGCGACTGTGGTGGTGAACGGTGAGATCATCACCGGCACCGATATCGACCAGCGCGTTGCCCTGCTGGTCGCGGCTAGCGGCGGCAAGATCGATCCCGAAGAGCTCAAGCGGCTGAAGCTGCAGGTGCTGCGCAACCTGATGGACGAAACGCTCCAGATCCAGGAAGCCGCCGCCCAGAAGATCGAGGTCGAGCCCGAAGAAATCGAGCAAACCTATACCCGGATCGCCGGCCAGAACTTTGGCCAGGATCCCAAGGCGATGGAAGCCTATCTGACCAAGATCGGCTCGTCGCCCGCCTCGCTCAAGCGCCAGATCCGCGGCGAACTGTCGTGGCAGCGGTTGCTACGCCGCAACGTCCAGCCATTCGTGAACGTCTCGGACGATGAAGTGCGCGAAGTGCTGAAGCGGATGCAGGATGCCAAGGGCACCGAAGAATACCGCGTCGGCGAAATCTTCCTTTCGGCCACGGCCGAGAACCGCGAAGCCGTGCTGGCCAATGCGACCCGCATCGTCGAGCAGTTGCGCGGCGGCGGCAGCTTCGTCGGCTATGCCCGTCAGTTCTCCGAAGCCTCGACTGCCTCGGTCGGTGGTGACCTCGGCTGGGTCCGACTGGGCCAGCTGCCAGCTGAACTCGGCACGGCGCTGCAAAGCCTGCAGACCGGCCAGCTGGCCGGCCCGATCGAGATTCGCGGCGGTTTTTCAATCGTGGCCCTGATCGACAAGCGCCAGGTTCTGACCGCCGATCCGCGCGATGCCGTACTCAGCCTCAAGCAGCTTTCGATCAGCTTCCCGCCCGGCACGACCGAGGCCCAGGCCACGGCCAAGGCCAAGAGCTTTGCCGAAGCCGTCCAGGCCGCGCGCGGCTGCGGCACGGTGGACGCGATTGCCCAGCAGCAAGGCGCCGAAGTCGTCACCAATGACCAGATCAAGGCGCGCGACCTGCCCGGGCCGCTCCAGAATCTGGTGCTTGGCATGACGCTGGGTGAAGTTACGCCGCCGTTCGGCTCGATCCAGGATGGCGTGCGCGTGCTGATGCTGTGCGGCCGCGACGATCCGAAGGATGCGACCGCACCGGACTTCGAACAGGTCCAGGGCCAGATCGAGGACGAACGCGTCAACAAGCGGGCCCAGGCCTATCTGCGCGACCTGCGGCGCGACGCCGTGATCGACTACGACTGATCGCGGCGTGAGCGAGGGGGCACTCGTCGTATCGCTGGGCGATCCGGCGGGCGTCGGTCCCGAGCTCATTGCGGCTGCCTGGGCGGCGCGCGAGGCCGAACTGCTAATGCCCTTCGTGGTGGCCGGCGGGGCCGAGGTGCTGGCCGCTGCCGCGCAATCGCGCGGCCTGTCAGTCCCGATCCGCGAGGTGTTCCATCCGGGCGAGGCACTGGAGTGCTTCGATTTCATGCTACCCGTGCTGGCTGGTGCAGATGGTGATTATACGCCCGGCACACCCAGCCGCGAGGGCGCCGAACTGGCCCTCGCCTCGCTGACCGAAGCGACCGACCTCACCCGCAATGGCGATTGCTGGGGCCTGGTCACGGCGCCAATCGCCAAGTCACTGCTGGCCGAGGTTGGTTTCACCCATCCGGGCCAGACCGAGTTTGTCGCCGCAGCCTGCGGCGTGGCAGCCGATGATGCGGTCATGATGCTGGCCGGACCGACGCTGCGTACCGTTCCGCTGACAGTGCACGTCGCGCTCTCGGCCGTGCCGGGACTGATCACCGCTGACCTGATCGTCCGCAAGGCGCGGATAGTAGCCAAGGCCCTCGCCCAGGATTTCGGGATCTACCATCCCCGCCTCGCCATTGCCGCGCTCAATCCCCATGCCGGGGAAGACGGGCGGATGGGGCACGAGGATGCAGCTGTGATCGCCCCGGCCGTGGCCGCGCTGCGGGCCGAAGGGATCGAGGCGAGCGGTCCGCATCCGGCCGATGCCCTGTTCACCCCCCGCGCCCGCGCCACCTATGATGCGGCGCTGTGCATGTATCACGATCAGGCGCTGGTGCCGCTGAAAGCGCTGGACTTTGATGAAGGCGTCAACGTCACTCTGGGCCTGCCCATCGTGCGCACCAGTCCCGACCACGGCACCGCCTTCGGCATCGCCGGCCAGAATGTCGCCGATCCTGGCGCCACCATCGCCGCGATCCGCATGGCCGGTGAGATTGCCGCCCGCCGCGCCGGAGCAGATCTTGGCTGACCTGCCGCCGCTACGCGATGTCATCAACCGCCACGGCCTGTTCGCCTCCAAGGCGCTGGGTCAGAACTTCCTGTTCGACGAACAGTTGCTCGACCGGATCGCGGCGATCCCGGGCAAACTCAAGGGCCAGCAGGTGCTGGAAGTCGGACCAGGCCCCGGCGGCCTGACGCGCGCGCTCTTGCGGGCCGGAGCGCAGGTCACCGCGATCGAGATGGACCGCCGCTGCCTGCCAGCCCTCGCCGAACTGGCCGAGGCCTTTCCCGGCCAGCTCCGCGTGATCGAGGGCGATGCCACCAAGGTCGATCATGGCCTGGAAGGGCCGTTTCACGTTGTTGCCAATCTGCCCTACAACGTCGGCACCATGCTCTTCACGGGCTGGCTTTCAGGCCAGGACTGGCCGCCGCAATGGGCCAGCCTGACGCTGATGTTCCAGCTTGAGGTTGCCCAGCGGATCGTCGCCGAGGCTGGCAGCGATGCCTATGGCCGGCTTGCCGTGCTGGCCCAGTGGCGCTCGCAGGCCAAAATCGCAATGAAAGTCCACCGCAGCGCCTTCACCCCGCCGCCCAAGGTGATGAGCGCCGTGGTCCACGTCACCCCGGCTGCCATGCCGGAGGGCGTTTCGGCCCGCATGCTGGAGCGCGTGACCGAAGCCGCGTTCGGCCAACGCCGCAAGATGCTGCGTCAAAGCCTCAAGGGATTGCCAGGCGCACTCGAAGCGCTCGACCGCCTTGGCATCGATCCGCAACGCCGCGCCGAGACGCTCAGCGTTGCGGAATTTGTCAGCCTGGCGCGGGCGCTGTCCTAGCCGCCCTTCTTCACCCGCCGCCATTGGTGGAGCAGCGGTTCAGTATAGCCGCTGGGCTGTTCCACGCCCTTGAACACCAGGTCCAGCGCCGCGCGGAAGGCCGGGGCATCCTCGTTACCGACCAGCGGCTCATAAAGCGGATCGCCGGCGTTCTGGGCGTCGACCTTGGCGGCCATGCGGCGCAGGCTGTCCATCACCTGCTCCTTTGTGCAGACGCCGTGGAGCAGCCAGTTGGCCATATGCTGGCTGGAGATACGCAGCGTCGCCCGGTCTTCCATCAGACCGATGTCATTGATGTCCGGCACCTTGGAGCAGCCGACGCCCTGGTCGATCCAGCGCACGACATAACCGAGCAGGCCCTGGGAATTGTTGTCGAGTTCGGCCCGCACTTCCTCTTCCGACCAGTTGGTGCCCTGGGCCAGCGGCACCGTCAGCAGCGGGTCGAGGCCCGGCGTGGGCTTGTCCGCCAATTCCTGCTGCACGGCGAAGACATCGACCGCGTGGTAGTGCATCGCGTGGAGCGTCGCAGCCGTGGGTGACGGGACCCAGGCGGTGTTGGCACCAGACTTCGGGTGCCCGATCTTCTGGACCATCATCTCGCCCATCAAGTCGGGCGCGGCCCACATGCCCTTGCCGATCTGCGCCTTGCCGGAAAGACCGCAGGACAGGCCGATCTGGACATTGCGCGCCTCATAGGCGGCGATCCACGAAGAAGCCTTCATGTCGGCCTTGCGGATCATCGCCCCGGCCTTCATCGAGGTGTGGATTTCATCGCCGGTGCGGTCGAGGAAGCCGGTGTTGATGAAGACGATCCGGTCCTTCACCGCGTGGATGCAGGCGGCAAGGTTGGCCGAGGTGCGGCGTTCCTCGTCCATCACGCCAACCTTCACGGTGTGGCGCGGCAGGCCGAGCAGATCTTCGACCGCATCGAACAGGTCATTGGTAAAGGCGCACTCTTCCGGCCCGTGCTGCTTGGGCTTGACGATGTAGATGCTGCCGTGGCGGCTGTTGCCGTACTTGCAGAGCCCACGCACGTCGTGCGCGCCGATCGCGCTGGTGACGACGGCGTCCATGATCCCTTCCGGAATCTCGCTGCCATCGGCGAGCAGGATCGCCGGGTTGGTCATCAGGTGGCCGACATTGCGGACGAACAGCAGACTGCGGCCCGGCAGGACCAGATCGCCCCAGGCACGGTCACCATTGAGGGTGCGGGTCATCGTGCGCCCGCCCTTCTCGAAGGTTTCGGCCAGATCGCCGCGGATCACGCCGAGCCAGTTGCGATAGGCGTTGAGCTTGTCCTCGGCATCGACTGCGGCGATCGAATCCTCGAGATCGCAGATCGTGGTGAGCGCGGATTCCAGCAGGACATCGGCGATGCCGAGCGGGTCAGTCTTGCCGACCGGATGCGCCGGATCGACCACCACTTCGATATGCAGGCCGTTGTGGCGGAACAGGAAGCCGCCCGGCTTGGTCGCGACGAGGTGTTCGCAGGCCCCGCCGCTCAGCGCCGCTTCCCAGCCGGGGATCGCCGAATTCAGGAACTTGCGCACCGCCGCGATCACGGCGGCCCCGCGCACCTCGTCATAACCGCCGGGACGCGCCGGCGCGGCATCAAGCGCATCGGTGCCGTAATAGGCATCATAAAGACTGCCCCAGCGGGCATTGGCGGCATTCAGCAGGAACCGGGCGTTGAGCACCGGCACGACCAGCTGTGGCCCGGCCATGGTGGCTATTTCCGGATCGACGTTCTGCGTGCCGACCTGGAACGGGGCGGGCTCGGGAACCAGGTAGCCGATTTCGCGCAGGAAAGCCTGGTATTCCGCGCCGTCGATCGACTGTCCGGCCCGCGCGGCGTGCCAGGCGTCGATCTGCGCCTGCAGCGCGTCGCGCTTGGCCAGCAGCGCGCGGTTGACCGGCACGAAGCGCTCCACAAGGGCGGCAAACCCGGCCCAGAACTGGCCCAGATCCTGCCCGAGCGGGCTGACAACCTCGTTCTCGATAAAAGCGGCCAGCGCCGCATCAACTTGCAGGCCCGACTTCTCAACCCGATCGCTCATTGTTCCTCGCACGCATTGAATCGCACAGCACAATGGCGTGCTGCCGACTGGTTCATCGACGATCCCGGGGAGGAAGTCACGCGCCTATGCCGCAGTTGCGAAGGGATGGCAACCGTCTCCCCTCCCGCTTGCGGGAGGGGTCGGGGGTGGGCCCGCAGTTTGCTTCAACCCGGCCCACCCCTAGCCCCTCCCGCAAGCGGGAGGGAGACATTTGTGCTGGGGGTTGGAACCCCCTCGCGCCTCGGCTAGAGGTGGTAACAGATGCAACAACTTACCCCCGCCGAAGCCGCGCTGGTCGCCAGCGTCGATGCTGCGCCAATGCTGGATCAGGTGCTGGCCTGGAGCGCGGTCAACACCGGCACCGGCAACCTGCCGGGGCTGGCGACCTATGTCGCCATGCTCGCCGATGCGTTCGCCACGCTGCCGGGGGAGATTATGCTGGTCGACCCGGCCAAGGTTGGCGCTGTCGCCGCCGACGGGCGCGAGGTCGAGGTGGCTTACGGCAAGCATCTGGTGCTGCGGGTTCGGCCCGGCGCCAACCGCCGCTTCCTGCTGACCGGGCACATGGACACGGTCTTCCCCGCCGACCATTCGTTCCAGACGACCCGCTGGCTCGACGACGAGACCCTGAACGGCCCCGGTGTTGCCGACATGAAGGGTGGGATCGCGGTGATCCTCGCTGCGCTGAAGGCATTCGAAGACAGCGCCGCTGCCTCGGGCGTGGGCTATGACGTGCTGCTCAATTCGGACGAGGAAACGGGCAGCCTCTCCTCCGCGCCGCTGATCGCCGAACTCGCGGCGGGCAAGATCGCGGCGCTGACTTACGAACCGGCCGCCCTCCCCGATGGCACTCTGGCCGGGGCGCGCGGTGGCAGCGGGAATTACAGCCTGATCGTCACCGGCAAGTCGGCCCATGCCGGACGCAACCCGCAGGACGGGCGCAACGCCATCGTTGCCGCTGCCGCGCTGACGCTGGGGCTGAAAGCGCTGGAGCGCCCCGGCCTCAGCATCAACCCGGCCAGGATCGACGGGGGCAGCGCGAACAATGTCGTGCCCGATCATGCCGTGCTGCGCTTCAACATTCGCCCGATGGAGACCGATCTGGCAGACTGGTTTGAACAACAGATCAATCAGTTGATCGCCACTGTTGCGGCAGAACACGATGTTTCGATCCACCGCCACGGCGGGATCAGTCGCCCGCCCAAGCCGCTTGATCCGCCGGCCGAACGCCTGTTCGAGCTGGTCCGGACGTGTGGCGCGGCGCTGGGCCAGTCGATCCGCTGGCAGAGCAGCGGCGGCGTCTGCGATGGCAACAATATCGCCGCCTGCGGTGTCCCCGTGGTTGATACGATGGGCGTGCGCGGCGGTTCGATCCATTCACCCGACGAATTCCTGATCGTCCCCAGCCTGGCCGAGCGCGCGCAATTGTCTGCCCTCGTCCTGCACCGTCTTGCTACCGGAGTAACCTTGTGACCTTCGTGATCCGTTCGGCCAATGCCGACGACCTGCAGCACCTTTACGAGATGGCCAAGCGGACCGGCGGGGGCTTCACCAACCTGCCCCCCGATCGCAAGGCGCTGACCGCCAAGCTGGAGCGCGGCGCCCAGGCCTTTGCCCGGACGGACGACGAGCTGGGCGATGACCTGTTCGTTTTCGTGCTCGAAAATACCGCCACCGGCGAGGTGCGCGGCACCTGCCAGATCTTCTCGGCAGTCGGGCTGAAGTGGCCGTTCTATTCCTACCGGATTGGCGCGCTGACTCAGCATAGCGAAGAGCTGGGACGAACATTCCGCGCTGATATCCTCAATTTATCGACCGATCTTGAGGGTGCAAGTGAAGTTGGCGGACTATTCCTCCACCCGGGTGAACGTGCCGGGGGCCTGGGCATGCTGATCGCCCGCAGCCGCTACCTGTTCATCCGCAACCACCGCCAGCGCTTTGCCGACCGGTGCCTAGCCGAGCTGCGCGGCGTGATTGACGAGGCCGGTGGTTCGCCCTTCTGGGATGGCGTGGCCGGGCGCTTCTTCGGGATGAATTTCCAGGACGCGGACGAATTCAACGCCAAGTTCGGCAACCAGTTCATCGCCGATCTGATGCCCAAGCACCCGGTCTATATCGCCATGTTGTCCGATGCGGCCAAGGCCGTGATCGGCGTGCCTCACCCCTCGGGCCGCGCCGCCATGCGGATGCTGGAGGAAGAAGGCTTCGCCTGGGAAAATTATATCGACATCTTTGACGGCGGCCCGACCATGACTGTGCGGACTGACCAGATCCGCTCGATCCGCGAAGCGCAGGATCAGCCTGTAGTCGCGATCGATGCCGGCCTGGGCGATCACAAGGCCGGCGAGAAACGCCTCGTCTCGGTCGGCCGCCTCGCCGATTTCCGCACGGCCTATGGCTGGGTCGATCAGCGGGATGGTGGGATCGCGCTCGATCCGGACTGCGCCAAGCTGCTGGGGGTCGAACCCGGCATGTCCGTAACCCATGTCGCACGGTGGTGAGCCATGAGCATGGTTGAAATCAATTTCGACGGCATCGTCGGCCCGAGCCACAATTATGCCGGTCTCAGCCTCGGCAACATCGCCTCGGCCAGCAATGCCGGTGATACCAGCTATCCGCGCGCCGCAGCGCTGCAGGGGCTGGGCAAGATGCGCCACAACCTGGCACTGGGGCTGACGCAGGGCTTTCTCCTGCCCCTGCCCCGGCCCAATGGCACCTTCCTCTCGGCCATCGGCGCTGATGGCAGCGAGGATCGCCGTCTGCTCGCCGCCGCCTGGTCGGCCAGCTCGATGTGGACGGCCAATGCCGCGACGGTCTCCCCTGCGCCGGACACGACCGACGGCCGCTGCCACCTGACCGCCGCCAACCTCGTCACCATGCCACATCGCAGCCAGGAATGGCCTGACACGGTCAAGCAGCTGCGCCTGGCCTTTGCCAATGCGGACCACTTTGCCGTGCACAATGCCGTCCCCGCCTGCTTTGGCGACGAGGGCGCGGCCAACCACATGCGGATGGGGACCGGCCACGGCGCGCCCGGTATCGAGATCTTCGTCTACGGCAAGAGCGGCGGCCCCTTCCCCGCCCGGCAGCACGAGCAGGCCAGTCGCGCCGTGGCGCGCCTGCATGGCCTTGATCCGGCGCGGACCCTGTTCGTCGAACAGAACCCCGAGGCAATTGCCGCGGGCGCTTTCCATAACGATGTGGTGGCCGTTGCCAATGAGCGCGTGCTGTTTACGCACGAACTGGCCTTTGCCGATCCGGAGGGCACCTATGCCGCAATCCGCGCGGCTCTGCCCGAGGCGGAGATCGTTATCGTCCCGGCCGAAGCCGTCAGCCTGGACGATGCAATCAAGTCCTACCTGTTCAACGCCCAGCTCCTCACCCTGCCGTCGGGCGAGATGGGCCTGGTGATCCCGCTCGAAGCCTGGGAGCACCCGCGCGTCCGCGCCTGGCTCGATGGCATGCTGGCCAGCAATGGCCCGATCCGCCGGGTCCTGCCGGTCGACGTGCGCCAGTCGATGGCCAATGGCGGCGGTCCGGCCTGCCTGCGGCTGCGTGTGGTGGCAGACCCGGCGACCGTTGACCCGCGCTTCCTGCTCGACGAGGCAAAGATCGCGCTGATCGAAACGGTTGTGGCGGCGCATTGGCCCGAATCGATCCGGCCTGACCAACTCGGCGATCCCGCCCTTGCCGCCCAGATCGTTGCGGCCCGCCAGGCCCTGCTCGGAGCGCTTGAACTGGTTGAGCTGGCCTGACGTCGGACCGGCTTACAACCGGGCACAGCGTTAACCAGTGCCTTGCGCAGTTGTCCTGATTTGGCATGATGGTTGCTCAAATCCTTGTTAAGGACGCGCGAGGGACCATGCTGCACAAGATCAGCCGACTGTTTGTGATCAAGACCCCGCTCGAGGCCTATCTGATTATCTATGCCCTGGCGCTGGGCGCGGTTGAGCGCGGTTCGGTCTATCTGACAAAGTTTCCGGGCTTTGGCGGCAAGCTGCTGTTCCTCGCCTGCACCTGCGCGGTCTTCATGGCCGGCGCGAAGATCCTCGATTGCCTGAAGCACGAGCAGCGCCTCACGGAGAAGTCAGAATAGGCGATCTAGTGGCGGGCTGAGCCGATCGTTTTCAGAATGGCTCAGGCCGGAGCGAGAATGGTGGACTGCGAGAACCGGCGCGCAGCGACCTTACTGGTCGTGAGCACCGGAAGCGCAGCAGGCTGCCGTTCGCAGCCCGGCATGGGCCATTCTGGAAATGATCGGGAAAGTGGGGCGTTTCTGTTGCAAGGTACGCCCCGGACCCCGTTCTTGGTAGTGTAACTTCAGGCCGCTAGGCCCTAGAATTACGCAGCAAGAGCAAGTGCTTCGTTGTCGTTGGCACTTGTGAGTTTTGAGCCTTGAACGGGTTACTCAGCCCGGGCGAAAACTGCGCTTTTCAACACACGTCGATCCTAGTTCGGCCCCGTCAACACCTCTGCGACAACAGAGCCCCGGATGGTTCCGGGATGGTGATGGTGGAGCCGCCGGGTACCGCCCCCGGGTCCGCTGCATCTATTGCACGCCGCAATTTATCGCCATAGCCGGGCGAACCCGGCGAGAGCCAATATAGGTAAGGCTGGCACAAATGAAAAGGGCGGGAGCTGTGCCCCCGCCCTTTCCGATTGCGACCGACCGCAATTCAGCCCTTCTTGAGCGCGTCCCTGATCTCGGTCAGCAGGTCCACCTCGCTCGGCCCGGCAGCAGCAGGCGGCGGCGGCATCACCTTGTTGGCCTGGCGCACGATCAGGAAGATCACGAAGGCCAGGATCAGGAAATTGATCACGGCCGTAACAAAGCTGCCCCAGGCAACTACCGTCGCCCCGGCAGCCTTGGCCGCAGCCAGCGTTGCCCCGGCCGGGGCTTCGCCCGCCAGCACGGTATACTTGTTCGAGAAATCGACCCCGCCGGTAATGAAGCCGATCACCGGCATGATTACGTCGTCGGTCAGCGACGAAACGATCTTTCCGAATGCGGCACCGATGATCACGCCGACAGCCAGATCCAGCACGTTGCCACGCGCAATAAAGGCCTTGAATTCACTAAGCATTGTGCGTCCCCTTCAGTTATCCCCACGGACGTCGAAATAGCTGCCACGAAAGGCGACACGGGACAACAATCAATTGCACCGCAACGATTTTTGCGAGCACCGCTTGAACGCGCCGCCCCTCGCGCTACATCCATGCACAGTCGCGGCCCGATAGGCCGCTCTGGAATAGGGATGCCTTGCATGACCGCTGCCATTGTCCGCCGTTTCGGCCGTTTTGCCCTGGTCGCCGCCGCTGCCGCCACACTGGCCGGTTGCGGGATCAACTCCGTGCCGACTGCCGAGGAAAACGCCAAGGCCAAGTGGGCCGATGTCGAAAGCGCCTATCAGCGCCGCGCTGACCTGATCCCAAGCCTGGTCGAGACCACCAAGGGCGCTGCCGCTTCGGAAACCCAGATCCTGACCAACGTGACTAACGCCCGCGCTGCGGCCACCTCGATCAACGTTCGGACCGAGGACCTCTCGGACCCTGCGACGTTCGAGAAGTTCCAAAACGCGCAGAACCAGCTGACCCAGGCGCTCGGCCAGCTGCGCACTGTGGTGGAGAACTATCCTCAGCTGCAGAGCCAGGCCCGCTTTGCCGACCTGATGGTACAGCTGGAAGGGACCGAGAACCGCATCAACGTGGCCCGCACCCGTTACAACGAGGCGGTGCAGGAATATAACACCACGATCCGCACCTTCCCCGATGCGATCGGTGCCAAGCTGATCCACGGTGCCAAGCCGATGGTGCCGTTCAAGGCCGATCCGGGCGCCTCGGCCGCACCGAAGGTCGATTTCGGGACTACGCCGGCTCCGGCTGCCGCTCCGGCCAATGACAACGCGGCTGTACCGGCTTCACCCGCTGCGGCGGCGCAGTAAGCCGGCACCGCCAGACGGAGCCCGGCGCCATGCGCCAGTTCACCCTGTGGCTTTGCGCCGTGCTGGCATCGCTGTCCCTGGCGATGTCCGGCACGAGCGCAATGGCCGAACTCCCCCCGCGCCCCGACGGACCGGTGCTGGACGCGGCCGGGATCATTCCGGACGCGGACGAGGCTGCGCTCGATGCCAAGCTCCGCGCCTACAATAAGGACACGGGCCGAGCGATCATTGTCGCCACGGTCCCCTCGCTCGATGACCAACCGGTCGATGCCTATGCCCAGCAGCTGGCCGAGACCTGGGACATTGGCGGGGCAGAGAGCGAACAGGGCGTGCTGTTCCTGGTCGCCCCGACCGAGCGCAAGATCCGCATCCATACGGCCCGCGGCGTGCAGGAGCGCCTGCCCGACGTGCTCGCCGGGCGGATCATTCGCGACACGATCACGCCGCGCTTCAAGGCCCGGGACATGGCCGGCGGGATCACCGCCGGGGTCGATGCGATCATTGCCCAACTCAACCGTGATCCGGCGGAGGCCAAGGCCGTGGCCGAAGCTGCCGCCGCAGCGGCCAAGCAGCGGCGAAGCGGGAACGAGGAGGCCAGTGTCGGCGCAGTGATCTTCTGGATCGTGCTGATCCTGTTCCTGATCATGCTGTTCGGCCGCGGCCGGCGGCGCCACGGGCTGCGCCGCCATTCCGATGCCGGGATCGTCATGTGGGAAGCCGGTAACCTAGCTGCGAACATCGCCGCCAACATTGCGATCAATGCCGCCCTTGGCGGGCGCGGCGGGGACAGCGGCGGCTTTGGCGGATTCGGTGGTTTTGGTGGAGGCGGCGGCGGCTTTGACGGCGGCGGCGCCTCGGGGGATTGGTAAGCCATGGCCAAGCCCATTCACTTGACCGCTGCCGAGCACGAACGCGTATCCGCAGCCGTTGCCCAGGCCGAAAGCCACAGCGCGGGCGAGATCGTGACGATCGTCACCGAACGCTCCGACGGCTATGCCGACATTGCCCTCGCCTGGGCCGGCTTCGTCGCGCTGACCGCCTTGACGGCTTTCTCGGTCTTCACCGACTTCTATCTCGACCTTTACGACCTGGTCCTGGGCGACTGGGGCCGCGAATGGACCCATCAGGGTATTGCCACTCTGGCCGCAACCATCGCGATTTTGAAGTTCATTGCCATGGTGCTGCTGCAGTTCTGGGCCCCATTGAAGTGGTTCCTGGTACCGCGCTTCATCAAGGCCGGCCGGGCCCGCGCCCGCGCGATCACCTGTTTCAAGGTCGGTGCGGAACGCCGCACCCATGGCCGCACCGGCATCCTGATCTACGTCAGCCTGCGTGAGCAGCATGCCGAGATTCTGGCCGACGCCGCCATCGCCAGCAAGGTCGGTCCCGAGGTCTGGGGCGAGGCCATGGCAGCGCTGCTGGCTGGCATCCGCGCGGGCGATCTGGCCAGCGGGCTGGTCGGGGCGGTCGAGAAGGTCGGCGCGGTGCTGGCCCAGCACTTCCCCCGCGCCGCCGATGACCAGAACGAGCTGCCCGACCGGGTCATCGAGGTATGAGCCAGGTTGATCTCGACCTGCCCGAGCAGGTCCACTGGGAAGGCAAGTACATCGTCGCGAAGACCCGTGGACGGTGGGAATACGTCAGCCGTGCGCGCGGCATCCGCGCCGCCGTTATCATAGCCATCGACCCCGAGGACCACGTCATCCTGGTCGAGCAGTACCGCGTGCCGCTGGGCCGCGCCTGCATCGAACTGCCCGCCGGCCTGATCGGCGACGAGACCGAGGGCGAGGACCCGACCGAGGCCGCCGCTCGCGAGCTTGAGGAAGAGACCGGCTATCGCGCCGCGCGGATCGAGGTGCTGGGCGAATTCCACTCCTCCCCCGGCATGGTCAGCGAAAGCTTCACCCTGCTGCGCGCGCATGACCTCGTCCGCGTTGGCCCCGGCGGCGGGACCGAGGGCGAGGCGATCACCGTCCACCGCGTCCCTCGCAAGACCCTTCCCGCCTTCATCGTCGAGCGCCGCGCCATGGGCGATGCGATGGACGTCAAGCTGCTGCTCCTGCTCGGCCCGCAACTGCTCGGGTAAAGCGGCCTTCACCCCCTCGCCATCGCTCCCGATTGCCGCTATCCAGCGCGCAAGAACAGGGAGAGGACCACATGGCAGGACGTGTTGCAGGCAAGAAGGCGCTTATCACCGGCGCGGCGCAGGGGCTGGGCGCGGCCCAGGCCATGATGCTGGCGCGCGAAGGCGCACAGGTTCTCCTGGCTGACATCAACGCCGCCGGTGCCGCCCAACAAGCCGAAGCCATCAACGCCGAACTCGGCGCCGGCACCGCCTTCTCGGTCGCTCTCGACGTCACTAGTGAAGAGCAGTGGGTGGCCGCGGTCGACTATGCCGCTGATCACCTCGGTGGCCTCTCGGTCCTCGTCAACAACGCCGGGATCGGGGTGCGCGGCAATATCGAGACCTGCACTCTGGCCGAATGGCACAAGGGCTTTGCGGTCAACGTCGATTCGGTCTTCCTCGGCTGCCAGAAGGCCCTGCCACTGCTGAAGGACAACCAGCCCGGGTCGATCATCAACATCTCCTCGATCGCCGGCCTGATCGCTTCGGACACCATGCCCGGCTACAACGCCAGCAAGGCGGCGGTGTGGATGCTGTCCAAGTCAGTCGCGCTGTACTGCGCCAAGATGGGCTGGGACATCCGCTGCAACTCGGTCCACCCGACCTTCATCGACACCCCGATCCTGGATGGCATGGTCAATTCCACCGGCAAGCCGAAGGACGTGATCATGGACAAGCTGGCCCGCCAGATCCCATTGAAGCGCGTCGGCCACCCGGACGACATCGCCAATGGCGTGCTCTACCTCGCTAGCGACGAGAGCCGCTTCATGACCGGCGCCGAGCTCAAGCTCGACGGCGGCATCTCGGCAATGTAACCCACGGACCATGGGCGACACCGCCAACACCAAGCCCCGCGCCTTCCGCGTCACCTCGTTCGACGTGGCGGCCGAGGCTGGCGTCAGCCAATCGACCGTCAGCCGCGCGCTGGCGGGCGATCCGGTGGTGAGCGAGGCAACCCGCGCCCGCGTGTTCGAAGCCGCCCGCCGCCTCAACTACGCGGTGGACGAGAATGCCGCCCGCCTCCGCTCCGGCCGCACCGCCACCCTGGCCGTGGTGGTGATCTGCCGCCCGGACGAGGACCGCAAGGACCTCAACCCCTTCACCTACTCGCTCCTCGGCACGGTCTGCGCCGCCGCCTCGGCCCGCGGGTACGAGACGCTGGTCTCCTTCCAGGACGGGCCGGAAAACCTCTCGGGCCGCTATGAAGACCGCCGCCGCGCCGATGGCCTGATCGTGATCGGCACGACCCAGAACCTCGCCGCCTGGACCTATTACCGCGACCTGGGTCTGGGCGGCACGCGCATGGTCTGCTGGGGCAGCCCGTTCGACGAGCTCGACTGGATCCGCAGCGACAACCACGCCGGCGCGCTCCTCGCCACGCGCCACCTGATCGAAGCAGGCTACCGCGCCCCCGCCTGCATCGGCTCCGAAGCCTCGCTCCAGCGCCAGTTCAAGGAGCGCTACGACGGCTATGTCGAGGCGATGCAGGAAGCCGGCCTGACCCCGCGCCTGGTCGAGATCGAGGAAGGCCTCAGCCGCGAGGAGCAAGGCCGCCGCGCCGCCCGCCAGCTGATCGACGCTGGCCTCCCGTGCGACTCGATCTTCGCCGTCTGCGACGAGATCGCGCTCGGAACCCTGCGCGAGCTGTCAGAGGCCGGCGTGGCCGTCCCCGGCCGGCTCGGCCTGATCGGCTTCGATGGCATCCGCGCCAGCGCCAATGCCATGCCGCCGCTCTCCAGCATCCAGCCCGACTTCGCCGCCGCCGGAGCCATGCTGGTCGACAAGCTCCTGGCGACCATTGCCGGTGAGCCCAATACCGATCGCCGCGTGCCGGTCACCCTGCTCGCCCGTGAGAGCACGCGCCGCCCGGCGTGATAGCACGGGCGCCATGACCCACTACGACACCACCGTCCCCGTCCTCGTCGCTGGCGGCGGGGCCTGCGGGGCGATTGCGGCCCTTGCCGCCCATGCCGCCGGGGCCGAGGTTGCCCTTCTCGAGGCCGAGGCCCGGCCGATGGGCTCCTCCGGCATGTCGCAGGGCCTGATCGCCGCCGCCGGCACCCGCGCCCAGGCCGAGGCCGGGATCGAGGACAGCCCGGAACGCTTCCTGGCCGACATCATGGCCAAGACGCAGGGCCTCGCTGACCCGGTCATCGCCCATACCCTCGCCCACCAGTCCGGCCCGACGCTCGACTGGATGGTCGATCACCTCGACCTCCCCTGGACGCTCGACCGCACCTTTCGCCCCTCCTACGGCAACTCGACCTGGCGCATCCACGGCTGGGCCGGGCACGGCGGGCAGGACATGGTCGACCTGCTCCACGTCCGCCTGGCCGAGGCCGGGATCCCGGTCCTGACCGAGGCCCGCCTGACCAAGGTCGATGCCGACGCCAGCGGCCACGTGCACGGCGTGACCATCGCCCGCCCCGGCGGCGCGACAGAGCAGATCGGCTGCGGCGCGCTGGTCCTCGCCTGCGGGGGCTTCGCCGCCAACCCCGCAATGATTGCCGCCCACATCCCCGAGATGGCCACGGCCCGCAACCACGGGCACGAAGGCAGCCAGGGCACCGCCCTTGCCATCGGCCAGGCCCTCGGCGCCGCCGCTGGCGATCTGGGCGCCTTCCAGGGCTATCCCATGCTGGCCGAGCCGCACGGGGTGACCGTGCCGCCGCCGCTGCTGGTCGAGGGCGGCGTGCTGGTCAACACCATGGGCCAGCGCTTCGCCGACGAGACCTTCGACATCGCCGGCATGGTCCACGCCGTGCTGGCCCAGCCCGGCGGCCACGTCTGGGCACTGCACGATGCTGGAATCGCCGAGCGACTGCGGCCGATCCCCGAGTACGCCCAGCTCGCCAGCCTCGGTGCGGTCCGACCGGTCGCGGCCGCCGCCCTGCCCGAGGCCGCGCTCGCAACGACCCTGGCCGAGGCCCATGCCGCCCATGCCGCTGGCCAGCCCGATGCCTTCGGCCGCACCTGGACCAGCCCGCCCCCCGCCGGGGAGCTGCTGGCGATCAAGGTGGTCGGCGCGATCTACCACACCCAGGGCGGCTTGCAGATCGACGCCGGGGCCCGCGTGGTCCGGCCCGACGGAACGCCGCTGCCCAACCTCCTCGCCGGCGGCGGCGCGGCGCGTTCGGTCTCCGGACCGTCCTCGTGGGGGTATCTCCCCGCCATGGGCCTGTGCACAGCGGTCACGCTTGGCCGGCTGGCGGGCGAGAGCGCGGCGCGGCTCGCGTTGATGAAGGCCCACCCCTAACCCCGCCCGCTTGCGGGAGGGGCGCGAGACTTGGTTAGCCAAAGGCGAACCTAGTCGCAGCGGGGTGGGCAACGCCGAGGCAGCGTTACGCTGCGGTTGACACAGTTGACACCCAGTCCGCTTTTTCCAACAGGCCGTTTCGCGCGGTTTTGTGCGGGTTACACACTGTTTCACGGCGCTTCGTCGCTCCGGGAGAATAAAAAAACACCGCCTCAATAGCCCGCCCCGCCGCGCGCGCGGCGGCGCTGCCGGGCCGGATCAGTAGCATCGGCGCCGTACCAGCTCGCCCTGGCAAAGTGCTCTTCCGCCTCCACCGCGGCGCGGTCGTCCGCGAAGGGCCAGCCCGGCCCCGGCACGGCCTCGCCCTCTTCCCAGGCGAGCGAGGCGGCCTCGATCCGTTCGAGCAGCGCATCGAAAGCGCCCCCGGCATATTCGCGCGCCACCTGGTGGCGGCCGACGCGCCACGGGTTTTCCAGCACCCATTGCGCCAGGCGGTTGTCATGGCGGCGCGTCGTGCCGACCAGCTCGCCATGGTAGAAGTGCTGGATCTCCTCGCCATTCAGCGCGCGGTCCATCACCGCCTGGGCCAGCGCGTGCATCCCGCACTCCAGCGCCACTTCCCAGCCCAGCGCAAAGGGCTGCCCCTGCAAGCGGTTGCGCAGGTTATAGGCGGCGGTCCGGCTCATCCCCACCGCCCGCGCCGCCGCCGCGACCGATTGCGTCGCCGCCAGCTCGCGCAGGAAGGCCACCATCTTGGGCCGGGTCCATTGATTGTGGGGTGGGTTACGCGCAACGCCCTCCCCATCCCCTCCCGCTTGCGGGAGGGGCGCGAGACTTGCGCCGCCACCGGCGGCGCTAGTCGCAGCGGGGTGGGCATCGGGCAGATCGGAATGGGGCTGAATATCAGACATGGTTCACCTCGCAGGTTCGCAGGAAAACCAGTCCAATTACAGCATCGCCGCGATGTAGGAAAACCGCCATTTCTAGGGGATTTCACGAAGTGCCGCGCATACTCGGCGCTGAGCAGTCTGGCCGCAAGGTCCTGGCCATCAGGCAGGACAGGCGGGCGGCACCATGGTGTTATCCTTTATCGCGGCGATCCTGGGGGCGAGCATGCTGCCCCCCGATTACCAGGCCATTGCCCTGCGCGTCGCCGGGCCGGGCCGGCCGCTCTGCCGGATGTACTATGCCGATGGCCGCGAAGGCCCCTGCCTGCCCAGCTTTGCCCTGAGCGCCAGCGGCCGCATCAACGGCCACAGCCGCGCCGGCCACATCACCTTCACCCGCGGCGCGACCACCCGGCTGACCGCAGACGAGTTCGCCCTGCTCGCCGGGCACGAGATCGCCCACTGGTACCTGGGCCATACAGGAGACGGCGACGCCGCCACCCGCCGCGAAGCCGAACTCGCCGCCGACCGCCTCGGCGCCCAGCTCGCCTGCCAGGCCGGCTATGACGTGGCCAAGGGCGCGGCGGTGTACCGGTTCCTCAGCAAGAGCCGCGTCCATCCGGAGCCGGCGGTGCGGGTGAAGGCGGTGTTGGCGGTGGGGTGTGGAGATATAGAGATTGGTGCGCTCGATGCGCCCGACAAATAGAAATTTTAGTGACCATGTGACCAAAAGCGACTTGAGAAGTCCAAACTGTTGGTACATCTAACAGAACTGATGGTCACTGTGAGGTTGCTGTGGGCGTTGATACTGCGTCTGATTCGGATACCTAGCACATGACTCGATCAGCTGAGCAGCTGAGCCGATTAGCCGACGTTTGTGAGGTTTAGAACTTGGCAGTGGCCATCGCACCTACCCGTCTTCAAAGACTTCGCACAAAAGACGATCTGGCGGATGAAATCAACGTTCCGCTTGGACTACTCACTCGTCGAGCATTCGAGATCGATCAGTGGCGTCTCTATTCCGTTTCTCAACATCGCAAACGATCAGGAGGGGAACGGACAATCCATGCTCCACATTGGCCTTTGGCCAACATCCAGCGAAAACTGCTGGGCCTACTTGAAGAACTTTACAGGCCTCCGTCTAGGGCGATGGGCTTCATTAAAGGACGTGGCATAAAACAAAATGCTTCCTTCCATGTCGGGAAGAGACTCATTCTGAATGTAGATATTGAGAATTTTTTTCCGTCAATCCACTTTGGGCGTGTTAGAGGCCGATTACTTTCAAAGCCATACCAACTCACAAATGATATAGCTACAACGATAGCTAGACTCTGTACGTTAGACGGTGTTTTGCCAATTGGTGCCCCTACATCGCCCATATTAGCAAATATGGTGATTTCCTCATTGGATGCTGAGCTCACAGCATTCGCGAGGCAGCACGGCTGCTTTTACACTCGCTATGCAGATGATCTTACTTTCTCCACGAATCGTAGATCATTTCCACAAGCCATGGTTCGTCGGAATGATGATGTCGTCTCGGGGGTCGAAGTCGGCCCTGAACTTAACGACATCATTTCAAAGGCCGGGTTCAAACTTCAGGCTACGAAGACTCGTCTCATGGATAATAACACTCGAAAAGAAGTCTGCGGGGTGACTTGCAATGAGAGACTAAATGTCCGTCGGACCCATTTAAGGGACGTGCGCGGAGCAATACATGCTTGGAGAAAGTTCGGAAGAGAAGCCGCCGAGATCACTTGGAGGGAAAAATACAACTGGCGGGATTCGTTATCACTTGAACGAAGCATACGCGGAAAGATAGAGCACATAATCCATATCCGTGGACGAAACGACAAGACCGCCAGTCAACTCGTCGAGCAGTTCAACGCCCTGCCGGACAGACTTTTCAAAGATATTGATTACGATTACTCCGAACAAAATCCGATGGATATTATTAACAGCGTTTGTTTAATAGAGTGTGAGAATGATGATATACTAGAATACCCTCAAGGAACTGGATTTATATTACCATCAGGATCAGTAATCACCAATTATCACGTGATTAGCTTTTCAAAAAAAGAAGATGGTATTGTAAATGAATTATTTAAAGATATCTTTATAACACTTGAGGGAGAATCAATCAGACATGAGTTTGTCGTTACCCATCACGATATAACAAAGGATGTCGCAATACTGACGCCAAAATATCCCGAATGGAACATCGTTTTTGCAAAGCGAGGATGCCAACTCAGCTTTCAAGAACCGACGCAGGGAACCGCAATTTCGCTCGTTGGCTACCCCATTCATACTCCGGGTGGGAGCTGTAAATTCGTACCAGGTCATGTGACAGGAAATTCGATGTTCGATGGAAATAAATATTTTAATATTTCTCCACCAATCGTCAAAGGCAATAGTGGCGGACCCGTTATTGATAGATATGGTCAAGTAGTCGGAATCACTACAAGAGGTGTTGATTCCGAAGATGTGGCAAATCTGACTTCAAATGGATGTATTTCCATTCATTCAATTGATAGACTTGTTCTTTCTTCATAAATTAGAATAAATCAGTATTACACCTATCCTTAACCGCGTTAAACCCTGCATTGCAAAGTACAGCTCCTTCTTCACCACCTGCGCCGGAGTGCCCTCCGCCATCCCGGAGCAAGTCCGGGGCAGGCTATCATTGCCGGCCGAGCAACGGCGCCAAATACCTCCCGGTAAAGCTCCGCTCCACCTTCACCACCTGCTCCGGAGTGCCCTCCGCAACAATCTCCCCGCCCCGCACGCCGCCCTCTGGCCCAAGGTCAATAATCCAGTCCGCCGTCTTGATCACATCAAGGTTGTGCTCAATCACCACCACTGAATTGCCCTGATCGACCAGGCGGTGGAGCACTTCGAGCAGTTTACGGACGTCTTCGAAGTGGAGGCCGGTGGTCGGTTCATCGAGGATGTAGAGCGTCTGCCCGGTTGAGCGGCGCGACAGTTCCTTGGCCAGCTTCACCCGCTGCGCCTCGCCGCCCGAAAGCGTTGTCGCCTGCTGGCCGACCTTGACATAGCCCAGCCCCACCTCGTTCAGCATGGCCATCTTGTCACGGATGGGGGGGACGGCCTTGAAGAAGCTTTCCGCGTCCTCGATCGTCATGTCGAGCACGTCGGCGATCGAGTGGCCCTTGAACTTCACCTCGAGCGTCTCGCGGTTGTAGCGCTTGCCGTGGCATTCCTCGCAGGTGACGTAGACGTCGGGGAGGAAGTGCATCTCGATCTTGATGAGGC
>VFQM010001458.1_pt1 | contig 20657 bp, 6 predicted proteins | sample 3512391 | NCBI WGS metagenome assembly VFQM01 (sample SAMN10412369, study PRJNA504923) | tailings metagenome | isolation source: Replicate 1 from Balatoc abandoned mine | place: Philippines | reverse complement strand
GTTGACCAGGCTCGACTCGGCAGGCATTCAGCGCATCCGTCGCGAGATCCCGTCGAACCACAACCCGTTCAATTACTACGACCGCACCATCATCTCGGTCGATACGCTTAAGCGTGACAGCGAGTACCGCCACTACCTGGAAAAGGCCTGGTGGGACCTGATCATCATCGACGAAGCCCACAACGTCTCCTACAAGGGCAACCGCACCCAGAGCAACCGTCTGGCCGAACTGCTCTCGCAGCGCTCCGATGCGCTGATCCTGCTCACCGCAACTCCGCACAACGGTAAGAAGGACAGCTTTGCCAGCCTGATGCGCATGCTTGACCCTACGGTGCTGCCATCCGGCGCGGACTACACCCGCGACGATGTCGAGCATCTGTTCATCCGCCGCTTCAAGAAAGACGTGCGTGAGCAGATGAAGCAGGACTTCCCCGAGCGCGAAGTCTTCCGCCTGGCCACCGATGCCAGCCCTGCAGAGAACCTGGCCTTCGATGCTCTGGCCGAGCTGAAGCTAAACAGTGAAGGCTCAGGTGCCCGTGACGGCGCCATGCTGTTCCGTACCGTGCTGGAAAAAGCCCTGTTTTCCTCACCGGCAGCCTGCCTGCAGACCCTCAGGGAGCGCATCCGCAAGCTGGAGAACAAAGACCCGCAGCATCCGGACCTCGACGGCCTGCGTGACCTGCAAGGCCTGGTGCAGGCCATCGGCCCGCAGCAGTTCAGCAAGTTCCAGCACCTGATCGAGCAATTGCGCAATGGCCAGCACTGGCGCTGGGACAGCCGCGACCCGAGTGACCGCCTGGTGATTTTTACCGAGCGGGTCGAGACCCTCAAATTCCTCCAGCAGGAACTGCCCAAGGCGCTTGGGCTGAAGGACCAAGCAGTCGCGATCCTCCACGGCCAGTTGCCGGATCAGGAGATCCAGCAAACCGTCGAGGATTTCGGCAAGACCCACTCGCCGCTGCGTCTGCTGATCGCCTCGGACGTTGCCTCCGAAGGTCTCAACCTGCACTACCAGGCGCACCGCCTGATCCACTTCGATATCTCCTGGTCGCTGATGGTGTTCCAGCAGCGTAATGGCCGGGTCGACCGCTACGGTCAGCTGCATGCACCAAAGATCGCCTACCTGCTTACCGAACCGCGCCACGAACGCATTCGCGGTGACCTGCGCTACCTGGAAATCCTTATCGACAAGGACGAGCAGGCCGCCAAGAACATCGGCGATCCCTCGGCCTTCATGGGGCTGTACGACGAGGAGTTGGAAGAGCTCGAAGTGGCCAAGGCCATCGAGGGCAACACCACCCTGGAAGCCTTTCAGGAGTTGTTGGCGGGAGATGATGTCGATCCGTTCGAGGCGCTCTGGGCCAGTGCCAGCGCAGCGGAAACCCCCGCCGTCCATACCGCACAGCCACAAAGCGCGCAGACGCAGGAACTCACCAGCCTGTTCGGCAACAGCTACCAGTACCTGCGCGATGCGCTGCGCTTGTTGGCCGAGCAATCGCCGCGTGACTATCCGCCGGTCAAATACGACGACGCCAACAAGACGCTGAGTCTTCAGCCCAGTCGTGACCTGGCGTTGCTGCTCAAGCGCGATCTGGCCAGCGAGATGTGGCCGGAGGACAACACCTTCGCCCTGAGCGCCGACAAAACCGTGGTTGAGTCCGCCATCCGCCAGGCCCGCGACACCAACGCCTGGCCACAGCTGCACTACCTCTGGGCGTTGCACCCCATTGCCCAGTGGCTCGACTACAAGCTGATGGCGCTGTTCGGTCGTCAGCGCGCGCCATTGCTGCGCGTGGCGCAGGGGCTGAATGCCGGCGAGGCCATTGTGCTGGTGCTGGCGCAGGTGCCCAACCGACGTGGCCAGGCGGTGCTCGCCGAGTGGATGGGCGTGCAACTCAATGCCGCCGGGCAGGTACAGGGTGTGCTCAGTCTGGAGGATGCGCTGCAGCGCACCGGTCTCGCCGGCAACCTCGGCAGCGGTGCGAATATTCGCGCCAACGATGGTAACGCCCCGGATGCTCGCGCCCTGCAAGCGGCACTGCCGGCTGTGATTCAGGCCGCCCAGCAGCACATCAAGCCGATCAAGCAGGCCTTCGATGCCGACTGCCGCGCACGCCTGGATCGCGAGCTGAGCAAGCTGAAAACCCTTCAGGACAAACACACCGCCCAGCTGGAGCTGGATTTCGCCAAGGGCATCGAGCAGGTCAACGCGGCCAAGCGCAAGCAGAAGGAAAGCGACACCGCAGAGCTGTTCAACAACTACCAGCAATGGATACGCGACACCCTGCAACTGGACGACCGCGCCCAGTTCACCGTGGTCGCGGCCCTGATGGCGTAAGGAAGAAAACCCCATGAGTTTTGCCATTGCCGGCCTGACCAACGCCAACGAGTTCTACAGCCAGCACTACCTGGACGAGATCCTCGAAAAAGACCTCAAGCCGCTGTTCGACCAGTGGAGGGAGCAGGGCGCCGACAGCCCCATCGCCCGCTTGCGCACGGCCTCCGGTGCCAACGGCTACTTCCGCGCCCGCCAGCGCTTCCTCACTGAGCGCAAGGCCAGCGAGCGTGCCAGCCTGTTTATCGATCTGGTGCAGCCACTGCTGCAGGCCATCGGCTACCAGCTGGCGCCGGAAAACCTCGCCTTGGCCGATGGCGAGCTGCCGGTGCTGGCCACCTACCGTGATGCCAAGCACCAGCCGCTGCTGGTGATCGCCGCCGCCATTGCCGGAGTGGATGACGAGGAACTGGGGCCGCTGCAGCTCAAGCCGCAGGCGACCGATAGCCACGGCAAAAGCCGCCAGGCCGACAGCGATTGGGAAGAAACCCTAAGCCGTCGTCTGTTCGCCGACGACCACCCGCCGCGCTGGGTGCTGCTGGTGCACCATGAAGAATGGCTGCTGATTGAGCGCAGCAAGTGGGGGCGCAAGGCGCTGCTCAGCTTCAAGCTGCCCGACCTGTTCGGCCCGCGTGACGATAAGCTACTGCGTGCTCTGGCGGCACTGGCCGGCAGCCAGTCGGTACTGCCCGCCGAAGGCGGCGTGGCCCTGCTCGACAGTCTGGACGACAACTCCCACAAGCATGCTTTCGAGGTCTCCACCGACCTCAAATACGCCCTGCGCGAATGTATCGAGCTGATCGCCAACGAGGCCATCTGGTACAAGCGCACCGTGGCCAAGGAGAAGGTCTACGAGCGCAACGACACTGACCTGGCCGAGCAGCTCAGCCGCGAAAGCCTGCGCTACATGTACCGCCTGCTGTTCCTTTTTTACATCGAGGCGCGCCCCGAGCTGGGCTATGCGCCCATCGACGCCGAGGCCTACCTCAAGGGCTACAGCGTCGAGCACCTGCGCGAGCTGGAGCAGACTCCGCTGACCACCCCCTCGGCGCAGGAGGGCACCTACTTCCATGAAAGCCTCAAGCAGCTGTTCGGCCTGATCTGGCAGGGCTTCCCGCGTCGTGCGGACAACAGCGGGCAGATGGACTTACCTGCAGGGCACGACCTGCTGCTCGACACCGGCTTTACCATCGCCCCGCTGCAGGGCCACCTGTTCGACCCGGCGCGCACGCCGCTGCTCGGTAGCGTCAAGTTGCGCAACCGCGTACTGCAACAGGTGATCGAGCTGATGTCGCTGTCCCGCGGGGGTGGCAAGCGCCGCCGGGGCCGTATCAGCTACGGCACCCTGGGCATCAACCAGCTGGGTGCGGTGTATGAATCCCTGCTGTCCTTCCGTGGCTTCTTCGCCGAAGAAGACCTCTACGAAGTGCGCCCCGACCCCAAAGGCAAAAAAGCCAGCGCGGGCGAGGAGGGGGACGACGCAGACAGCGATGACGACCTCGACAGCAGCGACGAGCCGGAAAGCTCCGACGCGGACAAAAAGAAGGACGCCGAACTCGACCCACTGGAAGCCGCCTATTTCGTCCCGGTCAGTGCCATCAGCCAGTACACCGATGCCGAGCGCCTGTTCGGCGGCAACCCGCGCAAATACCCCAAGGGCACCTTTATCTACCGCCTGGCCGGTCGCGCGCGGGAAAAGTCCGCCTCCTACTACACCCCGGAGGTACTGACCCAGTGCCTGGTGGAGCATGCGCTAAAGGAAATTCTCCCCGGCAAAACGGCCGATGAGATTCTCCAGCTCACCATCTGCGAGCCGGCCATGGGCAGCGCAGCGTTCTTGAACGAGGCCGTCAACCAGCTCGCCGAAGCCTACTTGCAGGCCAAGCAGAAAGAGCTGGGTCGAAGCATCCCCCACGAGCAGTACACCGAAGAAAAACAGCGGGTGAAGATGTACATCGCCGACAGCAATGTTTTCGGTGTGGACCTGAACCCCATTGCTGTGGAGCTGGCCGAGGTCTCGCTCTGGCTTAACGCGATCTTCAAGGGCAGCCATGTGCCCTGGTTCGGTCTGCAGCTGTATAACGGCAACTCTCTGGTCGGCGCCCGCCGCGAGGTATTCAGCACCGCCCAGCTTACTCCCGGCAAAGGCGAGAACGGTTTGCCCGAGCGCGACTGGCGCGCCGCTGCACCCAAGGCATTGCCGCTGACGCAGGCACCGCAGGCCACCGAGATTTACCACTTCCTGCTGCCCGCCGAAGGCATGGGTATGGTCAGCGACAAGGTGGTCAAGGCGCTGGAGCCAGCCGCCTTCGAGCAGTTCAAACAATGGCGTAAGGCCTTTACCGCGCCGCTAAGCAAGGATGAAGTGCGTCGCGTGCAGGCGCTGAGTCAGGCCGCAGAAAAGCTCTGGCAGCAACACGCCGAGGAACTGGCTCGGGTACGCAAAGCCACCTGTGACGAGCTGCACGTCTGGCCCGACCCAGCGGCCAACCACGCGCCCACCAGCACCGCGCAGAAGGACGCCATCTACCAGCGCGAGATGCTCAGCGAGGCGCAGAAAAACGCCAGCCCCTACCGTCGCCTCAAGCTGGTGATGGATGCCTGGTGCGCCCTGTGGTTCTGGCCGTTGGACAAGGCCAGCGAATTGCCCAGCCGCGAACACTGGTGGTTTGTGCTGGAAACCGTGCTGCTGGGTAATGCCAGCCTGACCAGCGCGCCGGCCGATGACCTGTTTCCGGAAACCCAGCCGCAACAAGGGCTGGACTTCACGCCCGAGCGTGACTGCTATGGTCATGTCGATATCGCCGCGCTGGTCGAAGCGCTGCCGCAGTTGCAGGTGGCGCAGCAGGTGGCCGGCCAGCAGCACTTTATGCACTGGGCGCTGGAGTTTGCCGATGTGTTCAAGGCGCGGGGCGGCTTTGATGTGATTCTCGGTAACCCTCCGTGGATCAAGGTGGAGTGGAATGAGCAGTCGCTGTTGTCAGATTTCGATCCGCGCTTTGCCATTCGCAAGCTCAGCGCCAAGCAGACAGCGGATCAGCGCGAGGAGGTATTTGCCGCGTTGCCGCAGGCGAGGGCGGATTATCTGAGTGAGTGCGTAGCGACTGAGGGGTTAGGGGAGTTTCTCAATTCGCGACAGAATTACGCGCTTCTGGAAGGACAGAAGGCCAACCTCTACAAGTGTTTCCTGCCCTTGGTGTGGCAGTTAGGCAGTGGCGTTCAGGCGCTCCTGCACCCCGAAGGTGGGTATGACGACCCCAAAGGTGGGGCGCTGCGGGCGGCGCTTTATCAGCGGTTGATAGCGCACTATCAATTCCAAAACGAACTGTCGTTGTTTGCTGAAGTTGATCATCACATGAAATTCAGCATCAATATTTTTGGCTCTCAACAGAAGGCCCCACAGTTCCGTCATATGGCCAATTTGTTCGCCCCGGCCAGCGTGGCGGCAAGTCTGGATCATGCAGGTGGTGGTTCCATCCCCGGCATTAAGCGCGACGAAGGCGGCTGGAATACTGCAGGCCATGCGAGCCGCGTGATCGAGGTGGACGAAGCGCTGCTGGCCACCTTTGCGCAACTTTATGACGTTCCCGGCACGCCGGCATTGCAGGCGCGCCTGCCTGCGGTGCATAGCCGAGAACTAGTTTCGGTGCTGGAAAAGTTTGCCCATGCTCCTCTAAGAATGGGAGATCTGGGCGATGACGTCTACTGCACCCAACATTGGAATGAGTCCATCGGCCAAAGCGACGGAACTATTCGCCGCCGCAGTCGAAATGAGCAGGGTTTTGTGCGTGATCCGGCGGACTTCGTCCTGTCCGGCCCTCATTTCTATGTTGGCAGTCCGCTTAACAAGACCCCGCGAGCCGTCTGCACCCAGAACAGCCATTACGATGTGCTCGACCTCGAAACCCTACCCGACGACTACCTGCCACGCAGCAACTACCTGCCCGGCTGCGACGCCATCGAATATGCCCGTCGCGTGCCGCGGGTGAGCTGGGTGGAAGAGGGGGAGCGGGAGGCTAGGGCGGTGACGGAATATTTCCGTTTCAGCACTCGCAGGATGTTATCAATGTCAGGCGAAAGAACTTTAATCGGTTGCTTGACTCCGCCGGGTTTCGCGCACATCAACACTGTTCAAAGTCTTACTTTGAACAGTGTGGATGTGCTGCTCACATCAACAGGTTTTTTCTTTTCTCTGGTCGCTGATTTTTTTGTCAAGACCACCGGTCGTGCCGATGTGTATGGCCTCTTGGAGAAATTGCCCAAGCTCGATAGTAATGAGGCACTCACTCTTCGAGTACTTGGGCTGAGTTGCCTTACTACTCACTACATAGGTCTCTGGCGCGACTGCTGGCAACCCGCCTTCCAGCAGGGCAGCTGGGCCAGCAATGACCCACGTTTGCCACAGGACTTCTTCGCCCAGCTCACCCCCGAATGGCAGCGCAACTGCGCCCTGCGCAGCGACTACGCCCGCCGTCAGGCACTGGTGGAAATCGACGTGCTCGCCGCCCAGGCCCTGGGCCTGACCCTGGACGAGTTGCTGACCATCTACCGTGTGCAGTTCCCGGTGATGCGCCAGTACGAGCGCGACACCTGGTACGACGCCAACGGCCGCATCGTCTTCACCACCAGCAAGGGCCTGGCCGGCGTCGGCCTGCCGCGCAAACCAGGCAAGAAGGACGAGCCCTGCACCCTGATCCACCCCGACGGCCGCCGCGAAAGCAAACGCCTCGGCTGGGACGACGTGATGCCGCGCTCTACCGAAAGCGGCATCGGCAAGCCCCAACTCGCCGACGGCACAGTAATCGAGCGCTGGGTGCTGGACGACACCCAACCCGGCGGCCCGATCAACCGCATCATCCGCTACACCGCCCCCTTCACCCTCGCCGACCGCGAAAGCGATTATCGGGTAGCTTGGGAACATTTTGCCGCACAAGGAGCATCTGCATCGTGACGGAATCGGGTCAACTCTTCTCAGTGGTCAACGATGATGCTCTGTGTGCGGCGATTGCTACCAGTCAGCGTCGGCTGGTCTATATCGCGCCGGGTATTAGCGAGCCAGTGGCTGAAGCCATCGATGCTCTGTTGGCTCGTGCGGATGCCCCTGCTGTGACGGTGATTATCGACATCGATCCGGAAGTATTCAGGCTTGGCTATGGGACAGTGGCAGGCCTCAAGTGCCTCCAGCGTCTAGCAGAGAACCGCCACCTTCCTATTCGTTATCAGCCTGGTGTACGGATCGGTGTGTTGATGTGCGACGAGCAGATGTTGGTTTACACACCGACGCCGCTGTTGATTGAGGCCGGAGCTGAGCGCAGCGATCAGCCTAATGCACTGTTGCTGACTACGCCTGCTGCTGTTACTGCCGTAGCACATGCCTGTGCCGCTGAGGGGGATACAGGTGACGATGCTCTATTGCCAGACCAGGCCGAGATCGGTCGGCAAGCCGCCACGCCTCAAGCCATTGCCGGCAGCCTGCAGGAGTTGCACCGCCAACCGCCAAAACCTTATGACCTGGCACGCATCGAGAGGGTCTACAGCAGCAAGCTGCAGTACGTTGAGCTGGAGGTCACGGGGTACCGTCTCGCATCAAGGCGAGTGCAGGTGCCCAATGATTTGCTGGTTGGCAACGACAAGACGTTGGAGAGCCGACTTCGAAACAGCTTTGCACTCCTTGAGGGCAAAGAAGCCCTGGTAGTACAGATTGCCGATGCCGATCCCAAAACAGGAGAGCCCAGGCTGAGTTCGCAGGGCCAGCCGATCCTGATCGATTATTCGGAGCTGCAGATCGAGAACGAGCGCAAGGCGCTGCTCAAGGACTATCTCACCCCGATCACCGGCCATGGACAACTGATCAGCAAAGCCCGCCGCGCAGCTTTTGACATCCGCATCGAATGGTTCAAGGCGCGTATCGACTCATACAAAAAAGCAGTAGAGGAAAGGCTTAATGAGGCCCTGCGGAAGTCGGTCAGCGATCTGACCGAGGCGCTGCTGCCTACGGTGCTCAAATCGCCACCTGATCGGCTACTGAAAAATGTCCTGTCGATGAGCCCGAGTGAGGACGAGATCCGCAGCGCCTTGGAGACGGAACTGCATGCGGCCTTCAATACCGGGGAGCGCTTCTTCCAACCAGCGGTGAAAGTGGTATTCAAGGATCTGACCTATGAAACCATCCAGGACAAGAAATTCCGCGATCAAGTTGAGGCAGCCTTTCAAGGAGTCACCGCAAAGGATTTGTTTGAAGAGTTCGATGCGGCACCAGAGTTGCCGACTTGAATGGTGCCCGCTCTAGAAAAGTTTTCGGCGTTTGCTGCCACCGTCTGATCTGCTTTTTATGTTGAATTTTCAAGGAACATGCTGATGGCTAATCACGCTAAAAAACTGAGTAAGGCTGAGATCCAGCGCCTGCTACCCACTATGACGGAGCGGTTCGCTTTACGCGGAAGATCCCCCATAGGCGAGCGCAGTGGCTTTGGTGCGGTATGGAAGGCACTTGATACGTGGCTGGGCCGCGAGGTGGCGATCAAGATCAGTCATTCTGATCTGAGTGATGAAATCTCGCTGTGCCGCGATATCGAAGGGCAGACCGTGCGCATCTTTGATTATTTCAAGGGCGAGGACGGTTGGAACGCGTACTCCATGGAATTGCTCGAAGCACCTTGGATGACTTTGTCGAGGTTTATCAAACAGCACAAGTACAAGGCCAATGACCTGCAGCACTACTTCGACTGCTTTGAGATCGTCTACGAAACGCTGCGGGGGCTCACCGATATTCATGGGCGCCCCTACAGTCGTAAGGACCGGTATGTGCATGCTGATATCAAGCCGGCCAATCTCTTTTTTCTGTGCCAGCCCAAAAAGCGCGCCAATACCGTGTTCCGCATGCCTGATCACGAGCCGATGCTGCGGATTATTGATCTGGGCATCAGTACCCCCCGCGGTGAGCTGAACTTCATGGGCACTCCAGCCTACAACTATCCAGACAAGCTTGAGGCACGACTGGGGCATGATCTCTATTCCCTGGGTATTACCTTTCTTGAACTGCTGACTGGAGAGCTTCCCGATCACTCGGTTATGGAGCACAAGGCACGTATCCGTGCTTTTGTGGCTCAGCATTCTTCTGGCAGCCACTTTGTCGATGAACTGGCTATCGAGCTGGCCCGTAAGTGCGCGCGTGCTGCAACGCAGGCTGGTGTCACTGCCCGTGGCGTATTGAGCGAGCTGGATAGCCAGGTGTTTGAGGTCAACCCGCTCTACTGGCTGACGCTGCGGGCGATCAATAAGGGGCTTGAGCAAGGTCTGAAGAAATCCGACCTGGCTGAGTACTTATTCCCGAAATTGTCTGCTTTCTATGGCTGGAAAAACCGCACTGCGGGGCGTATCGATCAACTCAAGGGTTTGATTGGAGATATGTACGAGCAAGGGATGCTGTTGCGTGTAGGCAGCAGTCAGCGCTATTTCGTGCGTGCCTAGCGGGTAGGCGACAACAGATAACTTCACTTTTCACAAAGAAACGGATTATGGCCACTCAAACCATCGAGCAGTTCTTCACCGGCAAGACCCTGGAAATTCCCGCTTACCAGCGCGACTACGCGTGGTCCACCAGCAACATCGACGACCTGTTCGAGGATATCGAGGAGGCCATGGAGCTGGATGGCGGCCATTACCTGGGGACCTTCATTTTGTCCCAGATCGGCAGGACGGCACCGGTGAAGGTGGTGGATGGCCAGCAGCGGCTGACAACGCTGACCATGCTGCTGGATGCTCTGGTTGATGCAGTGGAAGATCCGGCGATTAAGGAGCTCTACCGCGGCACCTATATCAAGCATCCGGTACACGGCCCCAAGTTCACGGTACTGGGCGTCAACAAGGCGTTCTTTACTGCGCTGCTCAATGATGAGAACCCGCAGCCGGAGTCCGATGGGCAGCAGCGGCTGCTGGCTGCCTATCAGTGGATTCGTCACCGGGTGGCTGCCATCAAGACCCAGCAGGGGCAGGCGGCCATCCGTGAGTGGCTGTTGGCGATCAGCCGTCTTGAGGTGCTGGAGTTCACTGAAGGTAATGAGGGTAAGGCAATTCGCATGTTCCAGTCAGTGAATGACCGGGGTGTGCCGCTGGCCAAGATGGATATCGCCAAGAGTTTGCTGATTTATTATTCCAACCGCTTCCTGGAAGGTGAGCTGGACGCTTTGGTTTCCGAGCGTTTCGGTGAGGCATTCCGCTGCTTCAGCCGGTTGAAGAAACTGGCGGCTGAACCGGGCTATCAGATTCGCCTGATCAATCGCGATCCGTTCCGTGAAGATGATGTGCTGCGCTATCACTACTTCGCTTTTGATGGCGAGAAGCACGATGTGGAATCCGGTGCTGATTACAGCGCTACTTCTGAAACGGTGCTGGAGTCCTTCCTCAAACCGGCGCTGAAAGGCATGCGCAACGACCGCGAGCGTTTGGCAGCTTTTATCGAAGATTACGTTTGCGATCTGGAGCGATTCTTCAAGGGTTTGCTGGAGCTGGCCGAAGCGACTCGCAGTAATCGTGAGCTGTATCTGTTGCTGGTGGTACAGGACCTGGCCGCCACCCTTTACCCGCTGCTGGTGCGCCTGTACAACGAAGACAAACTGGATGTTCGCGTGCCGGAACATCTCGATTACACCCTGCTGCAACTGGTCGAGTTGGCGGATCTGCGCGTATTCAAGCTACAGGGAACCAACCCTCAGGCAGACATGGCTGCTCTGATGCGCGACTTTGGGCGACTGACCCCTCTGCAGATTGCTGAGCGGCTGATTAATTTTTGCCAGCGCTTTATGCCAAGCGCCCGCTTCGAGGCCAAGTTGGCTAACGAGGAGATGTTCCGCAACCCTGGTTTGCCGCGCATTCTGCTGGAGGCCGAGTCGGCTGCCAGGGAGTCCTCTGGGCTTCCGCGTCTGGAGATCGCCGATATGGTTCTCGTTAATACCGAAGGTCTGACCATCGAGCACATCCTGCCCCAGGAGCCTTCCTTTGGCGTGCGCCCCTATGGCTTCCACAGTGCGGAGTCTTACCTGGAGCACATGCATTTGCTCGGCAATCTGGCCCCCCTGGAAAAGCGTATCAACAGCGCATGCAGCAACAGCTCCGTAGAGAAGAAGATGACCGAGCCCAGGTTATACAGAAGCTCTCAATTTAATTTGATCAAAACCCTTGCCGCCGCTGGGGCCAACAAAAGCCCTGCATACTCAAAAAATGCCCTGATCGAGCGAGGCGGCGAGCTAGCCCGGTTCGCGGTGAAACGCTGGCCGCTGCTTGAGAGTGATTTGGCCGGGGCGTAAGCAGAGCGCCTTAAGGGCTTCGCACCGGATACAGCGATTTGCGTCGGAGGGGCATTTTTCGGCGTTTGTCGCTATTTCCCGGAAGGTCATGCCAGTCAGTCCTCAAGGGGGATTTGGCCGATTAAATAAGGAAGACATTGCATGCAACCCTTGATTGTTTCCCAGCAGCTCACCCAAGGTGTTGCAGACTTTCTATGCACGGCCTTTCCTTCAACCACGAATGGCTTTGAAGGCTTGCTGGAGCGCTTCCTTGAGCAGCGCAGCAATATCTTCAAAGGGCCGTACCTGACCGTTCCCCTGCCGTTCCGCAAGCAGGACAGCGCAGGCAAGCCTGCATTCCCCTGGCTGTTTGCAGGCTTTGTCCCGCATGCCCATCAGGCCGCCGCCTTTGCGCGCTTGAGCGGTGAGGGGGCGCAGTCCACTCTCGTGGCTACCGGCACAGGCTCAGGTAAGACCGAGTGTTTTCTCTATCCGATCCTGGAGCATTGCCGTCAAGCACGTGCTGAGGGAAAGCGTGGTATCAAGGCGATCATCCTGTATCCGATGAATGCGCTGGCGACGGATCAGGCAGGCCGGGTTGCCAAGGAGATCGTCAAAACAGCCGCGCTTTCTGGTGTCAGTGCGGGCCTGTATGTGGGCGATGCGCCTGCTGAGCTGTCGCAGACGGTTCGCCGGTTGGAGGATGGCAGCTATTCGGTAATTACCGACCGCGACGCACTGCGCAGCAATCCACCAGACATTCTGCTGACCAACTACAAGATGCTGGATTTCCTGCTGATTCGAGCTGCTGATACCCCACTGTGGGTGCACCAGCAGCCGGATACGTTGCGATATTTGGTCGTAGACGAATTGCATACCTTCGATGGTGCGCAGGGTACCGATCTGGCCTGTCTGATCCGTCGCCTGAAAGGCCGCCTGCAAACTCCGCCTGGGCAACTGGTCTGTGTCGGAACCTCGGCCACCCTCGGGAGCGATGGTGTAGGTGATCTGCTTGCGTTTGCTGGTGATGTGTTCGGCGAAGCGCTGGATGAGCAGGCGGTGATTGCCGAGGATCGTTTGTCCGTTGGTGAGTACCTCGCTCAGGCCGTGGTCGAGTTCACGCAAAGTCCGCAGCCCGCACAGCTGCAGCAGCTGGCGCCGGAGCAGTATGCCGATCTGTCCGAATATTTGGCTGCGCAGGCGCAACTCTGGTTTGGCTCGGCCTGTTCGGTTGAACAGGTGCAGGATTTCAAGTGGCGCTGTGATCTGGGAGGGCAGCTCAAGAGCCATTTTGCTTTCCAGAACCTGCTTCGGGATCTGGATCGATTGGGGCCGAAGTCGGTCCTGCTGGATGATCTGCTGGCGCTGCTGCAGAGGCGTCTGCCCGCTTGTGATGATCCGCGTTATGCCTTGCTCTGGCTTTCCAGTTTGTTGGCGCTGGTGGCTCATGCTCGTCAGCCAGGTCACCAGGACTTCTTTCTACAGGTCAAAGTAGAGATCTGGCTGCGTGAATTGCGTCGGATGGTGGCCGTGCTGGATGAGCACCCCCAACTGCGCCATTTCGATGATCTGCGCAAAGCCGATCTGACCCGGCTGCATCTACCGGTTATCCACTGTCGGGAGTGCCATGCCACCGGGTGGGGTTCAACCATTCAGAAGACCAGCCCTAACCAGTTGGGACATGATCTTCAGGGTTTCTACAGCGCGTTCTTCGCCGAGGATGTTGCGACACGCTTCGTTTTCCCCGCCAGTGAACAGCGCAACCTTGCAGTATTCGAGCGGAAACAGGTGTGTCCGGCCTGCGGTACTTTGCATCCAGAGGCACAAAGTCATTGTGCTCATTGTGAGGATCAGCCGCTGGTGCGGGTGGATATTGCCCACAACCTGCGTGAAGGTACCCGTAATGGCGCCAAGTTCACTAAGGCGCATCATGATTGTCCTTATTGCGATGGCTACAAGACCCTGACGATTGTCGGTTCCCAGGCCGCCAGCCTTGCTGCAGTCATGGTGGGGCAACTGTTCGCCAGCCGCTTCAACACTGATAAGAAGCTGATTGCGTTTTCTGACTCTGTTCAGGATGCCGCTCACCGTGCAGGTTTTCTGGCAGCACGGACCTGGCGACTGAATCTGCGTCCGGCATTGGCGCAGGTCATCATGCAGGCTGCTCAGCAGCCTTTGACTCTGGCTGAACTGCCAGCGGCCTTCGCCAACCATTGGCGTACCCAGTTGGGTGACGGCCATTACGTGGCTAATTTCCTGCCTCCGCAACTTCAGTATCTGCGTGACTATGAAACTCTGATGCAGGAGGGAAAGCTGCCTGCAAGCAGTAATCTTCTGCATGAATTGGGCAAGCTGTTGCCCTGGATACTGAAAGCTGAGTTTGGTCAGGATGCCACTATCGGACGGACGCTGGTTGCAACCGCTACTGCGAGCGTTGTACCGCAGCCAGGTCTTCTAAAGAAAGCAGCGGACTGGATGAGCCCTAGGTTGCGGGAGGCGCTGGAGCCTTTGGCTGCGACTGACAGCGATGATTTGACTGTGTTTCTGCACGGCGTTATCGGCATGCTTCAGCGCTTGGGGGCCTGGCGTGATCCGGAGCTAGATTTTTATGCGCGCATGGGTAGTAGTCCATGGGCGTGCAAAAAGAGTCACAGCCAATTCAAACTGCTCAGTGGGCCCAGACCGCCTCGTTTTGTGACCCTTACTGAGTTCCAGCGCTGTGCGGCTGTAGGTGACAGCCATGCAAAGCTCTTCCGTAGCTGGGCATTCCAGTCGCTGCCCGAGCTGGATGGGTTGGCTCTGGGCGCTGAGCAATTATGGCTGCCCTTGTATCGCCTAGCGTTCGAAGCTCTGAACGAAGCAGGCCTGGCCGGTTTCGTTGACGGCGAGGGCAAGCAAGAAACCCGCGTATGGGGATTGCAGCCTGAAGCATTTGTGGTTGTTCCAGGAGGCAGTTGCTGGCGCTGTGATCATTGTCATAGCAGCCAGATGGCAGGCCCGGATGAGGACTTGAGTGGGCAGCCCTGTCGGCGAATGGAGTGCCGCGGGCATTTACAAGGCGCACCCCGGCAAACGGATTTTTACCGCAAGCTGTATCTCAATGCGGACATCCGCCGAGTGGTGGCGAGCGAACATACCGGTTTGCTACCCCGTGATACGCGAGAAGCAGTCGAGCGTAACTTCAAGAGCGATATTGACCGTCCTGGTGCGATCCATCTGTTGTCGGCAACACCGACTCTGGAAATGGGTATCGACATCGGTGACCTTTCCAGCGTGCTGCAATGTTCGATACCTCCGCAGCAGGCCAATTACATCCAGCGTGCCGGCCGCGCTGGACGCAGCACCGGCAACGCCTTGCTGATGAGTGTGGCTACCAGCAAACCGCATGATCTGTATTTCTGGGAAGACCCCAAGGGCATGATTGCCGGTTCGGTGCAGGCTCCGGGCGTTTTCCTCAATGCTTCTGCGGTTCTTGAAAGACAGCTGACGGCCTTCACCCTGGACTGCTGGGTTCAGCAGAACGGGCGCAACGCGCAAATACCTGCGGAGGTTCGTCAGGTGTTCAGTGCTATCGCCAACCAGAGCATGACGCGCTTCCCCTATCCCTGGCTGAGTTTCGTTGAGCAGAACCGGGCTTTGCTTCTGGAACGGTTCCTTGGACTGTTCAATCATGGTTCCCAGGCGCCGCTGAGCGAGGCTACCCAACAGTGGTTACAACGTTTTATCGAGGGCGATCAGACGCAAAGCAGCCCGTTGGCGCTGAAGATCATCAACCGCTTGCAAGGCATTGCCTCTGATGTTGATAGCATCAGGCGCAAGCGCGATGCGACGGTAAAGGAGATAGAAAAGCTTCAGGCGCTACCGGTGCGCGGCGAAGAGCAGGAGGATGAGCTGAGCAGGCTGACTCAGGATCGCACCGGGCTCTCACGGCTGATTGGCAGCATCGAAGGTAAGGCCACACTTAATGTGCTGACCGATGAAGGTCTGCTACCGAACTATGCCTTCCCTGAACAAGGCGTTTTGCTTCGTTCGATCATCGTGCGTGATCCCAAGCCGGGGACGTCAGCGCCGGATCCTGAAACCTTCGAGTACGAACGCCCTGGGTCCACAGCAATTACTGAGTTGGCACCGAATAACACCTTTTATGCCGAAGGGCGCAAGGTGGTGATCAACCAGGTTGATGTTTCCAAGGTTAAGCCTGAGTACTGGCGTTTTTGCCGGCAATGCTCCTATACCGAGCCGCTTAGTTCAGGTGACCAATACCCGAGCTGTCCCCGGTGCGGTGATGGTCTCTGGAAAGACAGTGGCCGCGTTCACGAGATGCTGCGTCTGACCACAGTATTTGCTCGCACTCTGGATCGTGAAAGTCGTATTGCCGATGACTCGGATGAGCGTCAGCGCGGGTTTTATGTCCGGCAGGCGCTGGTCGATAGTCCGCCAGATGCTGTGCGGCAGGCTTTCGTTTTCGATCAGCAGAGTTTTCCCTTTGGCTTCGAGTTTCTCGACAAGGTGACCTTCCGAGAGGTCAATTTTGGCGAGCAGTCTGAGCAGGGGGCGCCGATGGAAATCGGCGGTAAGGAGCTAAATCGACCGGGCTTCAGCATCTGCACCGAATGCGGCACTTTGCAACGCAAGCGCAAAGCCGAAGAGTTGTATCGCAATCATGCGACCTGGTGTTCCCGCCGCAAGAACCCGGAAGCCAATACCCAGCAGTGTGTATTCCTCTACCGGGAGTTCAGTAGTGAGGGGATCCGCTTGTTTCTGCCTGAAGTTGGCTTCGCCGATACCAACGAGGCGTTGTTGAGCTTTGTGGCTGCTCTCGAATTGGGTCTGGCAAGGCGCTTCCGTGGGGCTGTGGATCATTTGCGGATTGCCTTGGATATGCGCATGGCTGCGGGCTCGGATAATCCTCGCTGTTACCTGGTGATCTATGACAGCGTTCCTGGTGGTACTGGCTATCTGAAGGAGTTGATGCGCGCGCCAGAGCCGCTGCTTGAGGTGTTCGAAACGGCACTCAAGGCACTGGATGCCTGTACCTGCAACCAGAATCCGGATACTGACGGCTGCTACCGCTGCGTGTATCGCTACCGCAACAGCTTTGAGCGCCAGTCTATTTCCCGCAGTACTGCACAAAAGCTTCTGGGCGAGGTGATGCAGCACAAGGATGGGTTGCACCCAGTCGATAAGCTGGCCGATGTGCAACCTGGCAATCAGTTGCTGGAAAGCGTGTTGGAGAAGCGTTTTGTTGAGGCGCTGCGTCGTGAGCATGGCGGTGGCAAGTTCAAGCTGAGTGAACTGTTGTTTAAAGGCAAGGCTGGCTATCAGTTACAGGCCGGTGTACGTCGCTGGCGTGTTGAGTTGCAGGTCACGCTGGGTGAGTCGGATGGTGTGATGGTGCCGTGCAAGCCAGATTTCGTGTTCTGGCCTGATGACACCGTCGAGGATCTGCCGATTGCGCTGTTTGTCGATGGTTGGGAGTACCACAAGGGCATTATCGCGACCGATCTGGCTAAGCGCATGGCTCTTGCAAAAAGTGGGCGTTTCTCTGTTTGGACACTGACTTGGGATGATGTCGAAGCCGCTTTGGCGGGGCAGCCTTGCAAGACTGCTTCGCCTTGGCCGAGTCTGATGCAGCCACAGTCTCAGCAAGTCGTTGAGCAGCTTTGCAACAGCATGGGACTGCAGGCGTTGTCAGGGTTTTCTACGCATGAGCCCTTCACCCAACTACATCGACGCCTTGCTGGCGTGACATGGACGCAATTGCGTCAGTTGAGTGTGGCACTTGCCGTAGGCTTGCTCATGCCGCCGGGTGATCGGCAGCAGTTGCAGGCGATGCAAGGGCGGGCTTTCATGCGCCGCCTCGATGAGCTTGGCCTACTGCCTGATCAAGCTGACTTACGTCAGTCGTTCAGGGCTCTTGGCGATGGCCTTGCACTAAGTGTGGCAATGCAGCCTGCACAACTGAAGCAGGTGATGAGCGGCAAGTGTTTGGCTGATCAGGAGCCTTGGCTGGTGCTTGAGTGGCAGCAGGACAAGATGGGCAGCGATGAGCTTAAGCTGCGTTGGCAGCAGCTCTGGTGCCTTCTCAATCCGCTCTTGTCACTGCACCGCGTGTGGGCTGGTAATGCAGATATGCCGGGGCTGCCGTCGTTGCTGAACAGTCCCTTGATGCAAGAGACAGATGTTCCTGCTGATTGGCTGGATGCACTGGAGAATGGCGCTGCCGAACTTATGCCCTGGTGCCATGCCTTGTCTGCTATGGGGGTGAGCGCTCCTGTGCCGGGCTTTGAGCTGCTTGATGAGAAGCAACGTGTACTGGCAGAAGCAGAGCTGGCTTGGCCTAGTCAGCGGGTAGCTGTCTTTTTGCCTGAGTTCGCAGAGACCTTGAGCGTATTTGAGCAGCAGGGTTGGCACTGTTTTGTTGCTGAGGGCGAGAACCTGCCTGAGCCACTCACTAATATTTTGATGGAGACCCTGGCATGACGCTGGCCCCTAAAATTGCGATGTCTGATGACTTTCTCAAGTCCTTTGCAGCGGTGCCGCGTGCGCATCAACTGGCTGTGCTGAATTTTGTTGCCAAGTTTCGCCAGAACCCGATGGCTAGCGGGATCAATTACGAACGTATTCGTGACGCCGCTGATGGGAACATGCGTTCGGTACGTATCAACGACAACGTTCGCGGGATTGTGCTCAAACCAGACGTTGGCAATGTGTACTGCCTGCTCTGGGTCGATCAGCATGATGCCGCCTATCAATGGGCTAGCCGCCATCGTGTAGCGATACACCCGGATGTCGGCAGCATTCAGGTGTATGCGGTCCAGGACGCTTCTCCTGCCCAGTCATCGCCAGCAGAGTCGGGTCAGAAAGTGGATGGTCTGTTTCATTCACTCAAGGATCGGGAGATCCGTCGCTTGGGGGTTCCGGATGATCGTCTGGCTGCAGTTCGTGCAGTCACTGCCGAGGAGGATCTGGAACTCTTGCAGGACGTGTTGCCGGATGAGGCTTTCGAAGCGCTTTACTTGTTTGCTGCAGGTGACTCCTACGAGAAGATCATTAGTGAGCGCAGCGCTCCTGAATCGGTGGATCAAGCGGATTTCTCCGCTGCTCTTGAGCGCGCAGGTAGTCGCCGCCATTTCGTTGTGCTGACCGATGACAGTGATCTGGAAGCACTACTGGCCGCGCCACTTGAACGTTGGCGAGTGTTTCTGCATCCCAGCCAGCGCAAGCTGGTAGAGCGAGATTGGAACGGCCCTGTAAAAGTGACCGGCGGTGCAGGAACAGGTAAGACGGTTGTTGCAATGCACAGAGCCGCAAGACTGGCGCGGCAATATGCGGCGCTACCGGGAAAGCCCGTTTTGTTCACCACCTTTACCAAAACGCTGGCTGAAGATATCCGCCAGCATTTGCAGATGCTGTGTACGCCGCAGGAGCTGGAAAAGATCCAAGTGGTCAACCTAGACCAATGGGCTCTGGGTTTGCTACGCCGCTTTGGTTACCGCCACGAGTTGCTCTACAAGGAGTCGGATCGCAAGCGCTATTGGCAGGCTGCCATGTCCGCCATGCCTGCGGGTATCGATCTTTCGGCTACGTTCATGCGAGCCGAGTTCGAGCGTGTGGTCTTGCCTCAGGGGTGTGAAACGGCTGATCAATATATGCGCGCTAGCCGGATCGGGCGCGGCGGTCAGTTAGCAAGAACCATGCGCAAATCGATATGGCCGGTGTTTGCTGAGTATCGGGCGCAACTCCAGGCTGCCAATCTTCGTGAGCCTGAGGAGGCGTTTCGCGAAGCATGCCAGCTGTTGGAGCGAGAGAAGCCGGTTCTGGGCATACGCTCCATGGTGATAGACGAAGGGCAAGACATTAGCGCTGCAGCCTTTGCCTTGATCCGCGTAGCCGTTCCTCCCGCTGACAATGATCTGTTTATCGTTGGAGATGCGCATCAGCGTATCTATCGGCACAAAGTCGTTCTGAGTCGAGTAGGCATTGAGGTACGCGGCCGTAGTCGCAGCCTGCGGATCAATTACCGCACAACGGATGAGATTCGTCAGTGGGCCTGTGCGCAGTTGGAGGGCTGCAGCGTTGATGACCTGGATGGTAACGCCGACAGCTTGCGTGGCTATCGCTCACTCACCCATGGCGATGCGCCAGACCTCATTCGTTCTTCTTCGTTGCAAGAGGATGGGGAACATATCCAGTCGGTACTGAATCAGCTCCGGGCTGATGGTATTGAACTCCGCCAAATCTGCATTACCGCGCGGACCAACGACGATCTCGATGCTCTAGGGGAGGGGCTGAGGCGAGTCGGGATCCCCACTTTACGCCTGGATAACTCAACTTCAGATGATGCTTCGGCTGAAGGAGTGCGCCTGGCAACCATGCATCGCATCAAAGGGCTGGAGTTTGGCGTGATTATCGTGGCTGCTTATAAGGGGGCTGTGGCCTATGCCGAGCAATTTAGTCGTGATGAGGATGCGGGGGTGGCCGAGGATACCGAGCTTGCAGAACGTTGTCTGCTGCACGTAGCCGCGACGCGAGCTAAGCGGAATTTGTTTGTTCTGAATCGATCTTGATTTAGACCAGCCTTACTAATTCATAGCGTAAGCATGCGCATGGCACGTTCTGGATGACTTGTAGTTGTGTCTATGAGCCGCGGTTGCAGTTCAATCAAAAAAGAAAGTTGGCCTAATGATTGCGGACGGGTAGCCGTGTGGCACCCGTCCTGGTTGAGCTTCTTATTTTAGGACCTTTTGAGATGACTTCTGTATTCGACTGAGAAGCCAGCAAGCGACAAGCACGGCGATTTTCAAGGTAGTTGTCGCGTGAGCGTGTCACGCTGCCTTTGATGTTTGCTGCAGTACCGCTTCCCGCTCCGGGTTCAGGCACACGATTGGTGCCAGCACCCAGTTCCTGATGTTGCCGCTCCAGCGCTCCGGGTGCCGTGCACGCGCCGCCTCGTACAGCTCGATACGCTTGCGCAGCAACTCTTCCGCCTGGCCAGTATGTCGCTGCGCCGGGGTCACGAACTTCAGGGCGCTGTG
>VFQM010001457.1_pt1 | contig 20660 bp, 26 predicted proteins | sample 3512391 | NCBI WGS metagenome assembly VFQM01 (sample SAMN10412369, study PRJNA504923) | tailings metagenome | isolation source: Replicate 1 from Balatoc abandoned mine | place: Philippines | reverse complement strand
ATTACCTCTGGCGCAGCAGCGCCAAGATCGGCGCGGGCAAGTTCAGGCCGCTACGGCCGCTGCAACCGGCTTAGCGTGCTTTATTTTCCGTTTTCTGAGACGACCCCGGCTCCACTTGGGCAAAGCGGCCAGAAACGGGCCTACAGCGCGTTTTGAGAGGGTAAGCAAGGGGGCAGGCAGGGCCACGTCGAGAAAACGCCGCCACGGGCCGCCTGTGAGGTCGTCCGCCGTCCGGCTTTTCGAGTGGAGAGGGGGTCAAGCGAACCGTGGAATAAATGGGGGGTAGCCCGTAGGGGGGCACCGTTTATGCCGCGAAAGTCGCTTGATGCCCTCGGAGCGCCCCAGCCTGAGCGAGTGGGGGCAGGACGAAGGGCGAAGCCCGCCACCCTGCCCCCCGAGCCTCACGGCGGCGAGTGGCCCCCGGCAGGGCCGCCGGAGGCATCTTGCAAACACGATCAAGGCGACAGCCGTTTGACCGCATCCACGAATGACAATCTGAACAGGTGCATGGTCAGGTCGATGGCACCGCCGCCGCCCTGCTCTTTCCGCGTGTCGTACCACTTCGGCCCGGTCGCCAGTAGCTCAACACCGCCGCCACCGATGGACACATTCAGCCGCACCGTGGTCTTGTCCTTCACCGGCACAAAGTCAGGATCACGCTTCCAGTACAGGCCCAGCCGATCTAGCGTTTCCTGCACCGTCATTGCCCGCAACGAATCCAGCAGCGCAGGCGGAAAGGATCGACGGGCGCGGCTCATGACAGCCACCCGACGAACTGGACGAGGGGGCCGCCCTGCGGGCGGCGGGCTACTCGCGCCGTTCCGGCGCAGCGCAGGATGATGGATAAGTCCGTTGGACTTACCCACAACCTGCGCGGGCTACTCGCATTTTTAGAATGCTGGGGGCTACTCAAAGGCAGGCGCTTCGCGCCGGGCGTAGGCTTCGCCATTAGTAATAGGGGAGGGACTTGTCTCACGCTTTGCGCTCCACCTTGGCGGCTGTAATAGGGGAGGAACCTGTCTCACAGGCTGGCATCGGCTTACCTGCTCGATACCAGCTTGCCCGGCTCATGCCCAAGGATTCCCACGGCTTCTGACGGCTCGCGGAATTGGCCTCATAGGTCGCACGATCGACAGCCCCAGCGGCACGCCTGCGGGCTTCGTCGCGCTTTCTGTCGCGGTCGCGGCGGCGCTCGGTCGCCATGTCCCGACTGATGAGCGTGCGCAGCTTGCGCTGCTCGTCGTCGGTGATGTGAAACAGGCTGATAAGCGTGTCGTTCTTGGGCGTGTAGAGCGGCGCAAACTGCTTGCCGCCGAACTCCACCTTTTCCCCGGCTTCGTGGGCCTTCGCCTTGGCGTATAGCGTCATAAGCTCGGCGCTGCGGTAGTTCCACCGTGGGTCAAGCTCACGGGCCAGCGCGGCGGCCTCGTGGTACATCTGGCCGCTATGCGTCGCGCCTGACAGCAGCAGGAAGTTCAGCCGCCAAAACAGGTGCTGCATCCGCTCGCCTTCGGCCACGCCGCCGCGCAGCGCGGCCAGCGTGCGCAAGTCCTCCAGACGATCCCACGCCAGTTGCCGCCCGTTGAGGCTGCGCAGGTTGCCGGTTTGGCCGCCCGGCAGCAGCTTGAACTGGCGACGGTCGGCGCGGGCCTTGCGGTCGGCCTCGATGTCCCAGCGGGCCACCGGCAGCAGCGCCTCGGCCAGATACTCGAAGTTGTACCGGATCGGCTCGCCGTCCGGGCCTTTTTCTACGTGGATGACGCGGCAAACCTCGCCGCTCTTGCTGTTCACCGTATTGACCAGCCGCAGCACGCGGCTTGCATCCTTGGCCGCTGGATCAGCGCCCAGCCCGGCCAGACGGTCGATCAGATAACGCTGGCAGGCATTCCAGCGTGGCAGCGCCTGACGCGGCAAGGTGCCATCCAGCAGCCATTTTGCTTGCACGCCACGGCCAGAGAAAACGAGGATCGACGGCGGCGGCACGCCTTCGTCGTAGCAGCGGAACATGACAGCGGCGGCCAGTTGCTCGGGGCTGCGCCCCTGCGCCCACGGCTCGCGGTAGGTGTCCAAGTCAGCGAACAGCAGCCCGATACGGGCCAGATTGACGACACGGCGGTTTGGCTTGATGAACTCGGCCTGAGACAGCCAGGTATCCCGGCTGTGGTCGAGCATGGAGAGCACCGCGGGCATCTGTGACAGCCGGTAACTGTCCTGCTTCTTGCCGCTGCCCTCGCCCGTCGCCATGAGCAACGAGAAAAAGCCCTGCCGGGCTGTGTCGTGATATGTCGCCGCTTCATCATCGGCGCTGAAAAGTCGTAGCTGTGCCTGTCCCATAACCCTCTTTCCGCTTGTGCGGCAAGAGGTAGGGCGCTACAATGCAGACCATAGTTTGGGTGTTTCTGGTCGTCTGCATCGGTCACGCCTTCGGGTTCCAAACAGTGCCACCTGCTAGGTTCCCACCTCTTGCCAAGCCCCGCTGCCACGCGGGGCTTTGCTTTTTCATCCATCTGAACTCCGCTCCTTCGCTTCCAAAGTTCGCGGAATCCAGCCTTTTGCATTCGCCGTCCAGTGCAGCACGCCATGCTGCCGCAGCACTGCCGCCGCGCCATCGAAAGAGCGAAAAAACCGGATGCCTCCCCGGTACTGGCCGAGAATGCGCCGCTCGTTGCCAACGTGCAGCACGATCACCAGCCCGCGCTCTGTGTTCTCGATGACAGCGCCCTTGATCTCATGCGGTGCGTTCTTCGCAAACGCCTTGAAATGAGAGGGCGGCAGTACCTCCAGACTCAACGGTTCCATTTCAACCATCGCTTTATACCCCACGCGCCGTATTTCATCAACATTATTAAATTTCGCCAAGTCAAAAATGTATGGACTAGAGTCCATGCTTTTGACCCGCCCAGCCGGTTAAGTGATTACTCAATCACTCTTTTCATCAAGTGAGCGCACCAGTTCGCGCAGAATGTCCGTGATGCTGCGCCCGGTCTTGGCGGCGTAAATCTTCAGCTTCGTGTGCTCGGCCCGGTCGAGGTCGAAATTCACCCGGACGGTGGCGGCCTTGTCGGCAAGGTCGGACAAGGTAGGGCCAGCCTTCGCGGCGCTCGGGCGGCCTGCTTTCATGCCAAGTTTCCCGCTACTCATTTTCACCTACTCCTTAATTACTCAAATGGTGCAATTGAGGAAACGGCGCACTTCCTCAGCCAGCGCCCGGATTTCCTCGGCGGCCTCGCTCGTCGGCTCTTGGTCAATGGCCGTGGTGCCGCTTGCCGCGCTGCTCGGGTAGATGACGCGCTGCGTGATGCGCGTTTGCAGGATCGGCAGGCCGTACCCGGCCAGCGCCTCGGAGACTTCCGCCCCAATCTTGGTGCCCTTGATCGCCCGGCTGACCACGAAAGCCGCTTTCAGCTTGCCGTCGGTAAGCTCGATGCGCTGCTTGACCAAATCCACGAGGTCAGACGTTGCCCAAATGTCGTAGGGCGACGGCTGCACCGGGATCAGCACGCAATCGGCGGCCTTCATTGCCGACACGGCCAGATCGTGAGCCTGCGGCGCTCCGTCGATCACAACAAAGTCTTTCCGGGCCACGCTCTTTAGATCGCGCTCGATGGTGGGCCGGTCGATGCCAACCACGGGCACGGGTTGATCCTCGCGGACGGCGGCCCAATCGCGGGCGCTGCCCTGCGGGTCGGAATCAACCAGCAACACGTCTGCGCCGTCGAGTTGCAGGGCGCGGGCAAGGTGGGTGGCGATGGTGGTTTTACCCGCCCCGCCCTTCTGGTTCAGTACGGCGATGACTTGCATATGCACTCCTTGAGCTATTGAGCGTTTGAGGAAAAAAGGAATTACTCAAGCGCAGTATAGCACATTGAGGATTTGAGTAAATGCACCTTTTGAGGATTTGAAGCCATGAAAAACCCCGCACGCGGCGGGGTTCGGTGGCAGGGCAGGGGAGGACTTAGGCGGTCTGGTGGATCTCGTCGGCCACCTGTCGGCACATGGCCCGCATGTCGAGCGTGCCCGCTGCGATGGCCTCAAGGGTCGCATCATCCAGCGCCTGCACGATGCTGGTAGCCCGGCGCTCAAGCTCCTGCCGGGCGATGCGCTGCCAGTCTTGCACGTCCATCAGGGACGCCAGCGCGGCCTCGTTGGCGCGTCCGTAGCCGCGCAGCACCTCTTTTGCTGTCTCGGTGGTGGGTGTGGTCATGGTCGGGCCTCCTGTGCTCATTCGGTAGGGTAGGGGCCAAGGAACCGCACCCCGTTGAAGTGGATCAGGTGAGAGGGCGCATCGGCCACCCATACCTCGGTTTCCCATGCGATTTCCCCAAGGTAGCGGCCCATGATGGCCCGGTTCGGGAAGGCGGTCACATAGACCAGCCCGGCAGTCGATCCGGCAAACAGCTTGGCAAGCTCGGCGTGCCGCTTTCCATCGACCGGCCCGTGACTGGTGACGGACTCCACCAGTAGCAGCCAGTTTTTCGCGGTGAAGTGCAGCACCACGTCAGGCATCTTGCCGTGTGAATCCACATCGACACCCAGACCGGCCAGCAGGGCGGCGTCGAAGTAGCCCCACTTGTCGCCCGTGTCGCCGGCATAGACCAGCACGCTACCCGGCGCAAAGCGCGGGGCGAAGTCCTCGATGATGGCCCGGATCAGTTCGCTGTGCTCGCCGGGGCTGAGGGTGATTTGCTGGCCCGGTGCAATCTCAACCGGGATGCGGTTCTGCTCGCGCTCCTTGGCGTAGCGGGCAACCAGCGTTTCACGCTCGGCCAGATAGGCGGCGAGGCTGTCATGCCATGCCGGGGTGCCGAAGGTGCGCAGCAGGGCCAGCGCGGCGGGTTCGATCTGATAAACCGCCTTCGGGCTATTCACCGGGCGGTCGGGCTTGTCCGGGTTGTAGAGGGCCACGCCAGCGTCGCAGAACTGGTGCATGGACTGGCGGCGGAATGTCTCGCGGGTGTTGGGCGCGTATTCCTTGCCGTAGTGCTCCCGCGCCCAATCCATGATGGGCGTGATGCCCACAAGCGGGTTTTCCGCGTCGGCCCATGTCTTGCCCGGCGTGAGGTTCAGGAGGGCCAGCAGGCACAGGGCGGAACGCTCGTTCTGCTGCGCTCGGGGCAGGCCCAAGGAAACGATGATTTGCTGCGCGGCCTCGATGTAGTCGTTTTGGTTGTTCATGCGGTCAGGGTTCCTAGCTTGGCGTCGATCTGTTCTTGTGTGAGCGTTCCTTGCTGCATGGCCCACTTGCCAAGCTCGGTCAGGGTGTCACGGCTCGGGTACTTCATCAGCTTGAGGTCGGTTGCATTGACCTGTGTATGGCCGTTGAAGCGCCGGAAATGCTCATCTACTGCGGTCGTGTTCAGGAACACGGCCAGCCCACGGGCCAGCGCCTCGGGCAAGCCGTGTTTGTCCTCGTGGAAGAGGTTCATGTGGTTCTCGAAGCCCAGCACGGAATGATCGCCAAAGGCGGCAGGATCAACCACGCTTGCCACCACGCGGCGCTTTTCCTCCTTCGACGAGAAGCGGCGCACCACGCAATAAAACCCGTTCGGGTAAAGCCACTTTTCCGTCTCGGCGTTGCGCATGATCGCGTTCGGCTTCTTCAAGCCCGGCACCGGCCACACCGTCCCGGTGATGCTCAGGTGTCCGGGGTAGATCAGGGGCACGGTGCCCGGCTCTGGCATGTCGCGCAGGTGCGCTTTCAGCCGGAAATCGACTACCGGCCCGGTCGATACCTTCACGCCAATGTCGGTCAGCGAGTAGCGCACGGCGGGCGATAGCTCGATGGCGCTTTTCTCGGTGGTCGTCGGCACATGAATGAACCGCTCCGGGTCATCCGGGAACACGATCCGGTCGAACGGGTGTTCGTGGGTGGTCAGGTCGGAAAAGCTGTCATCGGTCGAAGTCGTGACCGTGACCGGCCCCTGCTGGCCGCCACGCTCCAAGCGGATGATGATGTTTTCCTGCAGCACCTCGTCATCCCTGAAAGCCTTGTTGCGCGACTCGAACAGGTGCATGTGGCGGATCGCCGCCCGCTCAAGGATGAAGTCACGGAACGGGCGGTAATACGGCCCGTTGCAGAAGCTGCGCGGGATGATGGCCACAATCTGCCCGCCCGGCGCTGCCTCGCCCACGGCCAGCGCGACAAAGGCGGAATACAGATTCACCGTCTCGATGCCGACAGTGCGCAGGGCCAGCCGGTGGTCTGATTGGCTGTTGATCTTCTTGTAAGGCGGATTGAGGATCGCATGGGTATAGCCTCGATCCTGCAGACCTTCGGCGGTCGCCAGCTCGATGTAATCGCCCGCGATGATGCGGGGTGTCACGCGGCTGTATCCGGCCAAGTGCTGTGCAAGGTGGCCGCGCAGCTTCTCGTCGATCTCGTAGGCCGTCGCCTCGACAGACTCAAAGCCAAAGCCGCCCGTCACCCAGCGGTCGAGAAAGGCGCAGGACAACGCGCCCACGCCCGCGCCTGCGTCCAGTAGGCGGCAGGTCTGCAGGGTGCTCGGTGGGAACAGGGACGCCATGAAGCGGGCCACGCTCGAAGGCGTCATGAACTGGCCGAACTCGGCTTTGTGTTTCTGCGCGGTACGGGGTGCCACCTCGCGGCGCACGCTGTCTGCGGTGTCTAGTTGTTGGAGCATCCCAAGTCCTCATTGACGCGGCGTGATGACGCCGACGTGCTTGTAAAGGGTGGTTCGGGACACGCCATAACGGCGGGCTACCTCGGCCACCTTAATATCTGGATCGCGCAACAGGGCTTTGATCTCTCGCACCTGCTGGTCGTCTAACTTCGGCTTGCGGCCACCGGCCCGGCCACGGGCGCGGGCGGCTGCCAGCCCGGCCTGCGTCCGCTCACGGATCAAACCGCGCTCGAACTCGGCCAGCGCCGCGAACACATGAAATTGCAGCTTGCCCGATGCGCTGCCCGTCTCGATCTTCTCGGTCAGACTCTCGAAATGCACGCCGCGCTGCTCAAGCTCGGCCACGATCTGCACCAAGTCATGCAGGCTGCGCCCGAGTCGATCAAGCCGCCACACCACGAGGGTATCCCCGGCCCGTAACGCCTTGCGGCACTGCTCAAGCTCCGGGCGTGCCGCGCTCTTGCCGCTGGCCGCTTCCTCGTAGATCACGCTGCACCCGGCCTGCTGGAGCGCGTCGCGCTGCAGGTCTAGGTGCTGGTCGTCCGTCGAAACGCGGGCGTATCCAATGCGTTGATTCATTGACAGTGCCTGAACATAGAAAAATTGACGGTTATCTTAACGGTTTTGGGTATGCCCGGCCATGAAAAAGCGAAACCCTGCAGACCTGTCCAGAAAACCACCGTTTTCTGAACAGTCGGCAGGGCTACGATGAAACACAAACAAATGCCCGCAGACGGGCGACAGGATCACGCCTTGCCCTCGGTCAGCGGCGTTTTCGTCACCCAAATGGGCAATTCCAGCGGCAGGGCGATTTCGGCCCGGTCGCGGGCCTGCAACTGCGCCCGCGCCCACTGCCCGTCCCGCTCCATCTCTGCCCGCAAGGGCAGGGGATGGCCGGAACCCTCGAACTGCTCCCGGTCGAACATCTGCCCGGCTACGTCCAGCCGCTCGGGCATGGGCCGCTCGTGGCCGTCCTCGCGCACCATCAGCACGTCGCCGCGCTGGACGATGTAGAGGGCGTCCGGGTCGGCCTCGATCTCGCCCGGCAGGGCCGGGCGGAAGTCCGCCCGGTTCTCGTCATAGCGCCATTGCATCATCGCCCCCTATCAAGTGCATGGGTGGGTGTGCGCCGATCCAGCGGCGGCGGCTGTTTGCGTGCCGCTCGCTGCTGTCGCAGTCTTTCGGCCAACTGCCGCGCCTGAGCTTCACGGGCCAGCCGTTCCTGCTGCTCCTGCTCTCGCCGGGCCTGCTCGGTTTGACTCATGCGCTCATGCGCCGCGTTGGTCTGGCTCTCGCGCTCGGTCGCCCGGCGCTGCTCGTCGTCGCGGTTCATCGGTCAATGTCCATTTGCTGATTCATCATCCGGGCCTGCTCGCGCTCTTTCTCTTGCTTCTCTTTCTGCTGCTTCTGCTTCTCGGCCAACTGCCGCGCCTGCGCCTCGCGGGCGGCGCGTTCGGCCATTTGCTTTTCCTGCGCCTGCTTCTGCTGCGCCTGTTGTTGGGTCTGTTGCTGCTGTTTGCGCTCGTGCTCGTTGTTCGCCATGTTTGGCTCTCCTTCGCGGTTAGGTTCAAAGTGGGCCGTGGCCTGTTTCCGGGCCTCATCCCATGCTGTGTGCTGGGCGCCGTACTGCTGCTGTGCCTGCGCCCATGCCTGCGCCCGGAACTGCCGCGCGTCGGGCGCGTCGCTCCGTAGGTGCTCGATGCGCTGCTCGACCTGGCGGTCGATCTGCGCGTGTTTCTTGTCCCACGCCTCGGCCTTGTTTTGCGCCATGAAGCGGGGAACCCATTTCGCGGCCCGCTCGGGGTCTGGCCGCTCGCCGTGCTGCTCGCGGAACTGCTTGTCTAGCTGCTGCCGGTAAGCGTCCGCGTGCGCGTTGATGGCGTTGATTTCGGCAAGCTCCTGATTCGGTTCTGCCGGTGGCTTCCTGTTGAGCACGGCGCGGGCTTCGTCGTCGGTCATGCGCGGTGCTGCCTGCTGTGCCGCTTCCTTGGCCTGCTCTGGTGCCGTGGGTCGCCGTTCCGGCTGCTGCGCCTGTGTCGGCTGCTGGGGCCGCTGCTCGGCCTGTTGTCCGGTGGATGCCACGCCGCGCATCTTTGACCAGTCCGGGCGCTCGCGCTCGGCCTGCTGCCGCAGCCCGGCTTCGCGGCGCTGCTCCAGTTCCTTGTCAGAGAACCGCACGTCTAGCTTGCGCTCGATGGCTGTCTGCAAAACACGCTCGCGGAAGTCATCCGGCCCGGTGACTTTCAGCGCCTTGCCTGCGAACTTCTCACGGGCCAGCAATAGCCCGGCCTCGATGCTGTCTTTGTCCTTCCGGCCATGCTCGGTGTAGTCCAGCCGCCGCCCGCTGTCGCGGAAGGCGTCGCGGTCATCCACCTTGTAATCAACAGCACCCGTCTTGCGATCCACTGCCCAGCTAACCCGGTCGGTGACGCGGCGCGGCTTCGCCGGGTCGTGCTGCTCGTTGTCCGTGGTGCCAAGGTGCGGGCCGCGCTCGGCCTTGGCGTCGGCCTGCTGCATATCCTTGGCCGTTCGCTTGTCCTGATAGGCCCAGCCGCGAACCTGCCGCATTGCGGCGCGGTCGCCCTCCTGTGCCCGGTCGGCTGTCCATTCGCGGAATGACTGCGGGCGCTCCTGCCGGAAGGCTTCGCGCTCGCCCGTGATTGTCTCGTTCAGTTCGGCACGCTTGGCCGCTGTATCGAATGCGGCCACGCTGTAAAGCGCCTTTTTCTGCTCGGTCGATAGGCCACTGGTGCGGATCGTTTCGCGCTGGCTCTTGTGCTTCTCTGTGAGTGCCTGCCGCCGCTGTTTTTGATCCTCGTACATGGCCGCCCGTGCGGGCGCTTTCGCCGTTTTCCATTCCTCGGTGAATGACTTGTAACGCTCGCGCAGTTCGCGGCGCTCCGCTGCCCGTTCGTCGCGCTTTTCCTCGCGGGTGTTCGGGTCGCGTTTCGGGTCGGCTTTCGGGCGCTGGTCGCTGTATTCGCGCCTTGCCTTTTCCTGCTGTATCTCTGGCCGTGGCTCTTGCCACGGGCCAAGGCGCTTGACCAGCTTCCCGCCGCCCAATTCCTCCGCCATAGAGGATGCCTTGATGCAGATTTCCGGGTCTGCTTTGCTATGCACGCGGAAAGCGTTTTTCTTATCGTTTGACGGGCGCAACTCTAGGCCATGTCTGGCTAGGCTCTGGTGCAAGTCTTGCCACGTCGCGCCCGGTTTGCTCAGTGCATCCTTGGCGTCTTGCTTCGGCTGGCCTTGGGCGTAGGTGTGCAGCGATTCATTGCTTGTTCTGTACTCAAAATCCTTTGACTTAGTGGGCTGCTTTACCTTCTTCTCTCGCTGTTCCTTGTGCCACTCCTGCGGCGTTTCCTTGGCCCAATCTACAACCTTCTTTCCGCCGCGCTCATGGACAGCATACGGGCCGTTGTCGTGTGCCCAGCCCTGCGCTAGCTCCACCTCGCGCATACACTTGTCCAGCTTGAAGTAGTCGCGGCTTACATCAACTGGCCGGTAGGTGTCTGGATGCACCCGGTTAGCCATCAGGTGCAAGTGCGCATTGTCTGTATCTCGATGAACGGCTAGCAAGTGTTGATGCTCTTCCATCCCAAGGGCTTTTAGTGCCGCCTTGCCTGCTTCAAACATCTGTTCATCAGTCGGATTTTCGTCTGCCCGCCACGAAAGCACCGCGTGATAAACCGGGTCTTTGACTCGCCCGTTCATGTCGGCTACAGCCAGCATTTCCCGCCATGCCGTGTCTTTGTCTAAGCAGTTCGTTTCAACCGAAACACTGTCTTTTTCCCAGCCGATAACCTCGCCCGTCTCCGGGTCGATCACGTCCCGCGACTCAACATATTTTTGCAGGCTCTTAAAGCTGCTTTTCGAGTCGTTGCGCTTCGGTGGGACTTTGGCAAGCATGTTTAGCCCTCGATCCGCTCGATTGCCGCTTTTATTGCCACCAGAATATCGGCGTACTCTTTCGACAAGTGCCCGCCGCCTTCATGGCCTCCGGCCTCTGTAAACAAATGCTTTTGCAAGCCTCCAAGCCGCCGCAGTTCGTTGATGATTTGCGAATCAATCGTTGAGCGTGTCTTGCGCTTCAAGGCAGCGCAGCGCAGGAACTCCGAAACGCTCACGCCCGAGTCCAGCGCCTTGTCTTTGATCTCGTCGGCCTCCTCGGGCAGACAGCGCACTTTTAGATTCACCGTGCGCTTGCGGTTCTCACTTGATGACACTCAATCCTCCATTGTCGGCGGTGGGACACGCGCCCTTATTGGCCGCACACGCGGCTGGGGTCTCGGGGGCTTGCCCCTGAGCAGGGGAGATTAGGCCCAGCAGAACGAGCGCAGCGAGTGGCGCGGGCCGGTGGCACACTGCCGCTTTAGCGGCGGTGGGACAAATCCTACCCTGTCCCCGTATTTGACACCGTAATACGCCCAAATATGGCCGCACTCATACCGCCCATTGAAAACCCACAAAAACCGGCACAGCACGATAAGCCCGTGTATATCACAAACGCGGGTACTTGACCACATCCGCATAATGCACGATGATTGCAAGGCCAATGATTGCGCCAGCTTCAAAGGCAAACATCACCACACTGTTACCACAATCTAGCGAGGGCCAAAGATGGCAGGCAAGCAAAAGACATTCACGCAAGATGTACGCCAGAAGATAGAGGCGACTTTAGACAACCTACCGGAGAAGCCGAAGGCAGAAAGACCGCTCACAACAAAGGAGCTTGTGACAGAGCTACGCGGCAAGATTCGTGCGGCTCAGGCAAAGGGCTACACCCTCGAAGAAATCGTCGATCTATTTAAGTCAGACGGCGCACAAATTAGCCTGTCCAGTGTGAAAAGCGCCTTGAAGGGTTCCAGCCCGCGCAGCAGGACAACCAAACCGGCACAGGCAGGCGAACAAACCGCACCGCAGGCGGCCAGCAATGCACAGCCTGACGGGTCACATAATGGGGGCTAAAGATGGCTCGTATAGACATAAACACTAAGGGCGGCTCGGAATGGCTCAACCATTGGGCCAAGCTGCGCATCGGGTACTTCACCATCGGAACATGGATCGGCATCACGCTTGCCTTGCGCTTTTTCGTGCCGGGTTTCGTGTGGGGCTATTCGATCTGGTGGGCGCTTCCCCTCGGCATTGTGGGCGGCTTTCTCTATCTATTGATCTGGATGGGAAAGCAGACCGCAGACGTACAGCTTGAGCGAGAGAAAGAGGCCATTATTGAAGCCAGCAAAACGCCAGAGCAACGGGCAACCGAAGCGGCAGAACGCGAAGCAGAAGCAGTGCAGCGCCGGGCGGAAATGCGGCAGCAGTTCATCGGCCTGCACCTCGGGGATAGCGTCGGCATGATGCACGGTCGCGGCCACGTTGGCGGCGTTCCTTAAGGTCAGCATGTGGAACTTGCCCGAGAGGACGCATCGAAAAACATCATCATCTTTGGCGGCACGGGCGGCGGCAAAACATCGCGCTCCATCAACCCGCTTTTGCGTCAGTTGTTCATGCAAAACGCTGGGGCGTTGATCTTTGACATCAAGACCGATTTCATAAAGGAAGTTGGCGCACTAACCAACATGGCCGGGCGCTCGTTTAAGGTGGTCGGTGATGGCGGAATGACGCTAAATCTTTTCCGTGGTTGCACGCCAGAATTGGCGGCTTCCTACCTGAAAAGCTGCTTTCTCGTTCAAGGCCAAGGAAGCGGGGACGGCGCGTTCTGGGTTGATAGTTCGGTCGAGATGGCCCGCCACTGCCTCAACGTGCTGAACCTGCTGCGTCCGCAGCAGTACAGCATCGCGGGCTTGTACGACATTGTTTTTGACAATGCGGCGCGTGATGCGCTGGTTGCCGAAGGCGCGGAAAAACTGTCTGAAATGAACGACCGGGATCAACGCTTGTTCATCCAGTCGCAGCGTTTCTTTATTAACGTCTGGAACGAGCACGACGAAAAGCTAAGGAAAAACATCCTCGGCACGATGAACGCGGTTCTTTCGCCATTCGCGCACCCTGATATGGTCGATGCGTTCTCTATCGAGTCGGAACAGGGCGAAGCGGACATGACCGAATTGGTCAATGATGGCGCGGTTTTCTTGGTCAATCTTCCGATGACCAAATATGGCCGCGAAGGTGCCCGGTTCGCTTACCTGCTGGTGAAACTGCGCTTCATGAACATGATGCGCGAACGTCGCACCCGGCAGGACTGGAATCAGGATCGGCCCGTGGCGTTCGTGTGCGACGAGTATCAAGCGATTGTCGATCCAATCAGCGACACCGACTTTTGGGACAAGTCGAGTACCACGCGCACCACCGGCATTGTTCCGATGCAGGGCGTGGCCTCGCTGGTTCATGCACTGGGCAATAACAAGGCCGTGGCCGAAGCCATCCTGCAAAACTTCCGGCAGCGCATTATTTTCAGAACCGAGGACGAAGCCACCCTGCGCCATATCCGGGACGTGCTCGGGCAGGTCGATGTGTTGATGACCTCAACCGGGTACAGCGCGAGCGAAAGCGAGACGATCAGCGGGGTCAATGCCTTTGGCGGCAAGAACCTGTCGTTGAGTTCGAGCGAGTCCGAGAGCGAGAACAGCAGCATGCAACGGCAAGACTTGTTCGGCAGCAACGACATGCGCAGCCTGAGTGCGGATTACTGCCTGTTCATCGGCAATATCGGAGATCACGCGGTCGATGAAGTGCTGGCCGTTAAACCGCTTTACGTCAATTGATTGGAGGCCGTCATGGTCTGGAAGAAAACAGCATCAAACCATGTGCCGGAATGGCTCAACATCGTGCCCCTTGGCTGGCGTGCGTCCATCTGGGAGTTCATCCGCTTTGTGAGGGCCGGAATCGTGTTCGGCATCCTCGCCGGGCTGGTGATCGGCTGGGTCAATGACGAGGCGTGGAACGGACCGAAGTTCAGCAGCCCGGACGCTAAGCGCATTTACGATCAAATCAAATGATGATTTGAGCGTTTGAGTAGTTGAGTATTTAAGGGCACGGGCGTTAGACCCATCAAAGCCCAACATGAAAGGTAAGAGCACAGCACTTTTCTTAACCCTAAAGTGAGGCTCTTTTTATGAAAACCATTGTGATTGCTACCGTTACCGCCGCCGCCCTGCTGACTGGTTGCGCGGGTGTCCCGACCGACTCGGCAAGCCTGCGCGAAAGCGCGGCCCAGCCGTTCCGGGCTGTCGCATCCGCCTTGCGCGGCTCCGACACCATCACGGCCCGGCATGGTGACGTGACGGTGAAGTGGCGGCAGGCTGAACAGGTGGTCGAGGCGTGGCGCGGCGAGGATTCCACCCGCTACACAGACGCGGCTTTCGAGTTGCGCCCGCTGAACAAGCCGGGGGCAAAAAGTAGCGTTGAGCGTGTCGCGCTGGACGATCTGCACGGGCAGCCCAAGGTCGTTGCCGCCGTGGGCCTGCGCACCATCGGCCAGCACAAAGTCGGCGGGCAGGAATGCGGCCAGAACTGCGTCTATCTGTTCCCCGGCGTCGAGTACCAACTGCGGGTAACGATGTTCCGCAACGGTGCGCCAAAAGTCAGCGTGCCGGTGGGCGTGGTGACGGTCGATGATGACGGCGTGACGGTACGCCAGCAGCAGCGCAGCTAACCCCCTGCGGTGCCCTCTGGATAGCGGCGGCTGCAATGGCCGCCGCCACATCCAGAACAACGGGCAAAAAAATATTTTTCATGGACTGGAGTCCATACAAAACACCCCAAAAACCGCGATTTATAAGGGTTTCGCGGTGTTCCTATAGTCCATAACTGGCCGGATTCGTACAATTGCGGCTATTCTTTTTGCGCCCTAAAATGACGGCATATTGACCATTCAGGGAGCAAATGCCGTGGCCGCCGCCGATCCTTCAATGCCGTTTTCGCCATGCGATCCATCAGGGCCATGCACAGACGTTTCGGTAGGCGTCTTGCAATGGATTTTCGGACCGGTCATCGAGAAGCTGACAACCGGCGCGGACCCGGACACCGTTGATGCCTCGGTTTCCGTGCTGGCCTCGATTTTCTCGGTATTCAATAGCGGCCTGCTGGTCGTCGCCTCGCTGATCGTGTCTTACGTCGCCGTCATGGGCGTGACGCAGACGGCCAGCGAAGGCGAAGCGATGGGCCGCAACTGGTCATCCCTCTGGACGCCGGTTCGGATCGTGGCCGGGGGGTCGGTACTGCTGCCCAGCACAAGCGGCTTTAGCTTCATCCAGTTGATTGTTTTGATGTTCGGCCTGTGGGGCGTGGGCTTTGCAAACAGCCTGTTCAACATCGGCATTCAGACCGGCATCATCAGCGGCGCAGCAACCAGCGTCAGCGCCCAAATGGGCCTTGGCAGCGGAGCAAAGCCGAACCCGAACTATCCGTTGTATGACGTGCGGCAGTTCGCGCAGGAATATCTGGCCGTGGCATGGTGCAAGCGCACCGTGAATGCCTCGTTCGCGGATTTCGGCGGCGGCACGCCGAACATCAGCGCGGCCAGCGCACCAGACCAGACCATTGCAGAAGGCGACGGCAAAAAGGCGCTGATCTATCTGGCGCGGGATCGCAACATCACAACGAACCTGGGCGGGGCCGTGCCGTTGTGCGGCAGCGTGAAGGTGTACAACTACAGCGCACCCGTCGCCATTGCCGCCGAAACCACGGCAGCAAAAGCCACCGTCTTTGACCCGGCCAAGATTCAGGACAACGCCGCCGCCATGTCGGCCATTCGCGTTGCGGCGCTCAACGCCAAGGCCACGGCAATCAACAAGGTCATGACCGACATTGAAGCGTGGGTGGCTCAATGGCCCGCCACGATCAATGATCCGGGCTGGGAGAACGTCCAGAGCGACCGTTTCAACCAGATTGTGAATCAGGCACAAAGCACCCTGACGGCCAGCCTGACCGCACAGATCGCGGCGGATAGCACCCTGAAAACGATCATGCAGCAGTACGTGAATGACATCACGGCGGACGGCTGGGCGATGGCTGGGGGGTTCTATCAGCGCCTGTCGGGCATCCGGCAGGAAATGGGCCGCATCTACGCGGAGAACGTCGCGCAGGCCACCGCGCCGAACCTCAACACACTGCCGCAGGGGCCGCACGCGCAGCTTGCACAGTCCAGCTACACCACGATTTACAACACCATCATCAGCAAGTCGCTATCGGGTGCCAGCTACGCCAAACCGACGACACCACGGGCCGCCGATTTCAAGGCCGCACTGGTGCCGACCAGCATGGAGGATTTGTCCATCGACACGCTGGGCAGTCGTGGCGATAGCCTCATGAGCGGCTTTGTTGGCTGGGGCATGGAGCGCGTCACCTCGGCCATGATCGGCACCGATGGCGACGTGGATGCAATCGCCCGGATCAAGACCACGGGCGACGTTCTGGCGCTCATGCAGAGCACCGGCTTTGCCGTCGATAAGTTGGTGCATACCTCGCTGTCTGGCGTCAAAGCGGCAGCGGCTGCCGTGGGTAGCGTGTCCTTCATGGGCACCAGCGTTGATGCCACGCCGCTTGCCGATACCCTGCTGAATTGGGTGGTCTATAACTTCCTGACGCCGCTTGCTGAGGTCACAACGTGGCTGGGCAGATTGGCCTTCTATTTCGGCGTGTTCCTGCCGTCCCTGCCGTACACCATCTTCATGGTGGCCGTGGTCGGCTGGATTCTGGCCGTGCTCCAGTCGATCATCGCCGCGCCCCTGTGGGCGGTCATGCACATGACCCCGGATCGCACCTTTGTTGGCAGCCAGACGCAGGGCTATCTGCTGCTGCTGTCCCTGTTCGTGCGCCCTGCTCTCATCATCATTGGCCTGTTCGCGGCAATGATGGTGGCAAACCCGGTCATCGGCTACATCAGCAAAGCCTTTTGGGCCATGTACAACGCCAACGTCACCTCTGCGGAGTCGCTGGGCTGGTTCGTCGAGTTCTTGCAGTGGAAAAACTGGTTGATCGTCTATGGCTTCGTCCTGCTGCCGGTCATGTACATGGTTTTCGGGTTGTCGCAGATTCTGCCGGATACCGTTCTGCGCTGGATCGGCGCGGGCATCAGCAGCATGGGCGAAAGCCAAGCGACCGAACAGATGCGTAGTAACGCAGCAATGTACGGCCCCAGCGCCGTGAAAGGCGGCGCAGGGCCGAGGCCGGGAAGCAGTGACGGCAAATCTCACCGCCTGAACGGCGACCCCGGCAACGCGGGCAGCCTCAATGACCCGAGCGGCCCCACGGGCGGCGGCGGTGGTGGCCGCAGCGGCGGCGGCAACCATCCGCGCTTGCTCAATGCCAACAGCCAAGGCGTTGCACCCCAGCATGACACCGGCAACCTGTCTGCATCGACCAGCACCGCAACGGCCAGCGGCCCGGCTCGCAGCAGCAGCGCCGCGTCCAGTTCGGTCAATACGGGATCGCAAGGCGTTGTCGGCCGCTGGGCCAGCAATGACATTACCGACGCGGAGTTCACTGACGTGAAGGACACCGCGCCACGCAGCAAGAGCGCCGACAAGGGCACAGATGCCGTGCTGGCCCTTGGCAGCGCGGGCGTTATCAGCGGGTTTTCCGCCGACGATGACAACGGCTCTGGGGCCATCAATACCGAGTATGACAGCCGCTACAGCTACACCCCACCGACTGCTGACGGCTCCAGCGTCATCAACCACGGCACAGAACAGGGAGGACAACCGGCATGAACGGCCAATACGACTACAACGCGGAGGCGACCGGCCACGTCATCGGCCTGCGCCATGGATATGAGCAAGGCCACGAGGCCGGTTATGTGGACGGTCAAAACGACACTGCCGCCCGGTGGCAAAAGCAGATTGACGAGAAATGGGAACCGCTCGTTGATCGGCTGACCGCCGAACGTGACGAGGCCATCCGCGCCCGCGATGACCTGCTGGAACAGGTGCGCCACGCCGGGCAGCAGACCACGAAATGGCACAACGCTTTCTATTCGCTGCTCTGCGCCCTCGATAGCGCAATGGGCGTGCTGGAGCACGCGCCGCAGGACATGCGCACCCGGATGATCCTCGATCTCGCCAAGCGTGCTGAGTACATGAAAGACAGGGGATGGATCGACTCGATGCCGCAGAACAACAGCGTTCTGCGCTCACGCGCCCGCCCAACTGCTGACCAGTTGCAAGGGTGGTGGGATCAGGTGATTGGCCACGCCAAGAAGGCGGCAGACCGCGACAACAACCCCACGCCATGAAGGGCCGCCCATGCTGACCGACACCCAAAACCTGATTCCCGACGCTGCCGTGCTGGCCGTCCTGCTCGCAGTGGCAGACGCCGTGCTGGCCCGTGCCAAGAAAGCCAAGAACCGGAGGAAACCCGCATGAAGATCATCAACGGCGCGAAACGCGCAGCCCGCTTTACCTTTGTCGATATGCCGCTGTCGATGCTTGGCTGGCGACAACTCAAGGCCAACAACGGCTATATCCGCGACCTGTGGCGCACGCTGCGCCACCCTCAATGCCCGGAGTGCGGGCGCGGTGTCATGCACCTGCCCGCCGATGCGCAGCCCGACGAACAGGCGCTGTATGGCTGGGAGTGCTCTGCACACTGCGGCTTTCGCGTGTTCGCCCCGCACGATCCGCAGGAAATAGCCCGCATCGTCTCCGCCCGGCTGGAACTGCGCGGCAAGCAGCGTCTGGCATTCCTGCAGGATCAGGAGCGCGGCAAGCTGATCCGTAGCCACCTGCTCAAGTCGCGTGCTTATTGGACAGTGGCCGCGCTGGTTTTCCTCATGTTCGCGTGGCAGTTGGCGATGGGTGCCCCGGTGATGGTTGTCCTGAGCGTGCTTAGTCTGTGCCTGCCGTTCTCCGTCCATGCAATCCGCTGGAGCTATCGGGCGTGGCAGGTGCGCACGGGCACCCTGTTTGTGCCGGGCGCGTTCGGGCGCTACGTTCGGGAAATGCTGTGGGTGCGGGGGGTGCAATGATGGCCGCTTTCCTGCGTAATGCCCTGCTGCACCTTGGCCGTGAGCGTGTCACGCGGGCGCTGTGCGTCATCGCGTCCGTGGTCGCCTTCGCCTACCAGTACCGCCAACTGGATGACCCGGCGCTGCATGATCTGGTCGCGCCCGTGGTGCTCGCTATCGCGGTTCCAATCCTCTACCTGACGCCGTTGGTCTGGCTGCTCTTTCGGTTCGTCTTGAAGCCCACCCAAGGGAAAAACCCGAATGCAATTTAAGGTCGTGCGCTACCGGAACAAGACGCTAGGCGGAATCACGGTAGAGGGCAACACCGTCCAGTGCCTCCGGCTCATGCCGGAACGCACCGCCAAAGGCAACCGCCGCCAGAAGGTCATCTGCACCATTGACCGATGGGCCGCTGAACTGCCCCCTGAAGCTCTCGAACTTCTCACCGAAGCCGAGCAGGGGGAATGGGTCGAATGGAAGGCCCGGCACGATGAAGCGCAACGGCGCAAGCAGCTTGCCGAAGCATTGGAGACTGTCACCGGCACGATGGAAGCGGCAGCGGCAGCCGTGCGCGAGAAGGCCGGGAAACCGGCCAACGCTGCGGCGCTGTGGGCTGCAATTGAGGCGCTATCCGGTGCGCTGGAGCGGGCCGGATTTGGCAAGAACAAGCGCCCCCGTGGTCGCCCACGGAAAGAAACGACCGGCTAACCCTGCTGGGCCTTCACGATAGCGGCGGCGGCAATGGCCGCCGCTTCGTTGTCTGCGGCCTCTCTCGCCCACCATGCAGGCCGGGCGGCTGCGGATGACAGCGCCCCCACGGCCCACAATGCAAGCTCCTGATCGCCCAGGTTCGCAGCCTGCACGATCACCGCCCCAAGCTGCCGCAACTCATCGGCCAGCGCCTGAAATTCTGCGGCGCTTGGCATCACTCGCCCCCCTTCCCTTTCGTTGCCTTCGTGGCCTTCTCGGCGGCCTCGGCCTTGTCCTGCTGACGTTGCAGCGCCTCCAGTTGCCCGGCCAGCCGTGCGGCCTGCTCGCGGGCCTCGGCGGCGGTCTTGCGGGCGTCGTCGCGCTCGGCCTGAGCCTGCCGCGTTTCCTGCGCCGCTGCGGCGCGGGCGGTGTCGTGGGCCTGTGCAGCCTTGGCGGCCTGCTGCTCGATCTGCTCGGCGCGGGCCTCTGCGCGGCTCACACGGTCGGCGCACGCCTCCAGCTTGGCGGCCAGCACGGCGGCCTGTTGTTCGGCGGCGGTGCGGCCCTGCTGGGCCTCGGCCAGTGCGGCGCGTAGGCGCTCGATCTCTGCGGCCTGCTCCGTCTGGCGCTCGGTCTGCGCTTCGATCTTGAGCCGTGCCGTTGCCACCTCCACGCGGGCGGCCTCTGCCGCCTGCTGCTCGCGCTCGATGCGCTGCTGTGCCTCGGCCAAGTCGGCGGCCTGCTGGGCGGCTTTGCCTGCCAGCGTGTCGCGCTCACTGGTCAGTGCGGCCACCTGCTCGGCCAGCTCGTCGCGCTCGGCCTCCAGCGCTTCGCCAGCGGCGGCCAGCTCGGCGGCTTCCGCCTGTGCCTGCACCAGACGGCCCTCGATCTCCCCGCGTGCCTGCGCGGCGGCCCGCTCGATTTCGGCGGCAATGGCAGCGGTCAGCGCCTGCGGCAGTTCCGGCGCAGCGGCTGCGGCCACCGGGCGGGCCTCGCGCCACGCGGCCAGATGCTTGTGGATGGTGTTCGGGCTGCCGGTGTCGCCCAGCTTCTCCCGCACCGCCCGGATGGTCGGCTGCTGACCCTCGCCTGCCAGCGCATCAGCGACGGCGGCGACCTGCTCAAAAGTGATGCCCTGACGTGCCATGATCGTTGCTCCTTTCGTACCGTATCGGTGTAGTCGTATCAATACAGATATGATACACAATACAGATACGATATGCAAGCGGTTTTCGTAACGTACCGCTGCCCGGTCGGCTGCTCGTTTTGGGTGAAACACCGTGTCCGGGAGGCGCTGACGCCTCGCCTTCGGCTCGTTGTCGGCCAGCCGTCGAACGAAAAGCGGAGCTTTCCGCCCGCCGCCCGGCTCGGGGTCGTCTCAGAAAACGGAAAATAAAGCACGCTAAGCGTGCGTGGAGGCTGGC
>VFQM010001456.1_pt1 | contig 20677 bp, 17 predicted proteins | sample 3512391 | NCBI WGS metagenome assembly VFQM01 (sample SAMN10412369, study PRJNA504923) | tailings metagenome | isolation source: Replicate 1 from Balatoc abandoned mine | place: Philippines | reverse complement strand
CGAGTCGCCGGACGTCAGTGCCGCCAGCGAGCCGGGGGCGATACACAGCTTGTCGCCATCGGCATCCCAGAACATGGTTGCCAGAGCAGACTCGGCGATCCGGATTTCCCGGTCTTCATCGCCCATGCGTTCCAGCCGGCTGCCTTCCATGAAGACCGGCGCGTCGTTGACATTGTTGATGTCGATCGTTGCCATGGCCGTGGTCTCGGCGCCATGATCGTCAGCCAGCGTGTAAACGAAGCTGGCCGTTCCGGCGAAGTCCGCCGAAGGCCGGAAGCGCAGTTGGCCGTCGACGAGCGCTATGCTGCCGCCCAGCGCGCTGCCAACACCCACCAACCGGATCGCCCCCGCATCGCCGTCGACATCGGTCGCACCGTCGAGCAGCCGCTCGGCCGCAAACACCAGTTCGGTGTCCTCGAGCGCGCTGAAACGCATCGGCGCTGCCACAGGCGCGTCATTGACTGCGGCCAGTGCGATATCGACCCTTGCCTCCGCCAATCCGCCTGCGCCATCGCCGACCAGATAGCGGAAGCTGGCGCTGCCGCTGCGATTGGCCTCCGGCAGGAAGCGGATCATCCCTTCCCGGAGTTCGACCGTCCCGCCGACGGCCTGGTCGACGCCGATCACTGCGAGCCGCTGGCGTTCGCCGCGATCGACGTCGGTGTCGATGTCATTGGCCAGCAGCAGTGCCGGATCGATCAGCAGCAGTTCGTCCTCCCGGCTGTCGATCCGCTCGCCCGCCGCCAGCGGCGCATCATTCGCAGCATCGATGCGCACCAGTGCTCGGCCGGTGGTTGCCATGCCGGTGGCATCGATCACGGTATAGCTGAAGCCTGCATCGCCATGGAAATGCGTATCCGGCGTAAAGACAATGTCGCCGCCTGCATCCAGCCTCACGCTGCCATGCTCGGCCGAGCCGACCGCACTGATTTTCAGTTTCGACGCGCCGATGCGTGCATCGGTATCGACGTCGAAGTCATTGCGCAGCAACAGGTGCGCGGGAATGCGAAGTATCTGGTCTTCTCGGGCATTGATCAGGCGTTCCGACACGACCGATGGTGCGTCATCGACCGGTGCCAGCGCAATCCGGATGCGGGCGACCGAACTCGCGCCGTGGCTGTCCTGAACGATGTAATCGAGCGTGTCGGACGTGCCGTATTGATCGGAGGGGGGCACGTAATGAATTTGCCCATTGCCCAGCAGTTCGGCACGGCCGAGACCGACCCGGGCGATACCAGTCACCCTCAGCGCATCGCCTTCAATGTCGCGGTCGTTCGCCAGCAGCGCAAGCGAGTCGATCAGCAGCGGCACGTCTTCCGAAGCTGCAATGAATTCTCCGGCCACCAGCGGCGCGTCGTTCACTGGCTGCAGCTTGAAGCGCATCTCGCGCTCGAATACCCGGCCATGCTGGTCCGCCAGCACATAGACGATGCCGGCATCGCCGACGTGATGCTCGTGCGGACGGAAGCGGAGCACGCCGGCGTCATCGTCCATGCTGGCGGCGCCCATGCGGGTGCTGCGCAGGCCGATCAGTTCCAGCCGGAGGTTCGGGTCGGTCTCGGCCAGCAGCAGGCGCGCTTCCTGCGCGAGCTGCGTGTAGCCGAAGGCCAGAGTGTCATCTTCGCGCGCGACGAGGGTCAGCGGCTGCAGCGTCGAAGTCGGCTGCGCACTGCTCAGGACCGTTGCTTTGGCGGCTGGCGCAGATCCTTGGGCAGGCTCGCTGCTGACGGCCGGCATCTGCGTGACCAGCCCGCCGGACTGCGCACCCTTGGTGGCGGCCAGCAGGCTGTAGACATCCGAGGCCTGCGCAGGCCGCTCGGCAGGCGGCTGCGGTGCGGGTATCACGGGCATGCCCTCGCTGCGAATGTCGGCCTGGCCGACGCGGCGGCTCGGCACCCATCGGTCGTCGAACGGCCGATGCTCTGTCACTGCCTCGGTACCCAGCGGCCGTCCGGTTCGGGCCAGTTGTTCGCCGGTCGCGATGCCGGATGCGCCATCCAGTTTGCGGAAGCTGATCCGAAGCTGCGCCAGGCGCTCCCGTATCGCCGGGTCGACCCACACATCGTCGTCACCGAAGTAAATGACCGCATCCTGCTCGCCCAGCGATTCCCCGGTTGCCCGGAGCGAGCGGACGATCGCAGAAAATTCCGCAGACTGCGGATTCAGGCCATAGCGGACCGCCAGTGCCTCCAGTTCCGCACGGCGTGCCGCCGGCAGGGAAGGGGACTGCAGTTCCTGCAGCGCGCTCATGTCTTCCACCAGCGTGATGAAGTTCTCGCGCAGGCCATCCTCATGCAGCACATTGAGGTTGCCGGTCTGCTGATCCATCCGCAGCTTGATTCCTTCGACATGGGCGAGCAGGTCGAGCTGGGCAATGGCCGCGCTGCTGCCGTCGGCAAACTGCATGCTGGCCGACTTCAGGTCGATTGCCTTCACCGCCATCGACGACATCGCCGGGTTCGCCGGAAATGACTCGCCCCATGCGACCGGCCGCATCTGCAGGTCGAACACCTCGAGCTGGCCCGTGCTGCCGTCGCCGTCAAGATCGATCCACAGCCGCAGCTGCCGGTATGCCGGATCCTCCGGCGTGATCAGGCCGTCGCCATTGGCATCGTAGTAAGCCAGCGATGCCAGACCGTGCTGGTCGAACGGCGTGTCGGCGCCATGGAACAGCTCGCTTCCGTCATCAATCTGGTGATTGCCACTGCGGTCGATGCCGAGGATGGCATCGGACGGCGCGATCCATTGCGTCGCCTCTTTGAAACCGTCGCCATCGACATCAATGCGGGCCACCTGCTGCGTACGGAGGCTCTCGAGGTCGGTGCCGACATTGCCCGGCAGGTCGATGACCTGTATGCCGTCATTGCCAAGGTCGACTGCCAGTATCCGCTGCCATTGCAGCGCAACAGTTTCTGCGGCCGCGCGGCTGGACGCAAAGACGGCTTCCTGCTCAGGCGTCGCCCGCGATGCTGCGCCCGGATCGACTGGATGCGCGGCATTGAAAGCCTCCAGCGCCGCCTGCGCTGCCTCCATGGATTGGCGTGCGGCATCACGGATGCTGACGCCACCCTCTGCCATCGCAAGATTGCCGCGCCATTGGCTGCCGATCATCTCGTCGACCAGACGGAACAATCCGGTGGATGACTCCTCCCAAAACGCTTTCGTGCGATCCGCTTCGGCTTGCAGTTGCGCGCGCTTCTGCTCGATCGGGCTACGACCGCGCAGCCATGCACCCTCGGTCAGCCACAGCGCTTCGTCATTGCCGAACTTGGCGCGCAAATGATCGACTTCCCACTGCTGGACGATCGCCTCGGGCAACAGCAGCGTTTCGGCATACAGCTTCACGAGGTCGAGCCGCGAAATGCCGAGATAGCCGGGTTCTTCACGCAGCGGATCCTGCTGCTCGAGCACGAAGAAATAGTTGTCGACGCCATTGCCCTCGTAGCTGGGCCATGCGGAAATCCGGACCGCCGGCATGCGCGACGCCACGAGGCTCAGCCGATGGCGGTCGTCTTCCATATAGCCATTGGCCTCGGCGATTTGCTGTTCAAGCTTCGGCAGCAACAGGTCGAGCTCTTTGCGGAGAATTTTTTCGCCAAGCCGGTTTGATTCACTGAACCGGTAACGCAGCACGCCCGCGTCGTCGCGATAAAAATTTGCGACGCCCTGCGGCGGCGGGGGCGGCGGGTCTTCACCGAGCAGGCTGTCAAACAGGAACGCGCCCGCGACCAGCACGATTGGGTTCAATGCGACGATAGCGCCGGACCCCATCAATGCCGAGCTCGTCTTTGTGAGATAGCCGACGGCATTGATGGCGCCAATGACGGTAGCGCCGGCCGAGCCGATCTGCCCGGCTTCCAGCATCTCATCGAGGTTCTTGAGGTTGGCGATCGACAGCATGGCGCCGATCTGGGCCAGGGCGGCGGTTTGGGCTTTGCTGAGGTAGGCCGAGCCCCATTGGCCCGCGAAGTAGTTCGTACTGTTCAAAAGACCGACGGCGCCGCCGATTTTGGCCAGCGTATCGCCGGACTGCAGGGAGCGCAGGGATTGGACCAGGGCGAGTCCGTGGGTTGCATAGTCCGCCACCACACCCATTTGGCCAGTGGCTACCCCTTGTGCGCGGGCATAGTCAAGCGCAATGCGAGCTGTTGAAAGGATGATGCCGGCAGTGTCCTTCTGGCGCAGTGCGGTCAGGAAGTCGGCGACGTCCGAGTGGAGTTGTTCCCGCACTTCCGGGTCCCATTTGCTCGTGTCGAGGCCTGGCGCGGAAGTTTTGCTTTTCCTTTCATTGCCGTCCGGGTCGATGACCTTCACGGTATGGGTTTTTGTCTGCTCGTCGACTGTCTCGCGCAGCAAATAAGTCTGGCCGTCGACGGGAATTTTTTGTTCGACCGTGGTATCCAGCACATCCCCGTTTGCATTCCATCGGACGGTCTTTCTCGTCTCTGCGCTCAGGAATTCGCTTTCACTGGTTTCTGTGAGTTCCCCCTGTGCCCCGAACAGCCGGGTACGGACCTTTCCCGTTGCGTCGGCAAACATCAGGGTCTGCGAGCTCGCAGTGCCCTGGGCGTCCTGATTGATCAGGAGCTTGAGTCCTGCGCCATCGGCGCCTTGCAACTCGAAGCGGGTCTGGTAACCGTCGTCATCGGACACGGTCTCGGCAAACAGCCACTTTCCGGATTGATCGTCATAGAACGTCGTGCGCTGCTGCTCGTCGACGAAGAGCAACCGACGTTTGTCCTGGTACACCGATCCGGCAGCGGTTTGATAGAACGCGCTGCCGGTCGATCCGTCGTAGATGCCGGCAACGCCGGCATCCAGGTCCAGATAGAACTCGTGCGCATCCGGATCGTAAAAGTCCGAATCGAGATAGCCGTGCAGTTGAGCACGCAATTCCTCCTGATAATCCGAGAGGCGAGTCTCCACCACCGAACCATCATTGCCGATCAGGGTTGCCGTATTGCGCGATTCGGAAAGCAAGGCGATGCGTCCTGAATTTTCAGTGAAGACGGTTACGGTTTCACCGGCAGCGTCGTTCAACGCCTTGGACAGGGCATTTATCTGCTTGTCTGCCGAGGGAAGGGCGTCGGTACCATCGCCACCGGGCTGATATCCGAGCGCAGTAGCGGGCAGGCGGATCACTTGACCTGCACGCAGGCTGTTGGGGTCGATGATCTGCGGGTTTTCTTGCAGGAGGTCCGCCAGCGAGATGCGATTGGCGGCCGCGATACCGGACAGTGTTTCGCCTTTGGCGACGGTGTATGCGCCATCTGTCCCTCGATAGTCGGGCGACGGGCGGAAGCGAATGAGGGATCGAGCGGTTTCTTCGGTGGAGGCTGGAGTACTGGTGCTGTTAACTGGAGTTAAAGGAAAGTTCTGCGTGACAGCAGGCGGCTTGGGAATACTCGTGGAGAGCGTACTGTTGCTCTCGAGCGAATCCAGATAGTCGACCAGAGTTTCGCAGGCGCTGGTGATTATTCGTTGGGATAAAGCTCCTGCGGTGCCACCTAAAAGCACTTGTAAACCGACGCCAAAACCTGAAAAGGTAGTCACCGCGGTTGTGGCTGCACCAATCGCTACCGAGCCAACGCCACCAACGATTGTGCAAGTTGGGTAACTAGAAGAGGGCGAGGTTGCGATGTTTATTACAGTACTGACCCCCACGCCTGTCCAGCCTGCCGGACCAAGCTTCCAACTGTGCTCTCCGGCTAAGTGGGAGAGGACACTGTATTTAGCGCTAATGACTGTGCCGGTCACCTCTGAAGCTGCATTTGCTTTTCCGTTTTCACCATTCCAACCTTTATTTTCATAGTGCTTACTAAAGATTTCTTGAAAATCAAAGCTCGCTGTGCTGTCTTTACCTGTTCTTTCGGTCATTTTCGTCTTTCCCGGCAAATAAATAATTCATTTAATTTAAGCAATAGAACTGCAAATAACTGGCCAGTCATAAAAAAAGAAATACAAACAATCAGCCATGAGTAAATAGAAATGACTATTTCTTCGCTTGCCTGATTTATCCTGTATGCGTTGTTGGCGTAAGGAAGTAAGGTTGCGTCTAGAGAAAACGCGACAATTAATAGCAGCAAAAATATTATGGTCACGCATTTTTGTTTATAAATTCTTTTCACTTTTTGTTCGTGAGGAAAGAAAAATGCGCTCAAAAAACCAAACATTAAGTGAAAGGGCATTCCAATTGCCATTGATGAAAACAAAACGCCAATTTCCGGCGTATAGCCTTGCCAATGCTGTTTCATCTTCATTAATCCCGGGTAGTACTCGGATACTTTTTCTACGAACAAAATGCCTTCCGGGGAGCTGGGCCAATAGTTTGGGAGGAAAAGCCAATTGATTATTGCTGTAAATATTACAATCGTCGCACTTGCACTGAGAAAGACGTATTCTTTGATTAAAAGGCGATTCATCGATTAATGTTTTTGAAATTTTTTCCGAAAAAGTTCAATGCCCGCATTTATATACCCGCTCGGTTTTAGCTAATGCGCCCCGATTGCATCAGGCGATCTTGCGCGCGAGTCGGCGATATTTGATCCGCTGTTCCGATATTTTTCTCACGTTGGCTCATTTATATTTCCTTTCGCAGAGGTCAAGCACGACCTTTTGGTAGTTGGCTTTCGGGCTGTACGAATCAGCTGGAAAGACGTTCATGAATATGCGGCAGCCGCCGGGTGACACCGAAGGCGACAAGTACACAGAACCAGCGTCGACTCGAAAGAGCATTTTTCCTTTTTCCAGATACAAGCCCTGCTTTTGCCATGACCAGCCATGTTTTACAGTCCATACCATCCCCGGCAAGGTTCGAGTAGCGGCTACTGATCCGCTGTGGTCTGCTGTCCAGTATTTGAACAAGCGTGGAACCGCTTGAATCTCAGCATGCCCATCGGGATTGATAACCACTGAACGGGATCGAGATGTGCCTTGGAAAAAATAGCGATCGTCCCAAGGTTGATAGTCAAAAGATAATAGGCCGACTTTGCCGCTGAGAAGGTGAACCGACGATCCGTCAGGCTTCACCAGATAAAATTCTTCATTAATCTTGGTGCCGACTGCTTTCAGCTGAATCTTGAGATGGCCATGTTTTGGCAGCAGGGGAATCGTGCGAAATGCTTTCTCTGTAATTTCTGACACGTTTAACCGGTAGATTTGGTAGCCGTTGGTGTAGAACTGGCAAAGATAGTTAGACTTGGAAGTGTCAGGATGCAGCGGTTCACCCCATCGTCCGCCCAGCCAGCGGTCGACAGAATTCAGCCGGGCGGCTCCCTGCTCATACTCTTCCAGCCTGATTAACATGTCGCCCCGGTGGCTCAGGCAAGACAGCACGCCGTGATAGCCGGAATCCTTCAGTTCTCCCGTGGTCACGTTCATTGTCAGGATACGAGGCAATTCCTCCGGCCCGGCGGTCCATCCGGCGAAGGCGCGGGTGGAAAATGCCAGATGATCGTTGTCCAGCCAGTGCAGCGGCGACTGTGCAGGGTGCGCGAGCTTGATTTCATATCTTTGAAACCAGTTGGTCGCCTCGGTAAACAGTGCGCGCTCGGCCGGCGTGAAATCTTTGGATTCCCGGCTGCCTTCCAGATCGTCAAACTCGCCGGCGATCGATTCTGATAGGGCGATACACCACAGGCCCAGAAGAACGATCATCGCCCCTGTGAAATGCAATAGACCGGATTGCCCATTCCTGCACGCTCGCATAGAGACCTCCTCATCGAAGCCCGCGATTGTGTGAGGGTGTGAAGCGAATTTTTAAGAATTGGCGATGGGCGCCAGGGTTTTTGAATTAAATCCCGAGGTAAGGAATGAAACTGTTGTCTCGCTGCGTCAACGGGAAATCCGCTGATCGTGCAGCTCGGTTTTTAAGAGTTTTCTTATAGCTGCTCGGATTAAATCCGGTTTCCTGAATGCGGTCTCCAGGCGTCTTTTTAAACATCGAAAAGCTGGCTCTCCTGCGGATACCAAACTCCTCCGTAGTCACAGACGTTTCCATCTTGGATCAACGTCTGACAGGAGCTAGTTATGGCCGCGCGACCAGTCATCGCATTTTTTTTCGTATTTATCCTGGGGGCATGCCAGTTACCTGCTCAGCACACGCAGAAATCTGGCACGGGTTTGAAGACGCCTGAAAAGTCGCCGCTGAGATTCTGCTTGAAGAGCATGTACATTACCGTGGATAAATCGCCCCATTGGGAATTGGCCGCATATGGCTGGAAAGCCTATTTTCCTGCTCAAAAAGACTTTGGATATCACTCGCTTTGTGAAAGCAGTAATGCGTATTCGCGGGCCTATAGCGGGATGAGGGATGGAAAGGCGACGGATAACATCATCTTCACGGCAATGCTGGCGCCGCTGCCAGAAAGGACGACGCCATTTCCGCTAGACCGTTTCGCAGATTTCATGGTGAAACGGCTAACACCGGGGTGTGCGAAGTCCATCGAACGCAAAATGCTTCTGGATCTGTCCGGGAAGCGGCAGGGTGAAGTCTTTCGCTGTTACTTGAAAAAGGACCCGAAGGTTCAGGAGATTACGGTCCAACTGTGGGTCACTGAAGGCTCAATGCTCTTCAACACAGACTGGCGCGAAAACTTTCCCGCGTCGGACCGCATCAGCCTGAACGAGCCGCGCTGGCGGGCGCGGTTCGACTCGATGAACCAGGCAGTTCTCTGCCCGACGGCAAAGCCCGAGGAACTATCCGATGTCTGCCGACGCTGGATGTCGGCAGACGAGCGTCCGGTATTCAAGCCCGTGGAGGACTGAAGCCCGGCCAGCGCCATGCCCGTCCTCGCCGGCCAGCGCGCCGGCCGGCGAGTCCATCGGCGTCACGACTCCTCATCCACCGCTTCGCTCTCCGCAATGATCTCGGCCGTCGTGCGCCGCTTCCTGCGCTCTGCAGTTCGCCAGGTGCGCTGCGCGAGCATGCCTTCGCGATGGTCGATCCGCCATTTGAAGATCAGGCGAATATCGACGTCGTACACGCGTGAGGCTTGCAAGGTGCTCGTCTGGTCCGCGTAGTCCAGGATTTCAGTTTTCTGCTGCAGCGTCCAGACGCGGCGGGGACGATAGTCCCGCTTGCCTTTCAGCGGCTTTTTCTTCAGCGCGATGATCCTGCGCATCGGCGACTCCCCGCATGAACACAATGAAGCCGTGAGGATGCAATGCGGGGTTCTCGCCGAAGCTACGTATGGTGCAGCAGAGCACGGCTCATCGGTCTGAAGTGACCGGGAGATTCAAGAGTGTCGTTGTCATACTACGTGTTCGATCAGCGAGACTGATCAACACAAAGTTTCAGGGGCGTTCCCGGAGCGCTTCGCCAATCATCACCAGCACCGGCCCATGGCAATCGGGAATGCCGGCCACCATCTGGGCGAGCGTCATGCGCATGACGCGCTCATCGGTCCGGCTGACATTCTCGATGGCGATCACCGGCGTGTCGTCAGGCTTTCCGCGCTCCAGCAAGCGACGCGCGGTGGCAATTGCTTCCTGCCCGCCCATGTACTGCACCAGCGTGTCACAGCCGGGCAGGGCGGTCTGGTCGGGTTCGCCGGGCGCGGTGGTCGACGTGAAGAAGGCGACGTTGCGCGCGACGCCGCGCTTGGTCAGCGGCTGCCGGATAGAGGCTGCGGCCGCAAACGCGGTGGTGATGCCAGGCACGATCTCATAGGGTACTTTCGCCGCTTCCAGCGCATTCAGCTCTTCATCGGCGCGACCGAACAGCATCGGGTCGCCACCTTTGAGACGGACTATGCGGTCGTAGCGGAATGCGCATTCGATGATGCGCTGATTGATCAGCGGCTGAGCGGTCGAGCGCTGTCCGCTGCGCTTGCCGACGGCAATCAGATCGGCCTGCGGGCACAGCGCGAGGATGTCGGGCGTCACCAGCGCGTCATGCAGCACGACGTCCGCTTCAGCGAGAATGCGGGCGCCGCGAACGGTGATGAGGTCGGCGGCGCCGGGACCGGCGCCGACCAGCCAGACCTTGCCCGGTGTTTCACGGGCCGGCCTGGAGAGGTGGTCGAACATGGAGGAGGGGTTTCAGTCTAGCCGGATCATGCCGGCCGCGACGGTCTGGTGCGAGATTTCGTCGATCAGGATGAAGCTGCCGGTTGCGCGCATCTGGTCGTACGCATCTGCAGCCAGCGGCTGCTGCACGGTGAGGTTGATGCGACCGATGCCGTTCAGTTTGAGCTCGGAGCCCTGCTGTAGCTGTTGGGTGTTGATGTCCAGCAGCGATTCGATGCCGGTCACTTTTGCAGCTACCTGGCGGGTGGTGTGCTTGAGCCAGTATTTACGGCGCAGGTCGAGCGGCTCTTCCGACAGCCAGCAGACGTCGGCCGTGAAATTTTTCACGACGGTGGCCGGTGCATCCGCAGCCACCAGCATGTCGCCGCGCGAAATGTCGACGTATTCCTCCAGCAGGATGGTGACCGACTTGCCGGCCGATGCCGACTCCAGCGAGCCTTCCAGCGTCAGGATGTCCTTCACGGTCGCGCTCTGGCCGCCCGGCTGCACGGTCACCTTGTCGCCCTTTTTCACGCTGCCGGCTTCGATGCGGCCCATGTAGCCGCGGAAATCGTTGGCTTCGTGGCCGTTGTGCCGTGCGACCAGTTGCACCGGGAAGCGCAGTGCGGCTGCATGCTCGTCGTCGTACACCGACAGCGATTCCAGCAGCTCGATCAGCGTCGGGCCCTGGTACCAGTCCATCTTCTCGCTGCGCACCACCACGTTGTCGCCGGCCAGCGCCGACATCGGGATGGTGTGGATGTCCTTCAGGCCGAGGGCGGTCGCGAATTCCTTGTAGGACGCGACGATGCGGTCGTACACGGTGCGGTCGTAGTCGACCAGGTCCATCTTGTTGACGGCGACGATCACATGCTCGATCTGCAGCAGCTGTGCAATCGTCGAGTGGCGCTTGGTCTGGATCAGCAGCTCGGCCTTGCCGTCGTCGGTCAGCTTCACTTTCGACACGTCGACCAGAATGATCACGGCATCGGCGGTCGACGCGCCGGTCACCATGTTGCGGGTGTACTGCTCGTGGCCCGGCGCATCGGCGATGATGAACTTGCGCTTCGGCGTCGCGAAATAGCGGTACGCGACATCGATCGTGATGCCCTGTTCGCGCTCGGCCTCGAGGCCGTCGGTCAGCAGCGACAGGTCGATCATGTCGCCGACGGTGCGCTTGTGGCGGGCACGCGAGATCGCATCCAGCTGGTCGGCGAAAATGCCTTTGCTATCGAACAGCAGGCGGCCGATCAGGGTGCTCTTGCCATCGTCCACCGAACCGGCGGTGATGAAGCGCAGCAGCCCGCGCTCTTGCGCGCTGCTGCCGGCGATGTGCTTGTCTGCTACGGCGTTCATTTAGAAATATCCTTCTTTCTTGCGCTTTTCCATCGACGCTTCGGAGGTCTGGTCGTCCATCCGGGTGGCGCCGCGCTCGGTGATCTGGGTGACCGCGGTCTCGGCAATGATCGCTTCCACGTCGGACGCATCGGACGCGACCGGGCAGGTGCACGAGATGTCGCCGACGGTGCGGAAGCGCACGGTCTGCGTCTCGACGGTTTCGCCTTCCCTCGGCGGCGTCAGGTCGGTGACGGGCACCAGCAGGCCGTTGCGCGGAATGACTTCGCGCTGGTGCGCGAAATAGATGCTCGGCAGCGCAAGCTGTTCGCGGGCGATGTACTGCCAGACGTCGAGTTCGGTCCAGTTCGAGATCGGGAACACGCGCATGTTCTCGCCCGGATGCACGCGGGTGTTATACAGGTCCCACAGCTCCGGGCGCTGCGCCTTCGGGTTCCACTGGCCGAATTCGTCGCGGAACGAGAAGATGCGCTCCTTCGCGCGGGCCTTTTCTTCATCGCGGCGCGCGCCGCCGATGCAGGCGTCGAACTTGTGCTCGGCGATGGTTTCGAGCAGCGTGACGGCCTGTGCCGCGTTGCGCGAGTCGGTCTGCGGATTGCGCAGGCGGACGGTGCCGCGCCTGATCGAGTCCTCGACCGAGCCAACGATCAGCCGCTCGCCGAGTTCGGCCACGCGGCGGTCGCGGAATTCGATCACTTCCGGGAAGTTGTGGCCGGTGTCGATATGCACCAGCGGGAAAGGGAACTTGCCCGGCCTGAAGGCTTTCTCGGCAATGCGCAACAGCACCACCGAGTCCTTGCCGCCGGAGAAGAGCAGCGCCGGGTTGCCGCATTCGGCGGCCACCTCGCGCATGATGTGGATCGCCTCGGATTCCAGCCAGTCGAGATGACGGTTGCTGGCGGCGTCGATGAAATGCTTGTTGTCGGTTGCGGTGTTCATGTTCGTTTACGCTTGAACGGATTTGATGCGGACCAGTTTGCCGTCGACGACGTGCAGGCCGCATTCTTTGGATTCAGGATGTTGGTTCCGGCCATTCGCTTCGCTCATTTAATGCTCCCTTCGGGAGCATTAGCCTTCACCGAAGCCCGGACGAGCCGGGTTGTTCCATCTGCATCGGTAATGACGTGGAGTCCGCATTCTTTCTGGTCCGGGCTTTGGTTCCGGCCATTCGCTTCGCTCATTTAACGCTCCCTTCGGGAGCATTAGCCTTCACCGAAGCCCGGACGAGCCGGGTTGTTCCATCTGCATCGGTAACGACGTGGAGTCCGCATTCTTTCTGGTCCGGGCTTTCCCACCACCATCTGCCGGCGCGAATGTCCTCGCCCTGTTGAACAGCACGTGTGCACGGCTCGCAGCCGATCGACGGATAACCCTTGTCGTGCAGGGGATTATACGGAACGCCATTGGCACGGAGGTAGTTCCAGACGTCGTCTTCCGACCAGTCGGCCAGCGGGTTGAACTTCTGCATGCCGTGCGCCGGATCGTCTTCCTGCACCGCGAGTTCGGCGCGGGTAGTCGACTGTGCGCGGCGCTGGCCGGTGATCCATGCCTTGTTGCCGGCCAGTGCGCGGTTCAGCGGCTCGACCTTGCGGATGCGGCAGCATTCCTTGCGCATTTCAACGCTGTCGTAGAACGCGTTCAGGCCGTTGGCGGACACATAGGCTTCCACTGCCGCGGCTTCCGGCTTGTACAGCGCGATTTCGTAGCCGTACGCCTCGCGCACGCGGTCGAGCATGCCCAGCGTCTCTGCATGCAGGCGTCCGGTCTCGAGCGAGAAGATCCTGATCGGCAGCTTTGCGCGCAGGATCAGGTCGGTCAGCACCATGTCCTCGGCCGCCAGGCTGGACGCAAACACCGCCGGCGAAAACTCGGCGGCGATGCGCTCCAGGATGGCGCGGGTTGCGGCAACCCGTTGTTCGTATCCGGTATCCATCACGCGTCCTGTGCGGCGGGGCGAGCAGCGCGGCGGAACAGCGGCGATTTCTGGTCCCACGAGTGCTGGTAGACCTCGGAGAAATCGCTCAGGCCCTTCAGTGCGTCTTCAATCGAGCGGTCCTCGCGGGTCGCAAAGGCATTGAAGCCGACGCGCGCCATGTAGAACAATTGGTCGCGCAGCACGTCGCCGATCGCGCGCAGTTCGCCCTCGAAGCCGAGACGGGCGCGCAGGTTGAATGCGATCGAATAGCCGCGCCCGTCGGCGAAGCTGGGGAAGTCGACGGCGATCACCGGCAGCGACTTCGTGTCGTCCTTCAGCTGCTCGGGGCGCTCGTCGCTGGCCAGCCAGACGCCGACGTCGGCGCGCGCGGCGAGGGCGGTCTTCTGCGCCAGCCACACTTGCAGCGGCACGATCTGCTTGCCGGCCGGGACGGATACGGCGTCCGGGGTCTCGCCGTCGGCGAGTTTCAGCAGGTTCCAGTCGTCGCTGACGATGGCCTTGTCCTTGATGATCTTACGCATGAGCGTCTTCTCCTGCCTGGTATGCATGGCCCGGGATCGGGGTCGCATACACGTGAGTCTTGAATGGTTCGACGCCGATACGCTCGACAGTGTCGATGAACAGCTCGTCCTCGTGGCGCTCGCGCACATACACGTCGAGCAGGCGTGCGATCACCTCCGGCATCTGGCCGGCTGCGAACGACGGGCCGATGATCTTGCCGATCGCGCTGTCATTGCCCTGCTTGCCGCCGATCGACACCTGGTACCACTCGGAGCCATCCTTGTCGACGCCGAGCACGCCGATGTTGCCGACGTGGTGGTGGCCGCAAGCGTTAATGCAGCCCGAGATATTCAGGTCGAGGTCGCCGATGTCGTGCTGGAAGTCGAGATTGTCGAAGCGTTCGGCGATCGCCTCGGCGATCGGTATCGACTTCGCATTCGCCAGCGAGCAGAAGTCGCCGCCCGGGCAGCAGATGATGTCGGTCAGCAGGCCGATGTTCGGGGTCGCGAGGCCGTGCGCCTTCGCTTCCTTGTAGACGGCCAGCAGGTCGGACTGCTTTACGTCGGCCAGCACCAGGTTCTGTTCGTGCGTCACGCGCAGTTCGCCGAAGCTGTAGCGGTCGGCGAGGTCGGCCACGAAGTCCATTTGCTCTGCGGTCGCGTCGCCCGGCGGCGTGCCGGTCTTCTTCAGCGACAGCGTGACGATGGCATAGCCGGGCACCTTGTGCGGCTTCACATTGCGTCCGAGCCAGGTGCCGAAAGCCTTGTTCTCGGCGCGCTGCTGGTTCAGCAGCGACTCCGCATCGTCGAGCTTTTCATAAGCCGGCGGCACGAAATAGCTGGCCACGCGCGCGAGTTCTTCCTCGGTCAGCGTGCCCTCGGTGTCCTTCAGGTCGGCCCACTCCTGCTCGACCTGGCGGGTGAATTCCTCCACGCCCAGCGCCTTGAGCAGAATCTTGATGCGCGCCTTGTACTTGTTGTCGCGCCGGCCGTACTGGTTGTAGACGCGCATGATCGCTTCCACATAGGTCAGCACATGCTGCCACGGCAGGAATTCGCGAACCACGCTGCCGATGATCGGGGTACGGCCGAGGCCGCCGCCCACCAGCACCTGGAAACCGACTTCGCCGGCGTCGTTCTTCACCACGTTCAGGCCGATGTCATGCGCCTTCACTACCGCGCGATCCTCGGCAGCTGCATTTACCGCAATCTTGAATTTGCGGGGCAGGTAGGCAAACTCCGGATGGAAAGTGCTCCACTGGCGCAGGATCTCGATGTAAGCGCGCGGATCGAGCAGTTCGTCGGCGGCGACGCCGGCGAACTGGTCGGAGGTGATGTTTCGGATGCAGTTGCCCGAGGTCTGGATTGCATGCATCTCGACCGATGCAAGGTCGGCCAGAATGTCCGGCGTGTGCTCGAGCTCGATCCAGTTGTACTGGATGTTCTGGCGCGTCGTGAAATGCCCGTAGCCGCGGTCATATTTGCGCGCGATGTGCGCGAACATCCGCATCTGCTTCGACGACAGCAGGCCGTACGGCACCGCCACGCGCAGCATGTATGCATGGCGCTGCAGGTAGAGGCCGTTCTGCAGGCGCAGCGGGCGGAACTCGTCCTCGGTCAGTTCGCCGGACAGGCGGCGTTCCACCTGTCCGCGGAACTGGGCGACGCGCTCCCTGACGATCTGGTGGTCGTATTGGTCGTAGCGATACATGGTCTTCCTTGGTCAAACCAGTCAGAGCACGAGCTTGGCGGCGACACCGGTGAGGGTGGTCGCGAGCAGCCCGCGCAGGAATTTTTCGGGGACGGCGCGTGCCGCCAGCGAGCCGATGGTGATGCCGGGCAGCGAGCCTACCAGAAGCATGCCCAGCAGTTCCCAATTAATTGAGCCCAGCCACCAGTGGCCGAAGGCGGCGATTGCGGTCAGCGGCACCGCATACGCAATGTCAGTGCCGGCGATTTCGGCCGGCTTCAGCTTCGGGTACAGCAGCACGAGGATGGTCGCGCCGACTGCACCGGCGCCGATCGACGAGATCGTTACCAGCGTGCCGATCGCCGCGCCCGACACCACGGTCGCGATCGCCTGCGTGCGGCCGCGGAAAATGATCGCGAATACCGTCAGCAGCACGGAGAAAGCAATGGTGTAGCGGATGATCTGGCCGATGTTCTTGTCGAGTGCGCCAAAGTATTTCAGCGCCAGCGTCGCCAGCACGGCCGCGGGCAGTGCGCCGATGCACAGCCGCTTGACAATATCCAAGTGCACCGTATTCCGTACCCGGTGCGCTAGCGTGCCTGCGGTTTTGGTGGTGGCGGCAAATGCGAGGTCGGTACCGACAGCCACGGCCGGGTTGACGCCAAACAGCAGCGTCAGCAGCGGCGTCATCAGCGAACCGCCGCCGACGCCAGTCAGACCGACCAGCAGCCCGACGGCAAACCCGGACACTACATAAGTTAAAGTCATAAAGCCTCGCGCGAAGGAGGGCAGAGTCTAATAAACTTCGTCCTTATTCCAAACTACACAAGATTTATTTGCTTATATGATTGCCGGATATAAGCGAATGCGGGGGCACTTTGATTGCTTTATTGGCAATATTGGCGCTCGCTTCCGGCCGCCGCTGCGGCAAAGGCTGCCGCAAGCGGAGCCCCGCGGATCTCCGGAGCCCGGTTGGCTCCGGCCGGGCGGGCTGGCATCCGGCGCGAGCCTGTGTCCGACATTGACCAGAAAATAGTGAAAACGTGAACCTCCACCAATTCCGCTTCGTTCGCGAAGCCGTGCGCCAGAACTTCAACCTGACCGAAGCTGCCAAGGCGTTGTTCACGTCGCAGCCCGGGGTGTCGAAGGCCATCATCGAGCTCGAGGAAGAACTGGGCATCGACATCTTCACCCGACACGGCAAGCGCATCCGCGGACTGACCGAGCCGGGGCGGCAGGTGCTGCGGTCGGTCGAGACCATCCTGCAGGAGGTCGAGGGCCTCAAGCGCATCGGCAAGGAATTCGCTGCGCAGGACAGTGGCAGCTTCACGATTGCGACCACCCACACGCAGGCGCGCTATTCGCTGCCGCCGGTGGTACAGGCCTTCGCTCAGAAATTCCCGAAGGTCAGGCTGTCGCTATTGCAGGGCAACCCGAAGCAGGTCGCCGACATGGTGCTCAACAGCCAGGCCGACCTTGCGATCGCCACCGAGGCGATTGCCGACATCGACGGCCTGGTGTCGCTACCCTGTTTCCAGTGGGAGCACATGGTGGTGGTGCCGCCCGAGCATCCGCTGACCCGGCTGAAGGCGATCACGCTCGAAGACCTGGCCACCTACCCGCTGATTACCTACGATGCCGCGTTTGCCGGCCGCAACAAGATCGACCAGGCTTTTGCACGGCGCAGCCTGAAGCCGGACGTGGTGCTGGAGGCGATCGACGCCGACGTCATCAAGACCTATGTGGAACTCGGCATGGGCGTTGGCATCATCGCCGGCCTGGCCTACAGTGCCGCGCGCGATACCGGCCTGAAGGCCTTGCCGGCCGGCCATCTGTTCGGCATGAACGTCTCCCGCATCGCGCTCAAGGAGGGAGCCTACCTGCGCGGCTATGTGTTTACCTTCATTGAGCTGCTGGCGCCCAACCTGTCGCGCCGGCTCGTCGAGCAGGTACTGGCCGGCGAGCGCGACAGCTACGAACTGTAGGCCTGCATCGCCGCTTGCCGGCAGCAGGGATCGACCGCTGGTCGGTCCGGATCAGTCGGCGGCGTCGGCGCGCGGCGCAGCCTCGCCGCCGCCCTTCGGTGCAGGAATGGTATGCACCGTCCGCTGCGGAAACGGAATTTCGATGCAATGCACATCGAAGGCGTGCTTCAGGCGGCGCAGGTATTCGCGGCGCACCGCCCACTGCTCGAGCGCGATGGTCTTGATGCGGCTCTTGATCATTACCGCCGAGTCCGCCCACTGGTCGACCCCGGAAATCTCGAGGTCATCGAGAATGCGCGAGCCGAATTCCGGATCCGCACGCAGTTCCGCCGCCGTCTGCCGCATTACCGCATACACCCGGTCGATGTCTTCCTTGTACGCGATGCCGGTATCCATCACTGCATAAGCGAAGCCACGGCTGCGGTTCGTGACAGTCACGATGGTGCCGTTCGGCACATAATGAACCGCGCCCTCGTAGTCGCGCAGCTGCACATAGCGCAGCGTCAGTTCCTGCACCACGCCCGCCTTGCCCGATACCTCCACCACGTCGCCGACCCGGATCTGGTTCTCGATCAGCATCACGAAGCCGGTGAAATAGTCTTTCACCAGGCTCTGCGCACCGAAACCGATCGCAAGGCCGGCCACGCCGGCCGTCGCCAGCAGCGGTGCGATTGATATCCCGAACTCCGACAGCACCAGCATGATCACCATCACTGCCACGACCACCGACAGCGCATAGACAAACACGCGCTCCAGCGTATCGATGCGCCGCCCTTCCTCCGGGCTCTCCGCCCGCGCACGCAGCCGTACGTGAGAGAGCCGGATCAGCCGCTTCGCCAGCCCGTAGACCAGCCATGCGAAGAGCAGGATCAGCACGACTTTGCCCAGCGTGATGCCCAGGTCAATCCACTCTGGAACCGACGGCAGGTCAAGGGATTTCAGCAGGGCTTCGATAGTCTGTTTCATTGCTTGGGGTAAAGGTGCAGGAGAGAAAAAAGTTTACCGCGAATTCCCTAAATTCATGCCGCCCCTTGCCGTAAACAGCGACAGGAAGGTGGAGGGCGGTGCGTGTAGGACAGACACCGACAGTGCCGACAGCCTGCGACTCACAATAAATACCGTGTCCAGCCGATTTCCGAGTTGCAAGCCCATCGGCAGAATCCATTCCGTCGGCAAGCCTTTTATCGGCAAGCCAATCAGAACGGACAAGGGAGAACGGCATGAACATGAACGACATGATGGCGGACATCCGCGACGCCAATCTTTCCTACCTGATGCTCGCGCAGCAGATGGTGCGCGCAGATCGTGCAGCGGCAATCTTCCGGCTCGGCCTGTCGGCCGACCTGGCCGACCTGATCGACCAGCTGTCGCCGGCCCAGATCGTCAAGCTGGCGTCGAGCAACATGATGCTGGCGCGCTTTCGCTTCGACGATGCTGCCATCCTCGGCATGCTGACCAGCCATTCGAAAGAGCGTTCGCTGTCGCAGGCACATGCCACCATCCTGATGGCCGCGCAGCCGGTTGAAGAAATCGCCTGATCAACGTCTCGGCCGGGAGCAGCGCGATGGGAAACAAGAGTGTCATATCCGAAGGTCGCCAGATCAGCCTCGCGATCGAACTGATCGAGCTGGGCGCGCGCCTGCAACTGCTCGAGAGCGAAACCACGCTGTCGCGCGAGCGCCTGCTGAAGCTGTACAAGGAATTGCGCGGTGTGTCGCCGCCGAAGGGCATGCTGCCTTTCTCCACCGACTGGTTCATCACCTGGCAGCCGAACATCCACTCGTCGCTGTTCCTGAGCATCCATCGCTATCTGGTGCAGCATGCGCAGGTCTCCGGAATCGATGCGGTGATCAAGGCCTACCGGCTGTACCTCGAGCAGATGCCGCCGGAGCCGGGCGCCGAGCCGCTGCTGTCGCTGACGCGCGCATGGACACTGATCCGCTTCTTCGACAGCAAGATGCTGACCCTGGTCGAGTGCAGCGAGTGCCGCGGCCATTTTGTCAGCCACACCTTCGAGCTGCATTCCGGCTACCGCTGCGGGCTCTGCCATCCGCCGTCGCGCGCCGGCAAGAAACGCAAGTCCGAGCCGTTGGTGGATACGATTCCGGCCTGACCAAACGCCTCGCACTCAGCTCGCACCGAATAAAAAAACGCTGGATCACGGCCTTGGCCGGATCCGGCGTTTTTCGTTATGTGGCTTTGGTTTGCGCAGAGAGCAGCCGTTCGGAGCAGAGCGAGGAAGCCCAAGAAAGCAGGCCCACGAAAGCAGGCCCAAGAAAGCACGCCCACGAAAGCACGCCTACGAAAGCACGCCTACGAAAGCAGGCCCGAGTGAGAGTCCCTTTGTTTCCTCACCGAGCGCCGGGATGCCTGACCAGAGGGCGTTAGCCTTCAAATCGTCATCCCGGCGAACGCCGGGATCCAGTGTCTTTCGCTATGTGCGCTCAGCTATTGGGCGATTAGCGGCCGAACAGAGTGCGTGTCCCTTTGCTTGGCGCTCCTTTGCTTGGCGCTTTGCTTGGCGCCTTTGCTTTGCCTTTGCTTTGCCTGAGGCTTCTGACTAGTAGGACACTATATTCTTAGCGCCGATATAGTCACTGATTTTGTCGGGTGAAAACCCGACGCCTATGAGCGTCATCACGAACTGGTCCCCTAAATAAAGAGCGAAGGCATTGGCCCCGTAAGTGGCATCCGCGGCTTCGGCTTTTAGGCCGGTGAGACTGAAGGGTAATCTGAGCACGTCGCCCCCGTTTTCAGGGGCTTTTGACACGTCAAAGTCCGAAATGATGGCATAAGTCGCATTCCCATAATCAGAGTCCGGATGGAAAATGAAGGTGTCTCTGCCCGAGCCTCCATTGAGCGAGCCCCAAGATTCTCCATTGAACTCAAAGAAATCATCACCCTCTTCCCCGAAAAAATTCCCTTCAGAATATCTTGCGTTGATTAGATCGTTCCCTGCGCCTGCGTACAGGGAATCCACACCGGTTCCCCCGACAAGGGTGTCATTTCCATCGTTACCGTATAGGATATCGTTGCCTGATCCTCCCAGGATTGTGTCATCGCCCGAACCGCCGTACACCGTATCGTTGCCGTCTTCAGCAGCGATCCTGTCATTGCCATCGAGCCCGTAGATCAGATCAGCGCCAGAAGTTCCTGAGATAGTGTCATTTCCTGCCGTACCATTGATCGGTTCATTTTTTCC
>VFQM010001455.1_pt1 | contig 20695 bp, 21 predicted proteins | sample 3512391 | NCBI WGS metagenome assembly VFQM01 (sample SAMN10412369, study PRJNA504923) | tailings metagenome | isolation source: Replicate 1 from Balatoc abandoned mine | place: Philippines | reverse complement strand
TCGTGGGGCTGAGGAATACATCCGCAAAGCACCGCAGCAAATCATGACGCCGTATTGAGAGCGGCGGTGCAAAATTAGTCCACGGTAGCGGCGGGATTGTCCCGCTTCGGGCGGCTTAAAACCCGGCCACCTATTTTCCTTCTGCAACGACAGCAGGAGGGTTGGGGATCTATACCGTGGAACTATATCTGAAGGTCCGTCTGGCTTGCTCGGACGGAATGAGCCGACGTCAGGCTGCAAAGCATTTCAACATATCGCGCGACAGCGTGGCCAAGATGATGGCGTATTCGACGCCGCCGGGCTACCAGCGTCAGTCACCGATCCGGCGGCCCAAGCTGGACGCGTTTGTTTCGACGATCGACCACTGGCTCGATGAGGATAGACAAGTCCCGCGCAAGCAGCGCCATACGGCCAAGCGGGTGTTCGACCGCCTTCGGGACGAGTGCGGATTTACCGGCGGCTATACGATCATCAAGGATTACATGCGCGAGCGTGATCAGCGTCACCGGGAGGTGTTCGTGCCGCTGTCGCATCCGGCCGGCCACGCGCAGGCCGATTTCGGCGAGGCGATGGTGGTGATTGGCGGGGTGGAGCGGAAGGCGCACTTCTTCGTGCTTGATCTGCCGCACAGCGATGGTTGCTATGTGCGGGCTTATCCGGCGGCGGTGTCGGAGGCCTGGGTCGATGGCCACGTCCATGCGTTCGCTTTCTTCGGGGCCGTGCCGCAATCGATCGTCTACGACAATGATCGCTGCCTTGTGGCGAAGATCCTGCCCGATGGCACGCGTAAGCGCGCCACGCTGTTCAGCGGCTTTCTGTCCCACTACCTGATCCGGGATCGCTACGGCCGTCCCGGCAAGGGCAACGACAAGGGAAGCGTCGAGGGGCTTGTCGGCTATGCCCGGCGCAACTTCATGGTTCCGATCCCGCAATTTGCGACATGGGAGGCGTTCAACGCCTGGCTGGAAGAGCAATGCCGCAAACGTCAGCGCGACAAGCTGCGCGGCGAGAGCGAGACGATCGGGGAACGCTTGCTGCGCGATCTGGCCGCCATGCGCCCGTTACCGGCATCGCCCTTCGATGCCTGTGACCAGGCCAGCGCCAAAGTGACGGCCCAATCTCTCGTGCGCTACAAAACCAACGACTATTCCGTGCCTGTTGCCTATGGCCATCAGGATGTATGGGTGCGCGGCTATGTCGACAATGTCGTGATCGGTTGCCGCGGCGAGATCGTCGCTCGTCATCCGCGGTGCTGGGAGCGGGAGGACGTCGTCTTCGATCCCGTCCATTACCTGCCGCTCATCGAGCAGAAGATCAACTCGCTGGATCAGGCGGCACCTCTTCAAGGCTGGGATTTGCCGGAAGAGTTCGCCACGCTGCGCCGGCTGATGGAGGCGCGGATGAACAAGCATGGCCGGCGTGAGTACGTGCAGGTGCTGCGTCTCATGGAAAGCTTCGAACTCGCCGATCTGCATGCGGCAGTGAAGCAGGCCCTTCAGCTCGGAGCGATCGGCTTCGATGCCGTCAAGCATCTGATCCTGTGTCGGGTGGAGCGCCGGCCACCTCGGCTGGATCTGTCCATCTATCCCTACCTGCCGAGGGCGACGGTCGAGACGACTTCGGCGAAGGCGTATATGCGCCTTCTCTCGACGAACACAGGAGAGGCGGCATGAGCACAGAAGCGCCCGAGATCCTGCTTTCCCACTATCTCAAAACCCTCAAGCTTCCGACCTTCCAGCGCGAGTATCAGAAGCTGGCCCGGTTATGCGCCACCGAGGGCGTCGATCATGTCGGATACCTCACCCGGCTTGCCGAGCGGGAGATGATCGAACGTGATCGGCGCAAGGTCGAGCGCCGCATCAAGGCGGCAAAGTTCCCGGTCGTCAAAAGTCTGGACAGCTTCGACTTCACCGCCATCCCGAAGCTCAACAAGATGCAGGTGCTGGAGCTCGCGCGTTGCGAATGGATCGAGCGCCGTGAGAATGTCATTGCGCTTGGGCCCAGCGGCACGGGCAAGACCCATGTAGCGCTCGGTCTCGGCCTGGCCGCCTGCCAGAAGGGCCTATCGGTCGGCTTCACGACAGCCGCCGCACTGGTCAGCGAGATGATGGAGGCCCGTGACGAGCGACGTCTGTTACGGCTCCAGAAACAGATGGCCGCCTACCAGCTTCTCATCATCGATGAGCTGGGCTTCGTGCCGCTTTCAAAGACCGGAGCGGAACTACTGTTTGAGCTGATCTCGCAACGCTACGAACGGGGTGCCACACTGATCACCAGCAACCTTCCTTTTGACGAATGGACGGAGACCCTCGGGTCCGAGCGCCTGACTGGCGCCCTGCTGGATCGCGTCACCCACCACGTCAACATCCTCGAAATGAACGGCGACAGCTATCGTCTCGCCCAAAGCCGAGCCCGAAAGGCCGGCTGAAGCCCTCTCAGAAAATAGCCACGCGCGCATTAGACCCCCGCTCGGGCTACGCCCTCCCGGCGGTCTAATGCGCGCGCCACAAGTGGCCGACTTTTACACCGCCGCGTGGCCGGATTTTACTCCGCCGTTGACACGTATCGTCGCGCTTTCGAGGAACAACTAGGCTGGACTTCCGAAATGCAATGAACTCGTGAGGTTTCGCTCGGAGCCGGTGGCGCTTCAACCATCGCCCGATCGTGCTTCGATAGTCGCGGCAATCAGCGAGCAGTCCACAGCGACGCGCCATCAGGGCCGATCCTGAAACTGACATAGCCGTCTCGGCGGGTGGTGATAACGCGCCGGTACTGGCCATTATGGCCTACCCCTGACGCATGCCTGCGGTAGAGCGCAATGGTCTCCTGCGTCGCATATTGAATGCCGCAGTCCGATATGACAAAAAGTTCTGGCTTGAGATCGGTCCATTCGAAAAGCTCACGGCAATATCCGTTTAGCCTGCCGTGATGAGACGCTACGAACACGCTGATGTCTCGCATCTCAGCGCGAAAGTCTTCCCGCCGAAGCAACGCTTGCCATCCTGCGCGTTCCATGTCGCCAGCGTACAAAATGGAAAATCCAGTATCGCGGTTGTAGCCCGGCCAGCGCATGACTGTGACGAGACTCAGATTGTTCTCGTCCTCAAAGTCGTCGGGGTAGCGATTCCAGAATTGACGATAGGTCATTCCGTCATAGTCCGGCCAATACGAGACCGCGGTCCCATAATCCTTCGTCATATCCGCAAGGGCCGCGATCCCACGTCCCATCCCCCGTTGTTCTTTCAATCGATAGAGATCAGCCCCGCTGACGGTCGGGTTTCGATTTAGAATCCCGACGCTGACCTCATTGAGCACCCCGGGTAGGTCGCTTACATGATCTTCGTCGCAGTTCGTGATGATGAGTTCGTCGAGGTGACCAATGCCCCGGTAACGAAGCATTTCAGAGGGGCGCCATCCTGTTCCGCCGTTATGTCCGCAATCGATAAGAAGATGTGCCCCGGTGGAACTCGTCAACAGCGAACATTGGCCGTGTGCCACATTGAAGATTTCCAACAACGACAAGACTAGCCATCCCCCGCAGTAGACGAGATCGAAGCTTCATGTCCCCAATGCTGGTCAAGAAGCGCCTTAGTCACTTGCTCGCCACGACGGATCAGACGATCAGCCCATTCTTCTGACATCGCATAGAAGTCCGTCGGATACGCGCTTACATGCGAGCGAGCGACGAGGTCTTCGGGCGCGTTCTCAAGCTGTTCATCTGGTTGATCGATGTAAGGCAGGAGCACGGCCTTGACCTTGCCGTTCACTTGGACGTCGAAAAGCCGCTGCACGGCCGCATTCTGCGCGCGCGCATGCACAGCGAAGAAAGACGCCCGCATGCGAGATCCGATGAACGTCGGAGCGGGGTCGTGGCCCAATCCATAACCCGCGCGGCAGGCAATGAGCCGATCGTGCGGCCGTACGAAAAAACTGACATTCGGGTCGCGGTCGGGCCAGAGCGGCGAGAGGCCGCTATTGTCATATACCCCGCCGTCAGTGAGTATGACTGATCGAAGTGCTTCCTCACCGCCTTTGCTGAAGATGAATTCTTCGTCGAGAGCTGGCAGAAGTAGTGGGTACGCGGCCGACGCGACGACAGCATGTGCTAGCGAGATCCCGTCCGCTTTGGCCGAACCAAATCTCCACGAAGCGATGCCGTCTCGCGAAAAATAGAAAGCCGATTTCGTTTGCAGCTCGCAGGATACAATGATGAGGCGCGGCCGGTCCGCACGAAGGTCGGATAGTTTGGCACCATCGAAAGATTGATCGAGCGCGCGGCGAAGGATTGTGGTGCGGCTGAAACGGCGTTTGAGGCGGCTCTTACGTAGCCATCCTGTCGGAGAAGAGGGAGCAAATCCCACGAGACGGCGCGCAGCACGAAGAAGCATCGCCAGCATACGATCAGCGCCGATGACGAGAAATTGTAGAAGGGCCTTGATGCCTTCGGGGGTCGATAACGCAACTCCGATCGACGGCTTGACGAGGCCTTTTGCTAGCATTGCGCGAGCCTTTACCTCGAAATGAGAAAAATCCCCCGGCGTTGCACAGTATAGCGCAGCCAGAACGCTTCCTCCCGAAACCGAAGAGATTGTTTCGACATGTTGGAGAACGCCGGCCGAGTGGAGCGCACGCAAACATCCCAGATGGAAAGCCATTGCGCGCGATCCGCCGCCCGAGAGGGCAATTGCTGTTCCACCAGGGGAGGCCTTATTCATCGTCGCCATAGGCAATTACCCCCTCAATTCGTCCGCGACCTGCCCATCCAACACGGATCCAGCTGTCTTCCGCGCCACATATCATCATGGCGAACGGCGAACCTGTCGGTTCGATCTGTGCAGCAAGATGGGAAAAGACCCCTTCATCGTCATGGCTAGGTCGAGCCGCAGCACCATCGGGATGGCTATGCCATTCCCCGACGTATTGAAGTTGTCCCGCGCTACCCTGAGTGAGTGCGTCCATAATTGGACGGAGGTTGAGGGCGCCACGAATGAAATAGGTGGGCGACTGCCGGCTATCTGGTGGCGCTGGCAATGCCGCAACAACATGGAGAATGTTTCGCCGAAGATCGAAGGTGCCGACGAGAATCCCGCCCGTTTCGTTGGGCGAGCGCTCCTCGCGAAGGACCTGCATCGCGTGCACCACCTTGTTCGAGATGGAGACCCGCATTGCCTCATGCTCGACCCGCTTTGTCGGGCTCAAAGCGAGATCGATGGGGACAATGAGCGCAGTCGCAGGATCCATTCGCCATACGCGGGCCGATGCGGCTTTATCGCCCAAGATTGCAAGGAGCCTACCGGTCGCAATTCCCGAGAGAGTCTGGACTTGCCAAGGCGGCAGTGGCCGCGTCAAATCTTGGCACGCGTTCGAATAGCGCAACCGATCGACACGCGCAGACGCGAAATGTCTGGCGAGACAAGGATTCGCACCACTGGCGAGAAAGTACTGCGCCTCGATTTCGTCGAGCTGCAGCTTGCGGTAGGCGTCTTCGACGAGAACGACTAGATCCGAGCCGTCGGGATTGAAGAAGAAACTCGCCGCGCGTCTTACAGCACTATGGTCGGCGATGTATCCTACCACAGCGGGGGAGGCGCTAAGGTCGATCACGAAATCCGCGTCCGTCAATGCGGATTCGATAGCGTCGGCTTGTTCGCCGGGTTTCAATACGTTTGCGATGATGCCTGAAGCGCCGCCAGCTTCCGCAACCAGTAGGCTTGCATCATGTGCCAAGGCGAGTGCTTTCGGAACGCCGACTGCCTGTGCCGTTTGTGTTTGACGCACGATGTTGTGCGGCAAGACGAGATCATCGTCGATGATCGTCCAACTTCCAACTCCGGCCTTCATGCTGTTGATCACAAGGTTCGAGCCTATCGCGCCTGCGCCTATCGCGACGAGGGTGGCGTCAGTCGCGCGCGGATTGGCGGAAAATTCCCGCGCTAATGAGCGATCGAGTTGTTGCACGACGCGCCATGGCATCAAGAGGAGCTGCGAAAGATCGACGGGCTGTCCCCCAAGGGCGGCCGCCGTTTGCATATGTCCGTCCGTTTCTGCGGTTATGGTGATACCGAGATGTTCGCCAAATTCGGCAAGTGTCCCGAGCGAACTATACGCCCATATCTGATAGCTCTCGGGCGGATCATCCGCACCGCGCTTGAGAGGGATGACGATGAGTATAAGAGCCCGAAACTTATGGGCGGCTTCGATTTGCGAGGGTTCCAGAAGCCAAGGTCGAAGTGTCTCCAACAGGTCCACGCCGAACTCCTCGATTAGGGCGGCGAGCGCTGCGAAGTCGTAGGGGCGACTTTTCAGTGCGCCATGAACGACCGGGTCAAGCTGTATTGAGAACAGTGCAAACGAAAGGGGCGGGGGAATTTTGGGCGCCGCAGCGTCGAGAAGAAGTGTGTATCGCTTATCGACTTCGACGGAACGAACCACATGCCATGGTCCTTCAGGCAGACCCGCGGGCATGATGAGGGTATTTGAGGTGCCGGGAAGTAGCGGCTCAAGACTCTGATCCGCCGGATGAATATCTCCTCGTGCGGTTCGACTGAACCAATCTCGCATTCGCTCGACAAACGATTGCCCAGTTAGAATTCGGGACAAATTCGCCCAGGGCTCTTCCCAAAGACATAGGGCGACACCGTCGGCTTCCATGTCGCGGTTCGTGTGGACAAGATCGAGGTCGACAGGAAAGTCACCTCGAGCCGAAAAAACGCGCGGGGGTTCCTCGTCGCTCTTATCGAAGAGGACCGTAACCGGTTCATGGTTCAGTATGGGCACCTCACGATGCTGGGGAAGTTCAGGCTCAAGCCGGATATGGAGCACGTCTGCGCTTTCCCGGACTTCGATCCCAGTGAGTTCGGCGAAGGGCAAGTCTGCAGATGTCGTGAGATAGGCGACAACCGATTGCGCAAGCTTAGAAGTGAGTGCCGCTGCCTCTGCCGTCACAGCCCTGCTCGCGGCGCCGAGTTGCCAAGCAGCACCGAGGCACCTCCAGCTGCCTTCAAGATCGTATAGCCATTTCCGCCGATCTCGATCACCAGCGGTTTTGGTTTAGTCTTGCTAGGATGTTCCATCGACACAATGAATTGCCCGTCGTTGTCCTTCACCGCGCGCTTGTAATAATTTGCCGCTTGGCGATGGGGCGGCTGCACCGTGTCTTCAGAGGGTATGGGATCGCTTGTCGAGACCGCGATCGCATTCGCGCGGGCTTGCTCCTCATAGAGCCATTTCAGGCGATCGCTCGGTTCTGTCTCGTCGCTGCCCTTCTCCGCCGCGAGTGAGGTGTAGCTGCAATGATGCGGGATGTTGTTGATGTCCCATTCAAGCCGTGCGTCATTCTCGTGAAAGCGGGTAACGCGAACGATGTCATCGATCGTCGCATGGTCGACGTCTGCTGAAAGGATGAGCTTCGTTTCCCGACCCTTGACGTTAAATGTGGCTTGCATGAACAATGCAGACTGATTGCGAACAATGAGCTTGCCGTCGCAATGCTCGGCGAACGGCGAATGCGCGAAGAACTCCACCCCGTCAGCAGCAATATTAAACTCGGGGCAGAGATTGCCAGCATCTGTGATTAGGTTACGCCGCGTTGCAGGATCGATGCCTCGCTCAATCAGGAAGTCATCCAGCTGATCGGGGCGCGAGAATACACGGATGCCTTTACCCTCAATAAAACGATGGCGCGCTTCAGCGCGCAACGTCCGCGCCTGTCCCTCGACGCCTACCTCAAGAATGGCGGCCGCGGGCACCCACATCGTCTTGATCTTGATGCGTTCGTCGTCCTGGTATTTCTCTGCGTGTTCGAGATAGAAGACGTCCTTTGCGCGCTTGCAATGATCAGTGTCGAGATGGGTGAAGGCGACGACATCGATCTGCTTGTCAGCTCCCATCCGGTCGCGCAGTTCCTTTTCAAGGTCGCAGCGCAGATCGTACTGATTGTTGGGGTCCCGCATGTCCGCGAAATCGAATAGCGCTCGTCGGCCGTTCTCGAGCTCAATGAGGCAACTGTCGGCATTGCCGATCGGGAAAAAACGCACGCTATGCACTGGATATCCTCCCTAATTCGCTTCTAACTTTTGGGGAACATGGGGAGAACATCGGCGCGTTTCAACATTGTCGAATGGCTTTCGCAGGCGATTTACGCAAGGTCACGGAATTGCTTAAGAATTTTGATCCCGAATTGGATTGAAACGGATCCTGAAGCGCGATGGGAATGAGTCAAGAGTTCTTCGTCTCGCGGTGCGAGTGAATGTCCGCTCGATCAGCACATTGCTCCGAAGCGGACAGTCTCCAACCGGCCCGATTGTGTTGAAAAACTCGGCCTTGCAACGGCGCTAAAGTATTGATTCTATGTCTCCGCAGGCAGGCGGAGATGTCATGATGATGGGTGAACGGACGGTGGCGCAGGAGGCGCTGTTCTACAGCTTCAACCTGGAGCGGCATGTTCCGGCGGATCACCTGCTGCGCTCGATCGACCGTTTCGTCGACCTGTCGGGCATCCGCGAACATCTGCGCCCCTTCTACAGCTCGACCGGACGGCCCTCGGTTGATCCCGAGTTGATGATCCGGATGCTGATCATCGGCTACTGCATGGGCATCCGCTCCGAGCGGCGGCTGTGTGAAGAGGTGCACGTCAACCTCGCCTATCGTTGGTTCTGCCGCCTTGGGCTGGAAGGCGATGTGCCCGACCACTCGACCTTCTCGAAGAACCGGCACGGGCGCTTCCGTGACAGTGATCTGCTGCGCCAGCTGTTCGAGACGACCGTGGCGCGCTGCATTGCCGAGGGGCTGGTTGGCGGCGAGGGCTTCGCAGTCGATGGCAGCCTCGTGCGCGCCGATGTGAACCGCCAGCATGCCGTCGATAAGGCCGATGGACTGCCCGACCCAGCCACCAACCATGCTGTTCGCGAGTATCTGGCCGTGCTCGACGATGCCGCCTTCGGTGGGGCCACTCCGGTGCCGCCCAAACAGTTGGCGGTGGCCGATCCGGCCGCGCGCTGGACTGCGGCAAGCCGCGAGCGCGCCTTCTTCGCCTATGCCACCAACTACCTCATCGATCTCCAGAACGCGGTGATCGTCGATGTCGAGGCGACCACCGCCATCCGTCAGGCCGAGGTGACCGCCCAGCGCCGCATGATCGACAGAACACAGGAGCGCTTTGGTCTGTGGCCTGAGCGGCTCGTGGGCGACACCGGTTATGGCGATGCGAAGAACCTGTCATGGCTGGTGGAGGAGCGCGGCATCGAGCCGCACATCCCTGTGGTCGACAAGTCTGCTCGCCGCGACGCTAGCTTCGAGCGCTCAGCCTTCACCTTCGATCATGACGACGACAGCTACATCTGCCCTGAAGGCAAGCGACTGCGTCAGAGCCAGAGGGTCTACAGCAATGCCCGTCAGTCGGTCGATGCCGACGGCATGCTGCGCTACCGCGCCAGCAAGCTCGACTGTGACGCCTGCGCTCTCAAGCCGCGCTGTTGCCCGACCCAGCCAGCACGCAAGATCCTGCGCTCAGTCCACGAGGGCGCCCGTGATCTCGCCCGCGATATCGCCACGACCGATGCGTATCTGGTCTCACGCCGCCAGCGAAAGAAGGTCGAGATGCTGTTCGCGCACCTCAAGCGCATCCTCAGGATGGATCGCCTGCGCCTGCGAGGTCCAAACGGCGCAAGAGACGAGTTCCTCCTCGCCGCCACCGCCCAAAACCTCCGCAAGATGGCCAAGCTGATCCCCATGCCAGCCACCCCAGCGCCCGCATAAGCGGGGCCCAAGCCTCAGTGACACGATCAGGATCGCGCCAGCGCCAGCCTCAGACGCGGGTTTTTCAACACAATCGGCCCAGTTGCCGTCACTTTGCCGTGCTGGTCGGATGAACGCTGGTTGTCCGCTCTTGGCGAAACCTGCGGTGGGACAAGTCGCACAGGGATGGCAGTTTTGTCCCAAAGTCCGTCATTCAAACCCATCAGCAATCCACGCTTACCTACGTCCTTTTCCCCTGCCCTGCCCCCTGCAACTCCGGCACGCGCATGGCTGAGGAACGGAGTTCACCGTCCGGGCCGACGTAGCGATACGCGGTCGCCTTCGAGATGCCGAACTCGGCGACGAAATCGAGGACGACTTTCTGGCGTTTGCGCATGGCCCTCTGGAGCAGGCGGATCTTCTTTGGGCTCAGCTCGTGTGGGCGGCCGCAGTGCTTGCCCCTTGCCTGTGCCGCGGCGATGCCAGCCCTCGTACGCTCGACAATCAACTCGCGCTCGAATTCGGCCAGCGCCGCGAATATCCCGAACATCAGGCGACCGCTGGCTGTGGTGGTGTCGATCATCGCCCCCTCTCCGGTGAGGACTTTCAGGCCGATGCCGCGGGCGGTCAGCTCGGCGACGGTGTTGACCAGATGGCGAAGGCTGCGGCCGAGGCGGTCGAGCTTCCAATCACCAACGTCCCCCCGGGGACCAAAGCGGCGAGGCATGCATTCAGCCCCGGTCTGCTATCGCGGGCACTCGAGAGGCTTTCCTTGTATATCCGCTTGGGATTAACGCCCGCGGCAATGAGCGCATCGCACCGCAGATCATGAGCCTGTCTGCCATCGGCTTGCGATACGCGAGGGTATCCGATCATGGAGACGATTTCGGCCATGCAGGCCCTCCTTCCTGAGCCAGTCCGGCTTTCTGATGCCAAGAGTGCGCACAAATGTGCCGGGCTTCAAGCCGAGCCGAAGCGGCAGGTACGCACGCAACTGGTTCTACTATAAAATCAGGCAAGACGTCTTCCGTCTCAGAACCCTCGGCATCCTGGTCGCGGTCACTGCTGCGGCCGCGCCGATCCGGCGGATGCTGTTGGCAACGCAGGACGGAGCGCCGATCCTCTCCCGCCCCCTCCCCGACACTGCGCTTCTGGCGACCCGAACCGCGCTTCAGAATGCGCTACTGGTGGCATTGGGGCCAGATCGGCTGCGGCTCGGTTGCGAGGTCGGTGATGTGGCCCCGGGGCGGGTGACGCTGGTGAGCGGAGAGGTGCTTGCCTGCGATCTGGTGGTTGACGCCGGCGGTATCCGCGCGCCGAGCAACACAGGCGCACCGCCCTCCTATGGGGGCGTACGGCGGCGTGCTGGCGCTGTCGGGCCGGGTCGCGGGGCTCGGGCTTGATGGGTTCGCGGCGGAGTATTGGGGCAGACACCAGCGGTTCGGCGTGTTCGAGCTGCCAGACAACCGCCGCTACTGGTTTCTGATGCGCACCCAGCCAGTCACTGCCTTGATGCCCGATCGGGCCGCCTGCGCCGCCGCCGAAGGCTGGCCGCTACCGATCAGCGCCGCGATAGCGGCCACCCCGCCCGATGCGCTCATCCCCTTCGTCGTCCACGCCAAGCCGCCGCCCAAGACGCTTCGCGCCCTCGGGATAACCCGCGTCGGCGATGCGGCCCATGCGATGGAGCCCAATCTTGGCCAGGGGGCCTGTCAGGGGCTGGAGGATGCCGCTGCCCTTCAGGCGATCGTCGCCGCGGTCGCACCTGCGCGGGTGGCGGCCCTATACGAGCGCCTGCGCCTCAAGCGTGTGCGGATGTTTGTGCGGGAATCGGCGCTGGGACGGCTCGGTGTTCACGGGCCGCGACCGGTGCAGTACCTGATGCGCGCGACACTCCGCGCCATACCCATGGGCCTATCCGAACCCAGACTGCGCGCCATGCACACCATGCCCGATTATGCCGCGCGCGTGGCATGACTGCGCTGCCTTTTGAGGAGGCGGCAAGTCGCCGCCCTGCCCGGCCCTGGCCATTTGCTTGATCGAGGATGTTTGCCAAAGCGGACCGGCAGCCTCAGCAGGATTTTCGCCAGAAGCGGAAATTCTCAAACCGACCCCGAAGCGGTCATAATCGCTCGCGCATCAGCGTCTTGCGATAACCCGGCTCGATGGCGCAGCACCTGTCGCGGGATAGGCTAAGGCCAGTAGCTGTTCTTCCCGCCCAGGCCCCCGGCGGCCAAATGAGCTTTGGCAGCGTGATTCCACTTCTTGCTGCCGGAGAAAAGCTGCACGGAGGTCGCTGATGGTGGCCATTCCCGGTCCCTCAACGCGTCCAAATCAAGCGCAACCCGTGATGCGAAAAACTCGCGGAGTCGCTCCTGCCTTTCCAGACCCCGCAGGGATGAAAGGTTCTTGCAGTTAAAGAGCCAGAGTCTCTCAAGGTTGGCGCCGCTCAAGTCCAGTTCGCGGATTTGAAGCTGGTCTTCGACCCGCAACGCCTTCAACGCTGGAAATCTTGACAGGTCGCCCAGCGTCTCAACACCGCGGACGCGAAGGACCTGCATCATGTGGACGGTCGTGCTCGCAACATCGTCAAGGTTCTGACGCCCCCCGAGGATGAGCGTGAGATCAACTAGTGAACGCATGGCTGCGATGAAGTCCAGCCCATTGCTCTTGGCAAAGGCAGTCAAGGTGAGCTTGCGGAGCGTGGGCAGGTTCGCAATCGCGGCGATCCCTTTGGCATGGCCATTGACCAACAATTCCGTAAGCAACGGGCACCGCCCTAGCGGCGCAAGATCGATATTTCGCTTGCGGGTTTCGGACAAGGTCAGCCGGGTAAGCTGATCAAGATTCAGCGAATGCAGGAAATCGGGACGATCCAGTTGGAAGACGCCAAAGGACAAGCTTTCCAGCTTCGGAAGCTTGCCGATTTCATCCTCATTCTCGATGCGCAGAAGGCAATCGACAGCAAGATTCTGCACCTCCGGCAGATGACGAAGCACCGCCGCGTCGAACCGAGACCCGTAGTGACCATAGAACCGGACCTGAAGTCGACCACCGGTCAGCCTGCAGGCCTCATTGAGGTTCTGCAGTAGTTCCGGCGAATATGCGTCCGGATGGCTGAACTGGATAACCAGTCCTTCGCGAGTTGCCACAGCCTCAGTGACCCGGGCGGGGGAAATCGCTTCGGGGTCGTTTATCCGGCCGCTGTCTATTTTCAAGGCTGAGGCACTCTCTTGGAATTGTTTGTTGATCCCGATCGTTAGCGTGAGTTGGAAGAAGCCGCCATTCCGAAAACCACCCAACCCCAGTCATCCGAAAGGTCGCGGCTCGGTCCCGATACCTGCCAGGCAGCTACAACGGGTTTTTCGCAAAAAGCCGACCTTCTCAAACTGACCCCACTGCGGACCGTCGCTCTGCGCTTATTGATACAGGACGAGAACAGTGGCTATCTTCAACCTTTGCAAGCAAAATGGCGGACTTGTCGCGCGGCAATATCCCTAGGAGAGAACAATGTATGTCCCGAAAAACCGAGGTGATCTGTACGCGGCTATGGCCGTCTATATTGGCTATGCTCCTGACCTCTCGACTTACAGATATTTTGCAAGCCATGAGGACGCTGAGGCGCAGTTGTATCAAGCAATCGATATCGTTTTCACTAATCCGGAGGTGCATACGCGGATGAAGGAGGCTGCCGATGCCGCTTTCCTCGCCTGCCGCGAGGGTCGTGAGCAAGATGCCCGCGATTGCTTCGGAATAATTATAGACGAGTTGTCCTGACGTGCTGCGCTCTCATCGGAAATCTCTTTCAAATCCCCTGATCTGGTTCAGGCCTGCTCTCTGGATCGTGACGCAGAGGTGATGTTTCGATCGGCGCACCCTCCGCGAGGGCTCTCGGGTAACTAGCGGCCGATGCGCTTTGTCGGACGTCGCGCGATCGTTGACCCGGCCGTAGCTAGAGGCAGAAATCCACCCAAAATCGGTCATAAGGCAGGCCGAGGACACGCGCCGAAAGCTGCCGGTTGCCTACCACGGCATCGGCCGGGCGCTTACGAATTTTCATTCATCTTTGGCTCCGCCTTCTGCTTTTCCAGGGCTCGATAGATGGTCATGCGCGACACGCCGAGATCACGGGCAATCTGTGCTTTAGGCCCGCCCTCCGATGCCAGCCTGCGAATAGCGTCATCGTCCACACGCTTCTGCCGGCCTTTGTAAACGCCCTTGTCTTTAGCCGCATCGAAACCGGCCCGCTGCCGGTCGCGGATGAACTTCAGCTCCATGTCAGCCACCATGCCGAGAATGGTGATGACCATGCGGCCCATGTCGCCCGCGGTCGTCACCTCCGGCTCAAGAACTCGCAGTGAAGCTCCCTTGGCGTCCAGCTCATGAACCAAATTTAGGACATCGCGTGTCGATCGGCCGAGCCGGTCAAGCCGATGGACGACCAGTTCGTCACCCTCGCGCAGAAATTCCAACACAGTGGCAAGCTCCGTGCGTCCGTCGCGTGATGCCCCGGAGCTGGTCTCGGCACGGATAATCTCGCAGCCCGCCGCCTTCAGCTTGGCCTGCTGAATTTCCAGGTCTTGGCTCGTCGTGCTGACGCGGGCGTATCCGATGCGAGGCATGGCAAAATGTCACATTAAGGTGGTTGGCACCCTGATGCTGTCACAAAATCCGATTTGCCACTCATTTGTTACAATTTATCCTGTCACACCCAATAATCACATATGAGTGTGCCCAAATGTTATAGGCCCGGTCCGAATCCGCCCAAGCTGTCCAACCTCCAGGAACGCGAGCTGCTCAAGATGCACGCCACCGACGATTACTCGATCAGCGACCTCGGCAAACTGTTCAAGGTCTCGCGGCCGACAGTTTATCGGACTATTAGGCGTGGTTCGTAAATCCCGGAGGCCGACGCATGAAGCTCGATCGATGGCAGATTGAAAGGCTTCTGAAGGAGCATCTCCAATTTTACGAAGACCTTCGCCTGCAGCGGCGTCGCCCGAAATCAGCAGCGCAACGGCAATTCCAGGACGTTGCATGGGGCAAGGCAGAACCGAAGACAGAGCATGAGCACGCCTACGTCGCCTATCTGAAGGAACACGGAATCGGTGCGTTCGCCTCGCACAAGGATAAGCCGCATATCGACGACGTGATGCGAGATCATACCATTGGCCATCGTCCCGTCGACAGCACGGTCGGCCAGAAGTGGGATAATGCTTGGCGGGTTCACCGCAGCGACAAGGAATTTTGGTAGGCCATAGGGCGCGGAAGGGGGAATTTGACGGGCGCATATCGTAAGCGGTCCGAGAGTGGAGCGATTGCCGGCGCGCGGGGTAACAAGACCAGAATGTGGATGCGTTATCGGGACACGAATTCACGGTATGCCCATCACGGTCAATACTGGTAGTAGACCTCGCCCGGCGCCATCTCGCCAAGCTGCTCACAGGCGAACTCATCACCTTCTTCGCAAGCGGCAGCTAGGACGTCACGGTGAACTGTACCGCCATGGCCGGTTTCCTCTTCGGCACTTGGCATCGAATGCGGATCATCGGTGTCTAACGGAGACGCCAGGACCTCCGCGGCCTTCGAATTGCCTTCGCTCGACCGCGATGCTGGAAACTGAATGCCCACCAGCTTCCAGCTGAACCAATCCCGCTCGAAGACGAAGATCCCGCCTTCCTTGGTGACCAGCTTGAAGCTACCGAAACCTGACCGATCAATTGTCCCTTCGCTCGCAAGGTTGCCGAACATGTCGTCAGAACCGTTGCCGGGCTGCTCCGACGCACGACGCTCGAACGCGACCCTGATGGCGGTTGGCGTTACGAGGCGATCGATGAGCGGATCTGCTATCGCGGCACCTGCCGCTATGCCCATCTGCTCGAACGGGTTATCGCTCTCGGCGGCATTGATTGCGGCCTGAGCCGCGAGCTCCTCGCGCAGGGACGAACGCAGCTTGTCGAAATCGATGTAAGCCGAAAACGCCTCATGATCTCGCTGTTCGAGCGCCGTCTTCATACCGTTGAGCGCGACCAGCGGGGAAGCAAAATACATGTAGGCGGCAAAGCCCACGACTATGACCGATGCGAGCCCGATGATCGACGACTTCCCGAACCTCATTCGCTGGCCACTCTCTTGATGCCGAAACAGCTCTGTGTGCCGCGCTATCGCATCAACTTACCAAGAAACGGTTGCACAACTCCTGCGAGGCGTCCCGCCTCACTCCTGCCTCACGCCTGTCCACACAAAATAGATGCAAAATTAGTGCTTTGGAAGGCCCTCGCTGATAAGGGCCGCTGCGCTCAATCCTGAGCGGACAAAGGACATATCATGAAGTTCGTAACTCTCGCGGGAGCGGTCGCAGCTGTCTCCCTCGCCAGCCCTGCCCTGGCGCAAGACGATAGCACCGCAGGTGGAAAGTTTATCGCCGGGGCGATCGTCGGCCTCGACAGCGTCGAAACTGAATTCGACGGCATCTCTGAAAGTGAAGAGGACGTCGTTCTGGGTCTGACCGTCGGCTATGACTACGAAACCACCAGCGGGATCGTCTTCGGCATCGAGGCTGAATATACCGATTCAAGCGTGGGCGTGTCGGCCACCGATTTCGACGTGCCCGGCGACCGAGTTTCGGTGAACGCCGGCCGCGACCTTTATGTCGGTGGCCGTCTCGGCTTTCGCCCGGGCCGCAATGGCATCCTGTATGTGAAGGCCGGCTACACGGACGCCTCGATCGAGGGCGAGTATGACGACGGCACGGGGGAGATCTCCGATGAGGTCTCGTTCGGCGGCGTTCGTCTGGGCGCCGGCGGCGAGATCGACCTTTCGAGCAACTATGCCATCCGTCTCGAATATCGTTACTCGGACTACGGCAACCTCGAGCTGTTCGGAACGGACACCGGGATCGGCGTGAGCCGCAACCAGGGCATCATCACGCTGCTCGGCAAGTTCTGACGAATCGGCGGGGCGGTGCTTCAATGCCGCCCCTCCAAACGGACGCCGTTGCGAGGCGAAACGTGTCACACAACACAGCGCGTTCGGGGTGCCCTTCAGCTGCAATCATGCTAAAAGCCGCACCCCACGCTGGTGACGTTCGGAGTTCTGCATGGCCGTCGAGGAAACAATGGCTTCCCCTGTGATCATGGCCCCCCAACCCACCGGACGGCGGCTTGTCGTGTTCGAGAAAGACGGCGGAGCCAAGGAAGCCTTCAAGCTGCTGAACGGCATTCTCGACATTCCTCCCTTCATTGCTCCCGAGCACGGCGCGCTCGTCGACACCATGGCGGCGGCGGCCGAACACGATGCGACCATCATCCTTCCCCGGTTCTCCGTGGCCGCGATTAGCGGCGGGCCAGAGGCATCGGTGTCGATCACACAGGTGCTGCAAGCCGAGGGACTGGTAGTTGACAGCCGCCCGGAGTTCTGGATGTTCGCGCTCGGCGATCCGCCGTGGGCCGACGATACAGACCGCACATGGGGCTTGGCTGCCACAGGTGCCGATCAGAGCGCCTTTACCGGCGCGGGCATCAAATTGGCCGTTCTCGATACCGGGATCGACCTTGCCCACCCCGACTTCGTCTCGCGGGTGATCTCGCAGGCGAGCTTCGTGCACGGGGAAGGCGTGGACGATGTTCAAGGGCACGGCACACACTGCGCTGGCACGGCCGCAGCAGGTCCGCCGCAGGCAGTCAACGTGCCGCGCTATGGCGTCGCACCCGGTGCCGAGCTTTTCGTGGCCAAGGTTCTGAACAATCGCGGCGCGGGCCGCGAGCTCGACATCATTGCTGGAATCGAGTGGGCGCTCGACAACGGCTGCGACATCATCTCGATGTCGCTCGGCCGCGCCACAGGCCCGCAGGAGCCATTCGATCCGCTCTACGAGGATATCGCATCGCAGGCTCTTGACGCGGGCTGTCTGATCGTCGCCGCGGCCGGCAACGACAGTGATCGCCGCTACCGCTATGTTGCCCCCGTCAGCTCGCCCGCCAATGCGCCATCGATCATGGCGGTCGCGGCCATCGAGGCGGACGGACGGGTCGCGCCCTATTCGAATGGTGGCGTGGGCACCGGCCGTATTGATGTGGCAGCACCTGGCTCAGGTGTCTTCTCGTCGGTTCCGCGCCCCCAGCTCTACCGAATCCTCAGCGGAACAAGCATGGCCTGTCCGCACGTGGCGGGGCTCGCTGCGCTCTGGGCCGAATCCAACCCGGCGCTCAGGGGACAGCGGCTCTGGGATCAGCTTGTCGCAGCGGCTGAACCGCTCGAAGGGCAAAGCACCATCGACATCGGGAAGGGCTTGGTTAAGGCTCCTTGATGCATTATCTTTGCCGCTATGGCGAAACCGGCGACACAGCGTGCTGATAAGGATGAAGAGCTGACCAGCTTTATTGTGACCGTGCACGACCGCGAGGCGATCGGCAACGTCGCGTTGAAGCTCGAGGCGCTCGGCATCGATGTCGAGCGCGTAATGAAACGCACCGGTGTTCTTGGTGGGCGCGGGCCTGTCAGGCTTCTTTCCAAAATCACCGCCCTGCCCGACGTCAAGCATGCGCGCGAAGAGCGTGGGTTCCAGCTGCCGCCGCTGCATGGTTCCATCCCGCAGTGAGGGCTGCACGGAAGGGAAAACGGAACAGATTTAGAACGCTTGTGTGATCCTTCCAGCTATCGTATTGTGACGCTGAAAGGATCGGACGATGAGCAGCGATGATATGTTCAAATCGTATGATGCGCGATTTTACATTAATCCACACAATCCGCTCGATCCTTCAACTCCCTACGGCCGAGATCAATTGAACCGGCCCGTCGCGACTACCGGAAATGGGTCAGGAAGCCTCAAAGGTTGGAAGCGGATCGCCGTGCTTGCAGCCTTGCTGGGATGGTTCATTCTCGTGGGAACCTGGACCCCTTCGTGATCACTATCGATCCTTGACCGAGTAACGGCGAGGATCGACCGGTTTGCCATCCTTCCAGACCTCGTAGTGGAGGTGCGGACCCGTGGCGCGACCGGTGCTGCCAACATTGCCAAGGGTATCACCGGGGCTCACAGTATCACCCTGCGTCAGCTCGGGCCGACTTTGCATATGGAAATAGCGGGTCTCCGATCCGTCATCATGCCGCAACTCGACGAAGTTTCCGCGAGCCGGCGTATGGCCGGAGCGAATGACTTCGCCTGACGCACGCGCATAGATCGGCGTACCCTCACTGGCCGCGATATCGATACCCGAATGCATTGCGGCCTTACCGGTGATGGGATGCTTGCGCATGCCCATGTCCGAAGAGATCCGACCACTGACTGGAAAGACAGCGCGTTCACCAGGCTCAAGTGGTGCCACACTGCTCTTACCACCGCCAAGCCCGATCTTATCGGCAGCCCAACCAACGACGTTTCCTGCACCATTCCAGGTGCCTTCGACCAAGGGAGAAACATAGGGAATGTTCCCCAAAACACCGCCAGCCTCACGTTCGGACACGGAGGTTGCAAGATCCGCTGCTCGATCTTGTGCGGCCGCATTCTCGTTGGCAAGAACGCCCCGCCCAGCCTCGATGCGCTGAGCGCCGCTCGCAATGCGACCCTCCACCTCTCCCACAAGACCGGCGTCGGACGAATCTCGGCGCACGCTCACATTCGGCGCCTCTCCGCGCACAGCAGCCCGATTCCGCTCGCCAAAGCTCTGAACCTGTCCCGCCGTCGTCAATGGCGGCGGAGCAAGCGTTCTCTCAAGCGGTGCGGGGATGTCGAGGCCCATCTCGCGGCGCAGCTGGTTGAGCTCATCATGCTTCTGCGAGACGAACTCCCCGAGGAGCACATCGCGAACCTGTTGCTGCTCGGGTGTACGTGGATGAAGAATTTGCGGAACCGAGCCGAATTGCCGAAGGGTGCTATCGGATAGCAGGCGCTCCGTCGCGAAATTGGCGAACTCCTGGGAATCATTAGCGGAGACATTGTAGCCCGACCCAGCGGTGATCGAGTTATCTTTGCTGAAGCGCTCGAATGCCTCCTCGGCCCTGCTTGAGCGAACCGACACATCATTGGCGTGACTGACGCTTGCGCCGAGCCGCTCTGTCAGCGACTCCCCATTTGAATTGGTAATCGAGCTTGTGTCACGGGTGAAGCTGTCGCGCGCAGAACGAGCTTCTTCCGAGTTGATCTCGTTCCTGACGAAATCCCTGACTTCATTATAGGCTTGATCGGCTGAAACACGCCGCCCAGTGTTTTCTGAGACGATACTGGCAATTTTTGCGCTGATGTCGCCTTTGGCCGTAAGCGCATGCCCATTTTCTTTGTCTTGCCATATGGTTCCAACTGCATGCAGCCCAGCATCCGCACTGCCGGTTGTTTGCGACGCATTCGAAATTTCCCGGCTCTCAGCCTCAGAGAACCCGAACGTGGTGGATAGCTTTGAGGCCAAACTATCGCTGACCGTGTTCATCCGGCTAATGCTACTAGCGATGCCAGAACCGCTTTCCGAGCCGCTCGATGCGCGGCGCTCGGCTGTCCTCATCAGATCGGTGCCTCTGCTGGCGACCGCAGACCAGCTCTCCGAGGCCTCGCGACTCAGGCGATCGACATTCGACTGCCCTTCCGAATAAGTCTGGTTGATCCGCTGCTCAAGACTGCTCGTCCGCGTCGGCGTGGTCGCAAAGTTCGAGATGGCCTGGCGCGCATCAAAAGCATTGGACCCATCCGAAAAGCTGCTCGTGACAACACCATTGCTCCCGGTGAACGTGCCTGATGCGAAGCCCGAGCCATACCTGAAGGTGTCATCGTGTTTGTTGAGGCTGCTGTTGTTGCCCGACAGGTTCTGGAACGAGATGTTCCCAGTCGCATAGTTGCCCAAGGTGCGCTCGGCCGCGGCTGCCTGGCCCGCCGCCTGGGCCGGGCCGAGCAGCGACGTCGCCTGCCCGGCAATAGCCATCGCGCCGCGTGCCATGCCGGCCGCGATGAAGGGCACGCTCATCATCATGA
>VFQM010001453.1_pt1 | contig 20715 bp, 21 predicted proteins | sample 3512391 | NCBI WGS metagenome assembly VFQM01 (sample SAMN10412369, study PRJNA504923) | tailings metagenome | isolation source: Replicate 1 from Balatoc abandoned mine | place: Philippines | reverse complement strand
TTTCAAGAAAGCCCTCGATGCTGGTGACGAAGGCGGCGATCGAGGTCTTCATGTCCGAGGCGCCGCGCCCGTACAACACGCCGTCGCGGATGGTGGGGGTGAAGGGGTCGGACAGCCACTGGTCGAGCGGGCCGGTCGGCACCACGTCGGTATGGCCGGCGAAGCATACCACCGGCGCTTCCGTGCCCTTGCGCGCCCACAGGTTGGTGACGCCGTTGGACTCGATGGTCTCGAACGTGAAGCCGAGCGGGGCGAGGCGGGCCATCAGCAGGGCCTGGCAGCCGGCGTCCTCAGGGGTGTTGGATTGCCTGGAAATCAGGTCTTTGGCGAGTGCCAAGGTATCGTTTATGGGGGTGGAGGTCATTTTTAATTCCACAAAGAGGGCAGGAGGACAAGAGGAAAACCGGGGTTTGAATCTAACCCTCCCGTCCCCTTGTCCTCTTTGTTCAAATTATTTGCTGAAAATTGCGGCATATTCGTCTGGCGAAAATCCCAGGTGATAGCTGCCATTCACGTCCAGCAACGGTCGCTTGATGGCGCTGGAAGTGACGGCAAGGAATTCGAAGGCCGTCTTTTCGCTGATCACGGCGTCCTTCACTTCGTCCGGCTGCTTGCGCCAGGTCGGTCCCTTCTTGTTGATCAGCGCTTCCCAGCCCAGCTGTTTTGCTGCTTTCTTCAGCACGTCGAGCGGCACGCCCTGTTTCTTGTAGTCGTGGAATTCGGCCTCGATGCCGTGTTCATTCAGCCAGGCGCGGGCCTTTTTCACGGTGTCGCAATTGGGGATGCCGTAGATTTTCATGATGGCTTTAAAAAATAGCGGCGGTAAAATGAGTTCGTCATGGATTTTAACCGCACATGAGACACAACGCCTCAAAAAACTCCCCGCCCGGGCCGGCTGACTGGCGCACCCTGAGGAAACTGGGGCCTTATCTGTGGGATCATCGCTGGCGCTTCATCTTCGCCGTGAGTTTCCTCATCGGCGCCAAGGTCGCCACCATCGGCGTGCCCATCGTGCTGAAGCACATCGTCGACAGCCTGGACACCGCCAAGAACGCGGTGCTGATCCTGCCGGCAGCACTCATCGTCGGCTACGGCCTCCTGCGCCTCGCCACCACGCTGTTCACCGACCTCAGGGACATGATCTTCGCCAAGGTCACCCAGGGCATGATCCGCAAGATCAGCATCGAGGCCTTTCGCCACCTGCACAACCTGTCGCTGCGCTTTCATCTGGAACGCCAGACCGGCGGCGTCACGCGCGACATCGAACGCGGCAGCCAGGGCATTTCCGCCATCATCAATTACCTGCTGTTCCGCATCGCGCCGACCCTGATCGAAATCCTGCTGGTGGGCGCCATCCTGCTGGTGCAGTTCGACTGGGTGTTCGCCCTCATTACCGTGGGCGTGGTGCTGATCTACATGACTCTGACCATCGCCATCACCGAATGGCGCACCAAGTATCGCCGGCAGATGAACGAGCTCGACTCCATCGCCACCACGCGCGCGGTGGACAGTCTGATCAACTACGAGACGGTGAAATACTTCGGCAACGAGCGGTTCGAGACCGATCGCTACAACACCAGCATGGAAAGCTGGCAGGAAGCCGCGGTAAAGAGCCAGAACTCGCTGTCCCTGCTCAATACCGTGCAGGCCTTCGTCATCGCCACCGGCGTGACGCTGGTTCTCTGGCGTGCCTCTGCCGGCGTGGTGTCCGGGCAGCTGTCTTTGGGCGACCTGGTGATGATCAACGCCTTCCTGGTGCAGATCTTCCTGCCGCTCAATTTCCTGGGGGTGATGTATCGCGAGATCAAGCAGTCCATCACCGACATCGAACGCATGTTCAAGCTGCTCACACAGAATATCGAGGTGCGCGACAAGGACAAGGCCCCGGCCCTGCAGGTCTCCGGCGGCGCCGTGCGCTTCGACAGCGTGAGTTTCGCCTATGACCCCGAACGGCCGATCCTGCAGGGCGTGAGCTTCGACATCCCTGCCGGCAGTACCGTCGCCGTGGTCGGCGCTTCCGGGTCCGGCAAGTCCACCCTGGTGCGCCTGCTGTTCCGCTTTTACGACGTGAGCGGCGGGTCCATCAGCATCGACGGCCAGGACATCCGCGAGGTGACGCAGGAATCGCTGCGTGCCGCCATCGGCATCGTGCCGCAGGACACCGTGCTGTTCAACGACACGCTCTACTACAACATCGCCTATGGCAAGCCCGATGCCACCAGGGAACAGGTGGTCGAGTCCGCGCGCGCGGCGCACATCCTGCATTTCATCGAGTCGTTGCCCAAGGGCTGGGATACCGTGGTGGGCGAGCGCGGTCTCAAGCTTTCCGGCGGCGAGAAGCAGCGCGTGGCCATCGCCCGCACGCTGCTGAAAAACCCGGCCATCCTGGTGCTGGACGAAGCCACTTCTGCACTCGATTCGAAGACGGAAAAGATCATCCAGGCCGAGCTGCGCGAGGTGATGAAGCACCGCACCAGCCTGACCATCGCGCACCGCCTGTCCACCATCATCGACGCGGACGAAATCCTGGTCATGGAGGCCGGCCGCATCATCGAACGCGGCCGCCACGAAGTGCTGCTCGCCCAGCACGGCCACTATGCGCACATGTGGGAGATGCAGCAGCAGGCGATGAAAGACCAGGCCGAGGTGGCCTGAGCTGAATGTATCGAACGCATGAAAGCGAATTGACAGGGAGATATGGGAGGTTCAGGGAGCAAAGATCATTCTTCCCGCGCCTCGCTTAACCTCCCTGTTGCTGATTTTATTTTGACAGGCATGAGAATTCACAAGGTCAACTGGGCAGACGGGCAAGAAGCGCTTTCCGCCATCCGCCGTGCGGTGTTCATCGAGGAACAGGACGTGCCCGAAGAACTGGAATGGGACGGCGAGGACGAGCACGCCCTGCATGTGCTGGTGAAGGAGGGCGAGGAAGCCATCGGCTGCGGACGCATGCTGCCCGACGGCCACATCGGCCGCATGGCGGTGCTGAAGGGTTTTCGCGGCAGCGGCGTGGGGCGGCTGGTCATCAAGACCCTGCTCATGGAGGCGGAAAGGCTGCGCAAGGGCAAGGTCTTTCTCAACGCGCAGAGCCGCGCCGCCGGTTTTTACGCAAAATACGGTTTCATTCAGGTCGGCGGGGAGTTCCCCGACGCCGGCATTCCTCACGTACGCATGGAGAAGACCTTGGACAATTTCAGTGAAACCTTGAACAGCCGCTTTGCCATCCCCGGCCGACTGCGCTTCCAGGATGCAGCGCCCGGCCTGCCGGTGGCGGAGATCACCACGCCGGACGCCATGGCGCGCGTGGCGCTGCAGGGCGGGCAGGTGCTGGAATGGCAGCCCAACGGCCACAAGCCGGTAATCTGGGTGTCGAAGGCCGCGGTCTACCAGCCGGGCAAGGGCGTGCGTGGCGGCGTGCCGGTATGCTTTCCCTGGTTCGGCCAGCTTGGCGACAAGGGCGTGCACGGTTTCGTGCGCGCACGCATGTGGGAAGTGCGCGAGGCGAAGACCGACCTTGCCGACACCGTGGTGCTCAGGCTCGGCATCAGGGACGACGAATCCACCCGCGCGATCTGGGACCACGCCTTCGATCTCGAACTCATCGTCACCGTCGGCGCCGCGCTGAAAATGGAACTGCTCACGCGCAACACCGGCAATGCGCCTTTCACCATCACCGACGGCCTGCACACCTATTTCCGCGTCGGCGACGTCAACCAGACCAAAGTGCACGGCCTCGACGGCACGGCCTATCTCGACAAGACGCGCGATTTCAAGCAGTTCACGCAGAGCGGGCCCGTTACCTTCAGCGAGGAGACCGACCGCGTCTACATCGACACTGCCGCCGACTGCCTGATCGAAGACCCCGTGTTTGGCCGCACCATCCGCGTGGCCAAGCTGGGCAGCCAGTCGAGCGTAGTGTGGAACCCGTGGAGCGAAAAGGAAAAGGGCTTCGCCGACATGGCGGCGGGCGAGTACAAGGACATGGTGTGCGTGGAAACCGTCAACGCCAGTCCGGACGAAATCACCCTCGCGCCGGACGGCAAGCACAGCCTGGTGGCATTCATCGGCGTCGAGTAATTCATTTGCGTGGCAACCCGGCAATTACCGGAGGAGACATGTTCAGAGTTCATGCACTGACAGCCTGCCTGCTTGCACTGGCGGTGTCCGCCTGTGACCGGGTTGCCGAAACCGCGCCCGACGCCACTGCTTCGGCATCGGTTCCTGCACACAAGGCAGCCACCATGCCCGACACCTGGCTCAAGTCCGATCAGGTCGAACGCGGCCGTCTGGTCTATGAAAGGCACTGTATCGAGTGTCATGGCGCCGAAGGCCGCGGCCAGCCCGGCGACTGGCGCGTCAAGCGCGCCGACGGCATGTATCCGCCGCCGCCGCTGGACGATACGGCGCATGCCTGGCATCACCCGACCGAGGTGCTCAAGCAGCGCATCCGCGAAGGCAGCCCGCCCGGCGTGGGCGACATGCCGGCCTGGCAAGGCAAGCTAACGGAAGGCGAGATCGACGACGTGGTGGTCTACATCAAGTCGCTGTGGTCACCTGAAATCTTCAGGAACTGGATCCAGATCGAGATGCGTTCGATGCAGAACTGAGCGGGGCCGACCGGCGCGCACAACCGCCGGGCAGCGGCTTCAGTTCAGGTCTGCCGCATGCGCCTTCAGATCATCCAGGGCAATGACTTTCAGCGAAGTCTGATGCGTGGCGCCCAGCACCACCTTGGGCGCATAGCCGGCGTCCAGCGCCTGTTGCCAGCGGCTCGCGCACAGGCACCAGCGGTCGCCGGGCTTGATGCCGGGGAAGCCGTATTCCGGTGCAGGTGTGGCGAGGTCGTTGCCGGTGTAGCTGGAAAAGGCGAGGAAGGCCTCGTCCGCCACCACGCAGACGCCGTGCAGGCCGACATCCAGAGGCCCGGTATTGCAGCTGCCGTCGCGATAGAAACCGGTCAGCGGGTGATGGCTGCAGGCTTGCAATGCCTCGCCGAGGACGTTCAAAGAGGGGTCAAGTTGTTCGTTTTCGTTCATGGATTGGCTTTTTCTTCCTCTGCCAGACGGCTGATGTAGCGGCTGAAATCCGCGTCTTCTCCCTGCAGCAGATGCGGCAGGGCGTTCCTGAAATCCTCACGCCCGCACCATTCGCGCATGTAATCCTCCCACGACAGCCAGCGACGGAGCTTGCGGTCCGTCATGTCGTCCTCGTAGGCGAGCAGGTAGGCGCGCTCGAACAGGGCGATGAGGATTTCGTACAGCACCAACATGCGCTCGCGCTGGTCGGCGTTGAGATTCGCAACATGGGTGTGCGTGCGCAGCTGCAAGTCGGGGTTGTCCAGCACCAGCTTGAGAAAATCGGTGTAGGCGTCGGACAGCAGCTGATAGGCTTCCTCGTCCTCGTTTTCACGCTCCTTGCGCTGCTCGTAGAGGAACACGCCGATGGCAAGCGGCAGGCCGATGACGGTGACGATGTAACTGGCGAGTTCCCAGTTTTCCACGGAGGCCATGGTGTTCCTGTTGGATGGCGCCGTCCGCCCGGAACGGGCTTCGGCAGGTTTCAAAAAACGAAGACTATGTGGGAACATGCGGCAACCCGCTTTCCACATGAGTTCAATTCTGCCACCAATATGGATTTCGCCAAACAAATCGAATTCGCCCGTGAACTGGCCGGATCAGGCCAATATGAAAAGGCAGCGAATGTCTGCCGGGAAATCACGGCGCGGCAGCCGAACAGCCATGAAGCCTGGCATCTGCTCGGAGTCCTGCACAACCTCGGCGGACATCCACAGGACGCCAGGGATTGCATCCGGCGTGCCATCGACATCGAACCCGGCATTGCGAAATACCATGTCAATCTCGGCAACGCCTGCCTGTCCCTGAACGAGCCTCCGGCAGCACGCGCCGAATATGAGCGAGCGCTGGAACTGGATGCGGATTTCCAGGATGCACACTACAACCTCGGTCTTCTGCTGCTGGCAGCGGGCGACAGGGGAAAGGGCGAGTTCCATCTGCGCCGGGCTGTCGGCGGTACGGTTCCCTTGCCGGAAGCCTGGGCACGGCTGGCGGATACCCAGGAAACCGACAACAGGCTGGAAGATGCCGCCTACTCGGTGGCGCAAGGCCTCGCCCTGGCGCCGGATGCGCCTCTTCTGAGAATCGTCGAGTCCAAGCTGCTCAGGCGAGGCGGGCGGCACGCCGAGGCGATGAGCCAGCTGTCGGAGCTTTCCAGGGTGCGTCTGACTGCGCGTCTCGCAGTCGGCTACCACCATGAGATGGGCCTGCTGCACGAACTGGTCGGACAAAGCGGACTGGCGTTCGAGCATTTTTCCCTCGGCAACCAGGCCCAGTTCGAAGACCCGGCGGTGAAAACGCTCAATCCGGGAAACTATCTTGCGGCGGTCGAGCAGCTTGCCGACACGCCCCTTGGCGACAGCTGGCTGGCGACCGATGTCGCAGACGACGAGCCTGCGCCCGTCTTCCTGATCGGTTTCCCCCGGTCGGGCACGACGCTGCTCGACCAGATCCTCGACAGCCATCCGGCCATACAAACTCTGGAAGAGAAGCCCCTCATCCTGACCCTGTCCAACGAATATGAGAACCTCGCCGCGGAAACCGCGCCGGACCGGGAGGCGCGCCGCCGAATGCAGGCCCGTTATTTCGATCTTGTCGCCGAGCACCTGGCGCTGAAGCCGGGCATGACGCTGGTGGACAAATTTCCGCTCAACATCATCCGCGTGCCGCTGATTGTCCGCATTTTTCCGAAAGCGCACTTCATCCTGGCCTTGCGCCATCCGCTGGACGTGTGCCTGAGCTGCTTCATGCACCCCTTCGGTCCCAACGAAGCCATGCTCAATTTCGCTCGCCTGGATACCACCGCACAGCTCTACCGCCATGCCATGCGCCTGTGGCTGCGAGTGGAGCGCGAACTGGGCCTGACGGCCCATCGCATCCGCTACGAGGATCTGGTACGAAACTTCGATGCGGAAGTGCAAGGCCTGCTTGCTTTCCTCGGCTTGCCCTGGGACGAGCGGGTGCGCGATTTCGCCCGACACGCAGCCGAGCGCGGCAAGATCAACACCCCCAGCTACTACCAGGTCACGCGTCCGCTCAACCGCGATGCCGTCTACCGCTGGAAGCGATACGCAAAACAGCTCGCCCCGATCGTTCCCGTGCTTGCGCCCTTCATTCGGGAGTATGCTTACGACGTCGAATTTTCCGATCAGGCTTGAAGTCCCAATCACATGCACGTGCTGAGAAACTTCCTGTCATTCGTTGCAAAACGGGTTCTGTACATCCGGTGCGGCCGCAATGCACCTGCCGACGACGGCCCTGGCAGGCAGAATGGGGTTGGGAGAGCCAGCATCAGAACCTACGCGGCAGGCGGGGATCCATTCGAGGATCGCATCGAGTTCCATCTCGCAGGCCAAGCGGCCAACCGGGGCGGTTTCCGTGATCCGCGAGCATGAAAACATGCATGCGGCAAAAAACGATCCGGACTGACTTGCGCAACAGGCTGCATGAACAAAAAAGGCCTGGAGCGCGAATCCCCAAGCCTTTCTTTTAACTGGTGCTGGTGAGAGGAATCGAACCTCCGACCTACTGATTACGAATCAGTTGCTCTACCAACTGAGCTACACCAGCGCGAGCGGCATTATACCTTGAAGCGTGCGACTTTCCAGTCGCGACAGTCACATTCCAGGGTGCGGCAGGTGTTCTGCCAGCCTGGCCAGCACGCGCTCGCGGCCGAGCAGTTCCAGGGTCGCGTCGATGGATGGGGTTTGCGGTTCGCCGGTGACCAGCACGCGCACGGGCATGGCGAGCTTGGGCATCTTGAGGTTGAATTCCTTGGCCACATCCTTGACCAGCGCGCCCAGGGCTTCGCGGGTCCAGTCGATGCTGCCGAGGCGGTCCTTCAGCGCGTGCAGGGCGGCGAGGTTTTCCTCGGTGACGTGCTGCGATAGCAAGTCGGCGCTGGGGGCGAGGTCCTGGTAGAACAGGGTGGCTTCGTCGGCGAGGTCGTTCAGCGTCGCCGCGCGCTCTTTCACCAGCGCGACCACTTTCATGGCGTCGGGGCCCTGGCCGATGTCCAGGCCGCGCCTGGCCATGCGCTCGCGGAGGTCGGCGACGAGGTCGGCGTCGTTGGCTTGCTTGATGTAATGCTGGTTGATCCAGCGCAGCTTCTCGGTGTTGAACTGGGCAGAGGAGGCGGTGATGTGGTCGAGGTCGAACCACTGGATGAACTGGCCGCGCGAAAAGATCTCGTCGTCGCCGTGCGACCAGCCGAGCCGCGCCAGGTAGTTGATGACGGCTTCGGGCAGGTAGCCTTCCTCGTGGTATTGCATCACCGACACCGCGCCGTGGCGCTTGGACAATTTCGTCCCGTCGTCGCCCAGGATCATCGACAGGTGCGCGTACTGCGGCACTTCGGCGCCCAGTGCCCGGAGGATGTTGATCTGGCGCGGGGTGTTGTTGACGTGGTCGTCGCCGCGGATGACGTGGGTGATCTTCATGTCCCAGTCGTCCACCACCACGCAGAAATTGTAGGTGGGGGTGCCGTCGGCGCGGGCGATGACCAGATCGTCCAGTTCGGTGTTGGAGATTTCGATGACGCCCTTGACCAGGTCCTTCCAGGCCACGCTGCCGGTGAGGGGGTTCTTGAAGCGCACCACGGGCTGCACGCCGGACGGCGGCACCGGCAGGGTCTTGCCCGGCTCGGGGCGCCAGCGTCCGTCGTAGCGGGGCTTTTCGCCGCGCGCGCGCTGGGCCTCGCGCATGGCGTCGAGCTCCTCGGTGCTGCAGTAGCAATGATAGGCATGGCCGGCGGCCAGAAGCTGTTCGATCACTTCCTTGTAGCGCATGAAGCGGTGGGTCTGGTAGAACGGGCCTTCGTCGTGCTGCAGTTCCAGCCACTGCATGCCGTCGAGGATGGCCTGCACCGCCTCGGGGGTGGAGCGCTCGATGTCGGTGTCCTCGATGCGCAGGATGAACTGGCCGCCGTGGTGCCGGGCATAGGCCCAGGAAAACAGCGCAGTGCGCGCGCCGCCGATATGCAGGTAGCCGGTGGGGGAGGGGGCGAAGCGGGTTCTGACCATGGGAATGCGGGCTGGCGAAAACCCGCCATTTTACGCCAAAGCGCTGATATGGGTTTGACCGCGGCGGCCGGGTTGTGGTTAAATTCGCCCCGTCCATTCGGACAGATTCAAATCTTGGGCAGTTAGCTCAGCGGTAGAGCATCGCCTTCACACGGCGGGGGTCACAAGTTCGAACCTTGTACTGCCCACCAAGATTACACCTCCCCTTCATTCCCCGGTTCGCCAGCCTTCGGGCCACAGTCACTCCGTTATTGCCTGTCCAGACGTCGCAGCGGGATACGCTGATGCGAGGCGAAAAATTCGATTCTGCAGTTCCATCCACCATAACGATGAGCTATTGCCATCATCGTTTTTTGTTCTTTGCGTTTATGTGTTTTCCCATTCATCATATGCAACAGAGTTGCGTGTGATAAATGTGGCCGATACCTGATTCGGTGAAGCGAAGATGAATACAAGGAAGCATGGGATGAACAAGCGGGAAGTTTCGCTGTGGCCGGTTTTGTCAGCCGGATTATTGGCAGCATCTGCGGTGCATGCCGAGGCGCCCATGAACGTGGACGACGCCGGTACCCTGGACAAGGGCGGCATGAAGGTCGAGGCTGTGTGGCAAAAGGACGACCGGGTGGTGGGCGGCATACTGGTGTTCGGCTTCAGTCCGGTCGAGAACCTCGAACTGGAGATTGGCGGAGCGCGCGACAATGACATGAGCGCAAGCCCTTCCGAGAAGATGCATGGATTGGGAGTCGGGGCCAAGTGGGTGCCGTATCAGAACGAAGTTGGCTGGTCGCTCGGCGGCCGCTTCGATTATGGCCAAACGCTTGCCGAGTTCGGCAGGGAACATGTGTACGAGTTCAGCGGCCTGGCTTCATACCGCCTGCAGAATGGACAGGTGTTGCATTTGAACGCAGGCTGGGCGCACGTCAGACTGTCGGACGTGCACATGACCGTGAAGACCTGGGGCGTCGGCTACGAGCTTCCCTTGACGGATGGGCTGACGCTGACGGCGGAGGTTTTTGGCGAGGAACATTCCGGCCCCGACAAGGCCATCGGCCTGCGCTATGAAATCTTCGACGGCTTCAAGGTGTCGGCTGCGATCGGCCAGGGCAACGACCGCGAATTTGGCCAGGCCGGAGTCGCCTGGGAGTTTTGAGAGCAGGCGGTGCAGCAGCGCAGCGAGCAATAAAAAAACCGGCATTGCCGGTTTTTTTATGCGCGTGGCAGCAGCGATAAGTGGCGCATGTCGGTGCGCCACTTTCGTAATCTGCGGTTTACTTCTTCTTGGCCTTCTTGCCAGCGACGGCGGCCTTGAAGCCAGCGCCCGGCGTGAAGCGGGGCACGGTGGTGGCGGCAATCTTGATTTCCTTGCCGGTCTGGGGGTTGCGGCCGGTGCGGGCGGCGCGCTTGGAGGATTTGAAAGTACCGAAGCCGACGAGGGTGACGGTGTCGCCCTTGGACACGGCTTTCACGACGGCTTCAATGGCTGCGTCGAGCGCTTTGCCGGCGGCTGCCTTGCTGATGTCGGCTCCCTGGGCGACGGCATCAATCAGTTCTGACTTGTTCATGGATTCTCCTTTGGTTGATGGAAGCCTGATGCTACCAGTGTTTCAGGCATTTGTGTGCGGCTGGCTAGCGCAGGCGCTCAAATTGTACCTGCGTGCGCAACTCGCCCTCAAATAGTGTATCAATATTGACCACACCGGCCTTCTGGCTGACATGAAAGCCGGCCTGTTCGGGCGGCGAAATGTCGATAATCTGCAACAGTCTGGCCGGGTATTCCAGCTTGAGCGAAACCTGCATGGGGTAGTAGCCGTCCAGAAACTTGCGCATGTAGGGCCCGTTGTTGAGCGTGAAATAGCCGTTGCCAGAGTTGTTGAGGGCGCGCGTTTGCGCCGCGAGGCACAGGCGCGCGCCAGGATGGACCTCCCTGAGCTGCACGGACGGGCCTTGCACCCAGGCCTCGCCGATGGCGTGCGACTCCAGCACGCGCAGGTTGCGAATGTAGCCCTCGCGGAAGGTGATCTGGGCGCGCGGGACGGCGTCGAGATTGTCGTGGCACTGCTCGAGCTCGGTCCAGCCGCTCTTGAGGCTGTCCTCGGTGATGCGGATACGGTTCTGGTGGTGGTGTACGGGCTTGTCCGGCGGCGTGGTCAGGAAGGTCAGTTCGCCTTCGTTGACCTCGGCCGTGCTCTTGCCGTTGAACCAGGCGTCCAGTTCTTCGGCGCTCATCGGCGGGGCCGGCGCTGCCCACGCCAAGGCCGCGGCGCCTGAAATGCAGGCTGCCAGAACGAGTCGGATTCCGCGCGGGAGAAGCATCATCGAAGACAGGTCCGCCAAATATTTGGTTAAGGAAACCTCCGGAATGGCTTAATCTTAAGGTGAAACGGAATTCGACACATCTGTCCCCGCCGCCACGGAAACAAAACATAAATGCTCTGGGAAACCATCACCGTCATCCGCGACCTCCACCGTCTGCACGAAATCGCCTCCATCATGATCCGCTACGGCTGGGGCGATCTCGTCCGCCTGCTGGGCATGGCCCATGCGCTGGAGCGCGCCGGCCGCCTCCTGCACTGGCAGACCACCAACGAGATTTCGCGCCTGGACCCCGCGGTCCGCATCCGCATGGCCCTGGAGGAACTGGGCCCGACCTTCATCAAGTTCGGCCAGCTGATGGCTACCCGGGTGGACATGTTTCCGCCGGCCTGGATCGATGAATTCGAGAAGCTGCACCAGCGCGTGCCGCCTTCCGATTATGCGCTCATCCACGCCGAGCTGACCAAGGCGCTGGGCCGCCCGCCGGAAGAAGCGTTTGCCGAATTCGAGGCCGAGCCGCTGGCGGCCGCCTCGATCGCTCAGGTGCACCGGGCAGTGCTGGCCGACGGCAGCAGGGTGGTGGTCAAGGTGCGCCGCCCCGGCATCGAGGCCAAGATCGAGGCCGACCTGCGTATCATCGAACACGTCGCCAAGCTGGTCGAAAGCGAAATGCCCGACATGCGCCGCTACCAGCCAGTGCGCATGGTCGGAGAGTTCCGTCGTTCCATCATCCGCGAGCTCGACATGATCCGCGAGGCGCGCAACATCGACAAGTTCTCTCGCAACTTCGCGCACGACGAGAACGTGCACATACCCAGGGTCTACTGGGAATACACCTCGCATGCGGTCAACGTGCAGGAAGAACTGCGCGGCATCAAGGGGGTCAACCGCGAGATGCTGGCAGAAAACGGCCTGGACGCCATCGTGCTGGGCTCGCGCGGCAGCGACGTGGTGCTGAAAATGATCCTGCTGGACGGCTATTTCCATGCCGATCCGCATCCCGGCAACATCATCTTCCTGCCGGGAAACCGCATCGGCATCATCGATTTCGGCATGATCGGCCATCTCACCGAGCGCCGGCGCAACGAGATCGTCAATCTGCTGCACGCCATCGTTTATCGGGACGAAAACGGCATACGCGAAGTGCTGCTCGACTGGGCAGGCGATGCCGAGATCGACGAGGCGCGCCTCACGCACGATCTTGCCGAACTGGTGTTCAGCTACGACGATCTCAAGATCAAGGACGTCAATGTCGGCGCGCTGCTGCAGGACATCACCACCATCATGCGCGACAACTCGCTGGTGCTGCCGGCCGACCTGACCCTGTTGTTCAAGACCATCATCACCCTGGAAGGCCTCGGGCAGCAACTGAACCCCGATTACCACATGGTCGACCAGATCCAGCCCTTCATCGAGCAGGTGATCGGCGAGCGCTACATGCCGCAGGCCTTGATGGCGCGCGGGCGCAAAAGCCTGCGCGAGGTCGCCGGCATCATTGCCGGATTGCCGCGCGACCTGTCCCATCTACTGCGCGAGGCGCGCCGCGGCCGCATCAGGATTGACCTCGACCTCAAGCGGCTCGACCATTTCGGCCACCAGCTGGACCAGGCCAGCAACCGCCTGACCATGGGCATCCTCACTGCTTCGCTGGTGATCGGTTCGTCCATCATCATGACGGTAGAGGGCGGGCCGACCCTGTTCGGCCTGCCGCTGTTCGGATTGCTGGGTTTCCTGATCGCCTTCTTCAACAGCCTGTGGATCCTGTTTTCCATCTGGCGTTCCGGCAAGCACTGACAGGGCTCGCAACTGCGTTTGCCGACGTTGGTTGACTCCGGCGGGGCCGAAATCGCGCATCTGAGCAATGTGCCGGCAGGGTCGAAGCCTGCCGGCCTGGCGCCTGCTTTCGAACGGACTGTCTGGCAGCCGGTGTTTCCGCCCCGGAAGGCGGTGCGGCCGACAGCAGGCTCAGGCGCAACGTCCACCCTGGCTGCGGTAACATGCGGCTCTTGTTCCGCACCCGAGCGCAGCACGTGACGACTGCTTTCACAGAACTGGAAAGAATCTTCGCCTCCGATGGGGTGTTTTCCGCTCGCCTGGCGCAGTATCGATTTCGTCCGCAGCAACTGGGCATGTCCAGAGGCATCGCCGCTGTGCTGGCCGAGGGCGGCGTGCTGGTCGCCGAGGCCGGCACCGGCACCGGCAAGACGCTGGCCTATCTCGTGCCGGCGCTGCTCGCAGGCGGCAAGACCATCGTCTCCACCGGCACCAAGGCCCTGCAGGACCAGCTCTACCGGCGCGACATCCCGGCCGTGCTGCAAGCCCTGTCGCTGCCGGTCAGGACTGCGCTGCTGAAGGGCCGCGCCAATTACGTTTGCCACTTCCATCTCGAGCGCAACCTCGCCGACGGCCGCTTCGCCAGTCCGGACGAGGCCGCGACCCTGCACCGTATCCAGCGTTTCGCGCTGACCAGCGACAGCGGCGACCGCAGCGAGGCCACCGGCATCCGCGAAACCCATCCGGCCTGGAGCTATGCCGTGTCCACGCGCGAAAACTGCCTCGGCAGCGAATGCGCGCATTTTCGCGACTGCTTCGTCATGAAAGCGCGCAAGGAAGCGCTGGAGTCCGAACTGGTGGTGGTGAATCACCATCTGTTCTTCGCCGACCTGTGGCTGCGCGACGAAGGCGTGGCCGAACTCTTGCCGGCCAGCCACAACGTCATCCTCGACGAAGCGCACCAGTTGGCCGATACCGCCGCGCTGTTCTTCGGCCAGTCGGTGTCCACAGGCCAGGTCATCGACCTCGCGCGCGATGCGCGCCAGACCGCGCTGGTGTTCGCGAAGGACACGCCGGCCCTGGCGCAGGCCGCAGAAAAGCTCGACAAGGCGGCGAAGAGCCTCAGGATGTCGGTGCCGGAATTGAACCTGCGCCTGCCGGCAAAACTGGCGCAGAACCGCGCCGACTTCGTCGGCGCGCTGGAAGCAGCCAAGTCTGCATTGGCCGAACTCGATGCAGGGCTGAAGGCCCAGGCCGAGCGCGCCGAAGAACTCGCGGACTGCCATGTGCGCTCGCAGGACATGATCCGCCGCCTGGAGAACTGGCAGGGCAGGGACGAGGCCGACTGGGTGCGCTGGGTGGAAACCATGGGCCGCTCAATGACCCTGCACGCCACGCCGCTGTCGGTGGCCGATTTTTTTGGCGCCCAGGTCATGCAGGACGGCCGCGCCTGGGTGCTGACTTCGGCCACGCTCAGCGTCGGCGGCGATTTTTCGCACCTGCTTTCGCGCCTGGGCCTGGCAGAGGCCAAGACCCTGTGCGTGGACAGCCCTTTCGATTACCCCAGCCAGGGCCTGATTTACCTGCCGACCGGCTTGCCCGAACCCAACACGCGCGAGCACACCCAGGCCGTGGTCGATGCTGCGCTGCCGGTGCTGGAGGCGACTGGGGGGCGCGCCTTCATGCTGTTCACTTCGCTGCGCGCGCTCGATAACGCCAGGGCCATGCTGGCCGAGGCCTTCAAGCAGCGCGGGCTGGATTTCCCGGTGCTGGCCCAGGGCGACGAGCCGAAACAGGTGCTGCTGGAACGTTTCCAGCAGTCAGGCCGTGCCGTTCTGCTGGGCAGCCAGAGCTTCTGGGAAGGCGTGGACATGCCGGGCGAGGCGCTGTCGGTGGTGATCATCGACAAGCTGCCGTTCGCGCCGCCGGATGACCCGGTGGTGGCGGCGCGCATCGCCCGCATCAATGAGTCCGGCGGCAACGCCTTCATGGACTACCAGCTGCCGGAAGCAGTGATCTCGCTCAAGCAGGGCGCCGGGCGGCTCATCCGCACCGAGACCGACCGCGGCGTGCTCATGCTGTGCGACCCGCGTCTGATGGGCAAGGCCTACGGCCGCAAGGTGCTGGATGCGCTGCCGCCGATGCAGCGCACGCGCAAGCTGGAGGATGTGCGCGGCTTTTTCGTGACCGAGGTGACGGCGTGACCCGCTGGCTGGCCGTCGCGCTCGCTTGCCTTTGCCTCCACGCCTGGGCCGAGACGCAGGCGCACATCCTGCTGCAGGATTCGCCGCTTGCCGGCTTCCAGTACCACGCCGGCAAGCAGTTGTGGGATGAGATGAAAGTCGGCGATGCCCTCGAACTGGTGCGCGAGCCGGACAATCCTTATGACGCGAAAGCCGTGCGCGTGGACTGGCGAGGGCAGAAACTGGGTTATCTGCCGCGGCGCGAAAATGCCGATATCGCGCGCCTCATGGACAATGGCGCAAAACTGGAAGCGCGCATTACCAGATTGGTGGAGTCGCGCGATCCCTGGCAACGCGTGCGCTTCGAAATCCTCGCGCCATTGGAAGCACGGCAATAAAAATCGTGTATACACAGAGGAAACAGAGGTAACGGAGGAAACCATAAAATTGATTTTTTCCGTTACCTCTGTTCCCTCTGTGTCGACTTGTTTTGTGTCCATGCTTTTCAAAAAACCGGATAATGCCGGCATGCGCATCCTCGCTGTCGAAACCTCCACCGAGTACTGTTCCGTCGCCCTTTATCGCGATGGCGAGGTGCGCTCGCTGGGCGAACTGGCCGGGCAGCGCCACAGCGAAATTTTGCTCGGCATGCTTGATCAACTGCTGAGGGAGGCCGGCTGCAGCTTGCAGGATCTCGGCGGCATCGCTTTCGGCGCCGGCCCCGGTTCCTTCACCGGCGTGCGCATTGCCGCCAGCGTGGCGCAAGGACTGGCTCTGGGGCTGGATCTGCCGGTCATGCCGGTCTGCACCCTTGAAGCGCTGGCTGAAGCGTCTAAGCATGACCACGTTGCCTGCGCCCTGGATGCGCGTCTCGACGAAGTGTATTTCGCGGCTTACGAGCGTGAAGGCGACAGCTGGCGTGCGCTCGTCGAGCCGTGCCTGTCCGCCATCGGCGAATTGCCCGGGCTGCCGGGTGCGGGCTGGGTCGGCGTGGGCAGCGGCTTTGCCATCCTGGACCAGGAATTGGCGCACCATCTGCAGTTATCCGACACTCACCCGCAGCGGTTTCCCGAAGCGGCTGCCGTGGCCGCGCTCGGCGCGCGCCTGCTGGCGAATGGCGGCGGCGTCGACGCTGCTGCCGCCCAGCCGCTCTATCTGCGCGACAAGGTCGCCATGACCACCACCGAGCGCCACGCGCGAGGCTACAAATGAGCGCGGTGCTCAAGCTGGTCCACAACATCAGGACCATGCGCGATGCCGACATCCCGGCCGTGCTGCTGGTGGAGAAGGACAGCTATGAATTTCCCTGGAGCGCCGGCAATTTCATCGATTCCATCCATGCCGGCTATCACGCCTGGGTCTACGAGGTCGGTGGGGAAATCATCGGCCATGCGGTGCTGACGAGGGTGCTCGACGAGGCGCATCTGCTCAACATCACCATCGCGCCGGGCTGGCGCCGGCAGGGACTGGGCCGTGTGCTGCTGGGCCACGCCATGGATTTTGCCCGCCAGCAACTGGTCCGCACGCTGTACCTGGAAGTGCGCCCGAGCAATCGGCCGGCGATCGAACTTTACGAGAAAACCGGCTTCGAGGCCTTCGCCTTGCGCAAGGGCTATTACCCGGCGCGGGAAGGGCGCGAGGATGCGCTGGTGATGAGGACCATGCTGTGAGGGTCCATCCATGAGCGTGTCGCGCGAACAGGTGCTGAAGGAACTCGGCATCGCGCCGGTCTGGCGCCTGCGCCAACAGCCGGCATCCGCCGCATCGGCAATGACGGAAACGGGCGGCGATGACCGCCGCAGCCGCATCCTGCAAATGGACTGGGCGCAGTTGAAGGAGGCGGTTGCCAACTGTACCGGCTGCGAACTGCACAAGACCCGTACCCAGGGTGTGCCCGGGGTGGGCGACGAAAGCGCCGACTGGCTCGTCATCGGCGAAGCGCCGGGCGCCGACGAGGACGCGCAGGGCGAGCCCTTCGTCGGCCAGGCCGGCCGGCTGCTCGATGCCATGCTGGCGGCGATCGGGCTGGCGCGCGGCGACAACGTCTACATCGCCAACGTGCTGAAGTCGCGCCCGCCCGGCAACCGCAACCCGGCGCCGGAGGAAATCGCTGCCTGCATGCCTTACCTGGAGCGTCAGGTCCAGCTGATCCAGCCGAAAATCATTCTCGCCCTCGGCCGTTTCGCCGCGCAAACCCTACTCGACACCGAAGAGGCCATCGGCCGGCTGCGCGGCCGCGTGCACCATTATCAGGGCATCCCGCTCGTCGTCACTTACCACCCGGCCTATCTCCTGCGCAACCTGCCGGACAAGGAAAAGGCCTGGGAGGATCTTTGCCTTGCCCAGCAAACGATGGCAAAGCTCAAATGAACAATGAAGCCGGGAGGACCAGAGCAAAGGCCGCTTAAAAATGCTTTTGCGCCTGTCCTCTTGTACTCTTTGTCTATGATTTTCTGTGTCCCCTTACAAAGGAGCATGACAATGAAGAAATGGCTCGCAATCGGTTTTCTCGCCTTCAGTCTGTCCGGCTGCGGCTACAACACCTTGCAGACCACGGACGAGCAGATCAATGCCTCGTGGTCGGAAGTGGTCAACCAGTACCAGCGCCGCGCCGACCTGGTGCCCAACCTGGTCAACGTGGTGAAAGGCTACGCCGCGCACGAGCAGGAAGTTTTCATCCAGGTGACGGAGGCACGCGCTAAGGTCGGCCAGATCCAGGCCACGGCGGACCTGGTCAATGACGAGCAGGCCTTCAACAGGTTCCAGGCTGCCCAGGGCGAACTGTCCGGCGCGCTGTCGCGCCTCCTGCTGGTGGCGGAGAACTATCCGCAGCTCAAGGCCGACGGCCTGTTCCGCGACTTGCAGGCGCAGCTCGAGGGCACCGAGAACCGCATTTCCGTGGCGCGCGGCCGCTACATCAAGGCGGTGCAGGACTACAACGTCACCGTGCGCCAGTTCCCCAGCAACCTCACCGCCATGCTGTTCGGCTTCAAGGTGAAGCCGAACTTCACGGTGGAAAACGAGAAGGCCATCGCCGTGCCGCCCACGGTCGATTTCGGCAAGCCGTCCCCGGCGCCCTCGGGCGGCGAAGCCGCGCCGGCCGGCCAGAGCCCCTTGAGTTCCGGCTACTGATCGCATGCCGCGACCGCCACGGGCGCTGAACCTGCCGCTCGGCGCATGGCTCCTGGCCATGCTGCTGGCGCTGGCGGCATCGCTCGCCGTTCGTGCCGAGGTCGCGGTTCCGGCGCTGAGCCAGCGTGTCACCGACCTTACCGGCACGCTCACGCCCGATACCGTCGCCCGCCTGGAAAACACCCTGGCCCAGTTCGAAGCTGCCAAAGGCAGCCAGATCGCGGTGCTCATGCTGCCCACGACCGTGCCGGAGGACATCGCCGAATACGGCATCCGCGTGGCCGAGCAATGGAAGGTTGGGCGCAAGGGCGTGGACGACGGCGCCATCCTCATCGTCGCCAAGGACGACCGGCGCGTGCGGATCGAGGTCGGCTACGGCCTGGAAGGCGTGATCCCGGATGCGGTCGCCCGGCGCATCATCGCGGAAGACATCGTGCCGCGCTTCAGGCAGGGCGATTTTTCCGGCGGAGTGGAGGCCGGGGTGTCGCGCATGATGCGGCTTGTCGAGGGCGAGCCGTTGCCGCCGCCGCAGGCCGCCGCTGGCGTCGAAGCCGACAACATGGACAAGCTCGTACTGTTCCTGTTTGCCGGCATCATCGGCGGCAAGATTCTCGGCACGGTCCTGGGCAAGGGGCTGGGTTCTTCGCTGGCGGCAGTCGGCACCGGCGCGCTGGTCTGGATGGTCAGCGGCCTGTTCTTTTTCGGCATTGTCGCCGCCATTCTCGTCCTGTTCTTGACCCTGGCCGGCGGGCGCGGCAGCCACTGGGGCAGCGGCGGCTTCGGCGGCGGTTCCTGGGGCGGCGGCTGGTCGGGCGGCGGCGGCGGTTTTGGCGGAGGGGGCGCGTCCGGATCATGGTAAGCCGATTGCTCAAGCACCTGTTCATGCCCGCATGGCTGTTGTGGAAATATTTTCCGCCGGCGCTGCTGGCGGAAATCGAATCCGCCATTCGCGAATCGGAAACCGTCCACCGCGGCGAGATCCGCTTTGCCGTGGAAAGCGCGCTGACGCCATCCGAAATCTGGCGCGGCCTGAGCGGGCGACAGGCCGCGCTCGAGGCGTTCAGCAAGCTGCGCGTCTGGGATACCGAGGGCAACAGCGGCGTGCTGATCTATCTGCTGCTCGCCGACCACGACATCGAAATCGTCGCCGATCGCGGCATTGCCGCCAGAGTCGACCAGACGGAATGGGATAACATCGCCAGACTGATGGAACGGCACTACCGGGCCGGCGATTTCCGCACGGGCACGTTCGAGGGCATCCGCCGCGTGACCGAATTGCTGGCGCGGCATTTTCCGGCCGGGCCGGAGAATCCCAACGAATTGTCCAACCGCCCCGTGCTGCTGAAACGATAGGAAACTCATGAGCGCTTACGTCATCTGGTGGATCGCTGCCCTTGCCCTGGTGGGGCTGGAACTGACAACCGGCACCTTCTACCTGCTGGTCTACGGCATCGCCGCGGCGGCGGCCGGCATCGCCGCCTGGCTTGGCATGGGCTTCATTGCCCAATTGGTGATCGCTGCGGTGATCGGCATGGCCGGCACGGTCGCACTGAAAAAGTGGCGGCGCGCCGAAGCGACCAATGCCGACCTGCAGGACCTCGACATCGGCCAGAGCGTGACGCTCGAAAGCTGGCAGGACGGCAAAGGGCAGGTCAAATACCGGGGAGCGCTGTGGGATGCCGAGGCCGCCGGCCCCGATGTCGACACGGCCCGGCCCCTGTACATACGCGCCATGCGCGGCAGCGTCCTGGTAGTGGGCAACTGAGCGCCGACTGGCAATGGATTACTGACAACTGGGGGTACTCATGGAAATCGCGGTTGCACTGCTTATTGTGGTTCTGATCGTCATCGGCAAGGGCGTGCGCGTCGTGCCGCAGCAGCATGCCTGGGTCATCGAGCGCCTGGGGCGCTTCCACGCCACGCTGGCGCCGGGCCTCAACCTGGTCATTCCCTTCGTCGACCGCGTTGCCTACAAGCATATCCTCAAGGAAATTCCGCTCGACGTGCCGAGCCAGGTCTGCATTACCAAGGACAACACCCAGCTCGCCGTGGACGGCGTGCTGTATTTCCAGGTCACCGACCCGCGCCTCGCGTCCTACGGCTCCAGCGACTACATCATGGCCATCACCCAACTGGCGCAAACCACGCTGCGCTCGGTCATCGGCCGCATGGAACTGGACAAGACCTTCGAGGAGCGCGAGCACATCAACCACAGCGTGG
>VFQM010001452.1_pt1 | contig 20722 bp, 18 predicted proteins | sample 3512391 | NCBI WGS metagenome assembly VFQM01 (sample SAMN10412369, study PRJNA504923) | tailings metagenome | isolation source: Replicate 1 from Balatoc abandoned mine | place: Philippines | reverse complement strand
AGTCGCGCGCGAAGCGTGTCAGCCCCTCTTCGCTGCGGTCGTAGCGCTCGGCGTGGCGGGGTGTCATGTTGCCCACCAGCAGATTGACCGAATCGATGCCGGCCACGCAATGCCCCTGCCCCATCAGCCAGCCGCGCGTCAGGCCCGTCAGCGCATTGGCGGCGAGATAACCGACATAGGCGGGTACGATGTTCAGCGAGCCGCCGGTATGGCCCTCGGGCGCTTCCTTGAAGTCCTCGGACACCATCTCGCGCCCGTCGGGATGGACCTTGTCGGCGTACGTCATGTGCACGGTCAGCCACATGCCGGCCGCGGCGAGACGGTCCGCGGCCCACAGCGTGCGGTAGACGCTCGCCGTGTCGGCCGCCTTGCCGCCGGCAACGAGCACCTGCGCGAGATCGTGCACGCGCAGTTGAGTCTGGTCGTTGTGCACAATGGGGCCGTAGCCTCGCGCCCAGCGAGCAAAGTTGGCATCGGAGTCGCGGAACAGCCGCACGCGCTCGGCGACCCAGGGAAGGTGGTGGTTCATCGTCGGGTCCAGGTTGCGCGGACTATCGCGCTGGGGTTGGGGCTCATCGCCTCTGCAGGTTGCGCTGGCTGAAGATCTCGTCGTCTACCGGCCGGTCGAACAGGGCGTCCTTCAGCACCACCGTGGTCGAGTTCCCGGGCTTGGCGTCGGGCCGCATGTCCCAGCGCGTCGGCAGGGTCCGGCCACCGACCTTGCGCACGTCCGAGAAGGTCAGCACGCGCACGCGCTCGCCGCGCTCGCTGAAGAACTCCTGCTTGAGCGGCATCGTGTCGGCACGCCGCACCCAGTAGACGATGCGGCCCCAGACCACGGCCGCGTCGGGCTTCGGCACGGCTTCGATCTGCACGACGGTCTCGCCGTCGAGTTGCACGGTGCCAATCACCTTGTGCGTGTAGTCCTCCAGGATGCTGCTTTCCTTGACCAGATCGTCGTTGGTGAAGTCCGAGCCCATCCACGGCTGCAACATCATCGACGGCGGGATCTTGACGATGCGCTCCACGTTGGGCAGGTAGTTCCACATCTCGGTGCCGATGCGCAGCGATCCGATGCCGGCCTCCTTGGCCGGCGAGACGATGCGCACGAACGAGCGCCGCGGCCGGTCCATCCACAGCCTCAGGCCGAGCGTGCGCTGCCAGCGCGGCGTGGCGATCGTCATCTCGTACTCGCCCTGCACGGTGCTGCCCCACAGCAGCTTCTCCACCTTGTCGAGGATCTCTCGTCCCTCGGACGGCTGAGCCCGCACCCCGGGCACCGCCAGGGCGGCCAGCGAGACCGTGATGGTGGCCAGCCGCAGCAGCGCGCGCCGCGTGCTCACGGCGCACCGTCCGCCGGCAGCTGCGCCACGGCGGCCACGCGCAACTGCGCAGGCGCGACACTCGACGCCATCAGGCCGTCCAGCATGGCCCGATCCACCACCTCCTTCTCGAGCAGCAGTGCGGCGAGTGACTCGAGCGCCGCACGGTGCGTCCCCAGCGTCTTCGACACCCGCTCGCGCGCCTCGTCGAGCAACCGGCGCACCTCGCCGTCGATCGCCTCTGCGGTGCGCTCACTGAACGTGCGCGGCTCCGGCAGCGTCGGGCCGTTGAGGAACAGCGGCCTTGGCCGTGCGTCGTAGGTCGCCAGGCCGAGCGCCTCGCTCATACCGTAGTGCGTCACCATGTGGCGCGCCAGGTCGGTGGCGCGCTGCAGGGGGTAGTCGTACTTTTCGTGCAGATTGGTGCGCTTTCACCAGAACCCCAGCATCCATGCGGCTTTCCGGCCGATGCCTCCGCTCCCGAAGGCCGGAGGCACTGAGCCAGCGGCGGCCGCAGGCGTACATTGGCCTCCCACCCGTTGTTGCCCGATGCCATGCCCGCGTTCGCCCTTCGTTTCGTCGGCCAAGAGGCCTTGCCGCCTCGGCTGAGCGATTTCGACCTGGAGCAGTTCTTCACGCTGCTCTCGGATGACGTGGCGGCCATCCGGGCGCAGTTCCGCAGCGACCATCGCCTGCCGGCGGCACTGATGTTGCTTTTCATGCGTGTGGCCGGCCGACCGCTGGACGGCTTCAACGTACTGCCTCGCACCCTCCTGCGAAAGACTGCCGAGGCGCTGGCGGTCTCTCCGCCGTCCATCGCCAGCCTGCGTTCGATCTACAAGCGCCGGCAGACGCTTTCGAAGCACCAGCTCTGGGCCAAGACTTACCTCGGCCTGCGCGAACTTGAGCCCGACGACGAAGCCGCGCTGACAGCCACGCTGTTGGCGCAGGCCGCGGACGCCTCCCACTCCGATGACCTCGTTCAATCGGCCTGCCAGTGGTTGTTCACGCGTCGCATCCTCATCCCCGGCTCACGCCGCCTGCAGGACTGGGCCAGAGGAGCCTTCGCAGCGGTAGAGGCCCAGATCCTCAGCGAGGTCACCGCTACCGTGCCGCCTTCCTCCGCCAGCAAGGTGATCGACTCTGCCTACAGCGCCCGACCGAATGGCGACGGCACGCAACTGGAGTGGCTGAAGACGCCGTCGAAGCGCCACGGCCCCAGCACCCTTGCCGAAACCCTCGACAAGGTCCGCTACCTGAAAGAGCTCGGCGCCCACAACTGGAACCTGAGTGCCGTATCGCTGGCCAAGCAGCAGGCCTACGCCCGACAAGTGCAGGCTCGGCGCCCCGTGAAAACGCGGGAGATCAAGCCGTCACGCCAGCTGATCGAGTTGGTCTGCTTCCTGCGGGTAACCCTGTTGGAGCTGACCGACGTGGCGCTGCTGCTATCCAGCCGGCGCAGTCAGCAACTGTTCCGCGAGGCAGCGGACAAGGCCCAGTCGAGCCGTCTCCGCGGCACGATCAGCCTGGTCCATCAAGCTGCCAAGGCGCGAGCCGTCCTCCACGACGAAACCAAGACCTGGCAGGCTCGCGTCATCGAGGCCAGGGAACTCCTCGCTGGACTTGCCGAGACCGCAGGCGGCAGCTTCGTCTCGCAGGTGCGCAAGGCCCTGGCCGAAGACAGCCAGCGTGTGCACGCCTGCCTTGCGGCACTGAAGGATCTGGACTTCGGTGGACGGGAACGGGATCCGGGTTTCGAGCAATGGAAGGCGTGGGCTGAATTGCAGCGCCAGGGAGCGACCGAGATCAAAGAAGGCGTCCCGCTCCCGGACGTGGGTGCAGCCTGGCACGGCCTGGTACGAGACCTCGACCCCCGCTCGGGGTACCGGGCCTACGAGGCCTGCACGATGATGTCGCTGCGCAAGAGCCTGCGTCGCGGCAGCGTCTGGCTGGACCACTCGTTGAGCTTCCGCGAGCGAGACCAGATGCTCATCCCGCCGGCGCAATGGGCAGTGCAGCGGGACGAACAGATCGAACTGCTCGGGCTGCCCTCGTCGGCGGCCGAGTTCCTGGAGCCCTTGCTGGCCAACCTCGTGGCAGGCATGTCCGCCGTGGCCGAGGCGCAGCGACGCGGCAAGATTGAGATCGGCGCTGATGGCATGCTCCACCTGCCGGCCATCACGGCGCTGTCCGATCAATCCGAGCCGGTTCGCACCCGCGAGACCATCTACAAGCTCATCGGCAGCGTGCAGTTCCCGGACATGCTGCTGGAGATGGACGCCGCCACCGGGTACAGCGAAGCGCTGCTGGGCCACCGCGCGCAGTCCCCGGGCGAGCTCGTGGCTCTGTACGGCGCTCTGCTGGCTCATGGCACCGATGCCGACGCCAGGGGCGTCGCCTCGATGATCCCCGGGCTCGAGCCGGCGCAGGTCACGGTGGCGATGCGTGCGCTGGAGGGAGGCGGACGCCTGCGGCGCGCCAATGAGCGCGTGGCCGAGTTCCAGAGCAGGATCCCGACTGCGGGCCTCTGGGGCGACGGTGACAAGGCCTCGGCCGACATGATGTCGCTGGACGCGTCTCGCCACCTGTGGAACGCGCGTGTCGATCCACGCAGGCGCACCTATGCTGCCGGTCTCTATACCCACGTGCGCGACCGCTGGGGGATCGTCTACGACCAACCCATCGTGCTGAACGAGCGCCAGGCCGGCGTCGCTATCGAGGGCATCGAGCAGCACAACAGCGCGGCGGATCGGATCCGGATCTCCTTGCTCGCGGTCGACACCCACGGCTACACGAATCCGGCGATGGCCATCGCCAAGCTGCTGGGCTTCGATCTGTGTCCGCGGTTGCGGGACCTGGCCGAAAGAAGGCTCTACCTCCCCAGGGGCTTCAACGTGCACGAGGGCCTCGAGGCGGTGACCGTCAGGCGCGTGTCCATGGCCGCCATCGAGCGCGGTTGGGACGAACTGCTGCGCCTGGCGGCGTCCATCCGATCGGGCCGTGTCTCCGCAACGCTGGCATTGCAGCGTTTCGGATCGGCCGCCCAGGGCGATCCGCTGCACCGGGCGGCGGAGCACCTGGGTCGGCTGCTGCGCACCGTGTTCCTGTGCGACTACATCGCCATCGAGGACTTCCGTCGCGAGATCCACACCCTGCTGAACCGTGGCGAGTCGGTGCATCAGCTTCAACGCGCCGTGTACTCTGGCAAGGTGGCGCCCGAGCGCGGCCGGCGACGCGACGAGATGAAGGCCATCTCCGGTTCTCACGCCCTGCTGACGAACATCGTGCTGGCCTGGAACACCGCCCGGATGCACGAGGTGGTCGAGCGGCTCAGGCGGGACAAGATCGAGGTGGAAGACGACTGGCTTCGCCGCATCGGGCCGGCGCACTTCTCGCACATCAACTTCCGCGGCACGATGAGGTTCGGGGTCGAGAAGTTCGCAACGGCGCTGATCGAGCGTGTGTCGAGCCAGGCAGCTCGGGCGGCATCGTGACCGGCCCTGTCCGAATTCGCCGAGCTACGAGGGTGCCGGCTGGTGGCGCGTGTTGACAACCGTTGTCAAACAGCCCAAGATTCCGACATGAGCCGCCAGACCATGAGTTTCGCCCTGCCCGAGTCGATGCGTGAGTACATCGACAACCGGGTCGCCGCCGGCAACTACGGCAACACCAGCGAGTACATCCGCGACTTGGTCAGGCGTGACCAGGAAGAGCAGGCCAAGAAGCGGCTTCGCGACCTCATCGAGGAAGGGCTGGCGTCCGGGCCCGGCCATCGTCGCACCAAGGCGGACGAGAAGGAACTGCTGGCGATCGCTCGCGGCGAGATCGATTGAAGCCGGCGGTTCTGCGCCCGCAGGCGCTGCGCGACCAGCAGGGCGAAGTCCGGTACTACCGCAAGGAGGGTGGCACCCGCCTGGCGGTGAAGGCGGCCAAGGCGACGAGCGAAGCGCTCGACCAGATCGAACTCGAACCGGGCATGGGCTCGCCGAGGCTGGGGAAGTTGCTGGACATACCAGGGCTGCGGACCTGGCGGGTGGGGAAGTTTCAGCTGGTGTGGTGCTACTTCGAGCGAGGCGACCATCTGGACGTGGTGCGGCTGTTGGGTGAGCGCCAGGACATCGTCGCAATCCTGGGCGACGAGTTCGGCTCGAACTGACCCCGCCGCTCGCTTCGACGCGGCGCGGGGCCGTCGGTCAACGACCGGTCAACTGCGGGCAGATCGCCGGGGCGGTCGACTCGGATCGACCCACAGCCGGCATGGGAAGTCTGAAGTTGCGCGCCGGAAACCTGACACCCTTGCGGCAATGCTTGGCGATCGCATGGATCCAGCCTGGTCGCTGTACGCCAGGCGTGTTGTGGAGAAGCTGGACTGCGACGCGAACCCCAGCACGGTCAACGGTCAGTGCTGGCTGTGCTGGGCGCGGATGTTGTGCGTCCAGGCCATGAGGTTGGCCGACACCGATGCAGACGGGCGAGGTTGTCGGCTGATGCGCCTGGGCGGATGCCGTGGACGCCTGCTTGCGCAACGAACTGGCGCCTACGGCGCCGTGCGCGGGCGTCTGCGGGCTGCCCACCGCCAGCCTGTTGAGGACAGTGTGTCTGCACGTCTATGCGCACTACCGTGGTTTCGGCCAGCCTCGTAGAAGACGTTCGCAGGAGTTGAAGGTCGGTCCGAATCCTGGATTGGTGAGAGTCCGGTGCGGCCCCGCCTTGGGTGCCGCCGACGCCATGCTCGAACAGCTCGACCGCGAAACGTTTGACAGGTCTGTCCGGTGGGCGGCGACAGCCCGGGAAGCATCGTGCTGAAGGAGCGGCCCCGATCCATTGCGGCAAGCAGCGTTGCAATCACGAGCCCCGAATGGCTGGGCGAGGGCTACTGGACCTTGGCCGTGAAGCTTGCCTTTGGGGCGCTTGGGCCGCGCCCATCGATTGCACGCGTTGCACAGCGCTGCTCACCTCGACTCCAGGACCAATCACTAGGCCCCCGTGAACCCTCGGGCTATGATGTTCCCGTTGGTGCTCGCGTTTGCATCCGTGCAACCGCAGTTCAACGGGAATCAGGAAGGGCCTCGTCCTCAAGGGCCACGGCCCCAACCTGAGCTGCCCCCGCAACGGTAAGCGGACGGGGATCTCGCTGATCCCCCGCTCGTGTCGAATCCACTGGGAAGCCTGGCTTCCTGGGAAGGGCACACGGGTCGTCTCCGCCAGCCCGGATACCGGCCAACGAGGTGGTGCGCCGCGCGAGCGGTACGCCTGTTTGCGCCGGGCTGCGGGGAAGCGGCCGGGTGCGCATCTGCATCGGGTCCTTCCATGTCCTCTCCGATCCTCCGCCTGCGGGCCGTTGTGCGCGCGATTGCGCCATCCGTGCGTCCCTTCGTCGCGGCCTTCTGTGCCGTGGCTGCATCCCTTGGTTCGCCGCAGGCGAGCCTGGCGCAACCGGCGCAGACGCGTCCAGCGGCCTCCACGCTGGAACGCGTGGTGATCACGGCCAACCGCACGCCGCAACCCTTGTCGTCGGTACTGGCCGATGTCTCCGTGCTCGGACGCGAAGACATCGAACGCAGCGGCACGTTCGGCGTGGCCGACCTGCTGGCCCGACTGCCCGGCATCGAGTTCGCCCGCAACGGTGGCCCAGGCGCAGCCACCAGCCTGTTCGTCCGCGGCAGCGAAACCCGCCACACCGCCGTCTACATCGACGGCGTGCGTGTCGACTCGCAATCCACCGGCGGCGCCGCCTGGGAGCAGATTCCGCTCGATCAGATCGAGCGCATCGAGGTGCTGCGCGGGCCCGCAGCCGCGGTGTACGGCTCGGATGCCGTGGCCGGCGTGGTGCAACTCTTCACCAGGCGCGGGCAGGGCGCGGCGCGGCCCACCGCAGCGCTGACCATCGGTTCGTACAACACCGTGCAGGCGCGTGCAGGCATCAGCGGTTCGGCCGATGCGCTCGACTATGCGCTTTCGGCCGGCCACGGTCGCAGCGACGGCTTCGACGCACGCACGGCCGCCGCCCCAGGGCACAACGCCGACAAGGACGGCTGGACGCGCAGCTCGGTGCAAGGCCGCGTCGGGTACCAGCTGAGCGCCGCACACCGCCTGGACGCATCGCTGCTGGCCACCAACCTGCGCTCGGGCTACGACAGCTCGGCCACCGCCGACGACCAGAGCCACCATACCTTGCGCACCGCCAGCCTGGCCTGGGAAGGCCGCTGGAACACCGGCGCGACGACACGTGCTCAGGTGGGCCAGACTGCCAGCACCTACGAAACCCAGCCCAGCTTCTACCTCACCGAAACCACGCTGCGCAACATCACGCTGCAGCACGAGCAGCGCTTCGGCGCCAACCTGCTGACGGGCACCCTGGAACGCCGCGACGACGAGTTGTTCAACCCCGCCACGGCTTTCGCCGCCGACCTGCGCGGCCAGCGACACCAGAACGCCATCGGCCTGGGCTGGCGCGGCGACTTCGGTGCCCACGGCCTGCAGGCGCATGTGCGTCACGACGCAGACAGCGAGTTCGGCGGCAAGAGCACCGGCAGCCTGGCCTGGGGCTGGGCCTTCGTGCCGCAGTGGCGCCTGACGGCATCGGCGGCCACCTCGTTCCGCGTGCCCACGCTGTACCAGCGCTTCAGCCAGTACGGCAACCCAGCGCTGGTGCCCGAGACCGGCCGCAACGTCGAACTGGGCCTGCGCTGGGCGGCAGCAGGCAGTGAAGCCGGCGTCAGCGCGTGGCGCAACAAGATCGGCAACCTCATCAACTTCGGCCCGCCCGGCCCGTGTGTCGACACCTTCGGCTGCTATGTCAACGTGGGTCGCGCCGAGCTGAAGGGCGTGACGATTGCGGGCCGCACACAGTGGGGCCAGGTCGCGCTGCGCGGCTCGCTGGATTGGCACGACCCGCGCAACACCGACACCGACAAGGTGCTGGCACGCCGCGCCAGGAAGCTGGCGACCTTCGGCGCCGACACCCAGGTGGCCGGCTGGACCTTCGGCACCGAGGTGCAGGCGGCCGGCTTGCGGTTCGACAACGCCGCCAACACCCAGCGCCTGGGTGGCTACGCGCTGCTGAACCTGTTGGCCAGCACGACGCTGATGCCTGGGTTGGCGCTGGAAGCGCGCATCGACAACCTGGCCGACAAGGACTACCAGCTGGCGCGCACCTACGCGGTGGCCGGGCGCAGCGGGCAGGTCACGCTGCGCTGGACCCTGCCATGACCGGCAAACGGGCGCGACAGCCATGACCGCTGCGGTCCTCGTCGCTGCCCCGGCCTCGGGCCAGGGCAAGACCACGCTGGCCTGCGCACTGGCGCGGCTGCATGCGCGCGATGGAGCCCGCGTGCGCGCCTTCAAGTGCGGCCCCGATTTCCTGGACCCGCAGTGGCTGGCCCTGGCCAGCGGCGCGCCGGTGCATGGGCTGGACCTGTGGATCAACGGCGAGGCCGATTGCGCGCAACGGCTGGCCAGCGCGGCGGCCGAGGCCGACCTGGTCGTCGTCGAAGGCGTGATGGGGCTGCACGATGGCGAGCCCAGTGCGGCCGACCTCGCGCTGCGGTTCCAGATCCCCGTGCTGGCGGTGGTGGACGCGTCGGCCATGGCCGGCACGCTGGCTGCCGTGGCCCATGGCCTGCAGACCTGGCGACCGGGCCTGCCCTGGGCCGGTGTGATGGCCAACCGCGTGGCGGGTGCGCGCCACGCGCAGATGCTGCAGCAGGCTGTCGGCGCGCGCATGCCGTGGTGCGGCGCGCTGATGCGCGACGACGGCTTCGCCCTGCCGTCGCGCCACCTGGGGCTGGCCGGGGCGGCTGAACTGCCCGACGGCCTGGCCCGGCTGGACCGTGTGGCCGATGCGCTGGCCACGGCGCCGCTGGGCAGCAGGCCCCTGGTGGATTGGCCGCGCTGGCAAGCGCCCGCTGCAGAGCCTGCAGCGGGCCTGCCCCGGCTGCTGGCCGGCCGGCGCATCGCCGTGGCTCGAGATGCAGCCTTTGCATTCATCTACGCCGCCAATCTCGACACCTTGCGAAGCCTGGGAGCTGAGCTGCTGTTCTTCTCGCCGCTGGCCGGAGATCGGTTGCCGGCCTGCGACGCGGTGTGGCTGCCCGGTGGCTACCCCGAACTGCACGCCGCGCGGCTGGCCGAGCGCACCGACCTGCGCGCCCAACTGGCGGCGCACCTGGCCGCCGGCCGGCCGGTGTGGGCCGAGTGCGGCGGCATGATGGCGCTGGCCGACACGCTGGTCGACGGCCACGGCAGCGCACATCCGCTGTGGGGCCTGCTACCCGGCACCGCGGTTCTGGGCAGGCGGCTGGCGGCGCTGGGCCCGCACGCCTGGTCACCGCCAGGGCCGCGAAGGCTGCACGAGGCACCCGACCAGACCCTGCGCGGCCACAGCTTCCACTGGTCGCGCTTCGACACCCCGCTGCTGCCCTGGCAGCGCACGAGCCCGGCGCTGGGCTCGGCCGCCGGTGACGGCGAGCCCATCTACCGCCAGGGCGCGCTGAAGGCCAGCTGGTTCCACCCGTGGTTCGCATCGGCACCGGCGCTGGCGGCACAACTGTTCCTGCCGGACGGAGAGACGCCCCATGAAGCCTGTGCATGAACTGATCCTGGGTGGCGCCAAGAGCGGCAAGTCGCGCACCGCCGAGCGCCGTGCCGCCGACTGGCTGGCGGCCAGCGGCGCGCACCGCGCCACGCTGCTGGCCACGGCCCTGGCCGGCGACGATGAGATGGCCGCGTGCATCCGACGCCATCAGCACGACCGCGCCGCACGGGTGCCCGCGTTGGCGACCCTGGAGGTGCCCCGCGCCCTGGCCGCCGCGCTGCAGGCGCACAGCACGCCGCAGCAGCTGCTGGTGGTGGATTGCCTGACGCTGTGGCTCACGCAGTGCCTGCTGCCGCCTGAAGGCCCGGGCCTGGACGACATCGCCTGGCAGCACGAACAGCAGGCGCTGCTGGACGCGCTGCAGGCCTGCCCCGGGCCCGTGGTGCTGGTGTCCAACGAAATCGGCCTGGGCGTGATGCCGATGTCCCGCGAGGCCCGGGCCTGTGTCACTGCGCTCGGCAAGCTGCACCAGCACGTGGCCGAGCGCTGTGCCCGGGTGACGCTGATGGTGGCTGGATGCGCGCTGGCCGTGAAGGCGCCGGCATGAAGTCCCACGCATTCACACGCGCGCTCCTTCGCTGGTGTCTGCTGCTGGCCCTGTCGGGCTTTGCGGCGGCAGCGCACGCTCAGGCTGCGCCCACCGCCTTGCGCGACGACCGCGGCACCGAACACCGCTTCGGCACGCCGCCGCAGCGCATCGTCAGCCTGCTGCCATCGCTCACCGAATCCGTCTGGGCGCTGGGCGGTGGTCGCCGCCTGGTGGGTGTGGACCGCTACAGCAACTGGCCCGCCGAACTGGCCGCGCTGCCGCGCCTGGGTGGGCTGGACGACGCGCAGATCGAGGCGATCGCGGCGCTCAAGCCCGACGTGGTGCTGGCCTCCACCTCGGCCCGCTCGATCGACCGGCTGGAAGCGCTGGGCTTCAAGGTGCTGCGCCTGAAGTCCGAGACCCACGCCGACGTGCGCCGCACGCTGCTGCTGCTGGCCACGCTGCTGGGCACACCGGCCGAGGGCGAGCGCGTGTGGCAGCGCATCCAGCGAGACATCGCCGCCGCCGCCGAGCGCGTGCCCCCGGCGCGGCGCGGGCAGCGGGTGTACTTCGAGATCGGCGGCGGCCCCTACGCCGCCGGGCGCAGCTCCTTCATCGGCGAGACGCTGGCGCTGCTGGGCATGGACAACATCGTGCCGGCGGACCTGGGCCCCTTCCCCAAGCTGAACCCCGAGTTCGTGGTGCGCGCGCAGCCGCAGGTGGTGATGGGCGTGCAACGCGAGCAGGCCGCGATGGCGGCGCGCCCGGGCTGGCAGACCATTCCGGCCATCGCACACCACCAGCGCTGCGGCTTCGAGACGCCGCGCTACGAGATGCTGATCCGGCCCGGCCCGCGCCTGGGCGAGGCGGCGGCCGTGCTGGCCGAGTGCCTGGCCACCCTTGCTGAAGCGGCAAAGCCGTCCCGGCCGTGAAGTCGATGACACCGCGCGCCCGATCCATGGCCGACGGCACCACGGGCTCCACCATCGACAGCTCGGCCGACCTGGCGCCTGACGCCCCCGTGCCCGACCCGGCCTCCCGTGCCCGCCGCCGCCTGGCGCTGGCGACGCTGGCGCTGATGGCCATGGCCGCCGTCGCGGGGCTGGTCACGGGCACGCAGGGCTTCGCGCCCACCGTGTTCTGGGCCGACCTGCAAGGCGACCAGGCCACACTCATCGTCGGCCAGATCCGCGCGCCGCGCACCCTGGGCGCAGCCCTGGTGGGCGCGCTGCTGGGGCTGGGTGGCGCGCTCGCGCAGGGCCTGTTCCGCAACCCGCTGGCCGACCCCTACCTGCTCGGCTCGGCCGCCGGTGCCGGGCTGGCGGTGGTGCTGGTGTTTACGGGCGTGTCCATCGCCGGCGCCAGCGTCAGCCTGGCGGCCATGGCGTGGCTTGAACGTGTGGGTCTGGTGGCCGCGGCCTTCTGCGGCGCGCTGGCGGGCGTGGCCCTGACCTTGCTGCTGGCGCAGGGTGCGGTGCAGACCACGCGGCTGCTGCTCAGCGGCGTGGTGGTGGCGGTGCTGCTGGGCGCCGTGAGCGACCTCGTCACCGTGGCCTCGCCCGACGCCCTGCGCGGCAAGCAGGCCTTCATGCTGGGCAGCACCAGCTTCCTGGGCTGGGACGCGATCGGCCTGCTGGCCCTGGGCCTGGCGGCGCTGCTGCCGCTGGCCCTGCACCGCGCCCGTGCGCTGGACGCGCTGACCCTGGGTGAAGACAGCGCGGCCAGTCTGGGCATCCACCTGCCGCGCGTGCGGCTGCTGCTGGTGGCGCTGCTGAGTGCCAGCACCGCGCTGGCCGTGGCGCATGTGGGGCTGGTGGCCTTTGTCGGCCTGGTGGCGCCGCACCTGGTGCGCCGCCATGCTCCAGGCGCCCATGGCTGGTTGCTGGCCGCGAGCGCGGCCATGGGTGCGGCACTGCTGCTGGCAGCCGACGTCATCTCGCGCGCCGTCATTGCACCGCAGGAACTGCCGGTGGGCGTGGTCACGGCCGTGGTGGGCGGCAGCTACCTGTTTGTGCTGCTGCGGCGCCGGGGCCTGCAATGAAGGCCTGCCTGGAGGCCCGTGACGTTCGCGTGCAACTCGGCGGCCGCGATGTCTTGCACAGCGTGACGGCACAGATTGCGCCTGGCTGGACAGCCATCGTCGGCCCCAACGGCGCTGGCAAGTCCACGCTGCTGCGCGCGATGGCCGGGCTGCAGGCGCTGGCCGGCGGCCAGGTGCTGCAGCGGGTGCCAATGAAGGAGCAAGGGCAAGGCCAGGTGGTGCACACGATGCCCGCCCTGGAGCGTGCCCGTTGCGTCGCGTGGCTGGCGCAGGGTGGCGAGACCAGCGGCGACCTGAGCGTGCGCGAGACCGTGGCGCTGGGCCGCATCGCCCAGCGCGGCCTGCTGCGCACGCTGAGCCGGCACGATGCCGAGGTGGTGGCGCAGGCCATGCACGCCACCGAGTGCAGCGCCTGGGCGGCCCGCCGGCTGACGGAGCTGTCGGGTGGCGAGCGCCAGCGGGTGCTGCTCGCCCGCGTGCTGGCCACCGAAGCGCCCGTGCTGCTGCTGGACGAGCCCACCACGCACCTTGACGCGCCGCACCAGGTGGCGCTGGCGCGGCTGTTCCGACGCCTGGCGCAACCGCAGGCCGACGGCGCCCAGCGCGCCGTGGTCACGGTGCTGCACGACCTGCCCATCGCGCTGCGGGCCGATCGGGTGGTGGTCATGCAAGCCGGGCGCGTGGTGGCCACCGCCACGCCGGCAGCGCCCGATCTGCACCGCGCGCTGGAGCAGGTGTTCCAGGGTGCCGTGCGCGTGTCTCCCGCTCCCGGCGGCGCCAGCGTGGCGCTGGCACTCGACGACTGACCCACGCGACTGAACCCAAGACGGAACCCACCCACACCCCATGCAGATCGAAGCCCCACCCACCGCACGCGACACGCCCAAGCCGCAAGGCGAGCGCCGCGGGCTCGTCATCGTCCACACCGGCCACGGCAAAGGCAAGAGCACGGCCGCCTTCGGCCTGGCGCTGCGCGCGCATGGCCGCGGCAAGGCGGTGAAGATCTACCAGTTCATGAAGGTGCCTTCGGCGCGATTCGGCGAGCACCGCATGTTCGAGCAGCTGGGCGTGCCCATCGAGGGCCTGGGCGACGGCTTCAGCTGGAAGAGCCGCGACCTCGAGCACTCCGCCGAGCTCGCCCGCCAGGGCTGGGCCCGGGCCGCCGCCACCATCGGCGCGGGCGAACACTTCCTGGTGGTGCTGGACGAGGTGATGTACCCGCTGCGCTACGGCTGGATCGAGCTGCCCGCGCTGCTGGCCTGCCTGCGCGAGCGCCCGGCGCACGTGCATGTGGTGCTCACGGGTCGGGGCGCCCCGCAGGAACTGGTCGACCTGGCCGACACCGTGACGGAGATGACCAAGCTCAAGCACCACTTCGACGCTGGTGTGCCAGCGCAGCGCGGCATCGAGGATTGACGGCATGGCGCAGGAATCGGTGACCGAACTGCTGGTCTGCACCACCTGTCGCCCGGCCGATGCGCCGCGCGAAGGCCAGGCAGCCGGACAGGCCTTGTTCGAGCGGGTGCAGGATGCACTGGCTTTCGCGCCCGACTCGGCATCGGGCCCGCGGCTGCGGGGCATCGCCTGCCTCGGGGCGTGCGCGCACAGCTGCACGGTGGCACTGCAGGCGCGGGGCAAGGCCAGCTATGTGTTTGGCGAGTTGCTGCCCGACGACGACTGCGTGCAGGCCGTGGTGGAAGTGGCACGCCAGCACGCGCAGGGCACAGATGGATTGCTGGCCTGGGGCCAGCGGCCGGATCGGCTGCGCGGCGGGTTGGTCGCCCGCCTGCCGGCGCTGGTGGCGCAGGCAGACGCCGAGCAGGGTGCCTGAGCGCGGGCCCTCCACGATGCTGGCCGCCCTCACCCTGCTTTTGGCTGCCGCGCTGGACCGCGCCTTCGGCGAGCCACGCAACGCTTGGCATCCGGTGGCCTGGTTCGGGCGCGCGGTGATGCCCTTCGGGCCGGTGCTGCTGCGCCTGCAACCTGCGGCTGCGCTGGTCGCTGGCGGCGTTGCGTGGGTGCTGGCCGTGGGCGCGGTGGCTGGTCTGGCCTGGGCGTTTCAGCAGGGGCTGAGCCGGTTGAGCCCGCCATGGCTGGCCGCCGCTGCGACGGCGCTGTTGCTGAAGCCGGCGATGAGTTTTCGGATGCTGCACGACGAGGTGGCCGCGGTGGAAGCGGCCCTGCAGCAGAGCCTGGACGCCGGCCGTGCCCGCGTGGCCCTGCTGTGCAGCCGCGACGTGAGCACGCTCGATGCCCACGCGGTGCGCGAGACCGCCATCGAGACCCTGGCCGAGAACCTGAACGACGCCTGGGTGGCGCCGCTCTTCTGGTTCGTGGTGGCCGGGCTGCCGGGGGCCTGGGCCTTTCGCGCGGCCAACACGCTGGATGCCATGTGGGGCTACCGTGGCCGCTGGGCATGGGCGGGCAAGGTGGCCGCACGCGCCGACGATGTGCTGGCCTGGGTGCCCGCACGCATCACGGCCGCGCTGCTGTGGCGGCCTGGCCTGCCTGTGCGCCAGCTGGTGCGCGAGGCCCGGCGAACCCCCTCGCCCAACGGCGGCTGGCCCATGGCGACGATGGCCCTGCGGCTGGGCATCAGCCTGGGCAAGCCTGGCGTCTACAGGCTCAATGCCCGTGCGCCCGCACCTGAGGCCACCGCAGTAGCACAGGCATTGGCCATCGCACGGCACGCAGCGGTGTGGGCATGTGCCATCGCCGTTGCAGCGCTGGTCGCGGTGGCTTCCTCCAGCGAGCCCCCATGACGCCACGCACCCATGGCGGGCCTGACGCCCACGGCGCGATGCCGCACGACTTCTCCACCTGTGCACACCCACTGGGCCCGAGCCCGGTCGCGTGGCAGGGGGTGCAGGCCGCCGATGCCCGGCGCTACCCCGACCCGCAGCACACAGCCTTGCGGCAGCGGCTGGCGGCACACCACGGTGTGGCGCCCGACCGGGTGCTGGTGGCGGCCAGCGCCAGTGAATTCATCCAGCGCATGACCGCCGCCGCGCTGGCGTTGCACGACGGCCCTGTGGTCGTGCCCCGGCAGGCCTATGGCGACTACGCGGCTGCCGCACAGGCCTGGAGCCGGCCCGTGGTGGTCGCCACTGCTGCGTCTGCCAGCGGCCCGCCCGCGCTGCGCTGGTGCGCCGACCCCGGCAGCCCCTGCGGGCAGGACGATCCCGTGCCGCCGCCCCTGCACGCCGCGCCCACCGTGCTCGACCGCGCCTACACGCCGCTACGCCTGTCGGGCCAATCGCCCTGGACGACCGAGGCTGTCGACGCCGTGTTCCAGCTCTGGACGCCCAACAAGGCGCTGGGGCTCACCGGCGTGCGGGGTGCCTACGCCATCGCGCCGCGCCACGCGCCGGGCGCGTTGATGGCCCGGCTGCAGGCGCTGGAGCCCTCGTGGCCGCTCGGCGCGCATGCGGTCGCCATGCTGCACGCGTGGTGCGAGACCGACACCGTCGCCTGGCTGGCGGACAGCCTGCCGCAGCTGGGCCATGCCCGCGCTGCGCTGACAGCCGGCCTGGTGCATCGGGGCTTTGCGCCGCTGCCGGGCGCAGCACCGTTTGTCTGCGCGCGAGTGCCCCCGCGCTGGCGCGACGCAGCCGCGGCACTGCGCCAACACGGTGTGGCGGTGCGCGACTGCGGCAGCTTCGGCCTGCCCGGCTACTGGCGCCTGAACGCGCTGGCCGCACCGTCGCAACACACGCTGTGGCAAGCCCTGGAGTCCCTGGGATGACGCGTTCGCCGACCCGCCCGCTGACCCGTTCGCTGATGGTCTGGGGCGCCAGCAGCGGCGCCGGCAAGAGCCTGGTCACCACGGCCCTGTGCCGCTGGGCCGCGCGGCAGGGCGTTCGGGTGGCGCCCTTCAAGGCGCAGAACATGAGCAACAACGCGCGCGTGGTGCCCGGCCTGGATGCGGGTTTCGGCGAGATCGGCACCGCTCAATATCTGCAGGCGCTGGCCGCGCGCGTGGCCCCCAGCGTGGACATGAACCCGGTGCTGCTCAAGCCCGAGCGCGACACCGCCAGCCAGGTGGTGGTGCAGGGCCGCGTCGACACCGCGTTGACCCGCCTGCCCTGGCGCGAGCGCAGCGCGGCGCTGGCCGTGGCCGCGCGACAGAGCTTCGAGCGCCTGGCCGGTGCGCACGAGCTGATCGTCATCGAAGGCGCGGGCTCTCCGGCCGAGATCAACCTGGCGCCACAGGACTACGTGAACCTGGGCACGGCGCGCTGGGCGCAGGAGGCTGGCCCCTTCGCGGCGCTGGTGGTGGCCGACATCGACCGCGGCGGCGCCTTCGCCCACCTGTACGGCACCTGGGCCCTGCTGCCCGAGGACCTGAAGCCTGCGTTGGCCGGCTTCGTGCTCAACAAGTTCCGCGGCGACGCCAGCCTGCTGGCGCCCGGCCCCGCACAGCTGCAGGCACTGACCGGCGTGCCGCTGCTGGGTGTGCTGCCGATGCGGCGTGACCATGGGCTGCCCGACGAAGACGGCATGTTCACGCCAGTGTCCGGCTTGGCCGCCTTGGCCAGCGGCCCGCGCGTGGCGATCGTGGCCTGGCCGCACATCAGCAACCTGGACGAGTTCCAGCCACTGGCCGAAGCAGCACGCCTGGTGTGGGCCCGCAGCGCGGCCGATCTGGACGGTGCGGACTGGATCGTGCTGCCCGGCTCCAAGCAGGTCAGCGGCGACCTGGCGTGGCTGCGCGCGCACGGCCTGGACGCTGCCATCGCACGGCACGCCGCCGCCGGTCGCCCGTTGCTGGGCGTGTGCGGCGGCCTGCAGGCGCTGGGCGCGGTGCTCAGCGATCCGGAAGGCGTGGACGGTGCGGCGCACGGCCCACAGCCGGGACTCGGCCTGCTGCCGCTGGCCACCCACTACGCCGCGCTCAAGCGGCTGATCGACGCGCCGGTACGCTGGGCCGACGATCTGGCGCCGCCGTGGTCCGCGCTGGCGGGCCTGCAGTGCCCGGCCTACGAAATCCGCTGCGGCCGCACGCAGCCATTGCCCGGCGCCATGGCCAAGGTGGCGTTGCGCGATGCGCAGGGCCAGGCCATCGGCTGGCTGCACGGCAGCGTACTGGGCGTCTACGCCCACGGCCTGTTCGAGTCGGCCGCTGTGATGCGCGCGCTGTTCGGCACCACCCCGCGCACGCTCGACGAACGCCTGGACGGCCTGGCCGACCTGGTCGAAGAACACCTCGGATCCGCCCACCTTCATCAACTCCTGATCGGCCGCTGACATGACCTTCACCCTGCCCACTGTCGAGACCCTGGCCAACGAGGCGCTGGCCGCCGAGCTGGCCCATGACCTCGACGACAAGACCAAGCCGCGCGGCTCGCTCGGTCGCATCGAGGCACTGGCCGCGCAGATCGGCCTGATCCAGGGGCGTGCGCGCCCGCGGCTGGAAGCCCCGCAGCTGGTGGTCTTCGCCGCCGACCACGGCATTGCGGCACAGGGCGTGTCGGCCTATCCGGCCGAGGTCACGCGCCAGATGGTGGGCAACTTCCTGGCCGGCGGCGCCGCCGTGTCGGTGCTGGCGCGCCAGCACGGCCTGGGCCTGACCGTGGTGGACTGCGGCGTGGCGCACGACTTCGCGCCTCAGCCTGGCTTGGTGATCGCCAAGGTGGCCGGCTGCGGAGTTGGCACGGCCGACTCGAGCCTTGGCCCGGCCATGAGCGTGGCCGAGGCGACGGAGGCCATGGCCAATGGCTGCCGCCTGGTGCGCAGCCTGCCGGGCAACGCCTTGTTGCTGGGCGAAATGGGCATCGCCAACACCTCGGCGGCGGCGCTGCTGATGGCCCGGCTCACGGGCCTGACCCTCAGCCAGTGCGTGGGCCGCGGCACGGGGCTGGACAACGCCGGGCTGGCGCACAAGCAAGCCGTGTTGCAGGCGGCACTGGCGGCCAACGCCAACGCCGTGCAGCCGCTGGAGGTGCTGGCCGCACTGGGCGGGCTGGAGATCGCCACCATGGCCGGCGCGGTGCTGCAAGCCGCCGCCGAACGGCGCGTGGTAGTGGTGGACGGCTTCATCACCACCGCCGCCGTGGCTGTCGCCCATGCACTGGCGCCGCCCGTGCTGCAGCGCTGCGTGTTCGCCCATGCATCGGCCGAGAGCGGACACGCCCGGTGGCTGCAGAAACTCGGCGTGCAGCCCCTGCTGGACCTGGGGTTGCGCCTGGGTGAAGGCTCGGGCGCAGCACTCGCCTGGCCCTTGCTGGAGTCGGCCTGCAGGCTGCTGGAGGAGATGGCCAGTTTCTCCTCGGCGGGCGTCAGTCGCGAAGCGCTCTCCGCGGGTGACTGATCGACCATGACCGCGCGCCTGCTGCACGAACTTCGCCTGCTGGCGGTTGCCATCCAGTTCCTCACCCGCTGGCCGGTGCGGCTGCCTGCCAGCGCCGCGGCCGCCTGGGACGAACGCTGGCTGACCGACTGCGTGCGCCACTTCCCCGCCGTGGGCGCCTTGCTGGGCGCCGCGGTGGGGCTGGTGTTGTGGGCGGCCTCGCTGCTGTGGCCGCCCGCCGTCGCGGCCGTCTTGGCCGTGGCGCTGGGCACCTGGTGGACCGGCGCCTTCCATGAAGACGGCCTGGCCGACACCTTCGACGCACTGGGCGGCAGCACCAGCCGCGAACGGGCGCTGGTCATCATGAAGGACTCGCGCATCGGCAGCTATGGCGCGATGGCCCTGGTGCTGGTCACGGGCGCTCGCGTGGCGGCTCTGGCCGCGGTCGTCGCCTTGCCGCAGGCTTCGCCGTGGCAGGCGATGGTGATCGCGGCCGCAGCCTGCGCCTGGACGCACGCGTTGGCGCGCTGGGTCAGCGTGGCGGTGATGGCCGGTCTGCCCTATGCCGGCGACGAAGACCACGCCAAAGCCAAGCCGCTGGCACGGGGCGTGCCGGCACGGCAGGCCGCAGCGGCCGGGCTGTGGTTGCTGCCCGTGCTCTTCGCGATCTTCGCGACCGTCAAGGGCAGCGCGGCCGTGTTGGCGGCCACGTTGCTGGCCGCAGGTCTGGTGGCGCTCGGCATGCGCCGCTGGTTGCGGCAGCGCCTGGGCGGCTACACCGGCGACACCCTGGGTGCGGCCGAACAGCTTGCCGAGGCGGCCATCCTGCTGGCCTGGGTGGCCGCGATCGGGGCGAGGAATTGAGCTCGCTCGGCGGGTCCGTGGTCGGCCACGCCGCGGGCGGGGTCACGGTCCATATCTGGCGACACCCGCGCAGCCAAGGAGCCGAAGGGCGCTGCATCGGGCGCACCGATCTCGCCGTGGACCGCCGCAAGGCCAAGCGCCTGGCCCACCGCATCCGTGCCTTTGCGCGCCGTCACGGCCTGCCGCGCCAGGTTGTCACTTCACCACTTCGACGCTGCGCAGACGTCGGTCGCGTGCTGGCGGCCTGGGGCTGGGTGCACCGCATCGACCCGCTGCTGATCGAGGTGGACTTCGGCCACTGGGACGGCAAGGCGTGGGCCGACATTCCGCGTGCCGAGGTCGATGACTGGTGCCTTGACCTGGTGCGGAAGCGACCCGGCGGCGGTGAGAACGTGGACCAGCTGCTCAGCCGGGTCGGTGCGTGGCGGCCGGGCACTGCACGGCTGGCGGTCGGCCACGGCGGCTGGCTTTCGGCGGCGCGGTGGTTAGCGTCCCATCGTCTCACCGCTCCTGGACTCTCGATCACCGCCGCAGACTGGCCCGTAGCCCCAGCGCACGGCAGTCGCACACCGGGAATCTTTCCGCAGGGCGCATGCGTCGGTCCTTGACGCTGGCTCCGCTACACGCGAGTCGCGCTCTCCGCTTCGTCACCCGACGTCGCGAACGCGAGCGAGAGCGAGCGCCGCGGCGGCGACTGAGTCCGTGTCGAGATCGACAAATTGCACGCCGCCGGCGGCGACGTCGGCTCTCACGACTTGCGAGAGCAAGTGCTGCGCATGCAAGTTCTCGGAATCAAGAGAGCGAGATGGCGGGAAGCTGCCCGTCGCCAACGGCAGCAAATGGCCGATGGCTGGTCTCCGCGAGCGGCAGCTTCCTGGAGCCTCAATTGGGGCTGCACCACCTCCCGGGCATCGAACTTGAGGCCCACCCTGACCGCCTTGGCGTGCAACAGCAACCCGCGCTGAGTCTGCCGAGACTCTCGCCGCGGTGAGAGTTCGCTGGCGAGCATGTTCATTTGCAGTGTTGCCAAGATAAACAACATTAGCTTGGCATGCTTGCCACGGGTCTAAACTGGCATCCA
>VFQM010001451.1_pt1 | contig 20730 bp, 22 predicted proteins | sample 3512391 | NCBI WGS metagenome assembly VFQM01 (sample SAMN10412369, study PRJNA504923) | tailings metagenome | isolation source: Replicate 1 from Balatoc abandoned mine | place: Philippines | reverse complement strand
TAAAAAATCCTACATTATTTATTTAAACAATTATTGATATCCAAAGAGATCTTTTAGAAATCACAGATAAAGCAAGAGACGAAGGAACCAATGCACAAATGAGCGGCTACATTACCGAACAAGAGAAACTGGTTTGGATGTATAATGCTTACTTAAGTAAATAATTACTTTTCAAATAATTATGACGAAGTGTTACTCAAAATGTAACACTTAAAAATGCTTATTTTTTAATTTATATTTTATATTTGCACAGATTTTAAACACAAATTTTGAAGAAATTTTTACTTTTATTAGTATTCCTTATTTTTAATATTCATAGTGCTCAATACAGCGTTTCTACATCAGAGAGAAATGCACTTATTTCTATTTACAATCAAACCAATGGAGATAACTGGAGCCAAAAATGGGACCTTACCAAAGATCCTTATTATTGGTACGGAGTAAAAATAGAAAACGGAGCAGTTACCGAATTAAGATTGAACGGAAACATTCTTGAAGGCAACTTCCCAAATAGTGTTTTAAGTCTTACCAATTTGAAAAAATTAGATGTAAGTTCTAATAAACTCACCGGAAACATCCCTAATTTAGGTTCGTTGATTAATCTTACTTATCTTAATATTAGCAATAATAATTTAAGTGGAGATTTTTACAGTAACATTTCATCACTATCTCATTTAGAAGAAATTCTACTAGGAAATAATTCTGGAAGTCTTGCTTCTACCAATTTCTCATCGTTTACCAATCTTAAAAGTTTAGACCTTTCTGGATTTGGTTTGACCGAAATTCCTAGCACATTAGGAAGTCTTAGTTTTCTTAAAAATTTGAATGTAAGCAATAATTCCATTACACAATTCAGCAATCTTTCTGCATTGGGGAATTTAGAAGAACTGAATATTTCTAAAAATCAACTGACAGAAATTCCTTCGGAAATAAGTGCTCTTGCGTTTTTAAAAACATTAGACGCAAGTCAAAATAATCTTACGAAGTTTTCAGCACTTAATAATATAACCACTTTAGAATGGCTATCTCTAGAAAACAACAACTTGCAAAATCTTCCTACAGAAATTGCCACTTTACAAAATTTAATTCACTTAAATCTTGCTAATAATAAACTTTCTAGCAATTTTGGAACATTAAGTTCTTTAACAAAACTAGAGCAAATTTGGCTAAATCATAATGAGATTACCGCTTTTCCTACAGAAGTTTTAGCACTTCCTCAGTTGATGAGTTTATCCTTGCAGAGCAATAAACTTAGTGGAAACATCCCTGTGAATCTTCCCGAAATTTGCAACATTTCTAATAACAGATACAGCGCAAAAGAAATTCAGAATTTTCTCAATCAAAAACCAAATAACACAGATTTTGTGTATTCTCCTCAAAGATATGACGAAGAAAAAACCGAAAAAGCAATTTTAGCGGGCGCCGTTAGTTTGAACCAATTACTCTCTGCTTCAGATGGTTATGATTTCACTTGGTATAAAAATTTAGACAATAAAACTTCTACGACTACCGAAAATTACAATATAAATTCTGTAAAAGCTACGGATTTCGGGAAATACACTTGCGAAGCCATTTTGATTAAAGACAATACATTGTATGTTTTAGATTTCGCCACTTTCCGTGAACCAATTACCTTAGAAAAAACCGAAACGTTGGCAACCAATAATCCCAATGAAAAAATTCTTGCCATTTATCCAAATCCTGTAAAAGATTTCCTTCACATCAAAAATCAAAATTATAAGATTGAAAATATTTCGATTTATGACTTATCTGGAAAAATCATTTACTCAGGGAAATCTACGGTAATCAACCTACAAAACTTCCCAACTTCCACCTATATTTTGTACATCAAAACCGAGGAAGGTTATCATCATTTTAAAATTATCAAAAAGTAAGTTCAAAAATTTTTACATTTGTTGAAAACATTGTCACGAATGAAAAATTTATTTTATCTAATCATCACTTCAGTTTTAGTGAGTTCTTGTATCATTTACCAAAAAGGTGAAAATGGAAAACCGGGAACCGCAGGTAAAAATGCTGATGAAATAACAACTACTCAGGAAAAAAACAAAAAATTAGCAGATTCTCTCGGCGCAGATGAACGAGGCATGAAAACTTATATGCTCGTGATTCTGAAAACTGGCCCAAAAGATGCTGAAATTACAGACAAAACACAGCGCTCCGAACTTTTCAAAGGACATTTTTCTAACATGGAAGCCATGGAAAAAGCAGGAAAACTGAAATTAGCAGGTCCTTTTGCTACGAAAAATAACCTTCAATATCGTGGGATTTTCTTAATCGATGCTAAAACCGAAGAAGAGGTAAAAACTTTGCTTCAAGGAGATCCAACCATTAAAAACGGAATTTTCGACGTAGAAATTCTTCCTTGGTACGGTTCTGCAGCAATACCAATGCATCTGAAATATCATAAAATGATTTCTAAAGAGTAATGATTAAAATTTAAAATGAATTATCATAATATCATTTTGAATTTTCAACAAAAGATTTGATTTCATATTTTCTTTTGTAATTTTGAAAAATGGAAATCATATACATTATTCTCGCATTTATTCTCGGTGCTGTTTTGGCATATTTTATTTTGAAATCTTCTTCGGTTTCTAGAAAAAGCTATGAAGAATTGCAACAAAACTTCAATCAAAAAGAAGCCGATTTTAACAAAATTATCGCGGAAATTTCTGCTGAAAATAAAGCTCAAATTCAGAAAATTGCAGAGCAACAAGAACTTAACGAAAGACAAAACTCTGAAATTAAAGACCTTCAAAACGATAAAAATCAATTAATCGGTTTGAAATCTCAATTGGCTGCTCAAAACGAAAGTCTTCAGCAACTTTTGGATTCCCAAAAAGAAGAAATCGTAAAAATTCAGGAAGAAGCAAAACTGCAATTCGAGAATTTAGCGAATAAAATTTTAGAAGAAAAAACCCTAAAATTCACGGAACAAAATCAACAAAACTTGAAGAATATTCTAAATCCTCTTCAAGAAAAAATTACAGATTTCGAGAAAAAGGTAGAAAATACGCACAAAGAAAGTATAGATTATCACGCAGCTCTTCGTCAACAAATTCTTGGACTTAAAGAAATGAATTTGCAAATGAGCAAAGAAACGCTAAATCTTACCAAAGCATTGAAAGGCGATAGCAAAATTCAAGGAAACTGGGGAGAACTAGTTTTAGAAAGAGTTTTAGAAAAATCTGGCTTAGAAAAAGGTAGAGATTATGAAATTCAGAAAAGTTTTACCACAGAAGAAGGAAACAGAGTTCAGCCAGACGTAATCATCAACCTTCCTGATGGTAAAAAAATGATTGTAGATTCTAAAGTTTCTCTTACTGCCTACGAAAAATACATCAATGAGGAAGATGACGAACAAAAAAACAGCTTCTTAAAAGAACATGTAAATTCTCTAAAAAGACATGTAGAACAACTTGGAAGTAAAAATTATCAGCATCTCTATCAAATGGAAAGTCCTGATTTTGTTTTACTTTTCATCCCAATAGAACCTGCATTTGCAATTGCTCTAAACGAAGACACTCAACTATACAATAAAGCTTTTGAAAGAAATATTGTCATTGTAACGCCTTCTACTTTATTGGCCACGCTTCGTACCATTGATTCTATGTGGACGAATCAAAAACAACAAGAAAACGCCTATGAAATCGCAAGACAAGCTGGAGCTTTGTATGATAAATTCGATGGTTTTGTCACTGATTTAGTTAAAATCGGCAAAAAAATGGACGAAGCAAAAACCGAATACGAAGGAGCCATGAATAAATTAGTAGACGGAAAAGGCAATCTGATTACTAGCGTTCAGAAATTGAAAATAATGGGTGCAAAAGCTAAAAAATCTTTACCTGATGCTATTCTTAATAGAGCAAATTCTAGTTTAGAAAATTTAGACGAGGAATAGAACAAAGGAAATCTTATTATTTTCACCTACGCTAACTTAAAGACTTTTACCAATTTTAAAAAATATTTGCGCACTTTGCGTTTTCAAAAATATGATTATCGAAAGCTTACAAAACGAAAAAATAAAAAATCTCAACAGATTAATTACAGACAATAGGTTTCGTAAGAAATCTGGAATTTTTGTGGTAGAAGGGAAACAAGAAAACGAACGCGCATTGCAATTCGGGTTCGAAAATGTAGAATTTTTTATTTGCGAATCTATTTTTGGCATCAATCATCCCGATGGTAAAATACATTTCGTTTCCAGTCAAGTTTATGAAAAACTAGCTTACAGAGGAACTTCTGAAGGAATCATTGGCATTTACAAAACCAAAGAATTTGATTTGAAAAATTATCAGCCAAAAGACAATGCTTCAGTTATTGTCGTAGAATCTGTAGAAAAACCAGGAAATCTTGGGGCAATTTTGAGAAGTTGTGAAGCTTTTGGAATAGATGCTTTAATTGTTACCGATTCTAGAGTAGATTTTTACAACCCAAACGTTTTAAGAAGTAGCGTAGGTTGCTTTTTTGGAATGAATGTATTCTCTGCAACCAATGAAGAAACTTTGGCGTTTTTACAAGAGAATTGTTTCAAAATCTACACCACGTTTATGGATGAAACCGCCGAAGATTTATACAACAAAAACTTCAATGAAAAATCCGCTTTATTTTTTGGAACGGAACATTCTGGCTTAAGTGATTTTTGGCTTCATAAAGGGGAAAATATTCTCATCCCGATGTCTGGAACTATAGATTCGCTTAATTTAAGCAATGCTGTGGCTATTACTTGTTACGAAATACTGAGACAAAAACTTTCTAAATAAAAAACCGCCTCGTGAAAACGAGGCGGTTCTGTTTGTAATTAATTTCTTAATTATTTTTTCACAGCTTCTTCTACTTTAGCTGCTCCTTCTTTCACTTTTGCAGCAGCATCCTTTACAGCGTCTTTTGCATCAGCAGAAGCATCTTTAGCAGCGTCTTCTACTTTAGCAGCAGCTGAATCTACTACAGCAGCAGCAGAGTCTACAGTTACCGCAGCTGAATCTACCATTGCAGTTGCAGCTGAATCTACAGTTTCAGCGGTTACAGTTGTTTCTTTTTTGTTACAAGCAACTAATGCTAAAGCAGCTACAGCTGCTACGAATAATGATTTTTTCATAATAATAAATTTAATTTAAGGGTTTAAAAATTTGTTTGTTTCATTTTGTTGATACAAATGTATAACCACTCCGAAAATATAATTTGAAAATTCATTGTAAATATCTTTGTAAAGAGATTTTACAAAAAAATAAGATTGATAATCAGAAAATTAAATATTTTAAATCAAAATTAAATTCAATTTCTACAACTTATAAATACAAAAAAATCATCTAAAAAAAATTAGATGACTAACTATTTAATTTTACATTTGCAATAATAAAAAAACGCTCCTCTGTGAGGAACGTTTTAGTTTTTTTCTGTTGAGAAAAATTATTTTGCAGCTTCTTCAACTTTAGCAGCAGCTGAATCAACAGTTGCAGCAGCAGAGTCAACAACAGCAGCAGCAGAGTCAACAGTTGCAGCAGCAGAGTCAACAACAGCAGCAGCAGAATCTACAGTTTCAGTAGCTTCAGTAGTTTCAGATTTTTTACAAGCAACAACAGCTAATGCAGCGATAGCTGCTACGAATAATGATTTTTTCATAATAAATTAATTTAATTAAATTGTTTAAATTGTTTTGTTCACTTTTAACGGAGCAAAGATAGGGGCATAGAAAAAATTTGTTTTAGAAAATTAATTGTAATATATTTGTAAAATAGTTTTACAAAAAACTATTACTGATAATCAAATACTTAAATAATTTTATAAGATTTTGGCAGATTTAGATTTATTGCATTTCGAGCAATTAAAAGCAGAAGTTCAGGCGGAATATCTTAAAAATCACCATCCTTCCTACGATGAAATTTCGAAGTGGAAAGGAATTGATATTATTTATTTTCAAGAAGATTTACGAAAAAAGGCAAAAGGAAATATTAGCGAAAAGTCTTTCTATACATATTTCAAGACGGTTCCTTCTAGCAAATTACCTAGAATAGATATGCTTAACCTACTTGCTATTTATTCAGGTTACCAATCTTGGTATGATTTTAAGAAAAATCATCTTTTTGCTAATGAAATTATCATTGCAGATGAAGAAAAATTAGAAATTTCTACTGAAAAACCGACAGAAATAACATTTTCAACACCTGAAAAAGCTATTCCAACTATTGAAAAAACTACCACAGCAGAAATTCAACCATCTCTTGAGGAAACAAAAACAACCGTTCCAACATCTTCATCATCACAAAGGATTTTCAAAAATCCTTTGATAAGCCTTATCAAACAATATTTTTGGCTCATTTCTTCTGTAGTATTAATGACTATGGTCTTGATTTTAGTTTTTTGGCAAAGAATTTTTGCAACAGATTATAAATTCACTTTTATAGATGCTGATAGAAATACCAAAATCAAAGACATCATAGAAATAAGAGTTTTAAAAGAAAATGAAACTCCAATAAGATATATTATCAATTCTGGCAAAGATATTGAAGATGATGAATTAGGTGTTTTTAGATTTCCAACTCAAAGTAAGACTTTGGCTATGGAAGTCAATTCACCTTTTTACAGAAAGGATACTATTTATAGAAATCTAGATCCTGCAAGAACTAATGAAACGATAGAACTAGAGCCAGATGTTTATGCACAAGCATTGTACTACTATTCTACCAATGACATTAGCAAAAAGAGAGAAGAATTAGATAAAATCATTAGTAAAAATGCTTTAATTTATCAAGTTTTTGATAATGAAACGTATGGCGTAGAAACCTTAGACAAACAAAAATATATAGGACTTGTCACGACACCAACTACTTCTTTGAAAAATTTTAAAATGATAGAGACTAAAGTGAGTCCAGAAACTAAAAAAATAATCCTTATTAAATTTAAAATACAACCTGATGAAATCACTAAATAAAAATGTAATCTTTGCTTTAATCCTAGCATTAATGACGATTATTGCTTGTAAAAAAGAGCAGCCAATAAGTGATATAGATGTATTAAGAAACGGCAATAATGAAGATGTATATTCTACCACAAAACTAGACAGTGCACAAGCTATAGCAAGTATCACTCAGCAAAAATTGCAAGAATTATACGATATTTCTGCATTATATTCTTCTGGAAATAAAAATACGGCAATTGACTCACTTAATTATGAGCAAATTCAAGGCTATTTTGTAAAAAAAGATTCGGCGAATGTTATGGGACTTCTGAAAGAACTTGACAGCCTGAAAGTAAAACTGGTGAAAGTAAAAAACCTTAGCATTAATACTGAAATCAACGGAAAAGATACCTTAGATTATGCTAATTATACGGTAGAATATAAAGATAGAGACCAAAGAATGATTGGCGAATTCAATAAAAAATCTCAATACAAACTCTTGAAATCTCCCGTGAATTTCAAAAAAGAATTCAAATTTTATTTTGTAGAAATAGATGTACAACCAAAAGACAGCACTTCTGTAGGCGTAACCAAATAATCTAATTTTACATCTTGTAAAGAAACATCATCAATAGAATCAGTCGGCGAGAAATAATTCACGCCGATTTTTTTTGCATCAAGATTAATTCCTGCAAAAAATTGGTCGTAAAAGCCTTTTCCATAGCCTATTCTATTTCCTAATGCATCACAATACAATAGTGGTGTAATTACATAATCAAAAGCATCAGATTCATTTTCATTAGATTCTGGCTCTAGAATCCCCCAAGAATTTTGCAAAAAAACAGTATCTGGTTTAATCTGAATAGAAATAATCTTATTCCCAACCATTTTTGGAACAAAAACCTGAATATTTCTTTCAAAAAAATAATTGATAAAGATTTTAGTATTGATTTCGTTCAATTTTTCAATTGGAAAAAAAATGTGAACTCTCTGATTTTCAATGATATTAAATTGTAAAACGAAATTTTCAAACATTTTTTGAGATAAAGACAAGACCTCATCTTTCGACAAGGTCTTTCTCAAATCCATATATTTTTTTCGTAAATCTTTTTTAAGCATTTTAGATTTCCTTTACAGATATAATTCTCACTGGACAAGCTTTTGCTGCTTTTTCACACGGTTCATACGCATCAGGAATCGGTGTTTTAAGCGTAAAGAAGCCTTTCTTATCAGCAGATTTCAATAAAACAGATTTTCCGTCTTTCTTAGACATACGAAAATATTCTGGCGCAAACTCCGCACAGTAATTACAGCCAATGCATTTATCTCTTTGTAGTGTAATAATTACCATTATAACTTAATTAGTGTGAGTAAGCTCCTTCATCTACATTATTCTGTTGTGTACCAGGCTCTTCTACTTTTACAATTTTGTATAATTTATCAGATGGACGAACTCTAAATTCTGTTTTAAAGGTAACCACATCAGATTTAGAAGCTTTAGTAGCCCCTTCTTTACCATCTACCATCATATGTTCAATTACAATTTCTTGAGAACCAGTAGTAGGACCTTGAATCAGAACTCTATCTCCTATATTTAAATCATAGGCTTCAATTAAAAATTCCGCAATATTTGATTTTGGATAGAAATGTCTTCCTTTACCAATGTAAATTTTCTTTTGCGTAGCGCTACTTCCAGAGTTTGGTGACCATTCTCCTAATTCTTGACCAAGATAATAACCACTCCAGAAACCTCTATTATAAACAGTTTCCAACTGCTTCATCCAACCTTCTACTTTCTCTGCAGAAAAAGTTCCATCAGCAATGCTATCAATAGCTTCTCTGTAACATTTAGTCACCGTTGCTACATATTCTGGCGCTCTTCCTCTTCCTTCGATTTTTAAAACTTTTACACCAGCATCTACAATTTGGTCTAAAAATCCTATCGTACAAAGATCTTTAGGAGACATCATATATTCATTATCTAATTCTATTTCGAAGCCAGATTCTTGGTCAATAACCGTATATTTTTTTCTACAATTTTGTTTACAAGCTCCTCTGTTTGCTGAAGAATTATGAGAATGAAGGCTCAAATAACATTTCCCCGAAACCGCCATGCAAAGTGCTCCATGACCAAAAATTTCTATTTCCACTAAATTTCCAGAAGGTCCTTTGATTTGCTCTTTTTCAATTTGAGAACAGATTTTTTTGATTTGAGTAATAGAAAGTTCTCTACTCATCACCATCGTATCTGCAAAAAGTGCATAAAACTTAACCGTTTCTATATTGGTAATATTAATTTGAGTAGAAATATGTACTTCCATGCCTATTTGTCTTGCATAAGCAATTACCGCCTGATCCATTGCAATTACCGCAGTAAGGTCTGCTTCTTTTGCTTTGTCAAGTAAAGTTTTGATGATGGATAAATCGTGGTCGTAAATAATGGTATTAAGAGTAAGATAAGTTCTCACCCCTTTTTCTTTACATCTTCTAGAAATTTCTGGTAAATCTAAAATCGTAAAGTTCATAGAAGCTCTAGCTCTCATGTTGAGCTGATCTACACCGAAATATATTGAATCTGCACCATTATCTAATGCTGCTTGTAAAGAAGTAAAATCTCCTGCTGGAGCCATTAATTCTATTCTTCCGCTTTTTGTCATTCTAAAATGTAAAATTTTTTGCAAAGATATGTTTTTTAGAATTATTCTAAAAAGCTTATAATAGATAGATTCGATTTATACTAATATCTTATTTTCTTTTTACTCAAAACATAAAATAAGACTATAAAAAATAGAATTATAAAAAATAAAGTAGTCCACATGATTACTAAAATTAATGGTTTTGTTAATATTCAAATTTACTTCAACCTATCTTTGTATTCAATACGTAAATTGTATGATATTCAATTACAATTCTAAAATTTTCTTAAACTCGTTAAACTTTGTTAAAAGTGTAACACTAATAATTTAGTGAACACTAATTTTGCATTAAATTTGTTATACATAAACTATAAAAGAAGAATTAACAATGAAGAACAGTTTAAAACAATTATTACCTTTTGCTGTTGTAGGTATATTATCTGGTGCCACAACTTTTGGTGCAATAGAGTATTTCAAAACGAATGAAAATAACAGCGATTTTTCTTATTTCCATACTGCAAATGATAATGTAAAATTCGCAGGAATAAATTCCGCAAACGTGGGTGATGATTTTGTAAAAGCTGCAAAAACTACAGTTCCTGCAGTGGTTACCATTAAAAATTATCAATCAAGAAGTTCAAGTTCAAACAGAATGTCAGAACAAGACTTATTTGAACAATTTTTCGGAAATCCATTTGGAAACCAAAGACAAAATCAAAAACAACAGCAACCACCTAAAGATGTTCCTTCTGGTTTAGGAAGTGGCGTGATTATTTCACCAGACGGTTACATTATTTCTAATAACCACGTAGTTGCTGGTGCAAATAAATTAGAAGTTATTCTAAGCAACAAAAAAAGTTATGTAGCCAATCTTATTGGAACAGACCCAAGTACAGACATCGCTCTTCTAAAAATTGAAGAAAAAGGTTTGCCTTATCTTAATTTTGCCAATTCAGATTTAGTAGAAGTAGGACAATGGGTTCTGGCAGTAGGAAATCCACTGGGTTTAAATTCTACCGTTACTGCAGGAATTGTTTCAGCTAAAGGAAGAAGCATAGATTTATTAAGTCAGCAATCTAGAACTCCTATTGAAAGTTTCATTCAAACTGATGCAGCAATTAATCCAGGAAATTCTGGCGGAGCTCTCGTAAATGTAAACGGGGATTTAATCGGCATCAACTCTGCCATTTCTTCTAATACAGGCTACTATCAAGGTTATGGCTTTGCAGTTCCATCTAACCTGGCAAAAAAAATAGTTGAAGACATTAAAAAATTTGGCTTGGTACAAAGAGGATTCTTAGGAGTTGTAAGTTTAGACCTCTCTGATGATAGACAAGTTGCCGCTTATAATCAAAGTCAAAAAGCCAACATCAAAGCAAGTAGCGGAATTATGATTACTGAAATCACTGAAAATAGCGGTGCTGAAGATGCTGGACTAAGAAAAGGAGATATTATCAAAAAAATAGACAATTCTACCATAGAAACTTTCGCGGATTTATCGGCAGCAATTGGTAGCAAAAGACCTGGAGATAAAGTTATGGTAACTTATATTAGAAATGGTAAATCTTATACTGAAACTGTAACGCTTAAAGACCAAAAAGGAGGAACCTCATTCCGAAACAAAGCAGATTTATCTGTTACGGAAAAAATTGGTGGTGAATTCGAGGTTTTAAGTGACCGTTTTAAAACTGATTATGGTTTAAATAGCGGTGTAATTGCAAGAAATATAGTAGAAGGTGGAGAATTGGAAAGAATAGGCGTTTATGACAATTACATCATTATAGAAGTCAACGGAAAACCTGTAAATTCACAAAAAGATGTAGAAAAAATATTAGATGGGTATAAGGGAACCGTACAAATAAAATACGTAGACGAATACGGTAGAATGTACACCAGAGGTTTTAAAATGCCTTAATCATAGTTTTATAAATTCCAAAGAAAAAGCCTTTCAAAAAATTTTGAAAGGCTTTTTTTTATTTAGATTTAGGAAATTCTTTCCTTTTATTTCGTTCGTAAATTACTTCTACTATTTTTCCTCCTAACCATGCAAAAGGAAAATATACAATAAAGATTAAAATTTTATAAAATGTAGGATGATAAGGGAAAACAATAATGTCTAACATGGCTATAAATAGCAAAATGAAGCCAATAAGAATCGCATAAGCTACTTTAGCATATTTTACAATGATTGCCGTAGTAACACCACCAATTGTTGCTCCAAAACCTGAAGAAAGAAGTAATGTCCAGAAAAAACCTGGCTTATTTTCTACACTTTTCAATAATTCCCACCAATGTTCAAACGGAAAAAAACCTTCATAATTCACCCATGAAGAATTAATTTTTACACCTAGCGAAATAATGACTCCTGCCATCGCCAAGCCACATAAAACGCCTAATGTATTTCTTAAAAAATTCATGTCTTAGAACTGATGTGCAATCATAGAAATTTCTACACTCACATTTTTGGGCAAACAAGAAACCTCTACTGTTTCTCTTGCTGGATAATTTCCTCCTTCGAAATAAGATGCATAGATTTCATTCATCACTGCGAAATCATCCATACTTTTTAAGAAAATAGTAGATTTTACTACATTTCCGAATCCCATTCCTGCTTCTTCTAAAATGGCTTTTAGATTTTTCATCACTTGGTGTGTTTCTATTTCTATTCCATCCAATAAATTCCCAGTAGACGGATCAATAGGGATTTGACCAGAAATATAGAGAACGCCATTTACAAGGTTAGCTTGTGAATACGGACCAATTGCAGCGGGTGCATTGTTAGTAGAAACTATCTTCTTCATATTTTTGTAAAATTATCATGCAAAGATAAAATTTCTGAACAAATAAAAAATAGTGTTCAGAGATTCCTTCGTTTTTTAGAAAGTACTGCCACTTTGTTGGAAACTTCTTTCCTTGTATTTTACGGCGTCTTTTAAAATATTTGCTTTTATACTGATAAAGAAATCATATACTTTATATTGACCAAAAGGCACCCAATTAAAGGTAAAAGAGAAACTTCTTTGGTCTCTAGAAAATCCTAATCTGGTATACGCTAAACTTTTTGAAACAAAATCATAATGCGTGTTTCCGCTTAAACTCCAATAAGGTGTAAGTTTTACGCTACCATCTAAACCTAGTGAAGCTACACTTTTCCCAAATCTGGTATTGGTTTTAGAATAACCATAATTGGCATTAAGATTCAAAGTCCAAGGTTGATTAAATCGGGAGTAATTATCTTGGTCAAAATAATAGACTTCGTTTCGGATTTCTCCTTTGGTTTTATACTTGGTCGCTAAATCTTCTTTTTTTCCAAAAGTTTCATTGTTCAGAGGGAAAGAAAAATTCATGCTGAAACTCTGGATATTAAAATGTCCAAAATTCTCAGTTCTAATACCGTTTTCTTGACCTGGAATAAATACAATTTGATAAGGATCTATCGAAACATTAGAATTTACACTTAATTTATTTTGGAAGAAAGAAGTCTGTGTACTAATCGAAATCAATGACCATTTGTATTTATCCGCAGCAAAATTATAACCTCCAGAAATATTTAAACTTTCAAAAATTTTAACTTTTTTGGTTCCTGTAGAATCGGTTTTACTTCTCACCTTCATCTCTAAGTTGTTATTAATATTGAAACCAATAGACTGTGTTAAACCTTGATTAGGTGAACCAAACATTCCTCCTTCGAAAATAGAATAAGTGGTCAAAACGCCTCTTTCGTCATAATAACTTTTGAAATATCCAAACTTTGGATCTCCAAAATCTGGAGAATACGTAAATCCAATACTCGGAGTTACCATGTGTCTGATGGCTTGAATTTTAGATTTTTCGCCAAATTTCAACATTCCATACAAAACGGTTTGCAAACTTGCAGATGTAGAAAAAGTAGAATAACCTGTTAAATTTTTATTCAAATTCCTTTCTAAAGTATTGGTAACTGGATTGTAGTTTTTACTAATCGTTTTAGTAGTTGCTACATTATCAATATTAGCGCCTAATGAAAATGTGAAAAATTTAGCAACAGTAGTGTTCGTAGCGAGTGCAATGTTGTTTTTAGCACCAGTTTGCATATTATCCCACATAGTTTTGGTAAATAAATCACCACTTTTCACTCCAGAAACATAGTTGCTAAATTGCAAACCTGTGTTGACATTAATATTCTCTAGAAGCCCAGTTCTTACACCGGTTTTAGGTTTAAATAAATAAAACTGATTGGTAGAAACATTCAGCTGTGGCAATCTAATATCGGTAAGTCCCGTAGTAAAGTTTTGGGAATAACTACCTGTCCCCGTGATGGTTATTGGCAAATTCAAAAATCTTTTGGTAAAGCTCACCGTAGAGTTTTGTTGTGCATTCAGAGCACTTTGGTTAAAAATATAGGAGTTATTAACCGTGTTATTGTAGAATTTGTTACTCGTAATATTTACAGATGCCGAAAAATTAAAAAACGGATTGGCTTTAGTATCTTGAGTATGTGTCCATGCAATATTATAAACACTGCTTTTGGTATAATTTTCTAGACCTTTTATTCCTCTGATGGTAGTTCCTATTTCTCCTCGGAAAGAACCATTGTATTTATAATTTTTTCGATAAGTTACTTCTGGCCTAAAGTTCCAACTTCCCTTGGTATAATAATCAAAGTAGGTTTTCACATCAAAATGCTCACCAATTGGCAAATAATACCCCAAACTATTCAAGAAAAATCCCACATCTTGTCTTTCCCCAAAACTCGGAATAAGAATTCCCGCCATTCTTTTTTCAGAAAACGGAAGAATTGCAAATGGTAGAATAAGCGGTGTAGGAACTTGCTCTATATACATCTGTATAGGCCCCGTAATTAATTTAGAATTCTCTTTTCCCTTTACCAATTTAATATCTGGTGCGAGTAAATAATAATCTGCTATGGTATCTTTTTTCTTAAGAAAATATTCGTCTGTAGTATATTTTCCTCTTTTGAGATAAAAAACAGAGTCATTTACTTTTTTGGTTTTTTCTGCTACAATTACACCTTCACTTTCTTCGGTTCTGGAGTTGTAAGCAACGGCTTGTTTGGTTTTATAATTGTAGTTAAAACTTTCGTATTCATATTTTTTACCACCTTGAGTCGCAATTGCTGGCTCTAGCATTTTGCCGGTAGAATCTACTTTTCCTCTTGCGTAAATCAGTCCTTTGTCCCAATCTATTTGGATATAATCTGCATTAATCTTCATATCTTGATATGAAACTTCTGCATTTTGATTGAGATAAGACATTTTTTTCGGAACTTCGTTTCTAATATTATCCGCTTTAGAACGTACAATATCATCTATTTGTTCTTTTTCTATTTTTACGGTATCTGTTTTGGAAACAGCAGTTGCCTTATCACTATTTTTAGGCGCATTTTCTAGCTTATTTTGTGCTAAAAAATTGTTAAAAATTAGGATAATTAAAATTTGTAAGGTATTTTTGAGACCGTTTTTAATCAATGGAGTGTATAATTTCAGGCTCCAAAATTAATAATTTTTAAAAAATGAAGACGCATAAGCACGCATTTAATATAATTTTAACAGTATTATTTTTAATTTTCGCTCAATTAGGCGCACAAAAGAAGTTTGTTATTGTATTAGATGCCGGTCACGGCGGTTCTGATGTGGGAGCAACTAGAAAATACGAAAACATAGGATTAGTACAAGAAAAAGACGTTACACTAAGCATTGTATTGAAATTGGGCAGAATGCTCGAAAAAAATAAAGATTACAAAATCATCTACACCAGAAAAATAGACGAATATCCTTCTCTAGCAGATAGAACAGACCTTGCCAATAGAAGTCATGCCGATTTATTTATCTCTGTACATTGCAATGCAGTCACTAAATCTACACCTTACGGAACCGAAACTTATGTACAAGGTCCAGACCAAAACAAAACCAATTTAGAAGTTGCCAAAAGAGAAAATGACGTAATTTTCTTAGATGATAAAGACCGCGAAAGATTCGCTTCTTACGATCCAACTTCTCCAGAATCATTAATTGCATTAAGAATTCAGCAAAGTAAATATCTAGAAAGCAGTTTGATTTTCGGAGGTTATGTAGAAGAAAATTTTGTAAAAAAAGATAAAAGGTATTCTAGAGGAGTGATGCAGAAAAACCTTCACGTACTACGTCTAAATGCGATGCCATCTGTTTTAATAGAAACGGGATTCATCAGTAATGCTGAAGAGGCTGCATATTTAGCTTCCGACAAAGGTCAAGATGAAATTGCAGAATCTATTTATGACGCGATTACCAGCTACAAAAAACGCATCGATAGAAATCAGAAAAAAATAGTAGAAGAACCGAAAGAACTTCCTCTTAAAAATGATTTCAGAATTCTTTTGATGAGCACTCCAAACAAATATGCTGTGGGAGATCCTGCCCTAAAAGGACTTAATTACATCTTAACCATCAAAGAAAATGGTTTGTACAAATATTATTATAGCGTAACTAATTTTGCTTCTATTAAGGAGAATAATCTTAAAACCGCGAAAGATGCTGGATTTAGAAATGCTACTGCTGTAAGTTTTATTCCTAATCAAAACATGAATACTGGTTATTACCGATTAGAAGTATACAGTGGAAAAGATAAATTACCCAACTCTTCACCAGTTATAAAATTATTAAAAGAAGTAGAAAGAGTAAAAGCTAATGGCATATTCTATTACACTTACGGCAATGTAAAATCTCTAGAAGCGGCTATCAAACTACAAAAAGACCTTGAAGAAAAGGGCATTATCAATACTACAATAGAAAAAGTTTATAAATAATCAAGAAAATTTTGCGAGTTCTAAAAAAGTTCTTATTTTTGCACGCACAAAAAAAGAATGGCCTATTCGTCTAGTGGTTAGGACTCAAGATTTTCATTCTTGCAACAGGGGTTCGATTCCCCTATAGGCTACAAATTTTAAAAAATTTTAAAAAATAATTTGCAAATTAAAAAATAGTTTTTATCTTTGCACCCACATTTCAGAAACAATTATGGCAAATCATAAATCAGCACTTAAGAGAATCAGACAATCTGAGAAAAGAAGATTGAGAAACAGATACTATCACAAAACTGCTAGAACAGCTGTGAAAGTATTAAGAAATGAAGAAAACAAAGCAGCTGCTTCAGAGCAATTGCCGAAAGTAATCTCTTTATTAGACAAATTAGTAAAGAAGAATATTATTCACAAAAACAAGGCTGCTAACTTAAAAAGCAAGTTAACTAAACACGTTAACAAGTTAGCTTAAGAATAAATTTCTGGCCCGTTCGTCTATCGGTTAGGACTCAAGATTTTCATTCTTGCAAGAGGGGTTCGATTCCCCTACGGGCTACAATATTTGAAATTAGGACTTCTTCGGAAGTCCTTTTTTTATGCTTAAAACCCTTATCAATACAACAAAAACACGCTTTTCATAACGCTTTTCAAGAATTGAATTAAATAGCATGAAATTTCACAACGTTTCAAATCAACGGGTACAATCGTGGGTACAATTTAAAAAACTCACATTTTGTACCCATTTATTTTGTAATTTTGTTTTGTTCAAATATTACAACAATGGCAAATATCACTTTCAAACTTCGTGGCAACGGGGAAAACGAGACAATTTACTACCGATTTCGTCCCAACAAAAATTTTGATTTAACTTCCGCTACTCCTTTCAAAATCAATTTTACTGATTGGGATAATAAAAATCAAGGCTGGAATTTGAGCCAATATATAAAAGGCGCAAAAAGTATTGAGGCAAAAAAACAAAATTCAAAAATTGAAGACTTTAACCGAAGGCTTTCCGAATTTAAAAATAAATTGGAAAATTTTATAGACGACCATTCGGATAAAAATGCTGAAGAACTAAAAAACCTCATCAAAGATTTTGTTTTAAAAAATTATTTTGCACACCGCATTCAACCCGAAAGCAAAAAATCTAAAAACAAATTTCCCGAAAAATTTAGTGACTTTGTAGATTTTTATTTACAGGTTAGGAGTATTGAAGACAAAACAAAAGGAGTAAAGCCATTAGCTGAAAATACCATCAAAAAGTATAACAGTTTAAAAAAGGTAGTTGAAGGCTTCCGTAGAAATGTTTTAATGACAGAAATAAACGACCTTTTCAGAATTGAATTTGTAGATTACCTCAACAAAAACAACTACTCTACTAACACACAAGTAAAATACATCAAAGACATCAAAACACTTTGCAAGTTTGCTGATAAAGAGTTACCTATCAATAAGCAAGTTTTACATTGGGAAATCGCTAATAATATTGAAAATGTAAGTGATGGAGTTACTTTTACTTTTGAGCAACTCAAAAAACTTTCGGAGTGTATAATGCCGACCGATTATTTAGACAATGCAAGAGATTGGCTTTTGATTTCTTGTTATACTTCGGTTCGTGTTTCTGAACTTTTCACATTTGACACCGAAAATATTATTGAAGACGGAAAAGATAAATACATAAAGGTAACTGAAAAGAAAAATGCCAACACAACTGGGGGTAAAAAAATAATTTATCTAATGCCACAGGTTCTTAAAATTATGGCAAAAAGAGGAGGGAAATTTCCTCGTAAAATTTCAGACCAACGTTATAATGAATTTATTAAAAAAGTATGCGAAGTAGCAGGGTTTGATGAACCAACCGAAGGCGGAATTATGATTGAAGGGCGAAAAATAAAAGGAATTTATCCTTTTTATAAATTAGTAACTTCACACTCTGGGCGCAAAACCTATGTAACTTTATACAGCCAACATATTCCTACCGAAATTCTGCAAATTCAAACCAATCACCATAGCAAAGAAATGGTAGAACATTATAATAAAATCGATGAAGATTTGCTAATGTTGCAACGTGCAAGATTAGTAGCTCAGGCACATAACGAAGTAAAATTAGAAGTCGTTTGAACCCAAAAATAATCAATATGAAAACTACATATAAAGAACTTGACCAACTAAAAGAAAAACTCAATCATTTGCGCCAAAATCATGGCGAAAAAGTAGCAAAGGCTTTTGATATAGAGTACACCTACGAAAGCAACAAAATAGAAGGAAATACGCTCACTTTACAGGAAACCGCTCTCGTTATTGAAAAAGGGTTAACTATTGGCGGAAAATCGTTAAACGAGCATTTAGAAGCTATAAATCATGCTTACGCAATCGACTTTATAAAAGAGTTAGCACAAAAAAATGAGCCAATTACTGAGCATAATTTATTACAAATTCATTCGCTCATTTTACAGGGAATTGACAATGCAAACGCAGGGAAATATAGAACCGTTCAAGTGATGATTTCGGGGGCTAAACATATTCCTCCTCAACCTTATTTAGTACCAAAAGAAATGGAAAATTTGTTTATTTGGTATAACGAAAACAAAGGCAAATTACACCCCGTAGAACTTTCCGCAGAAATGCACGAGCGTTTAGTAACTATACACCCTTTTATTGATGGAAACGGTAGGACTTCACGCCTTTTAATGAACTTAATTTTATTGCAAAACGGTTTCCCTATTGCTATTTTAAAAGGCGACACCGAAAGTAGATTAAAATATTACAGCGCATTAGAAACCGCCCAGACCGAAAACGATAAAAAGCCTTTTATGAAACTCATCGCTGATAATGTAAAGGAAACGATGGAGCGCATTATAAATGTTTCAGAAAGCCATTCATAAATCTAATTTAACAATATGAAACCTCCTATTTATTGCACCTTTGATGTTTTTCTTGAAAACTATCTCGAAAATTTCATAGAAGCAAATAAATATGAGGGGATAAATATTCAAGAATATAATTATACCCTTTTATTTGAATATGGCAGTATTGCCAAGCATCTCCCATTTAACGATGATGAATTACAACAAGAAAAAGAATATATTGAAAAGAAGTTTGGTATATTCCAGTTAATATCTCTTATTGATGAATATGACGTTGAAGGGCGGATTTTAACACTTGAAAATACTCGGAAGGTGTCCAAAATATTGAGACGCCAAGCGTTTAAAATTGCTAATTACCTCAAAAATGAATTACTAAAAAAAGAAATTGAAACCGCTGATATAGAAAATAGAAAACCTAATAATATAAATACTTTTTCTAAATATCCCGAAGTAATCCAAAAAAATGCTAATTCATTTTTTAGAGGAAAAATAGAGTTGATAGAATTGCTTATATTTCTTTCTGAAAATTTTTATTCTACAAATAAAAAAACAAACGACCTTACAAAATTCAACCAAATTTTTGCCCACTTTAATTCTAAATATGCCGAGTTTTTTAAAGAGAAAGGAAATTTTGATAAAAACGCTTACAAAAATCTTGTATTTCATCTCTTTGGTTTTGATTATAATGGAAGAGACATAAAAGGCGAAACCCTAAAACATTTAGAACAATTAGAAAACCTCACTGAAGAGTATAATAAAATGCAAGAAAATTCTAAATAATTGCATTGGAATAAAAAAGGAATGTAGCGGGAATATAAGCCATTTTATACATTTTAATTTCGCAACTGTTAAAAGATAAAAACATTGCGATATGACAACAATACAATTCATCGGCACAACGCCAAACGATTTAGTGAGCGAAATTAAAAACGCACTTATTCCAGAATTAAGAGAGCAACTTTCTAAAGATTTCCAACCCAAAGAGCCAACTGAATACCTTACACGTTCGGAAGTTTGCAAAATTCTACAAATTGACTTATCCACTTTACACAGATGGCGTAAAGAAGGAGTGCTTACAGCCTACCAAATGGGAAATAGAATCTATTTCAAACGTTCAGAAATAGACGATTACATCAACAAAAACAGACTTTCATAAAAATCACACTTTTTTATTAACCGCTCAAGTGTGAAAAAATAAAAAAGGGATTGCAAGAGCAGTCCCTTCGTGTTCAAATATGTAATAGTGGCAACTATCACACTTGACAAATCTACGAAATTATGGTGGATAATGTCAAACTATTAAGCGAATGCCAATTTACTATTTCTCGCTTGCTTTCGCTACCTTTTTTCAAACCTAAAAAACTTGGAAAAAATTACGACTATCTTGTTCATAAATCTTACGGAATCAAATTTAGACTTCAGTTCCGTAAAGTTTTTAGTAAAAGAAAATTTATAGGTTATAAACACGTAGAAATTATTTTTGCTCCCCATTCTCACTACAATGCTTATAAACATAATGGAAATGAT
>VFQM010001450.1_pt1 | contig 20732 bp, 16 predicted proteins | sample 3512391 | NCBI WGS metagenome assembly VFQM01 (sample SAMN10412369, study PRJNA504923) | tailings metagenome | isolation source: Replicate 1 from Balatoc abandoned mine | place: Philippines | reverse complement strand
CCCCGGCGACACCCTGATCGTCGCGACCGAGCCGCACATCATCCACCAGATGCAGCTCGCGATTCCCGAAAAGACCTTCATCGGCGCGCCGGGGGCAGACGGGAACTGCAACTGCAACATCTGCCCCTACATGGCGCTCAACACGCTCGAAAAGCTCTACGTCGCCCTGCGCGACCTGCAGCCGCGGATCGAGATCGAGGAAGGCCTGCGCCTCGCCGCCAAGAAGAGCCTCGATGCGATGCTGGCGATGGCCAGCGGCACCGTGGGTAAGGGGGATTTGGGAGGGCGCTGATGCAGTACGAGCAAGCCTTTAATAGCCTGGGCTACTCGTTAATCTCTGTGCGCAACGATTGGACCGCAGAGAAGGATGAAGGGGTTTGCGTTACCATTTGGAAGCGCGAGCTAGACTGGAAAAATATGGTCATGGATAGCCAAATCCATGGTGGCGACATTGCAGGCTGGGGCCACAAGCAGGGAAATGCTCGCAGGATTTTGCATGCGACTCGAGCGCTTGCTGAGTTCGATGGGTGGGTGGACGCTATTCTCATCAGTGGGCAACCAGGCGTCAGTTATGAAGATGCGCAACCTTGGATTCCTGCTGACAAAGGCGGAAAGCGTTGGCGTGTCACATTTCTTGACAGTGCGACCGGCCATATCCGGTTCGAACTTCAAAGCTGAAATCCACCCCAGCTGGTCTCTTGTCTGACCCCTAATCCCCAATCCCCAGCAACCGCTTGGCCAGCACCAGGTGCGGGCGGTCGATCATGCGGCGGTCGATCTGGAGCGTCCCGGCATTGGGCTGGGCGGCAAAGGCGGCGACCACTGCGCGGGCGTGGGCCAGTTCCTCTTCGCTCGGCGTGAAGGCGGCGTTGATCACCGGGACCTGCGCCGGGTGGATCGCCAGCATTCCGCCAAAGCCATCGGCGCGGGCTTCCTCGGCCAGGCGCTTGAGGCCTTCGAGGTCAGCAAAATCGGCGTGAAGCGTGTCGAGCGGCAACACGCCCTTGGCATGGGCGGTCAGCAGCGTCTGGACGCGGACATAGCGGAAGGCATCGGTCCAGCGGCCTTGTGCATCGTATTTGCGCGCAGCGCCGATTGCGGCGGACAGATCCTCGCCGCCCCAGACCAGCCCGTGCAGCCGCGGCAGTGGCACGCTGGCATAGCTGGGGATCGAGATCGCCGCCTCGGCCGTCTCGCTAACTAGGGCGAGGATCTTGGTCGAGCCGGAGGCGATGCCGCAGCGGCCTTCGAGTTCGTAAAGCTCGGCCGCCACGGTCTGGATCGATTCCGGTCCGGCCGACTTGGGCAGCATGATCCCGTCCGGCGCGCCGGGCATCACCGCCGCGAGGTCATCGCGCCACAACCGGCTGTCGAGCGCGTTGATCCGCACCCAGCGCCCGAACGGCGCCACGCGGCGCTGGCTGGCCAGCCAGCTGCAGGCCAGCTGCCGGGCCTGTTCCTTGTTGGCGAGGGCGACCGAGTCTTCCAGATCGACGATGATCACGTCGGCCCCGGTATCGGCCGCCTTGCCCAGCTTCTTCTCGCTGTCGCCCGGAACGAACAGCCACGACCTCTGCTGCATGGACGGGGGCCCCTTTCCGGTTCAGGCGGCGGCTTCGGCCAGTGTCGGATAGTCGGTATAGCCCGCCGCGCCCGGCAGGTACCACGACCGCGGCACATCGACATTGGGGGCCCATTCGGCGCCAATCCGGATACGCTCCGCGAGGTCCGGGTTGGAGATATAGGGTCGCCCGAAGCTGACTGCCTCGCAGGCCCCGCTCGCCACATCGGCGGCGGCGCTGGCAGCTGTGTAATCGCTGTTGAGCACCATCGGGCCCTTGTAGATCGTGCGCAGGTGCGCGCCCTGCTTGGGCACTTCGGTCGCGCCAAAAGTGCCGTCCGGTCCCGGCTGCCGCAGTTCGAGGAAGCCGACGCCCAGCTCCTGCAGCACCCTGGCCGCCGCGCCAAAGGTTTCGGCCGGCGTGGCATCGTCGCACCCCTGCGTTTCGCCATTGGGCGAAAGGCGGATCGAGACGCGGCCGGCGCCCCAGACATCGATCAGCCGCTCCAAGACTTCGCGCATCAGCCGCACGCGGTTTTCAGGCGAGCCGCCGTAATCGTCCTCGCGCAGGTTGGAACTGCTGCGGATGAACTGGTCGATCAGGTAGCCGTTAGCCCCGTGGAGCTGCACCCCGTCGAAACCGGCAGCCTTGGCATTGGCGGCCGCCTTGCCATAGTCGTCGATGATCCGGGCAATGTCATCGAGCGTCGCGGCGCGCGCCTGTTCATAGGGCTTGCGGCCGGTCGGGGTGTGGGCATGGTCCGGCGCCGTGGTGGCCGAGGCCGAGACCGGTGGCTGCCCGCCAAGGAAATCGGGGTGGACCAGCCGGCCCATGTGCCACAGCTGCAGGATGATCCGTCCGCCAGCCTTGTGCACGGCCTCGGTGGTCAGCTTCCAGCCTTCGGTCTGCGCCTCGCTCCACACGCCGGGGGCGGCGGGCCAACCGAGCCCTTCAACCGAAATCCCGGTCGCTTCGGAAATGATCAGGCCGGCGCCGGCGCGTTGGCGGTAGTATTCGGCAATCAGCGCATTGGGGACCGAGCCCGGGTCTGAGCGGCCGCGGGTGAGCGGGGCCATCAGGATGCGATTGGGGCATTCGATCGCGCCGAGCGAAACCGGCTGGAACAGAGCGTCGTGCAATTAGGCCTCCACCATTTCGTTTTGCATTCTTAACCGAGCGGCTAAGGCATCGCGATGAGCAAGGCAATGGGCGCAGCAACAGGCAGCACGAAGGTCTGGCATTTTGCCGCCCTCCTGGGTGGCAACGTTGCGCTGGCGCTGGGGCCGATGTGGGTGCGGCTGGCCGATAGCGGCCCGGTTTCGGCCGGGTTCTGGCGGCTGGCACTGGCCGTGCCGTTCTTCGTCCTGCTTGCCCGCACGAACCGCCAGCCGCTGATCGGCGCGCCGCGCACGGTGCTGTGGGGCGTGCTGGCGGGCGGTGTGTTCTTTGCGCTCGACCTGTCAAGCTGGCACCTGGGGATCGAGCTGACCCGGCTGGGCAATGCCACGCTGTTCGGTAATGCCGGATCGATCCTGATCGCCGCCTGGGGCCTGATCGCGCTGCGGCGCTGGCCGCATACGCCCGAATGGCTGGCCTTTGGCGCGGCGATCGTCGGCTCGGCCGTGCTGTTGGGGCGCAGCCTGCAGATCGACCACACCACCTTGATCGGCGATCTGCTCTGCCTGCTCGCCGGCTTCCTCTATACCTTCTACATCCTGCTGGCGCAGCGCGGACGGGCCGTGCTGGGCAGCTGGGCACTGCTGTTCTGGTCGAGCCTGATCGGCCTGCCCGTGATGGCGGGCGGCGCGCTGCTGCTGGGCGAACCGTTCTGGCCGACCAATTGGGGCCCGGTTATCGCGCTGTCGATCACCAGCCAGCTGATCGGCCAGGGCCTGCTGGTCTATGCCCTGCGCCACTTCCCGCCGCTGGTGATCGGCCTGGCGCTGCTGACCCAGCCGACCGTCTCGGTCGCGATCGGGTGGATCTGGTTCAACGAAGTGTTGGGGCCGCTGGATCTGCTCGGCATGGCGTTGGTGGCCGCCGGGCTGGTGCTGGCGCGGGTGGCGGAACGCCCCGCCGCCCCGCCGCTTGAAGGCGAAGAGCGGCCTTAGCCTTCCGGCGTCTCGGCTGGCTCAGGTGCCGCGGCCGGCGCTTCAACAGCGGGCGTTTCGGCGGCATCGGTCGCGGTCGGATCGGCGGCCTTGGTCTTGCCATCCCCCTCGGGCCTGGGCGCAAGCGGCGCCTGCGAACGGACCGTATCGAGCGGGATCATCGCATCGCTGGCGCTGGCTGGCAGGATCTCGCCCGCCGCCTTGCCGGCGCCTTCGTCCTTCTTGCCTGAGCCGCAGGCGGCGAGCGCCAGGGCGAGGATCAGGATCGGCAGGTTACGCATCGCCATTCACTCCTGCGGGCAAGGCCGTTCGAGCGCGGCCAGGAATTCCGGGGCGCGGGCGAGCAGCGCCGCATCCCAGCTGGGCATATCCACCGCATGGCCCAGCCGCGCAAGGCTGGTGACGCCGAACTCCTCGATCCCGCACGGGACGATCCCGCCGAAATGCGACAGGTCCGGATCGAGGTTGACCGAGAAGCCGTGCATCGTCACCCAGCGGCGGATCCGAACCCCGATCGCGCCGATCTTGGCCTCGCGACCGTCCACGTCGCGCGTCCAGATCCCGATCCGGCCTTCACTGCGCCAGGACTCGACCCCGAAATCGGCCAGGGTCGCGATCACCCAGCCTTCCATCGCATGGACAAAGCCGCGCACGTCGCGCGCCCGGCGCTTGAGGTCGAGCAGGACATAGCCGACCCGCTGCCCCGGCCCGTGATAGGTATAGCGCCCGCCGCGCCCGGCCTCGACCACTTCGAAGCGCGGATCGAGCAGTTCGTCCGCCGCGGCGCTGGTGCCGGCAGTGTAGACCGGCGGATGTTCCAGCAGCCAGACCAGTTCGTCGGCCGTGCCTTCGGCAATCGCGGCATTGCGCGCGGTCATGAAATCGAGCGCATGGCGATAGGGCACCTGCGCATAGTCGCGGCGCCATTCGATCGATGAAGGCAGGTCCGGAATCATCGCCAAGTTGCGTGGCGGCAATCGCTGCTGTTATCAAGGGGCAACAACCAAGGAGAGCGAGCATGCGGTTTGACAGCAACCGGGCCTGGCAAGAGGCCACTGCGCTGGTTTCGGCCAACCGTGATGTGCTTTGGGCGCTGGCCGGGGTATTCCTGGTGCTGCCCAGCTTTGCCGTGGGCGTACTCGCCCCGCCGCCCCAGCCGCCGGCCGGGGCCGATAGTGATGCGCTGATGGCCCTGCTCTCGAACTATTACAACAGTGCCTGGCCGTGGCTGCTGGGCATGGCGGTGTGCCAGGTGATCGGCACCCTGGCGATGCTGGCACTCTATACCGACCGGACCCGCCCGACCGTGGCCGAGGCGCTGCGGCTGGCCCTGCGCGGTGCGCTGCCGGTGATCCTGGCGCAGATCCTGGCCGGGATGGCGCTGGCCGGGGTCGCGATGCTGCTGATCGCAATCGCGGCGATGACCGGATCGCAGGGCTTCGTGACACTGATCGTCGCGCTCTGCATGGTCGCGCTGATCTATCTGATGGTCCGGATCTCGCTGGTCGCGCCCGTCGTGATGGTCGATGGCGAACGCAATCCGATCGCGGCGCTCAAACGTTCCTGGGCCCTCACCCGGGGCAATGCCGGACGGCTGCTGCTGTTCTATGCCTTGCTGCTGATCGGCTTCGGGATCGTGATCCTGCTGGTCGGCGGCCTGGCCGATCTGCTGCTGCGGCTGGCGCTGGGGATGGAACTGGGCACGGCGCTGGGCACGCTTGTATCCGCTGCGCTGCAGGCGGTGATGGCGATCTTCTTCATGGCAGTCTACGCCGCGACCCATCGCCAGCTGGCCCGCCCGGAAGCGGCCGCGCCAGTCATTCCGATCGAGTAAGCGCTACTCTTTCCAGCCCCAGAACAGCTTGCAGGGCAGCACGTTGAGCGGTTCGAAGTCCGCATCGATCCGGTTGAAGTGGCGGGCCATGAAATCGCGCGCCTTGGCGCTGAACTGATAGACCAGGAAGGCCCCGCCCGGCCGCAGCACGCGGTGGGTGGCAGCGGCAATCGCCGGACCAACGCCATCGGGCAGGGTCGAGAACGGCAGGCCCGAGAGCACATAGTCGGCATGATCGAAGCCGTGGGCCTGGACGATATCCTCCACGTCCGCGGCCGATCCCAGCACGGGAATAAACCGGCTGTCGGCAATCGTGGCCTTGAGGTAATCGATGTAGAGCGGGTTTGTATCGATCACGATCAGCCGCCCGTCGCGGGGCAACCGCTCCAGCACCGGGCGGCAGAAGGTGCCGACGCCGGGGCCATATTCGACGAACAGCTTGCATTCGTCCCACTTCACCGGCTTCAGCATCCGGGCAATCGTGAAGCGCGAGGACGGGATGATCGAACCGACCATCACAGGGTGCTCGATAAAGCCCTGCAGGAAGACGCCCCACGGCCCCATCGCGCGCATCACGCGTTGCTTGATTCGGGCGGAGAGCGGCTTGCGGGCCAGCTGGGTCGAAGTCATGCGGGGGGCTGGTTCCTGTATTAGGCAGCTATAGCGCCGCTTTCACAAATTTGCCCGACCATTGCAAGGCGGTTGCGACCAACATAGGGGGAGAAGGCGATGACCACCCCCGCAATGCCCCCAGCCGGTCCCGCTGACACGGTCACGGCCAGCCTGCCGCGCAGCCGCGTAGCGCTGTTGTTCACGGTCATGCTGGTGACGGCGGCGGGCAATACGGCGATGCAATCGGTCATGCCCTCGATCGGCACGGCGCTGAAGGTCCACGATTTCTGGATCAGCCTGGCCTATACCTGGTCGGCGCTGCTGTGGATGCTCTGCGCCCCGTTCTGGGCGCGGCGCAGCGATCGGCGCGGGCGCAAGGCGATGATGGCGCTGGGGCTGACCGGGTTCATTTCCAGCTTCGGCCTGTGCGGCATGGCGCTGTGGCTGGGCCTCAATGGCTGGCTTGGCGCGCTGGGCACGCTGCTGCTGTTTGCCGCCTGCCGCTCGCTGTACGGCGGGTTCGGCTCGGCCGCGCCGCCGGCGGTCCAGGCCTATGTCGCCAGCCGCACCAGCCGGGCCGAGCGAACCCAGGCGCTTTCGCTGATCTCCTCCAGCTTCGGCCTGGGCACGGTGCTGGGCCCGGCGCTCGCCCCGCTGCTGATCGTGCCGGGGCTGGGCCTCGTCAGCCCGTTCTTTGCTTTCACCCTGATCGCCGTGATTGTCCTGGTCGCGCTGCGCTTGCGCCTGCCCGATGACGCCCCGGCCTATGCCGCGCGCGGCGAAGTGCTGGCTGCGCCGTTCAGCGCCAACTCCGATTCGCGGATGCGCGCTGAGGGCGAGGAGGCTGACGACGGCGCGCTGCCGCCCGAAGTGCCCGACCTCAAGTGGACCGACCGCCGGATTCGCCCCTGGCTGATCGCCGGCCTGCTGGGCGGCCACGCCCAGGCGATGGTCATGGGGATCGTCGGCTTTCTGATTCTCGACCGGCTGGGGCTGCGCGCGACGCCGATGGCCGGAGCCGGGCCGACCGGCCTGGTGCTGATGTCGGGCGCGATCGCCACTCTGCTGGCGCAATGGGGGATCATTCCGCTGTGGAAGCTGGGCCCGCGCGCCTCGGCGCTGTGGGGGGTCAGTCTGGCTGCGCTAGGGGTCGCCCTGCTGGCCGTGGCGCAGGACCTTCACGCCATCACCATCGGCACGGCGATTGCCTGCCTGGGCTTCGGGCTGTTCCGCCCGGGCTTCACCGCCGGGGCCTCGCTCGCCGTCAGCCGCGCGGAACAGGGCCAGTCCGCCGGGATCGTCGCCTCGGTCAACGGCGCGGCCTATATCCTCGCGCCGGCAGTCGGCGTCTGGCTCTATGGCCATTCATCGTGGATCGGCTTTGCGGTGATCGAGCTGCTGTGCCTCACCGTGCTGGTGTTGGGCATTAAGGGTCTGGGCAAGGACGAGGACCTGCTGAAGCAGCGTTAGAGGATTTCCCGCACCTTGTCCTGCGGACGGCAGAGGCGCACGCCCTTGTCGGTCTCGACCAGCGGGCGCTCGATCAGCTTCGGCTCGGCCGCCATCGCCGCCAGGACAGTGGCCGCGTCGGCCGAGGGCAGGCCGCGCTCCTCCGCATCGGTGCCGCGCAGCCGCAGGCCCTGCTGCGGCGTGATCCCGGCATCGCGGTATAGCTGGGCCAGCTTGGCGGCGCTGGGCGGAGTGACGAGGTATTCAACCACGGTGACATCGACACCCGGCGTCTCCTGCAGGATCGCCAGGGTCTTGCGCGAGGTGCCGCAGGCCGGGTTGTGCCAGATCGTTGCCTTCATCAGCGGGTCCTTTCCATTCGCCGCAAGCCCATAGCGAAATCGACGCGCCGGGCAATTTGATCCTTGTCAATGCGACCGATTCGCATTAGCGGCATTCTCGTTATTGCAAATCATTCGCAAGATGGGGATCTGATGAATACTCGTGTCGCTCTGCTCGCTTCGACCGTACTGCCTGTTCTCTCGCTGGCAGCGCCTGCCCAAGCCGAACTGGCGGCGGAAGCCGGTGATGCCCCGGCGATCATCGTCTACGGCGTGCCCGACGGCTACGATATCGAGAAGACCCGCACCGCCACCAAGACCGAAACCCCGCTGATCGACGTGCCACAGACCATCACGGTGCTGAGCCGCGAGCAGCTGGATGACCAGGGCGTCGAATCCCTGAACGATGCGCTGCGCTATGTTCCCGGCGTGGTGCTGGGCCAGGGCGAAGGCCACCGCGACCAGATCACCTTGCGCGGACAGAGCACCACGGCGGACTTCTTCCTTGATGGCCTGCGTGACGATGCGCAGTACTACCGCTCGCTCTACAACATTGACCGGATCGAAGTGCTGAAGGGCGCCAATGCGCTGATCTTCGGCCGCGGCGGCGGTGGCGGGGTGATCAACCGCGTTTCCAAGGCCCCAGAGTTCGACAAGGCCCGGACCGATTTTGCCGGCGGCGTTGACAGCTTCGGCGGCTGGTCGATCGCCACCGACCTTGACCAGCCGCTGGGTGAGAACTTCGCCGCCCGCCTCAATGCAACCTATGAGGACTTCGCCAACCACCGTGATTTCTACAACGGCCACTTCGTCGGCCTGGCCCCGACGCTCGGCTGGAAGCTGGGCGAGGCGACCCGGCTGGTGCTGGCCTATGAATATGCCGACGATCAGCGCCTGACCGATCGCGGCGTCCCATCCTTCGCCGGCAAGCCGCTGATCGGCTATGATGAAACGCTGTTCGGCAGCCCGACCGCCAACGAAAGCTCAGTCCAGGCGCACATCGCCCGCGCCCGGCTCGATCACGATTTCAGCGACGCGCTGAGCGTCAACCTGACCGGGCAGTACGCCCATTACGACAAGTACTATGGCAACGTGTACGCCCGCTCCGCCACCACCGCGACCACGGTCGAGTTGGAAGGCTACAACGGCGACACGATCCGCGAGAACTGGACCGTCCAGGGCAACCTGGTCTGGAAGGGCGAGACCGCGGGCCTTGGCCACCAGTTGCTGCTGGGCTTCGAGGCGAGCGACCAGCTGACCGATGCCAAGCGCAGCGAAGCCGCCTTTGGCGCAGCGGCCGCCAGCCGCGTCACCGTGCCGCTGGCTCAGCGGTTGACGCTGCCCAGCGTGACCTTCGGCGCCAGCAGCCGTTCCAGCCTGTCAACGGTCCGCGCGCTGTCGGCCTATATCCAGGACCAGATCGACCTGGGTGAGATCGTCAAGCTGGTGGTCGGGCTGCGCTATGACGATTTCCGCATAACCTCGACCAACCGCGTCAACGGTTTTGGCGCCACCCGCAGCGACGGCAAGTGGAGCCCGCGCGCCGGCCTGATCATCAAGCCGCGTGAAAACGTCTCGGTCTATGCGAGCTACGCCAAGAGCTTCCTGCCGCAATCGGGCGACCAGTTCACCGTGCTCGACGCGACCACCGCCAGCCTAGCGCCCGAGGAATTCCGCAACCTCGAAGCCGGGGTGAAGTGGGACCTGACCGAGCGTCTCGCCTTCACCGCCGCACTGTTCCAGATCGATCGCACCAACACCCGCGCCAACGATCCGGTCACCGGCGTGGCCGTGCTGACCGGCAAGAGCCGCACCAAGGGCTTCGAACTGGCCATGGTCGGCCAGCTGACCAAGGGCCTGCAGGTAACGCTGGGCTATGCGCTGCAGGATGGCGATATCGTCTCCACCACGGCCGCGGCCCCGGCCGGGCGAACCCTGGCCCAGGTCCCGCGCCACCAGTTCTCGGCCTGGGGCCGCTATGACCTGACCGACCGGCTGGGGATTGCGGTGGGCGCGGTGCGGCAGAGCCAGCAGTTCGCCACGATCAGCAATGCCGTGCGCCTGCCCGGCTTCACCCGGATCGACGCCGCGCTGTTCTACAAGCTGTCGGACGCGGTGCAGCTGCAGGTCAATGTCGAGAACCTGACCGACACCGACTATTTCCCGACCGCCTATACCGACAACAACATCAGCCCGGGCGCGCCGCTGAATGCGCGGCTGGGGGTCAAGCTGCGGTTCTGATCAGCCAATTTGCCCCCATTCCGTCATCCCCGCGCAAGCGGGGACCCAGCTCCAAAGATCGCCAATCGCGCGCCAGCCGAGGACACACGTGATGGGTCCCCGCTTTCGCGGGGATGACATGAGAGTGTCGATCAACCCGCCTTGATCGCCGGCACGGCCCGCGCCGCATCGGCGGGCGAAGTGCCGGGGGCCGGAACCGGCTCGATCGTCTCGAGCCGCCGCATCACGCGCCCGGCTTGCTGGATCGCCGTGACCAGCCGGGGATAGACCCCGCAGCGGCACAGGTTCGGCACCGCCGCCTTGATGTCTTCCGGGGTCGGATCGGCATTGCGCGCGAGCAGCGCCGCAGCCGCAATCGCGATGCCGGGGGTGCAGAAGCCGCACTGGATCGCCTGCTGCGCCACCAACGCCTGCTGCACCGGATGCGAGCGATCGGGCGAAAGCCCCTCGATCGTGGTCACCACTCGCCCCTCGGCCTCGGCCAGGCTCATCTGGCAGGATAGCTTCGCCTCGCCATCGACCAGCACCATACAGGCCCCGCAATCGCCCGCGCCGCAGCCATATTTGGTGCCGGTCAGGTTGGCCCCATCGCGCAGCGCCCACAGCAGCGGGGTCTGCGGGTCCATGTCGAAGGCGAGCGGCCGTTCGTTGACAGTCAGGCTGGGCATTGCGGCGGGATCAGTCGCGCCAGCTGCGGTCGGTCCGGTCGATGATCCGCACCCAGGCATCGAAATCGGCCTTGCCTGGGCCGCCGGGCAGGCGGACCTGACCCAGATCGCGCTGATGCACGGCGACGACCTCGTCCGGGATCACCACCGGCTTGCCGGCGGCCATCGTCGCCAGCTGAATTTCGCAGGCGCGCTGGAGCGACCAGTGCTGGATGAAGATCTCACCAATTGAGCGGCCCAGGATCACCGGCCCGTGGTTGCGCAGCATCAGGATGCGGTTGTCACCCAGGTTGGCGAGCAGGCGCTCACCCTCTTCGTCGCGCACCGTGACACCTTCGAAATCGTGATAGCTCAGCTTGCCGATGAAGTTGCAGGCGTAGAAATTGACCGGCTGCAGCCCGCCTTCCAGCGAACAGACCGCCATCGTCGCCGTGGTGTGGGTGTGGCAGATCGCATGGGCCCAATCGACGTGACGGTGGAAATAGGCATGCTGGGTAAAGCCCGCCTTGTTGACCGGGAACGGGCTGCCATCGAGCGTGTTGCCGTCGATGTCGATCTTGACGAGGTTGCTGGCGCAGACCTCGGAATAGTGCAGGCCATAGGGGTTGATCAGGAAGGCCCCTTCCTCGCCCGGCACCTTGAGCGAGATGTGGTTGTAGATCGACTCGCTCCAGCCGAGATGGTCGAACACGCGGTAACAGGCAGCCAGTTCCTGCCGCGCCTGCCATTCGGCCTCGCTGCAATCGAGGTTGCGGGCATGAGCGTTCTTGATCGAGGTGGCCATCTGATCCCTCCGGTTGAGCTTTGCGGACTGTCCTAAGCCAAGCTGGCTCACATGGAAATGCGGAAACCGGCCCACAGGGTGCGCGGCGCGCCAAGGTCGATACCGCCCGCCTGAGCGCGGGTGATGATCTGCGCGTCGGTCAGGTTCTCGGCCCGCAGCACCAGCAGCAGGCGCTGGGTCAGCGGCACTTCGGCCACGGCATCGAGCGTGGTTGCGGCGGGCAGGCGATCGGTCTCGAGATCATCCTCCCACTGCGCGCCGGCGTGGCGCAGGCTGGCGGCGAGCAGCCAGCGATCGGCCGGCCGCCAGGCGAGGGTCGTGCTAGCCGTCAGGCGCGGGACCTGGGCCGGGCGCTTGCCATCGAGCGCGGCCGAAGCGCCGCTCGCCTCGACCCGGGCCGAAAGCCACGACAGCGCCGCATCCAGGCTGACCTTGCCCAGCTTCGCTTCGACCGCAGCCTCCACCCCGCGTGAATGGACCGCATCGACATTGCGGCGTTCGCGCAAGTTCGGACCGATCGTGACATTGGCGATCGCGCCCTTCACCCGGTTGTCGAACCCGGTCAGGCGCAGGGTCAGGTCGGGCAGCGGGGTCCAATCGAAGCCACCCTCGAACCCTTCGAGCCGCTCATTCTCCAGCGCGGCATTGGCGCGGGTGGTGACGGGGAAGACCGTGAAGGGCCGGTAGAGTTCATTGAGCGTCGGCTGGCGCAGGCCGGTATAGGCAGCGGCGCGCAAGGTCAGCCCCGGTGCCGCTTCAACCAGCAGCCCACCGCGCAGGCTTTCCTGCCAGCCGGAGCGGTCAGCAAAGCGGCGGTCGGTGGTGACCGTTCCGGCGGCATTGGCCTCGCGGAAGAAGCCTTCGGCCACCGTCCAGCGATCGGCCCGCGCACTCAGCGTCAGCAGTGCCGGGCCAAAGCGCCAGTCATGCTCGGCATAGAGCCCGAGGTCGGAATTGACCCCGCCGGCCTTGCGCCGCGCAGTGACCAGTCCGGTGACGGCGCTATAGGCCTCCTCCTGCATCTCGCCGCGCTGGCGGCGCCAGTCGACCCCCAGCCGCAGCGTCTGCCCCTCACCCAGCGGCGGGCGCAGTTCGAACTTGGCGCCGAGGCCCGTCGCCGGGGTGCGGCGCTGGTCGAGCGTCTTGCGGAACGAGGTGGCCGAGATGACCACGTTGGAAAAATCGCGCGCCTGGACATAGCCGAGTGCCTCGAACTGCCAGGCCCCGCGCCCGACCAGGCGCAGGCTGGCATCCTGCCCGCTCGCCCCGGTATCGGCCCCGGCAAAGCGCAGCGTGCGCCGGTCATCGAACAGCAGCGCGCGGGCCTGAAGCTCAATATCCGAAGTCAGCGGTGCGACGGCGCGCAGGCCGGTCGACCATGAATCGAACCGCGCCCGGACCGATGCTGGCACCCGCTGGCTTTCGGGCGTGGTCCAGAACCCCTGGCCGCGATCCCAGCGGCCCGAGACCACGGCAAAGCCGCTGCCGAGACGCGGGGCCAGCGAGGCGGACAGCTCACTCTCGCCCCGATCATTGACCAGCGCCGCGGCCGACAGCAGGCCAAGCGTATCAGGCCCGGCCGAGGCAAGGTCGATCGTCCCCGCCACGGCCCCGGCGGCAAAGGCTCCGGCCCCGCCACCGCGCAGTACGCGGACCGAATCCAGCCGCTCGGGCGGGAGTGCGGAGAGTGGAACGTACCCGAAGAACGGATCGACCAGCGGCACCCCATCGAGCAGCACCAGCGTCCGGCTCGAAGCATTGCCGCCGAGCCCGCGCAGGGTGATGCCCTGCGCCGAAGGATTGGAGGAGCGGCTGTCCGAACGGCGGAACTGCTGGATCCCCGGCGCCCGGCCCAGGAGGTCCTCGATCCGCCCCGAGGCCAGGGTGCGGGCATCTTCGGCGGTCAGCACATCGCTGGCAAAGGCGCGCTGCCCCGCCGGGAGGTCCAGCGCCTTGCCGGTGACGATAATCGTTTCAGGATCGGGCGTATCCGCCAGCGCCGGGCCAGCCAGGGCCAACAGCGCGAGGGCAGAAAAGTGGTGCCGCTTACGTGACTCGAACACGTGACCCCATCATTACGAATGATGTGCTCTACCAACTGAGCTAAAGCGGCGCTTCACCATGCGGTGTGGAGGCCCGAGCCGGAATCGAACCGGCGTAAACGGATTTGCAGTCCGGTGCGTAACCACTCCGCCATCGGGCCATCCATCCCCTTGGGCGAACCCGTGGGGAGCCGCGCCACTAGCTTAGGGGGCGGGCCAGTGCAACCGATTCATCGGCCTCGTTTTACTGGACCCGCTGAAAGGCCAGGCGGCGCGTGGCCGGATCCGCGCTCTCCAGCCGCACTCGCACGCGGTCGCCCGGGACCACTTCGCGCGCCACGGTCCGGGCGACGACCGGCAGGTCGCAGAGCTGGATCCGTGCGCCCTGCTCGCCAAGGTCAGTCACCACGGCGTCGAACAGTTCGCCGGTGCGGTCCGCCAGGATCGCCGTCTCGGCCAGATCGACCACGGCCCGATCGATCTGCCCGGCGCGGGCATCGCCGCGCTGCATCGCGGCGGGGAGCAGCGGGAAGGCCGCGCTCACTGCCGCAGGCACAGGTCGGCCATTGGCGAGCGCCAGCGCCGCCTCGATCACATAGCGATCGGCCAGCCGCCGCAGCGGTGCTGTGGCATGGGCATAGGGCGCGGCGATCGCGGCGTGCCAGGGCGGGTTGCCGGGCGTGAACGGCGCATAACTCGCCCCGCGCCCGGCCCGGCGGACCGCCAGCATGAAGGCGGCGTGGCTTGGTTCGGCGGGATCGAGCAGCTTTTCGAACTGGGCAAGCGGCGCCGCATCGGGCCAGGCCAAGCCAAAGGCCTTGGCGGTCTGGCGCAGTCGGGCTTCGGCTGCCGGATCGGGCCCGGCCATCACCCGGAACAGGCCGGTCTGGTGTTGGAGCAGCAGGTCCGCCACGGCCAGGTTGCAGGCCAGCGAGAGCGCGGCATTGGCCGTTTCCGAGGGCAACAGCGGGCGGAAGTGGAGATGGAAGCTGCCATCGCCATTGCGCTCCACCTGCTGTTCGGGCGGATCGACCCGGGCCGCCCCGCGCCGCGCCTCGGCCAGCTCGATCCGGGCGGCAATTTCGGCAAAACCTGCTGGAAGGTCACTGGGCTGCACCGTCTCATAGGCCAGCTTGGCGCGGCTGCGGATCACCGCGCGGGTGACGGCATCCAGCGCAGTCTCACCATCCGGGCGAACCCGCACGGTAAAGACCACCGCCGGGCGCGGACCGTCGGGCAAAAGGCTGGCCGCGCCTTCGGCCAGGATCGGCGGATAGAGCCCGGCCTTGCCATCGGGCAGATAAGTGGTGACCCCGCGCTGCCAGGCCTCGATATCAAGCGGATCGCCATGGCTGACGAACCAGCCGACATCGGCAATCGCATAATGCAGCAGCCAGTCCTGGCCCGCTGCCTCGATCGCGAAGGCCTGGTCGAGATCGGTCGCGCCCGCCGGATCGAGCGTGACGAAAGGCCGCGCCGTCCAGTCGGCATGGTCGCTCGGCCGGCGCCGCGCCGCCGCCTCCGCCGCTGCCAGCACTGCGGGCGGAAAGCCTTCCGGCACCTGGAATTGCTGGCGCAGCGTCGCCAGCCCTTCGGCCAGCAGGCAATCGGGATCACGCAAGGTCCGCATCGCCTGACGCTAGACGCATGGCGCACAAAGCAAAAGGCCTCCCCGGTTTCCCGGAGAGGCCTCTTGTCGGTTGCGGTGAACGTGCTGGCTTAGAACTTGCCGCGCAGCGTCACGCCGAAGGTGCGCGGTTCGCCGGGGAAGCCGACGAACAGCTGGTTGGCAGTACCGGCCAGACCGGTCGAAGCCGGCGAGGCGGTCGAACGGAAGGTCCCGCCGCCCTGCAGCGGCATGTCCGCACCGATCATGTAGTACTTCTTGTTGAGCAGGTTCTGCGCCCAGACTTCGATGCCCCACTTGCGATCGGCACCGTAGAGCCCGATGCGGCCGTTGACCGTCACAAAGCTGTCCTGGACCTTTTCAAGGTCAAGGTCGGAACCGGTGTTGGTATCGCCCTGCAGACGGGTGTCGACATAGAACAGCGCCGACATGCCGCTGTCACCGATCGGCGGCGACCAGCTGAGGCCGGCCGTCACCGCATACTGCGGCGCGTTCGACACGGCGTTACCCGGAAGCTGGAACAGCACCGGCGAGAGCGGGCGACCGCCCGTGCCGACCAGGTCCTTGGCATACTTGGTGTCGACATAGGTCAGGCCGGCGTTGACCGTGAAGTGGCGGGCCGGACGCAGGAAGGCTTCGAGTTCGAAGCCCTTCGAGGTCACACCCGGCTTCAGGCGATCGGCTGCGCAGGCACCGGTCGTGGCCGAACCATCCTTGTCCGCCCCGCCCAGGCTGTCCTGGCAGGCCTGGATGTTGGTGACTTCGAAGTTCACCCCGTTGAAGGTGTTGAGCTGGTAGTTCGAATAGCGCTGGTAGAACGCCGCGAAGTTCACGTCGATCCCGTCGCCATCGTACTTGAAGCCCACTTCGAAGGCATCGACCTTCTCGCTGGCAAACTGCAGGTCGCTTGCCTCCGGACGACCATTGCCCTGCGTGTTGGCCGGACGGGCCAGACGCGCCGCGCAGGCCGCGTCGAAGGTGGTGTTGCAGGTGCGGTCCAGCGCCGAGAAGTCGAGGTTGAAACCACCAGCCTTGTAGCCCTTCGAAGCCGAAGCATAGACCATCAGGTCTTCGAACGGCTTGACGCTGAGCACGGCAGTGCCGGTCCACTGGCCTTCGCTGAACTCGGTGCCATTGCTGCCGCGCGCGAACGACGGCGCCGAACCGTTGATGACGCAGGCCAGCGAGGCGAGCGACTGGAGCGGCGTGTTGAGGATCGCCGGGCACAGCGTGTTGGTGAAGCGGGCGTCGGCCGCCAGCGTCTTCTTTTCATGGGTGTAACGGGCACCCAGGGTCAGCATCACCTTGTCCTCGACGATGTCGAAGGTGTTGTGGGTGAACAGCGCCCAGTTATCGCTGCGCTGGTCAAAGCTCGAGCCATTGTTGCCCGTGCCGTTGAGGCGCGCTGAACCGGTGGCTGTGGCCAAGCCCTGGAAGCCCGGGAAGATCGTGGTCGGCAGGTTCGAGCAGGTCGCCGAAGCCGGGTTGACGTTGGCCGCCGAGATCGCCGTCGCGGCAAGGCAGTTCGCATAGCGCTCGTAGTCCGCGCCATAGACGATGTCGTCATCGACGAAGAGCTTTTCGTTGGCGTAGTAGGCGCCGACCAGCCAGTCGAGCCGGCCATCCAGCGCTTCGCCCTGGAAGCGGACTTCCTGGGTGAACAGCTTGAAGTGGCGATCGAGATCGCTGCGGCGCAGAATGTCCATCGCCTGGAAATCGCCGTCCTGGCCCTGTTCGTTGAGGTAATCGCGATAGGCGGTGATCGAGGTCAGCGTTGCGCCGCCCAGATCCCAGTTCAGTTCACCCGAAAGACCCCAGTCCTTGCTGTCGGTGCGATAGGTTACGCCCGGGGTGGTCGACTGGCGGCGGACGAAGCTTTCGCCCGCCGGAGCGACCTGGAAGTTGGCACCGAAAGCCTGGACCAGCGGCAGCAGCGTGTTGGCGCTGGCCACCGGGAAACCGTCAGCGCCGCGCGACAGGTTACGGACCGGGTTGAGCAGCACGCCGCCGCAGCAGTTTTCGGCCTTCTTCGAATAGTCGGCGATCAGGCGCAGCTTGATGTCGTCGGTCGGTTCCCAGGCCACCTGGCCGCGCACCAGCCAGCGGTCGCGGTCGTTGATGTCGGGTTCACCCGGGGTGACGTTCTCGATAAAGCCATCGCGCTTTTGCCAGACGGCATCGATGCGGGCGGCGGCGGTGCTGCCGAGCGGCACGTTGACCGCGCCATCAAGGCGCCAGAAGTTGTAATTGCCATAAGTGGCCGAGGCATTGCCCGAGAACCCGTCCGACAGGCTCGGCCCCTTGGTGACGATATTGATCAGGCCGGCGGTCGAGTTGCGGCCGAACAGCGTGCCCTGGGGGCCGCGCAGCACTTCGACGCGCTCGATCTCGCCCAGTTCGGACAGGCCGACGCCGGTGCGGCTGCGATAGACGCCGTCGATGAACAGGCCGACCGAGCTTTCGAGGCCGGCGTTTTCACCGACGGTACCGATGCCGCGGATACGCGCGGTGAAGTTCACTTCGCTGGTGGCACCCGAAACGAGCAGCGAAGGGGCAACCTGGTTGAGCTGGCGCACGTCGGTCGCGCCGGTCTTTGCCAGCGTCTCACCGGTTACGGCCGAAACCGCGATTGGCACGTCCGACAGCGCTTCGCTGCGGCGGGTGGCGGTGACGATGATCTCGGCCTCGTCAACGGCTTCATCGGCCTGCGGGGCATCCTGGGCGAAAGCCGGAGCCGCCGAGGCGACGATGGCGAGCGAAACGCCAAGGGCCGAAGAGCGCAGCAAGGTACGGCCGAACGAGCGGCGGAAAGTCTTCATGGAAATCCACTCCCTGTGAATACGAACGGCAAGGGGGGCGCCGCCCGATGAGGCGCTGATACGCATACCTATGCGGTTTCACAATACGGACCGAGGGCCATTCGTCGAAGCCTGTGGCGCTTTCGCCACAAGGTTACCCGGGATCAGGGGTCGACGAATTCGCCCTTGCGCTTTTCCATCTGGCTGCGCACCGCCTCGATCTGGTTGCGGCTGCCGATCAGGGCGTGCTGCTCGACGCTTTCAGCCATCAGGATCTCGTCGGTGGTGCTCTCCAGATAGCGGTTGAACAGCCGCTTGGCGGCGCGCTGGGCATGCGGGTTGCGGTTGGCGATCTCGGCCGCGATCGCCGTGGCGCGGGCGACCGGGTTGGCATCGACGAACGTCGCAAAGCCATATTCGCCAGCCTGTTCACCGGTGAATTCGCGGTTGGTATAGGTCAGCTCGCGCAGCACGTCGTCGCGGATCATGCCCTTCCACAGCGCGTAGCCGGCCATGTCGGGCACCAGCCCCCACTTCATTTCCATCACCGCCAGCCGCGCATCGGGGGCGATCACGCGGATGTCCGCGCCGCTTGCCACCTGCAACCCGCCGCCGAAGCAGACCCCATGGACCGCCGCGATCACCGGCACCGGCAGCTTGCGCCACTGCATCGCCACCTGCTGCGGCCGGTTGGCATTGCCGTGGGTCCGCTCGGTCAGCGGCACGGCATCGTGGCGATCGGTCTGGGCCATCGAGGTGAGATCGAGACCGGCGCAGAAGCTGCGCCCTTCGCCCGCCAGGACCACGGCGCGCAGACCGGGCATGTTGTAAAGGACTTCGCCGGCCTCGATCAGCGTGTCGAACATCGCCGGATCGAGCGCATTCATCTTGTCGGTCCGGATCATCCGCACCTGCGCCACGCCATCGGCGTCCATCGAAATGCTGACTCGATCGTTGGGCTTCAGCTCGCGCATTGCTCGTTGTCCTGCTGGTTGGTGTTTGGCGCTTCCTTGCCCAAACACAGGTGCGCGTCCAGTCCCCCATTTAGTCCAAGGTAGTCATGCGCCAGCGGCAGCGCGGGGCGAAGCATTTCCTCAGCCAGGCGATAGGCACCGTCAGCCTGGGTTTCGACCAGCCCGTCAAGCCCGGCGGTGCGCAGCTTGGCGCGCAGGCGGCTGACGTGGACGGCCAGGCTGTTGGTCTCGGGCCGGAAAGCCAGACGCCAGACATCGCTGCGCAGTTCGCTGGGCGGCACCGGCAGCCCCGGCTCCTCGGCCAGCCGCCACAGCAGCAGGAATTCGCGCGGGTGGAGCCCTGCGCCGCGCCCCGCCACAAAGGCATCGCGCAGCAGCAGGTCGAGCTTCAGGGGGCCCAAGGTCCGCTCGCGCGGCAGGGATCGCATCATCGCATCGATCCGCAGGGCGCGGCTTTCGATCTCTTCGAGGTCCAGCGTTCCGCCGATCGCATCGCCAAAGCCCAGCCGCAGCAACCGGGCGCGTTCGCCCGGATCCTCGACCCCGACCGCCAGCACCCGCTGGCGGCGCTTCGGGCTGGCCCCGACCAGCATGACCCAGTCGCTCACCACGGCGCGGTGCGGCATGGCGATCAGCGGCGGCGCCTCGGCCTGGGGCGGCTCGATCCCGGGTTCGACCAAGGTCCAGCCCAGACGGCGCAAATCGCACCCGTCCGGGACCGGACCCGTCGCAAACCACTGGAACTGTCGCAAGAGTTGCTCCCGAAAACAAACCCTTCCGGGGGCAGACTGACAGCACTGCGACCTGTGCTGCAAGTCCGATTGATGGCCGGGCCGCGCTGCGGTCAGGCGGCGGTGGAGTTGACCCCCATGCTGGCAAGATAGCGCTTGATGTTGCGCGCGGCCTGGCGGAGGCGCTGCTCGTTCTCGACCATGGCGATGCGGACGAAACCTTCGCCTTCTTCGCCATAGCCGACACCTGGCGCGACCGCGACTTCGGCATGGGTCAGGAGCTGCTTGGAGAACTCCAGGCTGCCCATGTCCTTCAGCGCCGGGGGCAACGGGGCCCAGGCGAACATCGAGGCCTTGGGGCTGGGGATTTCCCACCCGGCGCGGCCAAAGCTCTCGACCAGCACGTCGCGGCGCTTCTGGTAGAGGTTGCGGTTCATCTCGACGATGTCCTGCGGGCCGTTCAGTGCGGCGCAGGCGGCCGCCTGGATCGGGGTGAAGGCCCCGTAATCGAGGTAGCTCTTGACCCGCTTGAGGGCCGCGATCAGCCGCTGGTTGCCGACCGCAAAGCCCACGCGCCAGCCGGCCATGCTGAAGGTCTTGGACATCGAGGTGAATTCCACCGCCACGTCCTTGGCGCCGGGCACCTGCAGGATCGAAGGGGTGGGGTTGCCGTCATAATAGAGCTCGGAATAGGCGAGGTCGGACAGGATCCAGACCTTGTTCTCCTTCGCCCAGGCGACCAGCCGCTCATAGAAGGCCAGGTCGACCGTTTCGGCGGTCGGGTTCGAAGGATAGTTGACGATCAGAATCGAGGGGCGCGGCACGGTGAAGGCCATCGCGCGCTCGAGCGATTCCCAATAGCGCTCGTCCGGCGTGGTCGGGACCGAGCGGATCGTTGCCCCGGCGATGATGAAGCCGAAGGTGTGGATCGGGTAGCTGGGGTTGGGCGCCAGCACCA
>VFQM010001449.1_pt1 | contig 20736 bp, 17 predicted proteins | sample 3512391 | NCBI WGS metagenome assembly VFQM01 (sample SAMN10412369, study PRJNA504923) | tailings metagenome | isolation source: Replicate 1 from Balatoc abandoned mine | place: Philippines | reverse complement strand
ACCACCCGGACGTGATCCTGGCCGGGCGCCGCACCAACGACGGCATGGGCGCCTATGTCGCCGAGCAGGTGATCAAGCTGATGGTGCGCAAGGGCATCAACCCGGTGGGGGCGCGGGTGCTGGTGCTGGGGCTGGCGTTCAAGGAGAACTGTCCGGATCTACGGAACACGCGGGTGGTCGACATCATCCGGGTGTTGAAGCAATACAACGCGAACGTGGATGTCCATGACCCGTGGGTCGATCCGGAAGAGGCCGCGCACGAGTTCGGCCTGGAAATGGTGCGGGCGCCCGCCGCCGGGGAATACGATGCGGTAGTCCTGGCCGTCGCGCACGAGCAGTTCCGTGCCTTGGGGTCGGATGGTTTTGCCTCCCTCGCGAGGCAGCAGAGCGTGGTGTATGACGTCAAGCACCTGCTTCCGCGGGGATTGGCCGATTCAAGGCTGTAGCGGTCGGCACAACTCGCGCGGGTCCCGATGAATCGATGGGGTCACCGCGGCAGGCAGGGCAGGACAAGGAATGCGGGAAGATCGGTCGATCACGCGTATGGAGGAATCAGGTGTCCAATGACCATAAGGTAGTGGGCCGCAAGGTCCGGTTTGCATTGGTAGGCAGCGGAAGGATCGCCCAGAACCATTTCGCCGCGATGAAGCAGCATGGCGAACGATGCGAACTGGTGGATGTCTGCGACGTCAATGCATCCGCGCTCGAAGCGGCAGTGCGGGACACTGGCGCCAAGGGACACGCCAGCCTGACGTCGCTCCTTGAATCCACGTCGGCCGACTGCGTGATCCTGACGACACCCAGTGGGCTGCATTCGTCCCAGGCGATTGAAATCGCCGCGGCGGGCAAGCACGTCATGACGGAAAAGCCGATGGCCACGCGTTGGAAGGATGGCCTGAGGATGGTCGAAGCCTGCGACAAGGCGGGGGTGAGGTTGTTCGTCGTCAAGCAAAACCGCCGGAACGCCACCCTGCAGCTCCTGAAGCGTGCCATCGAGCAGGGTCGTTTCGGCAGGATCTATTCGGTTGCCGTGAACGTATTCTGGACCCGGCCACAGGAGTACTACGACAGCGCCAAGTGGCGAGGCACCTGGGAGTTCGACGGTGGCGCCTTCATGAACCAGGCCAGCCATTACATCGACCTGCTGGATTGGCTCATCGGACCCGTCGAGAGCGTGATGGCCTATACAGGCACCCAGGCGAGGAACATCCAGGTCGAGGACTCCGGCGTCGCGTCCATACGTTGGCGGAGCGGTGCGATGGGCACGCTCAATGTATCGATGCTGACGTACCCCAAGAACCTCGAGGGAAGCATCACCGTGCTAGGCGAGAAGGGAAGCGTCCGGATTGGCGGCGTCGCGGTCAACGAGGTCCAGCATTGGGAGTTCGCCGATTCTCGTCCCGAAGATGCGGGAATCCGGGAAGCCAGCTATGCAACCACCAGCGTCTATGGATTCGGGCATCCGCTGTACTACGACAACGTCATCAAGACCCTTCTGGGCGAGGCCGAGGCGGAGACCGACGGGCGCGAGGGGCTGAAGAGTCTCGAGCTGTTGATCGCAATGTATCTTTCCTCGCGCGATGGCAAGCGCATCGCGCTTCCGCTGGAGTACTGACCAAATGGCCGTGACCATTCATCCAAGCGCGATCGTCGACGATGGGGCGGTGATCGGGGACGGATCCAGGGTCTGGCACTTCGCCCATGTCTGCGCCGGTGCGCGCATTGGTTCGGGCGTCTCGCTCGGCCAGAACGTCTTCGTCGGAAACAAGGTCATCATCGGGGACCGATGCAAGGTCCAGAACAACGTTTCCATCTACGACAACGTGACCCTGGAGGACGGGGTCTTCTGTGGGCCAAGCATGGTGTTCACCAATGTCTACAATCCGAGGTCGTTCGTCGAGCGGAAGGATGAGTATCGCGACACCCTGGTGAAGCGGGGCGCTACGCTCGGCGCAAACTGCACCATCGTCTGCGGCGTGACCGTTGGCGAATACGCCTTTGTCGGTGCCGGCGCCGTCGTGACCAAGGATGTTCCTTCGTATGCACTCGTCGTCGGTGTGCCGGCACGGCAGGTGGGCTGGATGAGCGAGTTCGGTGAGCAGATACCGCTTCCCTTGAAGGGGGCTGGTGAGTACACGTGTCCCCATACCGGCGCCAGGTACCAGCTGGTCGAGAATCACCTTAGGCGGATCGATTGATGAGCATTCCCTTCATAGACCTGAAGTCGCAGTACCGCGCCCTCCAGGGCCAGATCAATGCTCGGATCAATGCTGTCCTCGAGCACGGCCAGTACATCATGGGTCCTGAGGTCAGGGAGCTTGAGCAACGGCTCGAGGCACATACCGGCGCGGCGCATTGCATCACCGTCGCCAGCGGCACCGAGGCGCTGCTGATCAGCCTGATGGCGCTCGGCATCCGTCCTGGCGATGAGGTGATCACTTCTCCCTTCACGTTCATCGCGACCGCGGAAGTCATTTGCCTGCTGGGAGCGACCCCCGTGTTGGTCGACGTCGAGCCCGAAACAGCCAACCTGGACGCGACGCTTCTGGAAGCTGCAATCACGCCCAGGACCAAGGCGATCATGCCCGTCAGCCTGTACGGACAAACCTGCGACATGGATGCGATCAATGCCATCGCCGCTCGTCACGGGGGCATTCCGGTGATCGAGGATGCTGCGCAGAGCTTTGGTGCGGAATACTGTGGAAGGAAGAGCTGCAATCTATCGACCATTGGCTGCACAAGCTTCTTTCCCAGCAAGCCCCTGGGCTGCTACGGGGACGGCGGGGCCATCTTCACCAACGATGCGGGCTTGGCCCAGGCATGCCGGGAGATCCGGGTCCATGGGCAGAGCAAGCGCTATTACCATTCCCGAATTGGCGTTGGCGGCCGCATGGACACGCTCCAGTGCGCGATCACCCTGGCAAAGCTCGAGCGATTCGACTGGGAGATCCTGCGAAGGCAGGAACTTGGCAGGGAGTACAACCGTCTGCTTGACGAGGCGGGCATCAAGCGCATCCACCAGCGCCCCGAGCGCACCAGCGTGTACGCCCAGTACACGGTCATCGTGGATGATCGGGAGCGCGTGCAGGCGAGGCTGAACGAGGCCGGGATCCCGACGGCGATCCACTACCCGCTGCCTATCAACGAGCAGCCAGCCTACGTGGGTTTGGTCAAGAGCGAGGATACGCCGGTCTCCGGCTCCCTGGCCCGGAAGGTCCTGAGCATTCCCATGAGCGCGGATCTGGAAGTAGACGATGCCTCGAGGATCGTCGAAGTCATCGTGTCGGCATCGCAGTAATCCGTGCGTCCACCGCGCCTTTCCATGAACGAGCTGCAGGATTCGTGAACACTATTCGTAAGGTCCTGGAGCTGCTCGCTCCCGCCGAAAGGCGGCGGGCCATGTGGCTGCTCATGTTCATCCTACTGATGGCCCTTGTCGATGTGGTGGGTATCGCGTCGATCATGCCATTCATGACCGTGCTCAGTGAGCCCGCGCTGATCGATCGGAACGAACACTTCCGCCAGGTGTTCGTGGCCCTGGGCTTCCAGCGCAAGGAAGACTTCCTGTTCTTTCTGGGGCTGGTGGTGTTTGGAATGCTTGTCTTGTCGATTGTCGTCAAGGGAGTCACGACCTGGGCAATCCTCCGCTTCACGCACTTGCAGAGCTACAGCCTGGCACGTCGACTGGTGGCTGCTTACCTTGGACAGCCCTACGAGTGGTTCCTCAATCGCAACAGCGCCGAACTAAGCAAGGCCGTGCTTGCCGAGGTGCAGCAGGTGGTCAACGGCTCCGTCATGCCCTTGATGCAGTTCATCGCGCAAGGCGCGGTGGTGGTGGCCATCCTGGCCCTGCTGGTAATGGTGAACCCCGGGGTGGCGATCGGCACGGGCGTGGTCTTCGGCGCACTCTATGGCGTCATCTACTGGATACTGAGGAAGCGGTTGTCCGCCCTTGGTCTGCTTCGCAACAAGGCAAACTCGGTCAGGTTCAAGACGCTCAGCGAAGTGTTTGGTGGCATCAAGGATGTGAAGCTCGGAGGTTACGAAGAGGTATTCCTCAAGAAGTACGATGAGCAGGCAAAGGTGTTCGCCAGCACCCAGTCATCGGCGGCCATTGCAGGACAGATGCCGAAGTTTGCGCTGGAAGCCATCGCCTTCGGTGGAGTGATTGCGATCTGCCTTTACCTGATCCGTAGCGACGGGGGGATACAGGGCGCACTGCCGATGCTCGCCTTGTACGCGTTCGCTGGCTACCGGGTCCTTCCTGCACTTCAGCAGACATATGCACAGCTCGCGCTCCTTAAGTTCTCCGACAAGGCGCTGGATACACTGCACCGGGACTTGCGGTCTGCCGAGTCTTCGCTCCCGAAAGCCGCTCCGCCCTTGGGTCTGGAGTTCAAGGAGGCGGTGGAGTTCGACAAGGTGGGCTATGCCTATCCCGGTCAGGCAGGGCTTGCAATTGATTCCCTGAGTCTTTGCGTCCCGGCTAGCAGTACTGTCGGCCTGGTCGGAAGCACGGGCTCCGGGAAAACGACCACGGTTGACATCCTGCTTGGCCTGCTGTCTCCCTCGTCGGGATCGGTAAGGGTTGATGGCGTGCCCTTGGACGCCCAGCGGCTTCGCGCCTGGCAAGGCCTCATCGGCTACGTTCCCCAGCACATCTACCTGACCGACGATACCGTGGCTGCGAACATCGCCTTTGGGATCCAGCAGGGCGGACAGATCGATCGCGATGCGATGGTTCAGGCGGCTAGGGCGGCCCAGATCCATGACTTCATCGTCAATGAGCTTCCGAAAGGATATGAGACGGAGATTGGTGAGCGCGGAGTTCGGCTTTCGGGAGGGCAGCGGCAACGGATCGGGATCGCGAGGGCGCTCTATCGACGGCCCCGAGTCCTAATTCTGGACGAAGCGACCAGCGCCCTTGACACCATCACCGAGCGGGCCGTGATGGAAGAGATTCGGAAAATGAGTGGTGACCTGACTGTGGTGCATATCGCGCACAGGCTGTCCACGGTCAGGCGTTGCGACCGAATCTACGTGATGAAATCGGGTGCCTGTGTAGCAAGTGGAAGCTTCGATGAGCTGAGCCTCAGCAGCGAGGATTTCCGTCGGATGGTCGCGGCCGGAGACGTCGAAGACAACCTTCGGGAATTTGACAATGAATAGTTCCAGGCCGCGCTGCCTCATGCTTCTGGACAATCCTTATCGTCCGGACGAGCGTCCCAAGCGGGAGATTGCGACGCTGATCGGGGCGGGATGGGACGTCGTGCTTATCTGCGAGAAGGCGCACGGACTCCCGGACGTGGTATGCCAGTACGGGCTTGAGATCAGAAGGATCGATGCGCCCTGGCGAGGTAAGGTTGTCGCGATGACGACGGGGCGGAAGCAGGCCGCATTCATCGATTACATTCGGAAAGAGTGGGGCGAAGGGTTTGACGTCGTTCATTGCCACGATTGGCTGACACTGCCTGTTGGAACGCAGGTTGCCAAGGCCATCGGTGCTCGGCTCGTCTATGACTCCCATGAGTACTTTGCGGGGATGACTCGGCCGGGAAGGCGTCAGGGAGTTCGTGCGCGCGTGCGCCAGTGGATCCGGCAGCGAAGGGAGGATCGTGCGCTTCGCAGCGTCGACCTCCTGATTACCGTCTCGCCCCTGATCGGCACGTGGTTCAGGGAACGGCGTGGCTTCAGGAGAAAGATCGTCATCCTGAGGAATATGCCTGACTGGTCATCGATGCCAACTCCGGATCCTGGCCTGAGATCGCGGCTCCAGATTCCTATTGAGGTGCCCTTGCTCGTGCACTGCGGCAACCTCCGATTCGAGTCGAGGCGGGTGGATGTCGTGGTCAAGGCGTTGGCCGGACACGTCCAGTGCCATCTACTTTGCGTCGGTGATGGTGAGGTTGACCAACTGATGGCGTTGGCCAAAGAGGCGGGAGTTGAGCGCAGGGTCCACCATCTGTCCGCAGTTCCAAATGCCGAGCTTGGCGGCGTCCTTGCCGCCTGCGACCTTGGCTTGAGCGTGCTCCAGCCTGGCGTGCCGAACCATGAGGCAGCCCTTCCCAACAAGCTCTTTGAGTACCTGTTGGCGGGTGTCCCCGTTCTGGGTAGCCCAATCCAGAGCCAGCGCCAGTTCCTGGAGGAAGAAGGCGCCGGATGGTCAATGGCGCAATTGACCGAAGAGTCGTGTGCCGAAATCCTGGGGAGTGCCATATCGGAGCTTGACCGGGTGCGCGCGCGTATTTCGGATCAGCGCGCAAGGTTTATTTGGTCATCCCAGGAGCCTGCCCTGGTGAATGCGTACCTAGAACTCTTGGAGTAACAGAGGGTGATGAAACTCCTGACCGTTGTTGGCGCCCGGCCGCAGTTCATCAAGGCGGCGGTGGTGTCCCGTGCCCTTGAATCGACGGGGAAGATCCACGAAACCTTGGTCCATAGTGGCCAGCACTACGACCACTCCATGTCAAAGGTCTTTTTTGAGGAGCTGGGTATCCCGGAGCCGGAACTCCATTTGGGTGTCGGCTCCGGCAGCCACGCGGTGCAAACCGGTCGAATCATGATCGAACTTGAGCAGCACTGCATGCAGATCCGCCCCGATGCCCTGCTCGTGTACGGAGATACCAATACGACGCTTGCGGCGTCCCTTGTTGCGGCCAAGCTGTCAATACCATTGGCGCATGTCGAGGCCGGACTGCGCTCCTTCAACCGGGATATGCCCGAAGAAGTGAACAGGATCGTCACGGACAGCCTGTCCACCCACTTGTTCGCACCGACCCGGGTGGCGGTTTCGAATCTTGCGAAGGAAGGGGTAGATGCGGATCGCGTCCACTTGGTTGGCGACGTGATGTTCGATGCGGCGCTGGCCTTTCGGGAACGTGCATTGGCCGTCAGTAAGGTTCGGCAGCAGCTCGGGCTGGATTCGGGCGCGGCCTACGTGCTTGCCACCATTCACAGAGCAGGGAACACCGATAGTCCCGAAAGAATCGCATCCATCTATCAAGGCTTGCAGCGGGTATCGCAGGTGATGCCCGTTGTCTGGCCGGTCCATCCCCGTGCGCGTGAGGCGATGAAGCGAGCTGGGTTGTCCGTTCAGGGCGAGGGCCGATTGAGCCTTATTGATCCCGTTGGATACCTCGATATGGTGTCGCTAGAAGTAGGTGCCTCGGTGATCGTCACGGACTCGGGTGGTGTGCAGAAGGAAGCTTACTTCCACCGAGTTCCCTGCGTTACCGTCCGTGAAGATACGGAATGGACCGAGCTGGTCGAAGCGGGGGTCAACTGCCTGTGCGGTCCTGGCGCTGACGACATCTATAATGCGTTTGAGAGGATGATTCGCTGTGATGGCGACTGGAATCGTCCTGACTATGGCGATGGCCATGCTTCGGAGAAGATTGCCGAGGTGCTGGCTGCCTTTGCATCGGGTGACGATCGCCGGGTCCGCGCCCGCAGCGCAGGATAGTGGGCCGATCCATGCGAACTCACGGCGCTAGCGCTCAACTGGATTGCGGTGGTGGTGTCGGCGGCGGCCTGTCGATCTCGCTCCTGACCGCGAGTTTTCCGCCCAAGGGTGGTTCGGGCGTCCAGAGACCCTATTACCAGGCGAAGTTCCTAAGTCGCCTCGGCTGGAAGGTCAGTGTCGTTACGGTCGAGGATGCTGGTTCGGAGATGGACCTCTCTTTCCCGGATCTCGGTCCGAATGGCGTTGAGGTCATTCGGCTGCCCGTCGGGCTGATTCCGTCCGGATGGTCGAAGGCGTCGAAACTGGAGCGAAAAGTCCGCCGGCGTGTGCTTTTTCCAGATGAGATGGTGCTCTGGGCGGAGAGGGCGGTGCGCGCAGTGCTGGGATCGCCCGAGGCGCGGCGTGTTGCACTGGCAAGCGTCGGTTCGCCCTCCGCCATGCTCGCGCTTCGGAACATCAAGGCGAGTGACGCTGGAAGAAGAATCAGGACTGTCGTCGACTTTCGCGATTTCTGGGCATTGAACCAAAGGCGCGACGTTCCGGATGATCGAAGGCTGGATGGGCGAGTGGAGCGAAGGCTTGACTTCGAGCGCGATGTCTTGAGGACGGTCGATGGCGTCGTGGTGGTGAGCAATGAGTACCGCCGCAGGTTGCTCGAAGCTTACCCTTGGCTATCGGAATCCCGTGTGCTTGTCGCTGAGAATGGATTCGTGGAACAGGATTTCGAGGTCGTTGAAGCCCGCCTGGCATCATCGCGCAGGAACCCCGCATTCACCATCAGGTATACCGGATATCTTCTCGAAGACCATGACCCCGCGACGTTCTTCGAAGGCCTGGCACTGCTGAAGAAGCGGAGTCCCCGACTATTCTCCGAACTTCGTTTTGAGTACTACGGGGGTGGCCCCGCGTATGCCAAGGAGCTCGCCGAACGTCATGGAGTAGGTGAAGCTTGTGTGTCCCAGCCTTACGTTCCGCATGCCCGGGCGATCGAACTGATGCTGACGGCGGATGCGCTCTATCTGCCCTTTGCCGGGGGTGAAGGCACCATTGGCGGCAAGACCTACGAGTACTTGAGAAGCGGCAGGCCATTGATTGCCACCCTGCACGCCTGCGACGAGCCGCGCCTGCTTTTGGAGCGATTCGGCGTACGCGGGCTTATTCCCAAGGGAGATTCGGCGTTGGTCGCAGCCCGGCTTGAGGCTCTGATATCCGGGTGGCTCGAGGGTAGGCGGGAGGAGGGGGCTAGTCCCGAGTTGCTCATGTCCATCGAGAGAGGGAGGCAAACGGCGATGCTTTCGGAGTGGCTCCAGCGGCTTGTGGTGGGCCAGGCCTGAACGTTGTGCATTCCCTCCCCGGCGGGACTGCGATCGGTCTGTTCCTTCCTATGTGTGCATGAATAGGTTAGGCGATGGGCGCCGAAAGAACTTTGGGTACGACTCAGATGAAGAATGTGGAGCAACAGCTGAAGTCTGCTGCGAGAGCCTTTCCAAGACCTCTCAGGAGGTTCTTGGGCTTGATGTGGGATTACTCGCGTCGGGTCGGGCGTTGGTTCCTGGTCCTTGGATCGATCCATGGACAGGGCTTCAGGGACAAGGCAGCGCTGCTGGGTTCTGCGGCGTTGAGCCCCCTGGTTAGCTTGCGGGGACTCGGGAAGTGGCAGGATCCGATTCTGTTTTGGGACGCCAAGGTGAGGGTGGCGGGGGTAGGTCGATTCCTTGTCCGTCGACGGACCGACGACCTCTGGCACGTCCTGCCTGCGCGAGAGCGATCCGTCATGCGCGCAGTCGCGGAGACCGTTGGGCCCGGGGATGTCTTCGTGGATGCGGGCGCGAACATCGGCTTCTTTTCCGTTTTCGCGAGTGGTCTCGTTGGAAGTTCCGGCCGTGTCCTGGCCATTGAGATGATGCCGGATACAGCGGGCCGGTTGAGGAAGCACGTGGCCATGAACGGATTGATGAACGTAAAGGTTATTGAGGGTGCTCTGTCGGACAAGGCCGGGCAGGGCGTGACGGCTCGCATCCCCGTCGGGAAGCACGGGCAGGCCAGCATTACGTCATCGGTCGTGGGTGATGGTATTGAGGTCAGTGTGCTGACGACCACACTTGCCGACGTCCTTGCCGAGGTCGGGGAGGTCGCGCTGATGAAGATGGATCTGGAGGGTGCCGAGGTGCTTGCCCTGCGTGGAGCGGGTGATTCCCTCGGGCGCGTTCGTGCGATTGTTTTCGAGGATTGGGGGGGGGACGCCCTGGCGGGCGTTCTTCGTGCGAACGGATTCGATGTCCGGCGGCTTGACGGAAACAACTCGCTTGCCACGAACCGGCGTCTCGCCAAGACGCAGTTCGGCCCGCAAGGGGTGTCGGTGCCTTGAACGGGGCACTTCCATGAAGGTACTTCATGTCATCGAGTCGCTGGGCTTCGGCGGCGCGGAGATGCTGCTGGTCAATTTGTTGCCGGAGCTTCAGCGGCAGGGCGATGCCGCGCTCGTGGCCGTGCTGCGCCCGCCCTTCGACTTGCGGCCGGAACTCGAAACGTCTGGCATTCGTGTCGTCCCACTGTCGCCTAGGGGAAAGTGGAGCCTGATCCTTGCGGCGCAGGAACTCTCAACCCTCGTGCGCCGCGAACGCATCGATTTGGTCCACGCCCATTTGTACTTCCCGTCGGTCATCGTGGCGATCAGCCGAATCTTGCGTATGCACGGGGCGCGCTGCGTGGTGACGTTCCACAACCTTGCCTATTCAAAGGGTGTCAACAAGGCAGGGCTTGGGTTGGTCCTTCGCCGAAAGCTCGCTTCTTACCTGTATCCGCGAGGCTTCGACGGCTTCATTGCAGTCAGTTCGGCGGTGGCCGGCCATTACCGGCAGCATCTTGGCGTCGAACCGATTTCCGTCCTGCACAATCCGGTGCCAAAGGCGCTCGAGCAGGAGCCTGCAGGGGATGATCTCCAAGCGGGCGCGTCACCGAGGCTTGTCTCCATCCTCGTGCCCGGGAGGCTGGTCCACGAGAAGGGGCATGTGGATCTGCTGGAGGCGGTCTCCATTCTCAGGCAGGAGGGCAGGCGCTTTCTCGTGGTCCTGGTCGGGGACGGTCCACTCCGCGATAGCCTGGCTTCCGCCATCAGTGAGAAGGATCTGGCGCCTTTCGTCACGCTTGCCGGCCGCCTTTCGCATCCCGAACTCCTGGCGGCAATCCGAGACTCGGATATCGTCGCGGTTCCGTCCCGATTCGAGGGGTTCGGCCTGGCCGCGCTTGAAGGCATGGCCCTTGGCAAGCCGGTGGTGGCCACCGACGCGGGCGGATTGCCTGAAGTTGTCGAGGACGGCGTGACCGGATGGGTGGTTCCCGCCCGGGCCCCGACCGCACTGGCTTCGGCCTTGCGCAAGCTCATGGACGATCCAGCGCTTCGACACCGGATGGGCCTGGCCGGGCTGGCGCGATCCCGGCGGCAGTTCGCCCTCTCCGCGATCGTGGACCGGTTGCGTGGGATGTACCGGCGCGCCTGCCAGCGGCCCGGGGAGGGGCACTGAGATGCCCAGAGGCGTCCTGTACATCACCTACACCGGCCTGCTCGAACCCCTGGGCCAGTCCCAGGTCCTCGCCTACCAGGAGCGCCTGGCCGCCGAACGGCCCGTGCACATCCTCAGCTTCGAGCGGCCCGCGGACCTCGCTGATGCCGGCAAGCTGGCGCAGGTGCGGGCGCGCGTGGCCGCCGCCGGCATCCACTGGCATCCCCGCGTGTACCACCGCCGGCCCTCGGCCCTGGCCACGCTCTGGGACATCGCCATCGGGGCCTGGACGGGCCTGCGGCTGGCGCGCCGGCACCGGCTGGGCATCGTGCATGCCCGCAGCTACGTCGCCTCGGTGATGGCCCTGGCGGTGCGGCGCGTCACCGGCGCGCGTTTCCTGTTCGACATGCGCGGCTTCTGGGCCGACGAGCGCGTGGACGGCGGGCTCTGGCCGCGCGGCGGCCTGATGTACCGCGTCGCCAAGCGCTTCGAGCGCCGATTCCTGCAATCCGCCGACCACGTGGTTTCGCTCACCCAGGCCGGCGTGGACGAGATGCAGCGCTTCGACTACCTGCAGGCCCGCCGCCCGCCCATGACCGTCATCCCCACCTGCGCGGACCTCTCGCGCTTCGTGCCGATCGAAGGCCAGCGCGACCCGGCCCGCTTCACCCTCGGCTACGTCGGTTCGGCCGGCACTTGGTACGTGTTCGAGGCCACGGCCCGCGCCTTCCGCCACCTGCTGGCCCGGCGCCCCGGGGCGCGGCTGCTGGTGGTCAACCGCAGCGAGCACGCGCTGATCCGCGCCCAGCTCGCGGCCGCCGGCATTCCCGATGACCGGGTGGAGCTGCGTGCGGCCGGCCACGACGAGATCCCGGCCCTGATGGCGCGCATGGACGCCACGGCCTTCTTCATCAAGCCCACTTTCTCCAAGCAGGCCTCGGCGCCGACCAAGCTGGCCGAGTTCCTGGGCTGCGGCATTCCCTGTCTGGCCAATGCCGGCGTGGGCGACATGGCCGGCATCCTGCGCGGGGACGGCGTGGGCATCGCCGTCGAATCCTTCGACGACGCCCGCCTGGCCGAAGGCGTGGACGCGCTGCTGGCCCTGTGCGCGGACCCGGGCGTGCGCGCGCGCTGCGTGGCCTCCGCCCGGCGGCGCTTCTCGCTGGACGAAGGCGTCGCCCGCTACCGGGCCATCTACGAGGCGCTCGACCATGGCTGAGCCGATGCGCCTGCGCGTGCTCTTCCTCACCCGCTACCCGCTGGCCGGGGCCTCCAGCCGCTACCGCGTGTTCCAGTACCTGCCGCACCTGCAGGCCGAGGGCCTGGAGTGCACGGTGCAGTCCTTCATGGACGACCGCCTGTACGCGCTGAGCTTCGCGCCCGGCCGCACCCTTGCCAAGCTGTGGCACACGCTCGTGGCCACCGCCCGCCGCCTGTGGGCGCTGCGCCACTGGCGCCGCTACCACGTCATCTACCTGCAGCGCGAACTGCTGCCCTTCGGCCCGCCCTGGGTGGAGCGCTGGCTCAAGCGCCGGGGCCGGCGCCTGGTGTTCGACTACGACGATGCCCTGTTCATCGCCAAGCCCAGCCGCTACAACCCGCTGGCCACCTTCTTCCGCTCGCCGGGCAAGGTGCGCGAGCTGATGGGCCTGGTGGACCTGGTCTGCGCCGGCAACGACTGGCTGCGCGACCAGGCGCGCGCGCTCGGCGCCCGCGCCGAAACCCTGGACGTGGCCGAAGACACCGGCCGCTACCTGCCGCCGCCGGCGCTTCGCCGCGACGACATCGTGACCATCGGCTGGCTGGGCTCGACGTCCACGGTGAAGTACCTGCGCCTGATTGAGCCCGTGCTGCGCGAACTGGCCGCCGAGTTCCCCGGCCTGCGCTTCGAACTGATGGGCGGCGGCGAGTTCGCCATGCCCGGCGTGCCCTGGCAGGGCTTGCCGTGGTCGCTCGAGGGCGAGGTGCAGGCCCTGGCCCGCTACGACATCGGCCTGATGCCCCTGCCCGAGGAGGACTGGGCCAAGGGCAAGTCCGGCGGCAAGGCCCGCACCTACATGGCCGCCGGCGTGGTGCCGGTGTGCAGCGCCATCGGCTACAACCTGGAGCTGATCGAGCCCGGCCGCACCGGCTTCCTGTGCCGCGTCCCGGAGGACTGGGCCCGCACCCTGCGCGAGCTGGTGCGCGACCCGGCCCTGCGCGCCCGGGTGGGCGAGGCGGCCCGGGCCGAGGTCGATCGGCGTTTTTCGCCTGCCCGGCAGGCGCGGAAGATGGCAGGCTACCTGCGCGGGTTGGTGCCCGTGCCGGCCGAAAACCCCTGATCCCCGACATGTACTTCTATCTTGCCACCTACTTTCTTGGCGCCTTTGGGGCCTTCTTCCTGCGCCGCCGAAGGCAATCAGTGCTTGCTGCGTCGATTGCGTTCTTCATTCTATTGATCATTGCGGGTGGCCGCTATGAAGTGGGCTGTGATTTCCTCACTTATCAGGCTCGATTTCAGTTCCTTTACCCGTCGACTTTCGGGTGGGGGTCGGCGTTTGCGGACGGTGAGGCCGGCTTCCATGGACTGAATCTGTTGGCTCGAGATTTCGGCTGGGGCTTCAACGCCGTCATCTTGTTGTCTTCCTTCCTGTCCTTGTTCGGCCTCTGGCGATTCAGTCTGCTGGCGAACAATCCCCTTGCGTTCATTGTCACCGCATTCCCAATTCTGATCGTGCAGTTGGGAATGTCTGGCATGCGACAGGCCGCGGCACTGGGGCTGCTCATGCTTGCGTATGTGGCGTTTACAGAACGCAAGCGGCTCGTGACGGCCCTTTGGATCGTAGCTGCATTCTTCTTCCATACCTCTGCGATCGTTCTTCTTCCAATCGCCTTGCTCGCAAGAACTGCGATATTCGCGCGCTACGTTTTCTTGGCAGTGCTCGTTGTCGGCCCGGTTGCCGCCGCCTTCTTGGGGGGTCGAATGGAGGTCTACACCGATCGATATGTTGACCAGATCTACGGTGAGAACTCCTCGAACGGCGCTTGGATTCGCTACACCATAGCGGCCATCCCCTTCATGCTCGTTGCCTGGAAGAAAAGGCGAGTGCAAGAGGCCTTTCCGAGCCTGTTTCCATTGATTTGGCTCTTCGGATTCTCGATGGTCGCCCTGGTCATCGTGGGGTTTGTCTCAAGCGTGGCTTTGCACCGTCTGACCTTTTACGTGCTTCCAGTCAGCCTGTTGGCCCTGCACTGTGCCAGCGACTGCCTGTTCAAGCAGGACGCACGGGCGCTGGCTCGTGCCCTGCCGTTGGCTATGTATGGCGCTTATTTTCTATCCTGGTTCTTGACATCCAGGCATGCCTCCGTTTGCTACATCCCCTACCAGAGCTGGCTGCTGTGAGCCCGCCCAAGCCTCGCGCCATCGTCCTGGGCTCCTCGCCGACCGGCCTGTACGCCGTGCGCGAGCTGTCGCGCGCCGGCTTCGAGGTGCGGTTGGCCGACCTCGACCGCGGCTGCGCCTTTGCTTCGCGCCACGTCACGGGCCGCGGCTTCGTCGGCCCGCGCGACGCCGCCTTTGCCTGGGCGCTGGAGGCCGCGGCCGGCGCGCCGGCGGGCGCGGTGCTGGTGCCCACCAACGATGCCTTCATCGAGGCCCTGTGCGAACGGGCGGGGCGGCTGCCGCCCGGCGTCTCGGCCTTCGCGGCGTATGCGGATGTGGCGCCGGTGCTGCTGGACAAGCTCCGCTTCCACGACCTGTGCCTGCGCCACGGCGTGGACACGCCCCGTGTCTGGCGGGTCGAGGGCCGCGACGGGCTGGCGGCGCTGGCGGAGTCGCTGCCGTTTCCCTGCATCCTCAAGCCACTGCTGATCCACCGCGCCAAGCACGTGCTCAACGGCCAGAAGGTGCTGCTGCTGCGCGACCTCGCCGGGTTCCGGCGCGTGTTGGCCAGCCTGGCCGAAGACGTCGGCGGCTGGCTGGTCCAGGAGATCATCCCGGGTCCGGAATCCGAGCTCACCCTGGTGGGCGCGGCCATCGGCGCCGACGGCCGCGAGCTGCAGCGTTTTTCGGGCCGCAAGCTGCGCCAGTACCCGGCCGGCTTTGGCTCGGCCTCGCTGGTCAGCGCGGCGCGCTGCGCCGAGTCCGAGCGCATCGCCTTCGACTTCCTCGCGGCGATTGGCTTCCGCGGCCTGTGCGGCCTCGAGTTCAAGCGCGACCCGCGCGACGGCCGGCTGAAGATGATCGAGATCAACCCGCGGCCTACCTTGTGGTTCCAGATCACCCACGATGCCGGCCAGCGCCTGCTCGCCGCGGCCTGCCTGGACCGGCTGGGCCGTGCGCCGCCGCCCCCCGCGCCCCAGGCCGAGGACGTGCGCTGGCGCTACGCCATCAAGGACTTCGCCTCGGCGCGATTCTATCGGCGGCATCCGCAGGCGCTGCCGTTCCCGTTCCCGGCCCCGGACATCACGAGCGTGGCCACGCTTCGCCGGCGTTCGTGGCCGGTGTTCGACCCGCGCGACCCGCTGCCGGCGCTGGCCGAGCCGCTGGGCTACCTGCGCAAGGCCTGGAGCCGGCGCAGATGAAGCTGCTGATCGTCAACGCCGATGACTTCGGCCTCAACGCCGCGGCCAACGAAGGCATCATCGCCTGCCACCGCGCGGGCAGCGTCACCAGCACCACGCTGATGGCCAATGCGCCCGGCTTCGACGAGGCCGTGGCGCTGGCGCATGCGAATCCCGCGCTGGGCGTGGGCCTGCATTTCAACCTCACCTGGGGCGAGCCCCTGGCCGGCGCCGGCCGCGTGCCTTCGCTGGTGGACGGCGAGGGTCGCTTCCTCTCGCGCGAAGCCCTGGGCCGGCGCGCCTTGCTCGGGCGCCTCGCGGCCCGCGAGCTTCGGCTCGAGCTCGAAGCGCAGTTCGGCCGCCTGCAGGCGAACGGCATCGCGCCCAGCCACGTGGACAGCCACCAGCACGTGCACGCCTTCGGCCCGGTGTTCCGCACCGTGGCCGCGTTCTGCCAGTCGTTGGGCCTGCCGATGCGGGTGCCCTGGGTGGCGCAGGACGAGCATCCGTCGCTGAAGCGTCGCCTGCGCCGCGCCCTCCTGGCCGGCCTGCTGGCGCGCTCCACCCGTGCCTGGCGCGGGCGGGTGCGCTGGAACCACAGCCTGGGCAGCGTGTTCGACCTGGGCGAGGCCGGCGCCGCGCTCGAAGACGCGCACTATCGCCGGCTGCTGGCCCGCGCCGGCGGCCCGGTGCACGAGCTGATGGTGCATCCGGTCACTTCCGCGCAGGCGATGGCGGGCTACACCCGCGTGGGCCCGGTGGCGGAAGCCGAATACCACTACCTGCGCCAGGGCCGGCTGGCCGCCCTGGCCGCCGAGGCCGGCTATCGGCTCGGCAATTACCGGGAGCTGCCCCGGTGAAGCTCGTGCTGTTCGCCAACACCGACTGGTACCTCTACAACTTCCGCCGCTCGCTCGCCCTGGCCCTGCGCGAGGCCGGCCACGAGGTGCTGCTGCTCTCGCCCGACGGCCCCTACGGCGGGCGCCTGCGCGCGCTCGGCCTGCGTTGGATGCCGGTGGCCCTGAACCGCCGCAGCCTCAATCCGCTGCGCGAGGCGGGCTTCGTGCTCTCGCTGGTGCGCCTGCTGCGGCGCGAGCGGCCGGACGTGGTGCACGGCTTCACCCTCAAGTGCGCCATCTACGGCTCGCTGGCCGCGCGCCTGGCCGGCGTGCCCGGCCGCGTCAATGCCGTCACCGGCATGGGCTACGTGTTCACCAGCGAGGACCTCAAGGCCCGCCTGCTGCGCCCGCTGGTGCGTGCCTTGATGCGACTGGCCCTCGACGGGAAGCGCGCGCGCCTGATCCTGCAGAACCCGGACGACGTGGCCTTCTTCACCACCCACCGCCTGGTGCATCCGGAGCGCATCCGCCTCATCCCCGGCTCCGGCGTGGACTGCGAGCGTTTCCACCCCGGCCCGCCGCGCGAACCCGGCGGCCCGCTGCGCGTGCTGCTGCCGGCGCGCCTGCTCTGGGACAAGGGCCTGGCCGAGTATGTGGCCGCCGCCCGCCAGCTGAAGGGCGAGGGCAGGGACATCCAGTTCCTGCTCGCCGGCCAGCCGGACCCGGGCAACCCGGCCTCCGTGCCCGAAGCCACCGTCAGGCAGTGGGTGGACGAGGGCGTGCTGGACTGGCTGGGCCATGTCGAGGACATGCCGGCGCTGTTCCGCAGCGTGGATGTCGTGGCGCTGCCCAGCTATCGCGAGGGGCTGCCTAAAGGTCTGATCGAGGCGGGAGCAAGTGGCTGTGCACTCGTGACCACCGATGTGCCCGGGTGCAGGGAGGTCGTGGCGGATGGTGTGACCGGACTGCGGGTGCCTGCCAGAGACTCGGAGGCTCTTGCCGATGCTCTCAGGAAGCTAGCGTTGGATTCCCCGATGCGGGCCCGACTTTCGACGGCCGCACGACGCGATGCCGAAGAAAGGTTTGACGAGCGGATCGTCCTGTCGAACACGTTGGCCACCTATCGGAGCCTGGTGTGAGATCCGGAGTGTGACCATGCTGAAATACCAGCCCCACATTGACGGGCTTCGTGCCGTGGCCGTCTTGTTGGTGATCTTTCACCATCTTGGTGATTGGGCCGGGCTGGGCGGCGGATACATCGGTGTCGATGTTTTCTTCGTTATCTCCGGCTATCTGATCACTTCCATCGTCAAGATGGAGATCGAACAGCGCAGCTTTACTGTTGGTGGCTTTTACAAGCGACGAGTCATCCGACTGGCACCCGCCTATTTCCTGGTTCTGGGCGTGACTACGGTGGCTGGCTTGGTGTGGATGCTTCCGGCCGAGCTCATCGACTACTCGAGGAGTGCAGCGGCATCCAGCGCCTTCCTGGCTAATTTCTTCATGTGGCGCGAGGTCGGCGGATACTTTGGCGTGAACGCCGATACCGTGCCGCTTCTGCACTTGTGGTCCCTCGCGGTAGAAGAGCAGTACTACGTGATCTGGCCATTGGCCCTGCTATTCGCCACTGCGCTGCTGGGCCGGCGTGTGATGCCGTATCTGATCCTGGTGCTGGTCGTGGCGGGGATCGCCGTCTCTGAATGGGGTGTGCAGCGGTACCCGTCCGCTGCCTACTACCTGCTTCCGACGCGCTTCTTCGAGTTGATGGTGGGCTCTTTGCTGGCCTACCTTCCCGCCGCCACCGCGGGCGCTGCGCTGTCGAATGTGCTTGCCGGCGCCGGCGGGTTGCTCGTCTTGTACGCAGGCTTCAGCTTCGACCGTGAGACGCCCTTCCCGGGCTTCGCGGCCTTGATCCCGGTGGTAGGAACCGCTTTCGTGATTCGTTGGGGGGAGGGTACTTGGGTGGGGCGTCTGCTCAGTACCCGGCCAGCGACCGGACTGGGCCTGATTTCCTATCCCGCTTATCTTTGGCATTGGCCGATCCTGGTCTTCCTCGGGCTAAACCAGATCGAGGTGACGTTCGCCATTGGGATGACCGTCCTGGCCTCGACGCTTGCCTTGTCCTGGCTGACGTGGAAGTTCGTCGAACTTCCTGCTCGAGCCTTCCGAAATCATCCCCCCGGCCGGGTGGTGATTCTCGGCGCAGCCTTGCCCGTGCTGGCCATCTGCTTCGTGGCGTGGATGCTGGTGGCGGCCGGCGGCCTGCCAAACCGGTTTCCTGATTCGCTGAACAAGAAGAGTGCTGCCTTGCTGGCGCATCCCAACCGGCTGCGCGGCCGATGCAATGAGGGTCCGCCGACCGACCCCTTGCCGCCTGAGCGGTGTGTCCTGGGGCGCCCCAATGGGCCCGTTGATTTTCTGCTGGTCGGCGATTCGCATGCCAACCACTTCACCGGATTCCTGGACGAACTAGGCAAAGCCGCGAACCTGCGGGGCTATGACATGACCCGCAGCAATACGCCCTTCCTCCCAGGCGTCGATCGATGGCACCTACGCAATGGGTCCGAGGACCACCACGAGGCGTTTGTCCCGCGCAACGAATTTGTTTCGTCGCTCTTGGCGTCGAACCGTTACCGGATGGTCGTGCTGGCCGGAAACTACACGGGGTTTGCCGATGGAGAGATCATCCGCGCTGGCGAACTTTCCGGCGAAGCCGCGTTAGCGGTTGGCTTGCGCAGGGCAATCGTGGAGGCAAAGGCATCCGCGGATCGTGTCATGGTCATCACGACCGTCCCCCTGTTGGCCCCTGGATTGAGCGACTGTCCGTTGGTCAACGAGCGGTTCGGTGGCAGGACGGAATGCGGCTTGGACAGGCTGATCCACGATGAGCGAACCGCAGCCGAAGATCGGGTCTTTGTGGCCATCAAGCGCGAGTTCCCGGATGTGACCTGGGTCGAGCCGGAGGCCTTGATGTGTGATGCGATCCGGTGCAAGACGGAGATGGCGGGGGTTCCCCTATACAAGGACTCGGGGCACTTGAACGACCACGGCTCACGGCTGCTCGCGAAGATGCTGCTGGAGCGTTGCGGCAATCCCTTGGACGGGAACTCGCAAGGCGGAAACGCCTGTCTGGGCGAAGGCAGTCCACGCCGTGAGGGGCAGGAATGAACACATCGCCGGGGAACAGACTCGATTGGGTGGAAGCGATGCGAGGCTTCGCGGCTACCTGGGTCCTGGTGGCACACGCTGGACAGGCGACGTCCGCATTCATCGGGGACTTCCCTGCGACGCCACTGGTCCGGAATGGCTACTTGGGAGTCGACTTCTTCTTTGTGCTCTCGGGCTTCATCATTTCCTTTGCCGCCTATCGTCTGGCGGAGCGTGGCGGTGGCATCCGGGACTACATCCAGTCAAGGTCGATCCGGATATTCATCCCGTATCTTCCGATAGGCATCGCCATGTATATCGGATACCTCCTGCTCCCGGGGCTAAGCGAGGGGGATAGGAATCCTGGCTTGCTAACCAGCTTGCTGCTGCTGCCGTCGGAGTCGCCGCCGGCGTTGTCCGTCGCGTGGACGCTGGTCCATGAGCTGATCTTCTACGCGATCTTCTCGATTTGGTTCTTCTCCCGGCGCGTGTTCTTGTTGGTCGTCTTTGCATGGGTCATGGTGATCCTCTGGGTGTATTGGCAGAAGGTTGGGCTGACGCGGCTTGGCAGTTACTTCTTGTCACCGCTCAATCTCTGCTTCGTGCTGGGTATGGTCGTGTACCAGCTTTCCAGGCGCTACACGCCAGGGCCGGGCGTCGTGCTGGTGCTGGCGATCCTCGGGCTTTCGGTCGTTCTGAATGAGGCTTCCACGCCTGATCCTTCGCGCATCTTCACGGCACTGGGCTTTGCGATCCTGGTGCTGGCGTCGGCCAACCCGTCGGCGATGTCCATCCGGGTGCCTCGTGTGCTTGTCATGCTGGGCGCGGCGTCCTATGCCATCTACCTGGTTCATAATCCGGCGCTCTCGGTGGTGGCACGCGCATGGCGGTGGATAGGGCCGGGATTGGATCCTTGGCTGGGCATGGCCGCCATCGCGCTGGTGGCGCTGTCAGCGGGCCTCTTGTATTGGTGGCTCTACGAGCGTCGGGCGCTGGACGCCTCCAGGCGTCTGGTATCCGGGAAGAACAAGCCATCCGCCGCGCAAAGCTCCAAAGCCGCCTGAGTCACTATCTGAATTCAAGAGAACTTCAATGAGCATCCTCGTCACCGGCACCGCCGGCTTCATCGGCTCCCACGTCGCCCATGTCCTGCTTGACCGGGGCGAGCAGGTCGTCGGTTTCGACAATCTCAACGACTACTACGACCCGACCCTGAAGCAGGCGCGCCTGGATCGCCTGAAGG
>VFQM010001445.1_pt1 | contig 20766 bp, 13 predicted proteins | sample 3512391 | NCBI WGS metagenome assembly VFQM01 (sample SAMN10412369, study PRJNA504923) | tailings metagenome | isolation source: Replicate 1 from Balatoc abandoned mine | place: Philippines | reverse complement strand
GCCGGGCTTCATCAGCCAGTGTTCGGACTTCACCAGCGTCATCCCGATCATCTCGCTGCCGGCGTAGTATTCGTTCACGATCGGGCCCCACCATTCGATCATCTCGCGCTTGATCGGCACCGGGCAGGGCGCGGCAGCATGGATCGCGCGCTTGTGGCTGGAGAGGTCGTATTTCGTGCGGACTGCGGGATCGAGCCGCAGGAAGCGCACGAAATGGGTGGGCACCCACTGGCTGTCGGTGACCTTGTATGTCTCGATCGCCTTCAGCGCCTCCTCGGGGTCGAATTTCTCCATCATCACCACCGTCCCGCCGAGACGGTGCACGACCGAGCACCAGCCGATCGGCGCGGCGTGATAGAGCGGAGCGGGGGAGAGATAGACCATGCTGCCATCCGCCGGCATCCCCATCCCCAGCGTCGCAAGGCCCAGCAGCGGCACCGGCGCGGCGGGATCGGGATCTTCGGGCGGCGCGGGGCGGATACCCTTGGGGCGGCCCGTGGTGCCCGACGAGTAGAGCATCAGCAGGCCGGCGCTCTGATCGGGGATCGGGGTGGCCGGCTGGGCAGCCAGCGCGGCGGCGAAATCCTCGGCATGGCCGGCATCCATCACCAGCACGGCAAGGCCCGGGCACTCGGCGCGAATGTCATCCAGAATGCCGCTGAAATAGCCGCTCGTGATCAGCAGCTTCGCCTGCGCATCGCGAATGATATAGGCGGCTTCCGGCGCGGTCAGGCGGCTGGAGATCGGCACCAGCATCGTGCCGGCACGCTGCGAGCCCCAGATCAGGGTGAAGTATTCGATCCGGTTTTCCAGCAGCACCGCAAAGGCATCGCCCGCGCCGATGCCGTGGGCGCGCAGCAGGTGCGCGAAGCGGTTCGATTCGGCGTCCATCTCGCCATAGGTGATCTGCTTGCCCGATCCGGTCATGATGACGGCGGGATGATCCGGGCGGGTCGCGGCGTGCGCGATCGGGTGCATCGACATGATTTCTCTCCCTTGCAGCGTCGGGCCGACAGGCGGCAGGCGCTGGCTCTCTCGGGCAGAAATCTAGCGGGAGCAGGACGGCCCGCAAGCAAAAACGGTATGGAAAATGCTACCGAAAATGCAGTGGGTCAGCCCTGTGCAGGACAAGAAAAAAGGCGGCGGGATAACCCGCCGCCATGTTCGGACACCCTCTCCAATGTCCGGCCCGCTTACAGCGGGCAATCTCGTGAAGCTTGATCGCCGGAGCCGTTCGCGGGAGCTGCTTATTCGCCGCCCTGGCCGGTCAGACGAGCGTCGCGGGCGTAGGCCAGCTGTGCTTCGCTCTCCACCATATACGGAATCGGATTGACTGCAAGCCCGTCGATGCGAACTTCGTAATGAAGGTGCGGACCGGTGGAACGGCCGGTCGATCCGACATAGCCGATCAGGTCGCCCTTCTTGACGCTGTCGCCTGCAGCAACGGCGAGTCGCGACAGGTGGGCAAAGCGGGTCTGCATCGACGCGCCATGTTCGATGGCGATGTAGAGCCCGTAGCTCGAATACCAGTCGGCACGGCTCACCACCCCGTCGGCGGTGGCATAGACCGGCGTGCCGGTCGGCGCGGCAAGATCGATTCCGGCATGCTGGCGGCGACCGCCGAGCACCGGGTGGGTGCGCATCCCGAAGCCGCTGGTGAGCGCAGCGCCTTCGAGCGGCATGCGCGAAGGCACCGAAACGGTCGGCTGGACGAAGGGTGCGGAATAGGCGGTCTCGGCGGCGACACCCACGCTCGGGCTGGTGCGCTCGATCGCGGTCCAGCTGGAGAACAGCGACTTGAAACGCTGGTCGCCATTGGCGAGCGGATCGACCTGATCGGGCTTCACCGGTGCGACGACATCGGCGCTGGCATTGGCGCTCGCGGAATTGGCGGTGTTGGCAAGGGCGGGCGTAGTGCCGGCGACACTGAGCAGCGCAGCGCAACACAAGGTTGCGATCTTCGACATCTGGCGCACGGCAAATTTCATAACTGACCCGGTCCCCGATTTCGACGCCCCTGATCTGGCCGGTGCGCCGCTCGCTTGATTGAGCACGTCTGATGCGCGCCTTTGTTGGATCGTGGTTATGCGGGTGAGTCGTTAATGCGCAATCGCCGCGTAGAATTCCCGCGATAAACCGGCTGCAAGACGCGCCGAGTCGTTGAACGGTGGCTTAATCGCCCCGCGAAAGTGCCGTTTTACGAGGGTCTGCCACAGGGATTCGGGCGCTTCCTGCGCCATTCCGGCACAGCGCAGAAAGTGCTTGGTGCCGAAAGCGACGTGGCGGATTTCGTCGTCAAGTATGCGGGCAAGAATTTTCGCGCCGCCCGCATCGCCCGCGGCCGTGACCCGTTCAAGCGTCGCCGGCGTGACGTCAAGCCCGCGCGCTTCGAGCACCATCGGCACCACCGCCAGCCGCGCCGCGACGTCATCGCGGGTAGCGTGCGCGGCCTCCCACAATCCGGCGTGCGCGGGCAGCGCGCCGTAGAAGCTGCCGAGCGATTCGAGCTTCCGTGCCAGCAGCGCGAAATGCATCGCCTCGTCGGCGGCGACGCTCAGGAAATCGTCGACGAATTCCTTGCCCATCGCCTCCCCGAATCGTCCGGCCATGTCGAGCGCCAGATCGATCGCGACGAATTCGATATGCGCGAGGGAGTGCCACAGCGCGATTCGCGCGCGCTCGGAACCGAACTTGCCCCGCTTGGGCATGCGATTCGGCGGGAGCAGCTCGGGCGCATCGGGCCAGGCGGGCTGGTCGGGCATGGCGACGTCAAACCGCCATGCCAGCGCGCCCCTGCGCCACCCCCGCGCCACGTCGCGCGCGGCAAAGCACTTGGCGCGCGGCTCGGCGGTGAGCAGCACGGCGCGGATTGCCGCTGCGACGGTTGGCATGGGCTGCGTCAGAGCGCTTTGGCCGCGGCCAGCACTTCCTCGGCGTGGCCGGCGACCTTCACCTTGTCCCAGATCTGCGCGATCTTGCCGTCCGGCCCGACCAGATAGGTCGCGCGGACCATGCCCATGTAGGTCTTGCCGTACATCTGCTTTTCCGCCCACACGCCGAGCGCGTCGGACAGGCCGCCCTCTTCCGCGTCAGTCGCCAGCGGCGCGGTGAGGCCGTGCTTGGCGATGAACTTGGCGTGCTTCTTGGCCGGGTCCTTGCTGACCCCGAGCAGCTTGGTGCCCGCCGCCTCGAACTGGTCCTTCAGCGCAGAGAAATCCTTGTTCTCGGTGGTGCAGCCCGGGGTGTCGTCCTTGGGATAGAAGAAGATCACCAGCTTGGAACCGGCAAAGTCGGACGGCTTCACGCTGCCGCCTTCGGGGGTTTCCATGGCGATATCGGGGATGGCGTCACCGACGCCGGGGAAGTTGCTCATGCGGGGTTCTCCTGTTCGTCTGCGAGAATGTCCGTGCCCAGAATTTGGTTCCACGCCTGCGCCACCTGCCGGCGGGCCGCGGCGAAGGCCTCGATCAGCGCGGCGTAGCTTTCATGCCCGCAGGCCCGTGCCAGCGCCCGTGCGCCGCTTGGCGGGGGTTCGCGGCCATCGGGCGCGAGCAGCCGGCCTGCCACCAGCATCCGGCTCATCAGCGTATGGGGGTGGGCGATATCGGCAGGCAGCAGCCCCGCTTCGGCCAACCCGCCCAATGCCACCGCGAGGTCGGGATCGAGCGCATCTGCCGCCAGCGGCGAGCCATCGGCTGCCTCGCCCTTCAATTGCAGATAGTGGACGAGAAACTCGATGTCGACGAGGCCTCCGCGTGTCAGCTTGGCATCGACCGGGCCGCTCGGCGGCTTGTGCCGCGCCATCTCGGCACGCATGCCCAGCACCGCCTCGCGCAGCGCCGCGTGCCCGCGCGGCGCGCGCAGCACTTCGGTCAGCACCGTTCCAAGCTCGGCCCGCGCCCGGGGAGAACCATAGAGCACCCGCGCGCGGGTGAGGGCCATGTGCTCCCACGTCCATGCCGCTTCCCGCTGATACTTGCCGAAAGCCTCGCAGCTCACTGCCAGCGGGCCATGATTGCCCTGCGGCCGCAATCGTGTGTCGACCTCGTAGAGCGCCCCCTGCGCGGTCGGCACCGAGAGCGCCGCGCTGACCCGGCTGGCGAGGCGGTTGTAATAGACTGTCCCGCCCAGAGGGCGCGGCCCGTCCGATTGCGCGGCGAAATCGCCGGTGAACAGATAGACGATGTCGAGGTCGGAGGCGTGGGTCAGCGCCCCGCCGCCCAGCCGCCCAAGCCCGAGGATCAGCAATTCGCTCTCCGGGACACGCCCGTGCTTGCCTGCGAATTCCGCCACCGTGGCATCGGTGGCCAGCGTCAATGCCGCCTCGGCCGTGCGTGAAAGGGCGCGGGCAATGTCGAGCGGATCGGCCAGCCCCTCGATCAGCTGGATGCCGAGCGCGAAGCGGATTTCGCCGGTGACGACGCGGATCGCATCGAGCAGAGCTTCGTAATCGTCGCGCACAGCCGCACCGCGCATGCGCGCCATGATCGCCGCCGTATCCCCCGGCAGTTCGAGCGCATGACGATCGATGAGCGTGTCGAGCAGTTCGGGCTTGCGCGCCAGTTCGTCCGACAGAACCGGGGCGAGAGTGAGCGCCGCGACCAGCCGGTCGATCAGATCGGGGCGCGCATCGAGCAGGCGGAAGGTGGTGATCGCGCTCGGCACACGTTCGAGGATGCGCTCCCAGCGGGTGATCGCGCGCATCGGATCATCGCTCTGGCCCATCGCCCGGATCAGCGCAGGCGCAAGCCGGTCCCACGCCGCCACCGCCTGCGGGGAACGGATCGCCGCGTGGCGCCCGTCGCGCCAGCTTTCGATCCGCTCGGCAAGGGTTTCGGGCTCCTCGAAGCCGAGCGCGGCAAGTTGCTGGGCGAGATCGCTCGCCTGCGCAGCCGGGACGGGCGCAGCCTCGCTGGCACCGATCAGCTGTTCGTAGATGCGGCCCGTGCGCGCGGTCAGCCCGGCAAGTTCCGCCACCAGCGCCGCGCCGTCCGCCAGCCCGTCGAGCTGCGCCAGCCTGTCGAGCGCCTCGCCCTCTGGCAGGCTGTGGGTCTGGCGATCATGGACCATCTGCAAGCGGTGCTCGACCTGCCGCAGCCGGTCATAACCCTCGCCAAGGACCAGCGCGCTTTCCGGGGCGATCCACCCCGCAGAGGCCAGCGCGTCGAGTGCGTGTCGCGTACCGCGCACCCGAAGCGCAAGATCGCGCCCGCCGTGGATCAGCTGGTGGGTCTGGGCGTAGAATTCGATCTCGCGGATGCCGCCGCGCCCGCGCTTCACATCGAAATGGGGCCCCGGGGCGGGCGGGCCCTCGTGGCTGTCGCGGATCCGCTGGGTGAGCGCGCGGATTTCCTCGATCGCGCCGAAATCGAGCTGGCTACGCCATACGAAGGGGCGGATCTGCGCGAGGAATTCCTCGCCCGAGGCAATGTCCCCCGCCGCCGCGCGCGCACGGGTGAAGGCGGCGCGCTCCCATGCCAGCGCCTGCCCCTGATAATGCGCCAGCGCTGCACCCACCGGAACGGCGAGCGGGCTGATCTCGCTCGCGGGCCTGAGCCGCAAGTCGACCCTGAGCGCATAGCCCTCGTCGGTATTGGCCGCGAGCAGCGCCACGATCCGGCGCGCATAGCGCTGCGCCGCCTCGCCCGGGTCATCGCTCGCGCGGCGCGGCAGCCGCTCGCGGTCATACAGGAAGATCGGATCGATGTCGGACGAGTAGTTGAGCTCGCCCGCGCCCTGCTTGCCGAGCGCCAGCGCGATGAAGCCCTCCGCGCTGTCCTCGCCGGAGCGTTCGGCAATCGCGGTGCGGATCGCGCGGTCCAAGGCACGATCGGCAAAGGCGGTCAGCTCCTCAACCACCCGTGCCAGCGGAAATGCCCCTGCCAGATCGCCCACGGCCAGCGCCGCCGCCAGCGCCAGCCGCTCGCGCCTGAGCGCCACTTCGGTATCGGGATGCGCGCTGTGGGAACGCGCCAAGGCGAGCGCCGCCTCGCCCTCGCCTGCCGCCAGCAGCGCGGCCAGATCGGGCTGGCGATCGAGCGCGCGCGCCAGAAACGGCGCATGGGCCCGGGCGCGGGCGAGCGCGCTGGCCCAGTCGGCGGTCTGAATCTCTCCCATCGCCCGTCTCTGTGGCGGCAGCGGGCCGAGCCTGCAAGAGGAGGATTCTTGCCCTACCGCTTCGCTGCTTGAGGGCTCCCTGCTTGCCCTACCGCTTCGCTGCTTGAGGGCGTGCTTGCGCCCCGCCCGCGCCTCTGCGATTGAAGCGCGCGGCAGCGACAAGAAGGACAGCGCGATGACGAAACGGTGGGCAGCCTTGGGAACCATGCTTGCGGGCGCACTGGCGCTGGCGGCGTGCGATGCGATCCCCGGCCTCTCCGGCGCCCCTGCGGCGCTCGACATTCCCGAAGTGGACGCAGGCGACATCGCCGAGGCGACCATGAAGGACGTCACCCGTCTGCTCGCCAGCGACGACTTCGAAGGCCGCATGCCCGGCACCCCGGGCGAGGAAAAGACCATCGCCCTGCTCACCGAGCGCTTCAAGGCGGCAGGTCTCAAGCCCGGCAATGGCGAGAGCTGGGTGCAGGAAGTCCCGCTGGTCGAGATCACCGGCAAGAATTACGCCCCGCTCACCATCACCGGAAAGGCCGGCACGCAGAGCCTCGCCTTCGGCAGGGACTGGGTCGGCGTGACCTATCGCGAGGAAGCGAAAACCACGCTCAAGGACAGCGAGCTGGTGTTCGTCGGCTACGGCATCAACGCGCCCGAAAAGGGCTGGAACGACTACGCCGGGCTCGACGTGAAGGGCAAGACGGTGGTGATCCTCGTCAATGATCCCGACTGGCAGACTGCCGCGCTCGAAGGCCCCTTCAACGGCAAGGCGATGACTTATTACGGGCGCTGGACCTACAAGTTCGAGGAAGCCGCAAGACAGGGCGCGGCGGGCGCGCTGATTATCCACCAGACCCAGCCGGCGGCCTATGGCTGGAACGTGGTCGAAAGCTCGTGGACCGGCCCGCAGGCCTATGCCCAGCGTGGGCCGAACGCCCCGCCGCTCACCCAAATGAACGGCTGGGTGACGGAAGGCGCGGCGCGCGGCATGCTCAAGGCCGCCGGGCAGGATCTCGATGCGCTGACCAAGGCAGCGCAGATGAAGGGCTTCAAGCCGGTGCCGCTCGGGTTGACCGCCGCGACCAGTTTCGAAAGCGATGTCCGCAGCTTCAAGTCGCACAATATCATCGGCATCCTTCCGGGCAGCGAGGCGCCAGACGAATATGTGCTCCACACCGCGCATTGGGACCACCTCGGGCGCTGCACCCCCGCGCCCGACGGGGACGACATCTGCAACGGCGCGGTCGACAATGCCACCGGCACCGCCGCGCTGGTGGCCCTCGCCGAGGCCCACGCCAAGGCCGGCCCGCCGCGCCGCAGCCTCGTGTTCCTCGCGGTGACGGCGGAGGAATCGGGCCTGCTCGGCGCCTATTATTACGCCGCCAATCCGATCTACCCGCTGGCGCAGACCGTGGGCGGGGTGAACATGGACGCGCTGCAGATGGCCGGCCCCGCCAAGGACGTGACCGCGGTCGGCTTCGGCAAGTCCGCGCTCGATCGTTTCCTCAATGCCGCGCTCAAGGCCGATGGCCGCACGGTCACGCCCGATCCCAAGCCCGAGAACGGCTACTATTACCGCTCGGACCATTTCGCCTTCGCCAAGCTGGGCGTGCCGATGCTTTATATCGACGGCGGGCAGGACCTCGTCCAAGGCGGCCGCGCAGCGGGCGAGGCGGTGGCGCAGGCCTACACCGACAAGCGCTACCACGGCCCCAAGGACGAATTCGACGAGGCCTGGGACTGGTCGGGCGTGATGGCCGACCTGCAGCTCTACTACCGCCTCGGGCGGATGATGGCGATGAGCACCAGCTGGCCGAACTGGAACGGCGGCGACGAATTCCGCGCCATCCGCGACGAAAGCTGCAAGGCGAGCGAGAAGGGCTGCTGAGCGCCATCATGACGATGATCATGCCTCCCGAATGGGCGCCGCAGGACTGGATCTGGATCGGTTTCCCGCACCTGGCCGAGGAGTGGCCGGGCTGGCTTGAACCGGCGCAGGCGCAGATGGCTGCCTTCGCGAGCGCCGTGGCGGAGAGCGGGCAGCAAGTGCGGCTGCTGGTGCGCGACGAAGCCAACGAGGCCCGCGCGCGCCAGCTCGTCAGCAGCAAGGTGACGCTCGAACGCCGCGTCTATGGCGACATCTGGCTGCGCGACACCGGACCACTGGTGGTGACGCACGCGGACGGCACGCGCACCGCGCGGCGGTTCGGGTTCAATGGCTGGGGTGGCAAGTATCTGATGCCCGGCGATCAGGAAGTCGGCGAGATCATCGCGCGTGATGCAGGGCTTGCGGTCACGCACGCACCGATGATCCTCGAAGGCGGGGCAGTGGACGGCGACGGCACCGGGCTCGTCGCCACCACCGAACAATGCCTGCTCAATCCCAACCGCAACCCGCAGATGACGCGCGCCGCAATCGAGGCGGAACTGGCGGCGCAGCTCGGCTTCACCCGCGTGCTGTGGCTCGGCGATGGCCTCGTCAACGATCACACCGACGGGCATGTCGACAACCTTGCGCGCTTCGTCGCGCCGAACCGGCTGGTGGTGCCTGAAGCGACCGGCACAGACGATCCCAACGCCGAAATCTATGCCGACGCCGCCGCGCGCGCCGCGGCAGCCGGGGTCGAGGTGGTGCGCATCCCCTCGCCCGGGCTGATGACCCGCGACGGGGTGATCGAGCCGGCGAGCTATGTGAACTTCGCGATCACGACGCATCTGGTGGTGGTGCCGACCTTCGGCAGCCCTCATGATGCGGAAGGCGTGGCGGCGATTGCCGCGCTGTTCCCGGATCGCGAGTGCCTGGGCCTGCCGGGCGCAGCCGTGCTGGCGGGCGGCGGCGGGTTCCATTGCGCCAGCCAGCAGATGCCCTCGGCGGCGGCGCAGGGCGCTTAACGCTTCGTTAGGAACTTGGGGCGATGTTGCGCCGCATGAACCGTGCGATCGCCCTTGCCGCCCCGCTTGCCGCTGCCACTGGCCGGGTCGACCCGCTTGAGGTGGCGCGCAGCCTGATCGTGCTCGGCTGCGCAGCGGCGCTCATTCTCGCCGGCCAGCCGCTGCCGTTCTGACCTAGAACAGCCGCACCAGCGCGCCAAGCGCCGCAGCGCCCAGCACCACGCCCACCATAGTCCGCCATGCGGGATCGCTGATGCGCCCCGACACGGCCAACCCCAACCGGTTGCCGATCAGGATCACCGGCAGCAGCAGGACGGCGAACAACGCCAGATCGGCGTGCAGCAGGCCCATCCAACCCGCCGCGACCAGTCCGGCACCGGCAGCGATGGTGAAGATCAGCAACATCGAGGCCTTGATCGTCACCCGCGGCAATTCACGTCCTGCGTAATAGGGCACCACCGGCGGGCCGGGCATCCCGGCATAACCCGTCATGAGACCGCTCACCACACCCACCGCTCCGGTCGCCAGTTGCCCCGGCACCGCGCCCGGCCGGCGCGGCAGCAGGATCGCGACAAAGGCGCTGCAGGCGATCAGCGCGATCACCAGCCGCGCCACATCAGCGCCGGTCGCCGTCAGTGCGACAAGGTCGAGCGGGGTCGCCAGCACCACCAGCGCGGAGATGCTCCACGCGCTGCGCTCGGCATCGCGCACCAGCCGCGGGAGTTCGGTGAGGCCGATCAACAGCGACAGGCAGTTGCCCATCACCACTGCCGCGACCGGTGGTAGGGCCAGAGCCAGCACCGGCACCAGTAGGATCGCCATGCCGAAGCCGGTCAGCCCGCGCACGAAGGACGCCCCCAGCGCGGCCAGCACCGCCACCGCAAGTTGCAGCGCGGTGAAGCCCGCCAGCAGGTCCATGGCCCGGCGCGTCAGCCTGCGGCGAGGTCAGGCGGGGTGCCCTCACGCCGCAGCATCGCGATGGCCTCGGCGAGCGGCATCACCTTCTGGTGCTCCGCGCCCAGCGTCCGCACCGCGACGGTGCCCTCCTCGGCCTCGCGCTTGCCGACCACCAGCAGATGCGGGACCTTGGCGAGGGAGTGTTCGCGGACCTTGTAGTTGATCTTCTCGTTGCGGGTGTCGGTCTCGACCCGGATGCCCGCCGCGCGCAGCTGGGCGGCGACGTCCTCGGCATAGGAATCAGCGTCCGACACGATGGTCGCCACCACCGCCTGAACCGGGGCAAGCCATGCGGGCAGGCGTCCGGCGAAGTGCTCGATCAGGATGCCGATGAAGCGTTCATACGAACCGAAGATCGCGCGGTGGAGCATCACCGGGCGGTGCTTCTCGCCATCCTCGCCGATGTAATGCGCATCGAGCCGCTCGGGCAGCACGCGATCCGACTGGATCGTGCCGACCTGCCAGGTGCGCCCGATCGCGTCAGTCAGGTGCCATTCGAGCTTGGGCGCATAGAACGCGCCTTCGCCGGGAAGCTCCTCCCATTCGAGGCCATTGGCGGTGAGGGCATCGCGCAATTCCTGCTCGGCCTTGTCCCAGTCCGCGTCCGAGCCGAAGCGATTCTCGGGGCGCAGCGCGAGCTTGATGTCATAGGTGAAGCCGAAATCGCGGTAGACAGAATCCGCCAGCGCGATGAAGGCCTGCACCTCGCTCACCACCTGCCCCTCGGTGCAGAAGATATGCGCATCGTCCTGCGTGAACTGGCGCACGCGCATCAGCCCGTGGAGCGCGCCGTGGGGCTCGTTGCGGTGGCAGCAGCCCATTTCGCCGAGGCGGATGGGAAGATCGCGGTAGGAGGTGATGCCCTGCTTGAACACCATCACGTGCGCCGGACAGTTCATCGGCTTGATCGCCATCCACGCGGCGTCATCCGCCACCTTGGGCGAGGCGACGCCGGACTCCTCGTCGACATCGGGGACGATATCGGGGACGGCGAACATGTTCTGCGCATACTTGCCCCAGTGTCCCGACTGGGTCCACTGGCGCACGTCCATCAGCTGCGGGGTCTTGATCTCGCGGTAGCCCGCGCCGTCCATCTTGCGGCGCATGTAGCTCTCAAGCTCGCGCCAGATGCGATAGCCCTTGGGGTGCCAGAACACCGAGCCATGCGCCTCTTCCTGCAGGTGGAACAGGTCCATCTCGCGGCCCAGCTTGCGATGGTCGCGCTTGGCGGCCTCTTCAAGGCGCGTCAGGTGCGCCTGAAGCTGCTTCTTGTTGAGCCAGCCGGTGCCGTAGATACGCGTCAGCTGCGCGTTGTTCTGGTCGCCGCGCCAATAGGCCCCGGCGGTGCGCATCAGCTTGAAGGCGTCGGGATCGAGCTTGCCGGTCGAGGGCAGGTGCGGCCCGCGGCACATGTCGAGCCAGTCGTTGCCGGACCAATAGACCGTCAATTCCTCGGTGCCGGGCAGCTCCCTGGCCCATTCCGCCTTGAACACCTCACCCTCGGCCTCCCACTTGGCGATCAGCGCCTCGCGGCTCCACACCTCGCGGCGCAGCGGCTTGTCGGCGCGGATGATCTCGCGCATCTTGTCCTCGATGGCAGGCAGATCGTCCATGCCGAAGGGCTCGCGGCTGTCGGGGGCCTTGACGTCGTAATAGAACCCGTCGTCGGTCGCGGGGCCGAAGGTGATCTGCGTGCCCGGCCACAGCGCCTGCACCGCCTCGGCAAGGACGTGGGCATAGTCGTGCCGGGCGAGTTCGAGCGCATCGGCCTCGTCGCGGCTCGTCACCAGCGCGAGTTCGGCATCGCCCTCGAAGGGGCGCGCAAGGTCGCGCAGCTCGCCGTTCACCCGCGCCGCGAGCGCCGCCTTGGCAAGGCCCGGGCCGATCGCCGCGGCAATGTCCGCCGGGGTCGAGCCCTGCGGCACTTCGCGCACCGATCCATCGGGCAGGCTGATCTTGAGCAGTTCGGTCATGGTTTTAGCGTCCGTCTCGTTTGGCTGCGCCCCTGCCACAAGCAGAGGCACACCGGAAGAGCGGTGTTGTGCGAGTAACCGGTTCGGGAAGGACACCGCGCCGCCCCGATCCGGGCGGCGGGCCTTGCGCCTAGCGCACAGCCCCCCGCCCCCGGATAGTCCGGGTGGTGGTGGTCGTGGTGGTGGTCAGCGGCTTGGCCATGGCGCATTCCTTAAGCGCAAAGCCTTGCCATGTCATCAGCGAAGCGGCACGCCCCCTTACACTTCCAGCTTGCCCGAACCCTTCTCGCTCGTGATCGTCTTGGTCCCCGCGAGCTTCGCCGAACGCTGCTTCACACTGCCGGTGAAGCGGTATTCGGTCACCGCGCGGGCGGGGGTCAGTTCCACCGCCATGTAGCCGCGCTGCGCCGTGTCGGCCCACACCAGCTGTTCGTTCTCGGTAACCAGCGCACCCGCCAGCGTGTCCGGCTTGACGAAGCTGAGGTAGCTTTCGAACCCCGGCGAGCTGACCGAGCACACGCCCAGTTCCACGCCCACCTTCGCCCCATCCTGCGCCAGTTCGAAGCCCCAGCCGTTATGGGTGTCGCCCGCCAGCACCAGCAGGTTGGCATCGGCGGCAAGTGCGGCCTTGAACACCCGCTCGCGCGCGGCGGGATAGCCGTCCCATGCATCCATGTTGAGCGGCAGCCCGACCTGGCTCGCCATGGCCGCGGCCTTCAGCCGCTGGCGGACGAAGTCGGGCAGGCCGTCGCCAAGCTGGCTCACCAGCGATTGCGGGCTCTTGAGGTTGCCGATCAGCACCTGCTGCACCAGCACCTGCCAGGCCGTGCCGCGCGCAGTCGAGGCCTTGAGCCCCTCGGCCAGCCACGCCTCCTGCGCGGCCCCGAGCAGCTGGCGTTCGGGGTTGGCCCACGCTCCGTTGCGGAACGCATCGAGCGCCGCCATGGCCGCCTGCGGGTCCTTCTGTCCGGCCAGCACCTTTTCGAGGCTGAACTGCTGCTCGCGCCCTTCGAGCCGGGTGTCGAGCCGGAACAGGGTCGCCAGATCGCCGACCTGATAGGCGGCATAGGGCTCGTCCGAGATCGGCATCCATTCGCGGTACACCCGCTTGGCGATCGCCTTGCGCGTCTGCCAGTCGCCCTCGGTCTCGCTCTGGTGGTTCTGCGCGCCATCGCGATAGCTGTCGTTCGCGCTTTCGTGATCGTCCCACACCGCGATCATCGGCAGCACCTGATGGAGCCGCTGGCAATCGGGGTCGGCGCGGTAGGTGGCATAGCGCAGGCGGTAATCGGTGAGCGTCACGATCTCGCTCGCCGGTTCCAGCACCCGCTCGGCCACGCCCTGCCCGGGATTGGGATAGTTGTCGGCCCCGTATTCGTAGATGTAGTCGCCCAGATGCACCGCGAGGTCGCAGTCATTGGCCTCCACCGCATGGCCATAGGCGTTGAACCAGCCGAAGCCGTAGTTGGAGCAGGAGAACACCGCCATGCGGAATTTCTGCGCGCCCGCTTCCGGCAGAGTGCGGGTGCGGCCGATCGGCGACCGGGTGCCGTCGGGCGCGATGAAGCGGTAGAAATACCAGCGCCCGGGCATCAGGCCGTCGGCCCAGGCCTTGACGCAGAAATCGCTGTCCGGCCCGGCGGGCTTGCCGGTGCTGCCCTCGGCTGCGAGCGTCGCGAAATCCTCGGTCTCGCTCATTTCCCAGGCAAGATAGGCGGGCGCGTCCGAGACATAGCGGGTCCACAGCAGCACCTTGTCGGTGGCCGGTTCGCCGCTCGCGACCGCATGGGTGAAGCCCGTGCCGAAGCTGCGCGCGGCGAGCGGGGTCGCTGCCAGCGCCGCCGAAGCGCCCGCGAGAGTGAACAGGCCGCGGCGGGTGAGCGCGGTGGCGGCGGGGGCCGGCTGGGCGGCAATATCGTCGGTCTTTAGCATGACGGCGCGGTTATCCCTCTCCGGTTGCGCTTGCGTGACAGTTTGCCGGACGTTGTGCTTGCGCCCGCCCGCCAGCGCAAGGCATGGTGCACGCCATGAGCGACGTCATGCACCATACCCTCTACGATGGCCGGCGGATCGCCTTCCGCTTCACCCCGGGAGCCGGGCCCTGCCTCGTGTTCCTGCCGGGCTATATGTCGGACATGAGCGGCAGCAAGGCGACCGCGCTGTTCGCCGAAGCGCAGGAGAAGGGCCGCGCCTGCCTGCTGCTCGACTATTCGGGCTGCGGCCAGAGCGCGGGCGACTTTGCCGACGGCATGCTTTCCAAGTGGCGCGACGAGGTGCTGGCGCTGGTCGCGAGCTATGTCAGCGGGCCGGTGCTGCTGGTCGGCTCCTCGATGGGCGGGTGGCTGATGCTGCTGGTGGCCGAACACCTCAAGCACCGCCTCGCAGGGATGGTCGGCATTGCCCCTGCGCCCGATTTCACCCGCTGGGGCTACACCGAGGAACAGCGCGCGCAGCTTGCCGCGGGCGAGGTCCTCTACGAGCCCAACCCCTACGGCTCCGAACCGACCCCGACCCATCCCGGCTTCTTCGCCGATGCCGAATGCCACGTGCGGCTGGACGGGCAGATCGAGATCACCTGTCCGGTTCGCCTGATCCACGGCAAGCAGGATGCCGACGTGCCGTGGGAAATCAGCCTGCGCCTCAAGGCTGCGCTCCGGTCGGCTGACGTTCAGGTGACGCTGGTAGAGGACGGCGATCACCGCCTGTCGCGCGACAGCGACATCGCCACTCTCAAGGCCATCGTGGCCGGTTTCTACGGATAGATCCGCGTGTCATTGCTCCTCGCCTTGCTGCTTCAGGTCGGCCCCGATCCCATGAGCGGGGGGATGCGCGGCGATGATCTGGTGCGCGACCGCCCGCCGCGCCCTGACCGGTCGGCGCTGACCGAGCAGGAGATACTCGATCCCACCAGCGCCTGGCTCCAGACCTGCCTCGATCAGCTCGCCGCCGATCCCGCGCGGGCCCACACCATGGCGCAGATCCGGCGCGGCGAGACGAGCGGGGCCGAGCGGGTGCTGGCCAACCACTGCCTCGGCACGGCGGCGAGCGAGCTGGGTCTGTGGGAGGATGCGCGCGGCGCCTTTCTGGCGGCGCATGACGAAACTCCGGAAGCCGAGCCGCGCGCCCGCGCCCGGTTCGCCGCACTGGCGGGCAATGCCGCGCTGGCGGGCGGGGATGCGGAAAGCGCGCTGACACTGCTGACGCAGGCCGAAGCCGATGCCCGCGCCGCGGGATCGACCCCGCTCGAAGCCATCGCCGCGATCGACCGCGCCCGCGCGCTCGTCAGCCTCGGGCGCGGGGAGGAAGGCCTCGCAGCGCTCGAGGCGGCGACCACGCTCGCGCCCGCCAATGCCGAGGGCTGGCTGCTCAAGGCCACGCTGCTGCGGCGGCTCGACCGGCTCGGGCTGGCGCAGGAAGCGATCGAGGCGGCGGCGAAGCTCACCCCGACCAATCCCGAGGTCGGGCTGGAGGCGGGCGTGATCGCGGTGCTCGCAGGCCGCGGCGAGGCCGCCCGGGCGAGCTGGCAATCGGTGATCGACCTGCAGCCCGAAAGCCTCGCCGCGGCGACCGCAAAGGGCTATCTTGCCCAGCTAGGCCCGCCATCGGCTGAAACGCCCGCGCCCGCCGCCGAGGAACAGGAACCGCCTGCATGACCCGATTTTCCGTGCTCGATCTCGTCCCCGTGCGCGAGGGCGGCACTCTGTCCGAAGCCTTCGCCGCCACCGCCGAACTCGCGCGCGCCGCCGAGCGCGTCGGGTGCGACCGGTTCTGGGTGGCCGAACATCACGCGATGGACGGGATCGCAGGCGGAGCGACATCGGTGGTGCTCGCGCACGTCGGCAACGCCACCAGCACCATCCGCATCGGATCGGGCGGAATCATGCTGCCCAACCACACCCCGTTCCAGATCGCCGAGCAGTTCGGCACATTGGACGCGCTGTTCCCGGGGCGGGTCGATCTTGGCCTCGGCCGCGCGCCGGGCGCCGGGCCGGAGCTACAACGCGCGTTGCGCAAGAACCTCCATCAGGCCGCCGAATACTTCCCGCAGGACGTGGTCGAACTGCGCGCGCTGCTGACGGGCGACTATGATCTGCCAATCACCGCCACACCCGGCCTCGGCGCGAAGGTGGAATTGTGGATGCTCGGATCGAGCCTGTTCGGGGCGAGCCTCGCCGCCAAGCTCGGCCTGCCCTATGCCTTTGCGGCGCATTTCGCGCCCGATCATCTCGATGCCGCGTTGGAGCTCTACCGCCGCGACTTTCAGCCGTCCGCGGCGCTGGAGAGGCCGCACGTGATGGTCGCCATGAACGTCTTTGCCGCCGACACCGAGGCCGAGGCGCGGCTGCTCGCATCGTCCCAGCAGCAGAGCTTCGTGCGGCTGCGCAGCGGCAATCCGGGCCGGCTGCCGCCGCCGGTCGAGAACTATACCGACACCCTGCCCGCCAGCGCGCAGGCGATGCTCGCCCATCTCGGGCAGGCCGCCGCGGTAGGCACCCCTGCGCAGGTGCGCGAGGGGATCGCCGCCTTCGTCCAGCGCACCGGAGCGGACGAGATCATGCTGTGCGGCGCGACCTACGACGCGCAAGCGCGCATCCGCAGCCTCGAACTGACGCTGGAGGCCTGCGAAAAGGCGCTCGTTACCTAGGCCTTACGTTATCGTCACGCTTGGCAGGGCGCAGCGAAAGGCGTATCGCGCTCAAACACGATTACAATAAACCGGCATAATAATGTTGCGCACGAAGCGCAGGCCGGTCGCAGGATGGGCAGGAGCCGAATATGGGGTCAAAGACCGCTGCTGGAGCGGCGCAACACGCGCTGATCAAGGCCTTGCGCCTTCATCTCGAAGCCTCGCTGCTGCCCGGAGACGGTCCGGCCGACAAGGCGACGCTGGACGATGCCGCGCAGTTCCTGCTGGCTGCCTCCGGCCCGCGCGGTGCGGGCGAATCGTTGGTCCACATCGCGTCGGACACCGGCGAGCGCCGCCTCAGGATCGCGGTGATCAATGACGACATGCCGTTTTTGGTCGATTCGGTCGCGGCGACCATCGCCGCGCAGGGGCTGGCGATCGACCGCCTGCTGCACCCCGTCGCCCCCGTCACCCGCGACGCGGCAGGCGCAATCACCGGGATCGGCAAGCCGGGCGCCAAGGACTCCGCGGGCCCGCGCGAATCGCTGATCTATGTCGAAACCCCGCGCGCCGACGCGCGCCAGCGCCGCGAGCTGCTCGAGGCGCTCAACACCACGCTGGCCGATGTGCACGCCGCAGTCGGCGACTGGATCGCGATGCAGGCGGTGATGGCCGAAGACGCCGCGCGCGCCGCCGCGCTTGATCCCGAAGCGGGCGCTTTGCTCGGCTGGCTCAATGGCGGGATGCTGACCCAGCTCGGCCACCTCACCCGCTACCGCGACAAGCGCGAGGACGCCTTGCTGGGTATCTGCCGCGGTTCGGCCCGCGAATTGCTGGCCGAAGCCTCGATCGCGCGCGCCTTCGACTGGTTCGATCGCCATGAGGCCGAGGGCCGGCCGCGCACGCTGCTGGTGATCAAGGCCAACGTCCAGTCGCGCGTCCACCGCGCCAGCCCGCTCGATCTGTTCGTCGTGCCGGTGCGCGAGGGCGGGGCCATCACCGCGCTGTCGATCCATGCGGGCCTGTGGACCAGCGCCGCCCTCAACGCGCGCCCGCACGAAGTGCCGGTGCTGCGACGGGCGCTGGCCGATCTCACCGACGAGCTTGGCTATGATCCGGCCGGCCACAACGGCAAGGCGCTGGTGCATGCCTTCACCTCGCTGCCCAATGATCTGCTGATCGCCTTCGGTCGCAGCCGCATCGCCGAACTGGCGACCACCAAGATGGCGCTGATCGACCGTCCGCGCCCGCGGCTGGTGATGCTGCCGGGGACGCTCGAACGCCATGTCTTCGCGTTCGTCTGGCTCCCGCGCGACCAGCTTTCCACCGATGTCCGGCTGCAGGTGCAGGCGATGCTGCTGCAGGTGCCGGGGGCGGCGCTGCTCGACTGGAGTCTCGAGGTCGAGGGCAGCAACCTTGCGCTGCTGCGCTTCCTGATCGACGTGCGCGCCTGCGAGCGCCTGCCCGATCCGGCCGGGATCGAAGCCCAGCTGGTGGACATGCTGCGCGGCTGGAACGAGGCGGTCGAGACCCATCTGGCCGCGGGCGAGGACGCTGGCCGCGCCGCGATGCTGGCCGCGCGCTATGCCCCCGCCTTCCCGACCGGCTACCGCCTCGGCTACGGCCCCGCCGAAGCCGCCCGCGACATCGCCAGGCTGCGCACGCTGGCGCTGGCGGACGGCGACGAGACCCAGCCTGCTGCCGACCGCGCGACGCGGCTCTACCGAATGGACAGCGATGGGGCCGATGCGCTGCGGCTCAAGATCTACGTCGCGCGTGGCCCGCTCGCCCTGTCCGATGCGGTGCCGGCGCTCGAACATTTCGGCTTCCGCGTCACCGCCGAGATCCCGACCTTCCTGACCGATCCGGCGCTCGGTTCGATCCACGACTTCCTGCTCGCCATGCCTGCCGGTTTCGATGCGGGCGCACTGTTGGCGCGGGCCACGCTGATCGAGAACGCGCTCGCCGACGTGCTCAATGGTGCCGCCGAGGATGATCCCTTCAACCGCCTGATCGCCGCTACCGGTCTCACCCCGCGCGAGGCCAACTGGTTGCGCGCGATCTACCGCTATCTGCGCCAGACCGGGGTGAGCTACACCATCTACACCGTGGTCGACGCACTGGTCGGGGCCGCCCCGGTGACGCGGGCGATGATCGATCTGTTTGCCGCGCGCCACGATCCGGCCTTCGCCGGCAGCCGCGAAGAAGCGATGGCAGCGGCCGGGGCCGCCTTTACCCGCGGCCTCGCCAAGGTCACCGCGATCAATGATGACCGCCTGCTGCGGCTCTACCGCGCAGTGATCGACGCAGTGCTGCGCACCAACGCCTTCGCCCCCGCTTCCTCAGAGGCGCTGGCGTTCAAGATCGATTCGAGCCTCGTCCCGAACCTGCCCAAACCGGTGCCGTGGCGCGAGATCTTCGTCTATTCGCGGCGGGTGGAGGGCATCCACCTGCGCTCGGGCGCAGTGGCGCGCGGGGGCCTGAGGTGGTCCGACCGGCGCGACGACTTCCGCACCGAAATCCTCGGGCTGATGAAGGCCCAGCGCGTCAAGAACGCGGTGATCGTGCCGACCGGCGCCAAGGGCGGGTTCTATCCCAAGCTGCTCCCCAGCCCCGCGCTCGACCGCGAAGGCTGGGCGGCAGAGGGCCGCGCATCCTACGAGGTGTTCATCCGCATGCTGCTGTCGGTCACCGACAACATCGTCGATGGGCGCGTCGTCCATCCCGAGGGCGTGACGGTGACCGACGGGGAGGACCCCTATTTCGTGGTCGCCGCCGACAAGGGCACAGCGACTTTCTCCGACGTGGCCAACGGCATCGCGCAAGGCCGCGATTTCTGGCTCGACGATGCCTTCGCCAGCGGCGGCTCGAACGGCTATGACCACAAGGCGATGGGCATCACCGCGCGCGGGGCATGGGTGAGCGTCCAGCGCCACTTCCGCGAGATGGGGATCGACGTCCAGAAGGACAGCGTCACCGTCGCGGGCTGCGGCGACATGTCGGGCGACGTGTTCGGCAACGGGATGCTGCTGTCGAAGGTGATCAAGCTGGTCGCCGCCTTCGATCACCGCCATATTTTCATCGACCCCAGCCCCGATCCGCTGGCGAGCTGGAAGGAGCGCAAGCGCCTGTTCGAGCTGCCGCGCTCGAGCTGGGAGGATTACGATCCCGCGCTTATCTCCAAGGGCGGCGGGGTGTTCTCCCGCGCATCGAAGCGCATCAAGCTGTCGAAGCAGGCGCGCGATGTGCTCGGCATTGCCGACAAGGAGATCGAGCCCGAGGCGCTGATCTCGGCGATCCTGCGCGCGCGGGTCGATCTTTTGTGGTTCGGCGGGATCGGCACCTATGTGAAGGCGCCGGAAGAGAACAACATCCAGGTCGGGGATCCGGCCAATGACGCGATCCGCGTCGATGCGGGCGAAGTCGGCGCGCGGGTGATCGGCGAGGGCGCGAATCTCGGCGTGACCCAGGCGGGACGCATCGCCTTCTCGCTCGCCGGGGGCCGGATCAACACCGACTTCATCGACAATTCCGCCGGGGTCGACTGCTCGGACAACGAGGTCAACATCAAGATCGCGCTGGCCGCAGCGCTGCGCGACGGCAAGCTGTCGGGCAAAAAGCGCAACGCGCTGCTCGCGGCGATGACCGACGAGGTCGGGCAGATCGTGCTGGAAGACAACCGCCTCCAGGCGCTCGCGCTGTCGGTGGCCGAAACCGGCGGGCCGGGGGCCAGTGCGTCCTATGTCCGCCTGATCGAGCGGCTGGAGGAAGTGAGCGATTTCGACCGCCGCACCGAAGGGCTCGCCGATGGCGAGACCCTGCTGCGCCGCGCCGCCGACGGGCAGGGGCTGACCCGCCCCGAACTCGCGGTGCTGCTGTCCTCGGCCAAGCTGGCGCTGCAGGACGCGATCGAAGCGAGCACGCTGGCCGATGATCCGGTGCTCGAAGGCATGCTGCTGGCGCGCTTCCCGACGGCGATGCGCAAGCCCTATGCCGCGCAGATCCGCACCCACCGGCTGCGGCGCGAAATGATCGCGACCAGCCTTGCCAACCGCATCGTCAACCGGCTCGGGATGGTCCATCCGTTCGAGCTGGCCGAGGAGGAAGGCGTCGGTCTGGCCGAGGTCGCAGGCGCCTTCGTGGTGGCCGAGCGCCTGTTCGGGCTCGATGCGCTGTGGCGCGAGCTCGACGAGGCGGCGATCCCCGAAG
>VFQM010001443.1_pt1 | contig 20779 bp, 28 predicted proteins | sample 3512391 | NCBI WGS metagenome assembly VFQM01 (sample SAMN10412369, study PRJNA504923) | tailings metagenome | isolation source: Replicate 1 from Balatoc abandoned mine | place: Philippines | reverse complement strand
GATAGCTGATATCTGGCGCGCCAGTTGCCGGGTCTTCTTGGGTTGTAGATGAACTGACAGGCAGCAGCCCGTCGATATACTTGGCAAACTCGTCGGTTGTCATGGACAGGTCGTCACGAACCACCTCCTTCGTGTGATTGTCCAACTCTACAAAATAACCGACGACATTCTTTCCTGCCCCGACATACTCCCAGTTCCAGGACGCGGTGACACCGGCCTTGGATAGCGATTTTGCGTAGGTGGGTCCACCCCATCCAAGCTCGCGCATGGCATTACGAACAGCGACCGCCCTGGATTGAAATAATGCATCCAACCGATCCTGCCAATACGCCTTGGCATCCTCACCGCCAAGACGAATTTTTTCGTATCCATCAGCGGTAGTCGGATCTACGCTCATCCAAGCTGGCATCACGCCGTTTGCGATGTCGCGCAGGCGCTGCACCTTGGCCGCCTGTCCGTCTATCTGGGCGGCCAGAGCCTCCTTGGTCTGTCCGGTCTTTGGGTCGGTGCCGCCGTGATAGCTGATATCTGGCGCGCCAGTTGCCGGGTCTTCTTGGGTTGTAGATGAACTGACAGGCAGCAGCCCGTCGATATACTTGGCAAACTCGTCGGTTGTCATGGACAGGTCGTCACGAACCACCTCCTTCGTGTGATTGTCCAACTCTACAAAATAACCGACGACATTCTTTCCTGCCCCGACATACTCCCAGTTCCAGGACGCGGTGACACCGGCCTTGGATAGCGATTTTGCGTAGGTGGGTCCACCCCATCCAAGCTCGCGCATGGCATTACGAACAGCGACCGCCCTGGATTGAAATAATGCATCCAACCGATCCTGCCAATACGCCTTGGCATCCTCACCGCCAAGACGAATTTTTTCGTATCCATCAGCGGTAGTCGGATCTACGCTCATCCAAGCTGGCATCACGCCGTTTGCGATGTCGCGCAGGCGCTGCACCTTGGCCGCCTGTCCGTCTATCTGGGCGGCCAGAGCCTCCTTGGTCTGTCCGGTCTTTGGGTCGGTGCCGCCGTTCTCGGTAGCGCGCAGGTATGCGTCCTGCAAGCTGCTGACCTTCTGCACCTCCTCGGCATACGCCCGATTCTTCCGCCCTTGCGCTTCCTCGGTCTCCACCCTTGCCACCTCCAGCTCATGTTGAGCGGCGGCCAGCTCGGTTTCCAGGGTGGCGATCTCATCCTTCAGGGTCTGGATGTTCTGCATCCGGGTCGCGCGCGTGGCGTTCACGCGCTGGAAGGCCGGGCTGTTCTTCTCGGCCAGGCGCATGATGCGGCGCGCCACCTCGCGGATGTTCAGGTCGGCGCCGCGCTCCGGCGCGACGACGATGGTGATGTCCTTCTTGTTCAGCAGCCACTTCCACGAGATAACCTCGTCCGCCGGCGCCATCTTGTTCGGCGTCACGTCGGGGTTGTGGAAGAAGATGGTCACAGTCTGCCCGTCGGACAGCTCGAAGATGGCCGCGACGTTGGCGACGCCGCGCTGCTTGAACGGGTCAGTGATTTGCAGGGCGACGGGCTTTACCTTGTCGCCGGTGCGCTCCATGATGCCGCGCAGCAACTCCATCCGGCGTTCCAGCTTGGCGTAGGGCGTCACCAGCGCGTCGAAGGCAAGCGCACCCTCGGCGTCGTCGATGATTTCCTGGGCCGTCACGGCGTCCAGAAGAAGGCCCTCGCCGCCGTCGGAGCGCCGAATGTCGTACAGCACCTTGTCCAGCGTGGTGTCGTAGGGTTGCGCGTCGGTGTTCCAGTGAGTTTTCTTCATGGTTTCAAGTCCTTCCTTGGGTAGGGTGTCGCCCCGGAGCGGGCGCTTCAGGTCGCCGTTGTCCAGCCACCACTTGAGTTGAGAAAGGGAGGCCGGGACGATGCTTTCAAGTCCGTCCCAGCCGCGTTCATAGCTGTTCAAGTAGGCGGCTCGCGCCGATGCCAGGTCAGGGAAAGCGAGCATGACCTTGTGCTCGTCGAACTGGCCGCCGATGTTCTGGTTGATGACGTAGGCCCGCTCCGATTCGGGCAGCGGGCCGATGAAGCAATCCACGCCGTCGCCGTCCGCGCCGGTCGTGCCGCCGATGTAGCCGTAGTGCGCTGCCATGCGGCTAGACCACGCCTTGCCGGTCTTTTCATCCACGCCGGAGCGCGTGCTTCCTCGCGGCTGCTCGATGGCGAGATTCAGGCCGTACAGGCTCACCCGCCCCACCTTGTAGTTGCCAGCGCGGCACTGGGCCGCCGACGGTTCAGGCGTCAGGTTTTGGCCGAATGCGCCCTCGTGGGCAGCGCGCTCGATGAGGTGGAGAGACGTAGGGGTCATGCGGGCATGGTATGGCCCGCTTGCCTGTCAATTCGGGGAGTTTTCCGCCTGAAGGTCGGCGGCAACCTGATGGATGAGGATGCAGATGTCGGCCAGGTCGCGGCCTGCCTGTGACTTCTTTGAGAAGCCGCCGAAGTAGTCCAGCTCGGCGGCGATGTCGGCCATTTCATCGGCCATCGCGCACAGCCGCTTGACCTGGGATTCGGGTTGCGGCTGCGGCGCGGTACTGCTCATGGTGTCAGGCGGAAGCGGGCGCCAGACTGGCGATCTGCTCGCGCACGGAGGCGATGGATTCCTTCAGCGCGTCACGCTTCTGGGTCAGCACCTGTTCCATCTTCGGTGCGGCGGTGCGAATCCCGACAGGCGGCTTCACCTTTGCGGCGGCGAGCACCTTCTGGAACTTGACGCGCCCCGCGTCCAGCGCCTGCACGATTTCGGCGATAGCCTTCACATGATCGTCCTGGTTCTTGATAGGGAGCACCTTGCCATTCACCAGCACCTGGAAGATGTCGCCGGACTGCTTGATGCGCAGCACCACTTGCTGGGAATCGGCGAAGGTCAGGGTCATTTCCCGATAGGTGATGCCGGACGAACGCTTCACGGTGGTCGGCACGTCCTGCTGTACCACGTTCGCGCCGGCGCGCGAGAAGTAGCGAACGGCCTGCTTGGCGGCCTTGTCCTTGGCCGACAGGTCTTCAAAGCTGAAAAGCAGGTTCTTCATGGTGTTCCCTTTCAATGCGAATGGTGGTTGCTGTTACCGCCGCCGTCCATGATGGTGCCGGATGCGTCGATGTTGCCCTGCACGCCGATGTTGCCTTCGACCGAAACGCCAGAGCCGCCGGAAACGGCCATGCCGCCCTTGCCGACGATGGCGCCATCCACGGTCAGGTTCCCGGTGCAGGTGGTTTCCGGGGAATCCACCGTCACCTGCGGAGCCTGCACGGTCACATGGGAGCCGGACTTGATGAGCACGTCGCCCTGGGCGATCAGGTTCATCAGCGCATCGGCAAGCAACTCCATGTTGGCATGGTGCCAGCGTCGCCAGCCCGTCGAATTTCCCGCCTGCGGGTTCCGGTAGCCGGTGATGATGGGGTAGCGCGCGTCGCCGCCGATGAATGCCACCCAGACGGCATCGCCCGCCGTGATTTCGACCTCGGTAGCGTTCGCGCCAGCGCGCGACTTGTCGCCCAGGGAATACTCGATCTCGGCCAGCGGCAGCACGTCGCCGCCGTCGGTCAGGCCCGGAATCTCCACGCGGCACATGCGCGCGCCCGCGTCGTAGCTGCGCACGATGGCGGGATAGCGGCCCGGCCAGAAGCCGTAGGTTTCGCCCGCCTTCATTCTTCGAGGCTCCCTACCCAGAGCCTGGTATAGGCTTCCTGCTGGCCGCCGTCGTCCGTGCCGCTGCCGAAGACATGGGCCGCCGTGATGACGGCCAGCTTCGCGCCGCCGGCGTAGGCGATCAGGTCGCCGGCCACGACGTTCCCGCGCATGGTCGTCCGCGAGGTCTTGCGATGCACCAGGCAGCGCGTCATGTTGCGCAGACGCCGGGCATCCTTGAATGGGGAGTAGCGCACCGCGCGCGGCTTGTCACGGTTGCCGAACACCGCCGCGCCAGACGCGGCCAGCGAGAAGAACCACGGCACGGTATGCCGTTCGAGGAAGCCGCTTTCCACGTCCTCGCTGGTGTTGTCTGGCAGGGTCAGCACCGTGGCCTGCTTGAACAGGTCGCCCAGCCGAACGAATTGCAGCTTGCCGTTCTTCCAGCGCACCGCCCCACCCTCTTCCTGAAGCACACGGGCAATATGGAAGGTCGGGGTGTCGCCCACGGGGCAGTAGAAGCGCGGCACAGGGAAGTCTGCATCCACGCCCTTGATGGTCGCGCCGGCTGCCCGGTAGATTGCGGCCAGCGAGGCGTTCTCTTTGATGATGGCGCGCTGGCGCACGTAGGCGGCGCTCTGGCAGGCATCGAGGAGTGCGGTCACGCTGTATGCCTCCATGTCACGCTGCCCCTGGGAAGAGCGCCCGGCAATGCGCTTGGACTTGACGATGCGCAGCGCGTCGCCGCCGACGTTCAGCACTTGGCCCTCGGCCAGCCGCTTGTCCAGCCCGTCGTCGCCGGCCCGGATCTCGGCTTCCAGCGTCAGAGGAATTGGGGAAAGGTCGGAGCGGAGCGTGGCGGACTTGATGAGGTCGCCGCGAAGCTGCTTACCGTCGGCGAAGGTCACGATCACGGCTACACCGTCAGGATAGGTTGGAAGAAAGCCCTACGCGGCATTTCCGCTTCGGTCTGGGCGATGTCGCCGGCAATCTCGCTCGCGCTGCGTCCGAAGGGATCGACACCCATTCCGCGCGATGCTTCGAGCTGCAAGGCAGTCTCGCGTTCGACGTACAGCAGGAACAGGGGGCGAATCAGCGCCCATTCAGGGTCGGTGATTTCCAGGCCGCCGTCGATGGACGGCACCGGGTCGGCGTTCTCGCGCGCGCGGATGACGGCATACCCAGCATAGAACCGGGTCGCCGCCATTGCCTGCGCAAGTACCGTATCCTCGTCCAGCAGATTGCCAGCGGGGCGCTCTTGCGTGGCGAACTGCGTAGCCAGCGCGGAGAGCGTCGTCATTAGCGGTAGTCGTTCGAGTTACCGGCGCCGATTTCGCCGAAGTAGTGGAAGAACGCCGTGCCGGTAATCATCAGCACCTGCGAACGGTTTTCCCAGTCGCGGTCGGGATCATCCACTTGGACGAAGCAATCGACAATGCGCTTGACGCGCAGGTACTGCTGGGGCGTGCCCTCGTACACCTTGGCGTTGAAGTAGCCGCCCTTGGCGATGAGGTTCACCAGCATCTGATCGACGCTGCCGGCCACGTCTTCCAGCAGGGAGATTTGGCCCTGGTGGGCGATCTTGATTTGCTGGGCCTGGTACATCATCGAGCCCAACGGCATCGGCACTTCGATTTCGCCGGCGGGCGCGGTCTGCGGCCACGGGAACTGCTTGCACTTGAGCCAGCTTTGCTCGAAGCCCTCGATTTCCAGGGAGAAGTCGCTGGAAATGGCCTTGGCGCCCAGGGCGCGGGTCGCGTCGTAGTGCCCTTTCAAAAGGGCAGAAGTAGAAACGGTCATGTCGTTGTCCTTTCGTAGGGGATGGGAACGTACATAGGCACTGTATGGCACGCCCTGCCCGGCACTCGGCGCGGTTTTCCGCCTACTGGCAGGCCAGAATGGCCGCTTCCAGCTCGGCCTCGTACCCTTGGCGCTGCTTGCGCTCCGCGCGCAAGGCCGCCATCTGGCGGAAGACGGTGGATCCCAGTGGCAGCGCATCCACGGCATAGGCCGGCTTCGTCGGCGCGGACAACTTGCACGGCACGGGAACGGGGACAAGCACCTGCTGCACGTCGGGCGCGCGCTGCGCGGGCGTGGCGCACCCAGCAAGGGCGATGGTTAGGATGGCGGTCTTCATGGTTTCCCTCGCTCGGCCTTCAGTTCAGCGTCGAACGCAGCAGATGCAGCGGAGCACTCGTTGGCGCCGGCGGGCGGCTGGGACTGCAAGATGATCGCGGCCTGCGCTTGGTAGCCGGCAGATTCGGTCTTGGCCTTGTCGGCGGCGGCCTTCGCCTGCTGTTCGCGCTCGTTGGCCTGCGCAACTAGCTTCGTGAGCTCGTCGTTCTGCTTCTGTGCGGCGGCGGCGACTGCGTTGTAGGACTGCTCGAAGGAATCAGCGCGCTCGTTGGCCGCCTTCAGCTTCGTTTCCAGCGCATCCACCTTGGGCGAGTAGTAGGCGGACGTGGCCTTGTAGCCCAGCCCGATACCCACGGCGATCATGGCGATGACGCCCAGCACCTTCCAGAGCAAGGGGTTGAGCGGGTTCATTGCGCCTCGCCTCCCGGCGCGTGCTCCTTGGGCTTGCTCTTGTCGCCCATGAGATACACGCCCAGGCCGCCGACGAGGGAGCCGAAGCCGATACCGAACGCCTGCATGTCAAAGTCCTTGCCCTGGGCGATCACGCCCCACGCGGCCAAGACGATGAATGCGGCGATGCCGACGATGGCGGCAACTCGCCCCGTTTCCAGCGTTTCGCCGTCGTAGTCGGTGATGAGATCCTTGAGCGACATATCGTGCCCCTTTCTGCCGTCAGGCAAGTTCCGTGTCGTGCCGCTCGAAGGCGGCGGCCATCTTGGTGTCGTACTTGTTGGCCGCGTAGTTCGGGCCGTTGTAGTTCTTGGCGAACTTCGCCCAGTCCTGGGCCTTCAGCGCCGACCAGATGGCCGGGTTCGCCTTCACGAAGCGCACGAAGGCGTCCAGTTGCGCGGCCTCGTCCCGGTACATGGCGTTGATGAACTCCTGCACGGAGCCGTAGCCCAGCAGTTGCCAGTGGAAGCCCATGATCTGGAACAGGCCCCAGCTCGCCGATTCCAGCGCGCAGGCCCGGTTAATCTTCGCCGCCTCGTCCAGGCGGTCGCACTCGGCGACGCCGCCACGGTAGCCGCCGGGCGTTGCATTGACGACGCCGGAATGGCTCTTGGCGTAGGCTTCGGTCAGTTGCGGGCCGATGGCATCCTTCAGGCGACGGTACATGATGTGCCGCTCGAACAGGATGACGGGGCGGCCATCGTCGAAGAAACCGGAGCCCCGGCTTTCCACTTCGGTGACAGCCTTCACCGCCGCGACGGGCACGGACAGCAGCAGCGCGGCTTTCTGGAAGTCGGCTGGAACAAGTCGCTTGGATTCAGGCGTCGCCATATCAGCCACCCTTCTTGAATTTGTCCGTCATGCCCTGGATCAGGTCGTAGTAGTCGCGCTGCAACTCTTCGCGCGTCGGCGGCTCCACGCCGTCACACTCGCAACGGCTGATGTATGCCATGCACTTCGTGACGAAGCCGAAGATGTGGTTTCGCGCCGCCTCGACCTCGGCAAGGCGTTCATCCAAGTCCTCGACGCGCTTTTGCAAACGAGCGAAGGCATCGCGGTCAGAGGCGTCGGCCTTGAGGGTCACGGCATCCTTGCTGACGCGAAGGCCAATCCATCGAAGGATCGTGAAGCCCAGCAGCGCCAGGCCGGCAATGCCGCCTGCTTTCTGTTCGGGTGGAAGTCCGTCCAGCATCCTTACATCCTCCGGCGGGCAAGCACCTTACCGAGATTGCCAATGGAGCGAATCACGGTATTCAGGCGATCAACAGTTGCGGCTTGCGTTTTCAACTCGGCTTCCTTTCCCTTTTTCCAGTCCTCGAAGGGCTTGCCCTCGAAGAACCGTTTGGCGACGCTGGGCTGCATCGCCAAGGCTTCGTTCAGTGATGTTGATGAATATAGGGTGAGGCTAGATGCCGTCCCCATCAGGTTTTCCGACCAGCTCGCGCGCCATTCGGGAGAGACAGGAATGAACCGGAAATCGGGCCGGCGGCAAGTTGCTTGCCGCCCCTCCTTTCGGCATAGCCACGATGCCGTCCTCGGTGAATTCCAGCTTGAAGAAGTGGTGCAGCTTGTCGCGGCCTTCCAGGTACAAGCCCATCAGCCGCGTGAAGTCGCTGTCCGGGTAGCCCTTCAGAACGCGCACGCGCGCCAGCAGGTATTCGTCGAACGAGCCTTCGCCGTCGGCGGCCTCGGGCGCATCCTCGCCGGTGCGCACCAGTTGCGCGGCCATCGCGCCGAACAACCAGTGCAGGCGGCCAGAAAGGCCCTCGACCTCGCCCACCATGCGCTCGATGGATTCGGCCATCGCGCCTGTGAGGTGCCGGACGTGCCAGGTGTCTCCGCCGACCTCGCCCACCTCGACGGCCTGCACCGAAGTCTGGATGTCGGCTTCGCCTTGCAGGTAGTCCGAGTAGCGTCCGGCGCCCAGCGAAAAGTCGGGGCCGTCCTCGGTCGTGGCGGAAAGGTAGTGGCAGACAGCCAGGATGCGCTCCTGCACCGTCCAATTCGCCGGGTCATCGACGCCACCCTTCGACGCATCGACGGCGGCGCGCAGGAAGGCCGTGGTGCTGGCCTCTTCCATGTGGCCGGGCATGGCGGCCAGGGCCAGCGAATCGCCGATGGACAGCTCGCGCAGTTGCAGCGTCAGGCGGCGGGTTCGCAGTGGGGGGAAGTAGATCATTTCATTTCCTTATGGCCCGACCTTCTTCCAGTCGGCGCGGTCAAGAGCAGTCAGCGTGCATAGGGTCATCGGCACAAGAAGTTCGACGTACTTGCCGTTCGCATCCACGGGCGAGCTCATGGGCATGCCGATGGATTCGATGACCAGCGGCGAATAGAGGCGCCCCTTGTATTTCATGGCGATCCGTGTGGGCGACTTCGACGGAAGCAATGCCTCGACGTATCCCATCGTCCCCCTAGCCGTCTCGGCGGCACGCGACAACAAGGAGCCGTCCTTGGCAAGCTCGATAGGCAAGGCCCACTCCATCAGCTTGTTGAACGGGGCTTCGACCTCGCTGGCAGCATCGCGCCAGGCGCGGAACAAGACTGCCACCGTGATCTTCACCGGCGGCATTCCGTTGAACACCTGCGTGCTGTTCAGCTTCGTGATACCAGTGCGCCCCTCGAACTGCTTGAGGAACGTCTCGGCCTGCTGTTGCGATTGAGGATCCGATGCGGACGTTTTCTTGTTGGCGAATGGGTTTAGGGAATCGACAATGGGCTGAAGCGCACCGGACTGAAGCATGGCGAATAGTGCCGGGGCCTTCGATTCCGGCCCGGCCTGCTCGAACGGGCTTTGCCAGTTCAAAACCGCCTCAAGGTTTGATTCAACCAGCGGCCCCCTGACGACGACAGGATCCGTCTTGTCGATGATTTGCCCCCAAGAATCATCGCCCGTCTTCGCAACCTCATAGAAGCTGGCGATCAGGTGCGGGGACAGCCCATCCCACACAGACCCAAGGGCCGGAGCGGCAAGGTTTGGCACAGAGCCCGGAATAGGTACGTTCGGCATAGAAGAAAAAAGGGCGCTACCGCACGAGGCAGCAGCGCCCAGGCCCAATCATGGCAAGGAGAACTTCTTACTTCAGGCCCGCGCGCTGGCGGATGCGCATGGACTTCATGCGGCGCATCATCGCCCCGGCGGAATGGCTCTTCATGCGCGCCTTGCGGATCGCCACCTTCTGCTTGGCAGACAAGCGGACGCGGCCGGAGATACGCTTGTTGATGCGCACCTTCTTCCCGCCACGGATGACCACCTTCTTGCGGTAGGCGGCATCGAGCGCGGGTTCCTGGTCGTCATCCGAGAACACGAAAGCGTCGATGTCGGCGCCAGCGCCGTCTTCGCCCTCGGGCAGCACGGACGCCACCAGATCACGCACGCGGTCGGCAGCATCGCCATCCCAGTCGTTCAGCAGAGCGCCGGCGTCCTCTTCGGACACGCCGCACTTCACGAGGTAGTCCCAGGCGGTGTTGAGCGCCACTTGCAGGACGCCCTGCTCGTCTTCGGTGATGTCGCCGTCTTTGTTGGCGTCGGCGATGCCCACGAAGAGGGCCATCAGGCGGTCGGCGTAGCTCTCGCCATCGTCCAGGTCGTCGGTTTCGGCCCATTGCTGGACAGCAGCCACCGCCGACACAGAAATGTCGGCAATGGTGTAGTCGTCAGCGCCGGACAGCTTCGGCTCCTTGTCATCGGCGGCGTCCAGGGTCTTCTTCGCGGCGGGATCCGGGCGCTTGAGAGCACCGCGCAGCATTTCAGTCACGTTCATGGTTGATATTCCTTTCTCGGTTCGGGTGGCGGTTACTTGCTCAAGGTCTGCGTCACGAAGGTGCGGCGGTTCGTGCCGTCGTAGCGCAAGGCGTAGGTCACGTCCATGTCTTCGTAGGGCCGCATTTCATTGGGCCGCACGTCATACACGAACGCCTTGCCGCCCATTTCCGGCTCGCTGGAAGGCACGATCCACTTGGACGCCTCGGCGCCCTCGAAGAGGGTTTGCAGGAAGTCCTTGGTCTTCTTCACCGACATTTCCATCGGCAGTTGCAGGTTGTCCTTCGCGGCGCGCGTCACGGCCTCGTCGATGCTGGTGCTCATGTCGGCCACCGCGATCAGCTTCTTGAGGCTGGATTCGACCAGCGCGCAGGTCAGCGAATCGCGGAAGACGTAGCGTCCGCCGCCCGTGTAGGTTTCGTACACCACCGGGTTGATCTTGGCCCGCGCCAGCGCGTTCAGTTCCTGGTCGCGCAGCTTGTAGGTCTGCGTGATCTTGGTGCGCTGGATGGGCCATTCGCGGCCCGCCACCGGATAGTTCTTCGGTGCAAAGCCCTTGGCATTCACCTGGGCGTTGCGTCCGCAAGCGTAGGCGATGTTCAGCGTGGCAGTGCCGATGTATCCGTTGGGATTCACGCCCGTCGGGTCGTCGGACTTCAGCGGCGCCCAGAAGGCGTGCATCAGGTGCGCGGTCTGGCTGGCCCCCATGTTGAGCTGATTCACGAAGGCGATAGCCGCGTCGGGAGACAGATTGCCGGGGATGTCGAAGCGAAGCTGGCGGTTCGTATCGAACGCCAGTTGCGCGAGCTGGGCCAGCAGCGCCGGGGCCTGCGTGCCGCCGGACGAGATATAGGCATAGTCGAACTGCGTGTATTGCAGCTTTTCACGCGCGCCCATGTAGTCCTGCGTGGTGTAGGCCGTGCCGCCTTCGGAGAAGCACACCTGCACGCCGGACTTCGCCCATTGCTGGCGTCCGTTGCTGTCGTAGCCGTAGGCTTCGGAGCCGGCGGCGATGACAGCGGCAGCGCCCAGCACCCCGGTCTGCAATTCGACGGCATCGGTCTGGCCCTGGGCCACGTCGGGCAGGTAGTTCGAGTTGCCGTAGTCATCCTTGGAATCGGACTTCAGCGAGCCGTAGAACTCGTACAGCAGGTTGTCGTCCTTGTCGCGTAGGCGCAGCGTGAGCTTGTCGTTGGCGATATCCACGCCGGCATCCTGCAAGGATTCGGCGCGGAACTCGACTTGAATACCGTCGTTGTGGCATTCCAAATGCCTCATGGCGAACAGGAAGGGATCAGTCATCGCCAAAAATTCGTCTTCTGCCATCACCGTGTAGGTGAAGTTTCCAGTTGGCTCCGGCGCTACAGGTGGCACTGCCACCGGATCCCCGGCAGTCATTTCTGCGGACACAACCAGCCACTTGATGGTGGCGGTGGCCGTGGAAAGACGCTGGATGATGGCTTGGTAGGCGCCCTTGTTAAGGGCTTCCACGACATGCACCCATGCCTCGTTGAGCGCGGACAGGCGCATTTGCTCGCCATTGCCCAGCTTCTTGAACACGTTGCCGCGATCCACGGCGAACGGCTTGTCGATACGGCCACGAGTGGCCCGCATCATGATCCCGAACACCTGGTCGGAGTTATCACCGGCGGGAATCTCGGAGTTGTCGCGCAGCGGGTTGAGCTGAACGCCGGATTCCGCACCGAGTTGTCGCACGAAAGCGGTACTCATGGCCTCTCCCTTCTCTTATGCGCCGGTGGCTTGTTGGCCGTCGGCAGCGCCGTTTTCTTGACCGGCATCGCCGGCACCTTCACCGCTGGCGTCGCCGGTCGGAGCGTCGGTCTTGTCGCCTTCGGGGGCGACAGGAACGGCGTCCAACAGCGCGGCCAGGTCGGTCTTCTTGGCATTGGCCTGGAACTCGATTCCCTTGGCCTTCAGCGCGTCCTTGAGCTGGTCATAGGACAGACCCTCGGACGGCTTCTTGACGACGGTTTTGCCGCCCTCGCCGTCGGCACCTTCACCGCTGGCATCGCCATCGGTTTCAGCCGGGATAGCACCGTCGGAAATGGTCACGGCCAGCTTGTAGCGGTTGAGCTCGGCGATCTGCTCGATGCTCGATGCCACGCGCTGGAACAGGTCGTGCGAGGAAACCTTGACGGTCTTCACGCTTTCCTTGGCATGGGCGACGTGCTTCAGGAACAGGCCCGGCACCTCGGGGAAAACCGCGTCGCGTGGCATGTGGTTCTTCACCGTGACGGTGAGCGGGTACTTGGCGTCGGCGAAAGCCTCGGCCACAAGTTGGTTGGCGTCCTTCCCCGTAAGGGAAGGAGCGCCCAGCTTGACGATCTTGGTCATGTTGGTGCTCCTTTCCGGCCTGGGCGATTAGCGCAGGTTGGTCACGTTGATGGTGGCGCAGCCCAGCGAGGACGGGCCGTGCGGATTGACCGCCGTGAAGTTGCGGGCGTAGAAGCCGGCACCTTCGCGCAGGTCATCGCCCGCCAGCAGGGGCTTGACGGTCGGGGGAACAGCATCGCCCAGGACGATGGGGTTGCGCGCCACGTCGGTAGCACGGCCAACGCAGAGGATGTTGCCGCTGTTGGCGGTTTCAGCCACTTCCTTCGGGGTGTAATACACCTCGTACTGGCCGAACAGGCGGCCCAGGCGGAAGATTCCGGGGCGTACAGTCAGGCCAGACGGCTCGAACAGATCACGCGACAGGGCCAGCCACTGCGAGGCGATGTCCTTACCGACGTACAGGTGAGTAATGCCATGATTCATGGTATCGACAGCCATCTGCTGCGAGGCGGCACCGAGCGATGCAGAGAAGTCCTGCCAAATCTGCGCACGATTCAATTGTGCCGAGCGAGTAGCCCAGTCGAAGTCGTAGGACGACTGGTTGTTCGCAGCCAGACGGCGAGTCTTTGCCAGCACGTTGTAGTGGCGTTCGTTGGCAAACTGGTTCTGGATGGCGATGATGCTTTCGCTGTACGGATCAAGGTTCAGCTCGTTCGCCATCTGGGTACGACCGTCGATGCTCTGACGAGTGATGACGCGCCACGGGGCCGCGTACAGCGGAAAGGTGCTGACGGACGTGATGATCGAGGGCGTCACGCTCGGGTCGCGCTCGAAGTCGATGAAGCCTTCCACCGTCACGGGGATGGTGTCGGGCATCTTCGGGGTCGTGGTCAGCGCATACACGCCGGTGTCGGTATTGATGGTGCCGCCGATCACATAGGTGGTGCCCGCGATGGTGATGCTGCCGTTGATGGGCGAGTTGCCGGAGCCGGAGCTGTTGATCGGCTCCTGCGCGGCGAGCACGCCATTCACGTACACCTGCGAGCGGCCACGCAGCAGCTTGACGCCGGTAGCGCCTTGGTCACAGGTGTCGCTGGTGGCTTGGCCGACGGTCAGCTTTCCGCCCACGGTGCCGTCAACAGTCAGCGGGGTGCTGGTATTGACGCGGGAAGCGCCAACGTAAGCGCCGCCCGAGTGCGTGCCGTCCAGCAGGTCGTTCTGCGCGTAGGCGCCGAAGGTGTTGCCGGCTTGGTGGCTGACGATGGCGAGCTTGGCTTCGTTGGAGCCGATGTCCGCCGGCAGATAGTGCGCGAACGGAATGGCCTCGGCGAAGGTAGTCAGGATGGACACCACGGCGCGGTTCGGCTGGATGGAGCCCTGATCGTGATGGACGGACGAGGCCGAATCCAGCGCGGCGCCATACTTGCGCTTGGCTTCGCTGGTGGTGGCGTAGGCCAGGTGCAGAGCTTGCTCGGCCACGTCGGCGGGGACGGTCATGCCGTGCTGCTCTTCGTAGATTTTCACGCCGTCGAGGATGGCGCGGGTGACGCGCTCCTTCTCGCCTTCATCCTTGCAGTCGTCGAGGACGGCTTGCAGGGTTTCGGGGATCTTGACGCCCGAACTTTGGCTCGTCGCGGTCGCCATGAAGTCGGCGGCTGCGGCGGAATCGAAGGTGCCGCTCGGGGCGGCATTGTCCTTCAGGGAGGTGATGAAATTGGATACTTCGGCAGTCTCGCGCTTGAAGTAATCCTGTTGGATGCGCTTGGTCATGGTTTCGTGTCCTTTCGGAGAAGTTCAAACACAGGAAATGCCGACTGGTAGCCGACTGCTGGTCATTCTCCGGGGCGCGAAACCACGCCAAAGGCGGTTTTTCCGGTTTTATCCCTACCCCGCCGGAAGGTGCAGGTCGTCGCGCCGATTCGTGACGTAGCGCGTCGTGTATGGCGGGATGTTGGACGTGGTTTCGTAGCCGACGACCTCGAAGGCGATGCGCGCCGGGTTCGGGCCGTCGCCCAGCAGCACGTAGATCACGTCGTTGGTGCGCACGTCGAACCACTCCGGGCTACCGGACGGGCCTTCCGGCTCGATGAGGAAGCGGAACTCGTCGATGCTGCCCGTGTTCGCGTCCTTCCTGTCCATCATCGGCGACGCCCCGAAGGGATCCGCCGGCAAGGCGTAGCCGTTGCCGACGTAGGTGTACTCGAACTGCTCTTCGTCGCCGGTGTTGAGAACGGCCAAGCCGCCCAGCGTCGGGTTGCCATCCACCGTTTCCTCGCCGGCGCCGGAGCGCGTGACGCTCTTGCGGAAAAGCTGGATGTTGAAGGCGTTGGGGTGATTGACCACGACATTGCGGGCCATGCGGTTGATTGCCTCGGGCACGTTGTTGAGCATCGCTCTATCCCTTCAGTTCTTTTTCAAGTACCGCCCTTGCGCTGGCGGAAAGTTTGCGCACCACGGCCACGGGCATACCGAACCGGCTGGCGATCTCTTCATCGGCGGAAGCCTTTGCGGCCCGGCGCGATGCCGGCGCAACCTTCTTTGGCATCTTGGCGGAGCGCGAAACCGCGCGTGCCAGTTCGCGCTTCTCCCGTACCCGGATGGCTTCGGCCTTGCGCTGCTCGCTGGTCTTGATGCGGGCCGGTGCCTTGCTCTGCGCAGCTTCCTCGGCCTCGGTCTGGGCGGCCTGCGTGCGAGCCTGGTATTCAGACACCCGCTGCATGTGCTTTTCCAGAAAGCGCAGGACGGTATTGGACGATTCCAGCTCAGTCATAACCCGCAGGACGTGCTTGCAGGCCACGCCCATCAGCCGGGGATTGCGGATTTTCGGGTAGCCGGTTTCCTTCCGGCCAGCAGCGAACCCGCCGATGGTGGCGACGTAGCGGAAGAAATACCTATGGCGTTCACATGAACAGTCGAACGACAGCTTTTGCTTGCGCAGCCAGTTGGCGATCTGCTTGGGCGACTTCTCACCCTTGCCATCAAGCGACGTGGCCGCCATCTGCGCGGCGGCAGCCTCGAACCCATGCAGTCGCACGATGACATGGTGGCGCGTCACCTTGGAATCCGGCCCGGCGTTGGTGATGAAGCGAATCTCGCCGTTCAGGGCGGACACGGGAACCCCGGTGGTGATTTCCTTGCGAGCCTTGTCGATGTCGCTCCGGGGTTGCCCCGGCTTATTGCTCACATAGCCCAGCGGCGTCGAGGACGCCAAGTCGATCACCTGGCGCGCCGTGATCCCGCCCGTTCCTTTGAGGCGCCGTTCCGCCACCTTCATGTTGTGGCGGAAGGTAGCCATGTCATCCGCCGTGATGGGGCGCGCATTCCCGCCCAGCGTGGTGAACAACACGCGGTTCGCATCCCACTCCCCGCGAACCTCGCGCTCGGTCAGGATGATGTTTTTCTTGGGTGCTTCCGCGCCCGCCGCCTCGCGTTCCCGGCGGTCGGTGTCGAAACGACCCTTGGCCTCGCCTACGTGGCCCTTGACCTTTCCGAACCAGTCAGCCATTCAAATACTCCCACCGCAGCCCTGTCCGAGTGGGCAGGCCGCGAAGCTGCTTGCTGATGACGGACACGCTGACGCCCTTCCCCTTGGCAGCATCTTCCTTGCTCGGGAAGACCTCGCCGGTATTCAGGCAACGGATGGGCTTGCGGTTTGCCGCTGCTGCCGCTTCGTCGCGGCGTCGGCAGAACTCCGGGTCTTGGCACCGTTCCAGCATTTCCTTCCGCTTGCGCTCGGCGTGCGCTTTCGCAAATTCGGGATCCGCGTGCAGGCGCTTGAGGGTGGCCGACGATGACGCCGCCACGCTCTGGTACGCCGGGCCGCGCTCCTTCATGGCGCGCCGGCGCGATGCGGCGGATTTCGCCTTGGCTTCGTCCGTCTGCATGGTAGTCGCCCGTTCGGCGGTCGGCAGAACATTCAGGGCAGGCTTCAGCCGGTCAATGGTGGCCTGTTCCTGGTTGCGCAGGCTGTCAGGTGCGCACCTGAATAACAGACGGTGACGCAGCGAATCGAGGCCATGCTCGGCCACGAGTTCGGACAGGATGGGGTTATCGTGCTTGCCGCTGCGGAGCTTCGACTTGTGCTCGCTCCACCGTTTCTCAACATCCACGGACGAGCCGACATACAGCCGCCCGTCCTGGGCTTCGATGGCATAGACACCGCTGATCTTTTCTTTCATGCGGCCATCCTATTGAGTGCCGAACTATCGAAACTGTTACGTTTTCCGATATTTCACGAGCTGGCCCAAATTGGCGCGCCGGCTTCGCGCAGGTCAGCGATGGATTCAAACCCGACGCGGCGCTTGATGGCGATGAGCTGGCCTTCGTTCGGGAGCACGATGCGCTTCTGGGAAAGCGGCTGGTCGATGCTGTCCAGGCCGGCGGCGGCCATGACCGTCAGGTATTCGTCGCGGCGGCCATAGACGCGCTGGGAAACCAGCGTCAGGTCGAGGGCTTCGTCCGGCTTCGTCTCGTAGTAGATGGCCGTGGTATCCCAGGGCTTGACGCTCTCCGCGAACTTGCGAACTTCGCGGTAGAAGGACTTGGCGGCGCGGGTGTCTTGGTCGAGCATGGCCGGGCCTTTCAGATGGTCAGGATTCCGCCCCCGGCCAGGTGCCGGAAGGCTTCAGCCATGCGGACGGTGCTTTCCACCGTGTCGGAGCGCAAGGCGTACAGACAGGTCGCCAGCGCGGCCACCTGCGCGCACGTCACGCTGGCGTTGATGCGGTACTTGGGGCCGCTGGTTTCGATGCCGTCCTGCTCGATGGCATTGCCGGGGTTCGCCCGGTTCGCCCGGTCGCCGAACACCAGGCGCGGGGCCTTGCCGTCCGCCGCCACGCCGTTCTTCAGGGACTGGAAGGCAGCAATGGCGGGCAGCAGGTCGGCATCGGTGAAGAGCTTGTCGCGGGTGATGTCCGGCACGTTGGTCAGGACGGTGCAGCCCTCGCGGCGCTCGGCGCGGTACGGCGCCTCGGCGCTCACCACCAGCACGCGCGATTCGGTGTCATAGGCCGAAAAAAGACTGCACGGCTGGCCGCCGTAGCCGGTGAAGGTCGCCTGAATCTGGATCATGCCCCGCCCCCTTCGTCGCCAGCGTCAGGCGCGGCCACGCCGTAGGGTCGGATGTCGGTCGCGCCGCCGTTCGGCCCGGCCTCGCGGCTGGTGATGCCGATTTGCTGCACCACGGGGTAGCCAGCAGGATCCGCAGCGTTGCCCGGCATACCCTTGCCGTCGTTCGGCTCGCCATCCTTGGGAGCGTCGAAGAGCGGGATTTCCGCGCGCAGGGTGATGTCGATGGCGAGCACCGTCAGGTTCTTGGCCTCGGTCGGGATGTTCATGGCCGGCACGTCGGGAAGCTCCACCTGCACGGGCCAGTCCATCGGCTGGCTGGCGAAGGTATAGCGCGCCGTGAATCGGCGGTTCGGCGTGGCATCGAGGAACAGGCCGAATTGCGCGGCCAGCGAGTGAGCCGTGGGTTCGTCCGTGGCGAAGATGACGATCTGCGCCCGGATGTCGCCCGCCACGGCGCGCAGGCCGAACATGCGCTCCTTCGGATCGGTGGGGATGATGACCATTTCCCGGTCGGCCACTTGGCGGGTGTAGTCGCGCCCGGTCGGGGTGTAGTCCTTCGCCAGCGCCACGAGAATGGCGGGCATGTCGGGCGGACGCGATGGCGCGTCGTGGATGTCGCTGCGCATCCAGAGGGAAAGCATGTCCTCGGCGGCATCGATCATGCGGGACGGTGCCCAAGCGATGCTCTTTGCCACCCCTCGCGTGACGTAGCTTTCCAGCGGCTTCGTGGTCGGAACGAGGGTCGCGTAGAAGCGTCCCATGAACAGGCCGAAGGCTTCCTTGACGGGTTGGAGCATCGCGGCGCCCTATCAGCGGGTGAACTTGCCGATGAGTCGGCCATACAGCGGGTCGGCGGGCGGTTCTTCCTGCTTCGGCTCCATGAAGCGCGGCAACGCGCCGGAACCGTGAAAGGCAGCCATGTCGCGCGCCATGCGCTCGCTCACACCACCCGCCAGCACCAGCGGGGCAATCCCGGCAGCATCCAGCGCCGTACCCGCTTCGATACCCTTGGCGGCCAGCATGGACAGAAGCTGTTCGTTTTCGGCGCTCAATCGCTCGATCACGTCACTGGTCTGCTCCCTCTCCTGACGGATGCCATCTAGCAAGGCGATCACAGCCTGCGCCTGCTCGTCCTGCTCTGCGGCGTAGATGTCGTCGTAGGTCAGGTCACCAATGCCGCCTCCAAGGGCATCGTCCAGTGCGACGCCTCGGAAGGAATTCGACGAGAAATTTGGAGCAAGTACAAAGTCGAAGCCGTGAAACTCCGGCTTGGTCTGGTCGATGGCGGACGAAAATCCACCGACCTTACCTTCCCACAGTTTTGCGGCCAATTTGCCCGCCGACGTATCCAAAAACTCGGCGCGGTGCTCCACGTTGCCGTCGTAGTCGGCCTTGAGATGGGTCGTGACAAAAGCCGGCTCGACTGGGGCGTACTTTCCACCCTCGATCCCGCCCTCAACGGGAGCCATGCCATAGCGAACGCGCGGCAGGTGGCCGTAGAAGCCGACCATCGTCCGCAGGCTCACCGCCTCCTGGCAGGCCGGGCCGTTGATGGCATCGCAAATTGCCTTGATGTTGAAATTGCGACGTTGGCCGGTATGTTGCCGGCCGCGATCCTTCAGGTTGTAGCGGATGACGGGGGTTTCCATTGTGCGGACTCCATGAAATAGGTGCTCGCACAATCTTCCCACCCCGATCAGCCGCCCATCATCGCCTTTTTCCGCGCCTCCGCCGCCTCTTGGGCGGTGGTGAACAGGCCCAGCCGTACCCGTTTCCCACCACGGTTGAAGTAGGCAGCGAACTTCCCGCTCGGGCGCTGCTCGACACCGGCGAACCCCGTTTTACTGGTCTTGACCAGCCGGGTGCCGGACGGAGACGCATCATCCAGCGTACCGAAGGGGTGCATCTCCTGCTTCGCCTTCAGGTAGGCCGCATGGGCTTCCTCCGGCGTGGCGTACCTGCCGAGATACCGCCGCTTGCCCCCGGCCTTGATGCTGGCCGCGTAGCGCCCGCTCGGCGTTTCGCTCACGCCCAGCAGCCCAGCTTTGTTGTGGCTATGCGCCCGCCGCTGGTTCTGCGGGTTCTCCGCCGCCGTCGCCTCGCGCAGATTGGCGATGCGGTTGTCCATCCGGTCGGTGTTGATGTGGTCGAGGCGGTGCTTGGGCCATACGCCATGCACATGGAGCCATGCGAGGTGATGAGCGTAGTAGCGCCGCCCCTCGATGGCGATGCGCAGGTAGGCGGTGGCCGACTTCTCGGAAACCGCCCCCGCCATCGCGCCAGCTACGGCCCGGCGGCTATTGCTCACGCGCCACCGAAAGACGCCCGTCTCCGGGCAGTAATCCAACATTTCCCGAAGACGTTCAGCGGTTAGTGTGCTCATGCCGCCGCCAGCCGCCGAGCCATCGAGGCGTTGCTTCCGATTTCGCGGAGTCGGTAGTAGTCGAGCAGCGGGCGAATCAGGTTGTCGAGGTCGGTGAACTTCGCCAGCGTTTCATCCGGCCCCATTGCATGAACATAGGGAGAGCCGTCGCGGTTGTTGAAGGTAATGAACCAGCGGCCAAGCCGGTAGTCCGGGTCTGCCATGACGGCATCGGCGACGGCGCGAGCCAGCCGGGCGCTGTCCTCGATCTGCTGCCAGTGATCGCTCGGCACGGGGAAAGTCGGCGCTGGCGGCACGGCGGTTTCATGGTCGAGGATGTCGAGCACCCAGCGGCGGAACTCGGCTGCTCGCTCGGTGCGCGCGAACATGGCAACAAGGTGAGCGCCGCGCAGGGAAAACGCCCGTGTTTCCTGCGTTCCGCCAGGGGTGGTCAAGTTGACCACCCCTACCATTGAATCCGTGAATTCGTTGGCGTGACGGGCATAGATGCGGGAAATAGACTTTTCGTCCGTGTAGCCAAGGGCGTCCGCGATTTGCGTACCCCTTAGCCAAGGCTGATTGTTGCGGTCAACAACGTCGAATTGGGTGTTCTGGAAAACGAGTGCGGTTGCGGTCATGGCTTTACTCCTTGGTTGCGGTTTCTGAATCCGCCATCCCCGACGCCAATCAGGGGTGGGCGGAACCGTGCAGGTTGGCGTACCGGAACCAAGGAACCGGCGAGTCCGAAGACTCCCCGCACGGCCCGCCCATAGGAGGTGCCATGCCGACGGACATGAAAAAAGCCGCATTGCTGGCGGCTTTGTCCGCCTTGGTATTCCAGGACGCCAATCCCGGCTGCCGTTTTTTGCGGCAGCGGGTGAATTATGTCCCGGAATCACGATGGGCGCAAATTTAGCGAGCACACGCCCGACCGGATAGGCGAACTTTCCGAGGTGTTCGCTTTTTCCCGTTCTTGCGGGCTACCTGGTCTTCATCCGCACTTCGAGGCCGCGCAGCAGGCGGTGGGCGGTGTCGTGGTTGCACCCGCCGATGAACTTGCAAA
>VFQM010001442.1_pt1 | contig 20843 bp, 23 predicted proteins | sample 3512391 | NCBI WGS metagenome assembly VFQM01 (sample SAMN10412369, study PRJNA504923) | tailings metagenome | isolation source: Replicate 1 from Balatoc abandoned mine | place: Philippines | reverse complement strand
TCGGTCTTCGGCGAAGCGCCGTTCAAGGCCGCCGTAGCCAAGGCCAAGCAGTACATCAAGGACGGCGACATCATGCAGGTGGTGCTCTCGCAGCGCATGAGCAAGCCGTTCACGGCGAGCCCGATGGCGCTCTACCGCGCGCTGCGCACGCTCAATCCGTCGCCCTACATGTACTACTTCGACTGCGACGACTTCCATATCGTCGGTGCTTCGCCGGAGATCCTCGTTCGCCTCGAACACGAGAACGGCGAGGGCATCGTCACCGTCCGTCCGATCGCCGGCACGCGCAAGCGCGGCGCCTCTCACGAAGAGGATCTGGCGCTGGAAAAGGAACTGCTCGCCGACCAGAAGGAGCGCGCCGAGCACGTGCAGCTGCTCGACCTCGGCCGCAACGACGTCGGCCGCGTTGCCCAGGTCGGCGCGGTGAAGGTCACCGAAAACATGACCATCGAGCGTTACTCGCACGTGATGCACATCGTCTCCAACGTCGAGGGCAAGCTGAAGCCGGGGCTGAACGCGCTCGACGTGCTCAAGGCGACGATGCCGGCCGGCACGCTCTCCGGCGCGCCGAAGGTGCGGGCGATGGAGATCATCGACGAGCTGGAGCCGGTCAAGCGCGGCATCTACGGCGGTGCCATCGGCTACCTCGGCTTCAACGGCGACATGGACCTGGCCATCGCCATCCGCACCGCCGTGCTCAAGGACGGCCAGATGCACGTGCAGGCCGGCGCCGGCATCGTCGCCGACTCCGACCCGACGGCCGAATGGCAGGAAACGCAGAGCAAGGCGCGGGCCATTTTGCGCGCGGCGGAAATGGCCGAGCACGGCCTCGATTCGCGGGTCGAGTGAAAACCATGAACCACAGAGACACAGAGGCACAGAGAGATTCTTTAACCGAGCAAATTATTGGTGCTGCGATCGAGGTGCATCGTGCGCTCGGGCCAGGACTGCTTGAGTCGGCTTATCAGGAGTGTCTCTCCGTGGAACTGGGTTTTCGCAATTTGCGATTTGTCAGCCAATTGGAGTTGCCGGTCGAATATAAAGGGCTCCGTGTGGATGCCGGTTACCGCCTCGACCTTGTTGTTGCCGATAGCGTTGTCGTTGAGTTGAAAGCGGTTGAACGTCTGTTGCCGCTTCATGAAGCCCAGCTCCTGACCTATCTTCGGCTTGGTGGATACCCGACGGGGTTGCTTCTCAACTTCAACGTTCCGGTACTCAAGGACGGTGTCAGAAGGATGAAACTATGAAGCTTTTCTCTGTGTCTCTGTGCCTCTGTGGTGAAGGGTTCTGAATCATGCTGCTGATGATCGACAACTACGATTCCTTCACCTACAACATCGTCCAGTATCTCGGCGAACTCGGGCAGGACGTGCAGGTGTATCGAAACGATGCGATTTCGCTCGCCGAGATCGCGCGCCTCAAGCCGAAATATCTGGTCATCTCGCCGGGGCCATGCGCGCCGGCGCAGGCCGGCATCTCGCTGGCGGCGATCCGCGAGTTCGCCGGCAAGATCCCGCTGCTCGGCGTCTGCCTCGGCCATCAGGCTATTGGCGAAGCCTTCGGCGGGCGCATCGTGCACGCCAAGCAGCTGATGCACGGCAAGACCTCGCCGGTGCTCCACAAGGACGTCGGCGTCTTCAAGGGCCTGCCGAATCCGCTGACCTGCACGCGCTACCACTCGCTGGCGATCGAACGCGAGTCGCTGCCGGACTGCCTCGACATCACCGCCTGGACCGACGACGGCGAGATCATGGGCGTTCGCCACAAGACGCTGGCCGTCGAGGGCGTGCAGTTCCATCCCGAATCGATCCTGACCGAGCGCGGTCACGACCTCTTGAAGAACTTCCTCGAGGAGCATGCCAAATGAAGCCGCAAGAAGCCCTGCAACGCGTCATCGAGCATCGCGAGATCTTCCACGACGAAATGGTCTCGCTGATGCGCCAGATCATGGGCGGCGAGGTGTCGCCGGTGCTCATCGCGGCGATCATCACCGGCCTGCGCGTGAAGAAGGAAACGATCGGCGAAATCGCCGCCGCCGCCTCGGTGATGCGCGAGCTGTCGACCAAGGTGACAGTGCGGGACGACAGCCGCCTCGTCGATACCTGCGGCACCGGCGGCGACGGCGCGCATACCTTCAACATCTCGACCGCCGCGATGTTCGTTGCCGCCGCGGCCGGCGCGCGCATCGCCAAGCATGGCGGCCGCTCGGTGTCGTCGCAGTCGGGCAGCGCCGACGTGCTCGAGGCGCTCGGCGCCAACATCATGCTCAGCCCGGAGCAGGTCGCCACCTGCATCGACGAGCTGGGCCTCGGCTTCATGTTCGCCCCCAGCCACCACAGCGCGATGAAGCACGCGGCGCCGGTGCGCCGCGAGCTGGGCGTGCGCACCATCTTCAACATACTCGGTCCGCTGACCAACCCGGCGAACGCGCCGCAGCAGGTGATGGGCGTCTTCCACCCCGACCTCGTCGGCATCCAGGTGCGCGTGTTGCAGCGTCTCGGCAGCAAGCGGGCGCTCACCGTCTTCGGCCGCGAGGGGCTCGACGAGATCTCGATCTCCGGCGAGACGCTGGTCGGCGAGCTGAAGGACGGCCGCGTCAGCGAATACGCCGTGCATCCGGAACAGTTCAACCTCGCCGTGCACGACCCGAAGGTGCTGCGCGTGGGCAACGTCGAGGAATCGAAGGCGATGCTGCTCGGCGCACTGGAGAACAAGCTCGGCGCGCCGCGCGACATCGTCGCGCTGAACGCCGGTGCCAGCCTCTACGTCGCCGGTGTCGCCGAGACGCTGGTCGATGGCGTCGACCTCGCCTTCGAGGCCATCGCCGCCGGCGCCGCGCGCGCCAAGGTCGATGCCTTCGTGCAATTCACGCAGCGTTTTTCGGCATAATTGACGGCAGAACCCCATCGGGAGACCGTCATGGCCTTGCCGCAAAGCAAACCCAAGTTCGACGCCGCCGCCTACCTCGCCTGGGAGGCGCTGCAGCCCGACCGTAACGAATTCCTGGCCGGCGAGGTGTTCGCCATGGTCGGCGTCCGGCAGTCGCATAACGTGGCTACGCTCAATCTGGCGAGCCACCTGCGCGCCGAACTCAAAGGGTCGCCGTGCCGGGTATTCGTCGAGTCCGTCAAGGCCCGCGTCGAAGCCGCCAACTGCTTTTTCTACCCCGACGTGCTGGTGACTTGCGACCCGCGTGACCGGGCCACGCCGGAGTATGTCAGCCACCCGCTGCTGGTCGCCGAGGTGCTATCCGAGTCGACCGCGGCCTTCGACCGGGGCGACAAGTTCGCCGCCTACCGCAAGCTGGAAAGCCTCAAGGATTACGTACTGGTCGACGTGGCCGCCAAGCGCATCGAGATTTTCCGGCGCGATCCGCAAAACCACTGGGTGCTTTACGACTACGGCCCAGGCGAAACCATCGAACTCAGCTCGCTCGGCGTGAACCTCGCTGTCGATGCGGTGCTCGAAGACACCGAAGAAGCCACCCCGGAAGCACAAGCCTGATGAGCGACATCCTGAAGAAGATCCTCGCCACCAAGCGCGAGGAAGTGGCGGCCGCGAGCCGCGTGAAGCCGCTGGCGGCCGTCCGCGCCGAGGCCGAGGCGCAGGCGCCGGCGCGCGATTTCGCCGGCGCGCTGCAGGCGAAGGTGGCCGCCGGCCAGCCGGCGGTGATCGCCGAGATCAAGAAGGCCAGCCCCTCGAAGGGCGTGCTGCGCGCCGACTTCCGGCCGGCCGGGATCGCCGCGAGCTACGAGCGGCATGGCGCGGCGTGTTTGTCGGTGCTCACCGACCGCCAGTACTTCCAGGGCGCGCCGGACTACCTGCAGGCGGCGCGTGCCGCCTGTGCGCTGCCGGTGCTGCGCAAGGACTTCCTGGTCGATCCGTATCAGGTCTACGAAGCGCGGGCGATGGGCGCCGATGCCATCCTGCTCATCGTCTCGGCGTTGAGCCTCGCCGAAATGCGGGAGTTCGAGGCGATCGCCCGCGGCCTCGGCATGTCGGTGCTGGTCGAGGTGCATGACGGCGACGAACTGGAACTGGCGCTGCAGCTGCAGACGCCGCTGGTCGGCATCAATAACCGCAACCTGCGCAGCTTCGAGGTCAGCCTGCAGACGACGCTAGCCCTGCTGCCCCGTATCCCGGCCGAAAAGCGGGTGGTCACCGAGAGCGGCATTCAGGCACCGGAGGATGTCGCGCTGATGCGGCGGAACGCGGTGCATGCCTTCCTCGTCGGCGAGGCCTTCATGCGTGCGCCGGAGCCCGGCGAAGCCCTCGCCGCCCTGTTCGCGATCCGATCCGGGGAGGGGCGGTCCTGAAGGCTGCCCGGCCACATTCCTGCAAAAGAATCCGGTTCGAGCGTGTCGAAGTGGGCTTGGCCGTGTCCGACCGGGGGAACAGGATGGCCCGCCAGGCGTTGATCCGATAGCGCCCGGCAAAAAGGCCCTCGCGGGCGAGGGCCTGGGGACGGGCGTCGGCGCGGCTTATTTCGCGGCGCCGGGCTTGTGGTCCATGGTCATGTGCTTGTTTTCCTCGCCGGCGCCGTTGGCGGCCGCACCCTTGGCGGGCTTCTGGGCCTTTTCGGCGGCGGTCGGCTTGTGGTCCATGGTCATGTGCTTGTTCTCTTCGCCGGCGGCGAATGCGGCGGTGGCGCCGAAAGCGGTGGCCAGCAGCACGGGAACGAATTTCTTCAACATTGCAATTCTCCTAAACTCGGAAAACCGGCGGCCTGGGCGGCCGATTTGTGAAAAACCCCGGTACCAGGGGGGCACGGGGTTGATCTTATCACAGGCAGGGCGGAGGCAGCGATCCGCGATCGCTACCCCCGAAGCGCCTTAGAAGGTGTGGCGAACGCCGACGCCCAGGACGCGCGGATCGGCGCCGGCGCCGATCGTGCCGTTGCCGCCGCCGGTGCCGGAGACCAGCGCCGGGTCGATGCCGTTGAAGTCATAAACGGCGTTGGCTTCGTTCTTGATCTGGGTGTAGATGGCGTAGGCCTGGGTGCGCTTGGAGAAGTTGTGGGCGAGGCGGATGGACAAGGCTTGGGCGCCGGTGTTGCCGAAGTCGCCGGAGACGCCGCTGACCTTGTTGTCGTCGTTGCGCATGTAGGCGACGATGAGGTCGTTGGCGCCGAAGCTCTGCTTGCCGGCCAGGTACCAGGCGTTGCGCTTGACGGTCAGGTCAGCGAGGCCGCCATCCCGCCCCAGCTTGCCCTTGTAGTTGTCGTACATGAACGACACCTTGGTGCTCGGGCTGAAGTCGTAGGAGGCGCCCAGCAGCCAGTTGGCGTGATCCTCTTCGCCGTTGAACGTGCTGGTGGTAGACGCTCCGGTACCGAGATCGGTCAGCTTGAGGTAGGCCAGGGAGAGGTTGAGCGGGCCGTTGCTGTAGTTGGCCGCGGCGTTCCAGCCGTTCGGGTTGCGCTTGGTGCCGCCGGCGGCGGCGCTGTTGTCGCGGTTCTCGTTCGGGATGTAGGTGAGGACGCCATTGAAGCCGTTCACCACCGGCGAGACATAGGTCACGGACTGCGAGCGGAAGATGGTGCCGATGTTGTTGGCGCTGGCGGTGATGTTGTTGTTGCCAAAGGTGTTGCCGGTGCCGATACCGGCGCCCTGATACGCGCCGCCGATATTCACGCGGCCGATCATGTTCAGGATGGAGCCGCTGCCGGTGGCGCCCGGCATCAGGTCGTACCTGACGGCGGTGGAACGCTGCGGGGTGGAGAGGTAGCCGGCGAGGACGGCGCCGAAGCCGCCGGTCAGGCCGACGAAGGTGTCGCGGGTGTTCCAGCCGTTGCCCATGGTCTGGGTGTTGGTGGTGGCGCCGGTGGGGCCGTCCAGGGAAATCTGGTTCTCGACCTGGAAGATGGCCTTCAGTCCGTTGCCCAGGTTCTCGGTGCCCTTGAAGCCGATCAGCGAGCTGTTGGTGGCGAGGCGGGTGCGGGAGGCGTAGCCGTTGCCGGCGGCAACGGATTCGAAGGAGCCGTCGGCGACGCCGTAGATGGTCACGTTGGACTGGGCGAAAGCACCGGCGGAAGCCAGGCCGGCGACGGCCAGCGCGATGAGTTTCTTTTGCATGGATAATCTCCAATAAATTATTCGAGGGAACTTGGCGTTGATCCAAGTTCCCCGGATTATAAGCGCGGCAGCTCAGGCCGGCCCGGATTCTGCAATCATTGCCGCTGCCGGGGGGGTAAAGTGTTGTATTTTGGCTACGGTATCGCGAAAGCCCGGAGTCTCGAACGCCGCCAGGCCGATCCGGTGCCGCTGGCACAGGCGCTTGAACCGGCGCTGGCGGGCGGCGTAGTCGCCGCCGCCATCCTCGGGCCCGGGCCGGCCATCGGGCAGCAGCACCCCCTTTGCCCGCTCGAGGGCATCGCGCTGCAGCGCCGTTTCGATGCGCACCAGGCGGCGCCGGGCCTTGCCATGGAGGGCGCTGACGTCAACCCGCAGGAAATCGCCGGCGTCGGCGTGGCGCAGGTCGAGGAGCAGGCATTCGTGCAGGCGCAGCGCGAACAGGGCGGCGAGTTCGAGGCGGGCGGCCAGCGCCCGGCTGTGGCCGGCCATGGCCTGCACCGCCGCCCGCTGCCCGGCGCTCAATGCTTCCCGCCCGCCGTCGGAGTGCCGGTACAGGCGCTCCCGCGCCCCGGCATGGCCGGCGTCGGCCGCCTGCCGCCACCAGCGCAGGGCCTGCAGCTTGGGCTCCAGCTCCGGCGCGGCCGCCGCCTCCCGGCGCCAGAGCCGTTGCCCGGCCAGGAACCGGGCTTCCGGGTGGCCTGCTGCCGCCGCCCGCAGCAGGCAGGCTTCGCCCCGGGCGCGGTCGCGCTGGCCGAAGCGCGGCAAACGATGCAGGCTGGAGAGTGCCATGTCGGCTTCCGCCAGGCCGGGCGCGGCCATCTCCAGCCAGTGGCCGGCCCGCTTGTAGCTGCGCTGGAACCAGCGGCCGCGCGGAACCCCCGCCCGGTCCAGACCGTTGAGGTACGACGCACCCAGGTGGAGCAGGCCGAGCAGGTAGGCCGCGCGCCCGTGCCCGGCCCGGGCCGCCGCCTCCAGCCAGGGACCGGCGGCCCGCTGGTGCTGGCGCAGCAGCAGGCAGCCGCGCTCATAGGCGCGCTCGGCCGGCACGGCCGGCCCCGGCGCCGGCCAGGCCTGTTCGTGCCAGCGCAGCGCCGCCCGCGCCGCCTCGGCCTCGGCGGCGCTGCGCTCGTCCGCCGCTGCCGGCTGCCCGGGCACCTGGCCGGCCCGCCACAGGTCGCAACGCCCCGCCGCATAGTGGTAATCCGCCAGGGCGATCGCCGCCTCCCGGTCGCCGTGCTCGGCGGCCCGCTGCAGCCAGGCCAGGTCCTCGCCCGGCGCCCGGCCCACGGCCGCCAGGCGCCCCAATTCCAGCTGCGCCGGCAGAAAGCCCTCGGCGGCCGCCCGGCGCAGCCGCCCGATCGGCTCCGCGCTGGCGCCCCCTGCTCCGGCCGCCGGCGCGAGGACGCCCTCGAGCTCCCAGCGCGCCAGCACGGTCGCGGCGACGGCGCTGCCCGCCCGGGTCGCCGCCTCGTAATACGCCTTCGCCCGCCGCGGATCGTCGACCGCGCCGGCGGGCACCTTCTCGCCGATCAGCCGGGCGGCCGCGGCCAGGCCCTGGTCGGCCGCGGCCGCCAGCCAGCGGTAGGCGGCGGACAGATTGACCGCCAGCCCCTCGCCGCCTTCCAGGTAGCAGCTTCCCAGTTCGAGCTGCGCTGCCGGGTCGCCGGCCCGGGCGCCCTTGATCGCTCTGAGTATCTTCCGCGATGCCATGTCGATGTGCGATGAAAAGATTCCTCCGCGATTTTAATACATCGCGAACGGAATTCGTTGCATCTGCACAACACGCTGGGGCAATCGCACGAATGCTCCTGTCGTGAACTTGTTGTGGGCGCCGCTACGATGTCCGTAGTGCCGTTCATCCGGTGTCTTGCTTGCCGTTCTCTCGTTTGGACAGGAGAACGGAGACAATCGAATCGTTGTCTTTGAGGAGAGGGCTGTGCACCTGAACGAAACCGAGCCGAAGCTCGGTGTTGTCAGTTCTGCCAGCTTGTGGATGCAGATGCGGAATATCCGGAATCGTATCTTCATGATTACCTCCCGGAGCAGGTGGCGGAGATGTTCGACCTGTTGACGAGGGTGTTTTCACCCGGGCTGCTGCGGTTTGCCGCGCGTCTGGAGGCGGAAGCTGGCGGTGTTTAGCCGAGCAGGATCAGGTTGTCCCGATGGATCAGTTCCGGCTCGTCGATGTAGCCGAGAATCGCTTCGATGTCGCCGGAGCTCTTGCCGGCGATCAGCCGGGTTTCGCTGCTGGCGTAGTTGGCGAGGCCGCGGGCGAGTTCCCGGCCTTCGGGGGTGACGCAGGCGACGGCGGCGCCGCGCTCGAATTCGCCTTCCACGCCCTTGATGCCGACCGGCAGCAGGCTCCGGCCTTCGCGCAGCGCCTTGACGGCGCCGGCGTCGAGCAGCAGCTTGCCGGCGAGTTGCAGGTGGTCGGCGAGCCACTGCTTGCGCGCGGCGAGCGGCTGGGTTTCGGCGACGAGCAGCGTGCCGATGGTTTCGCCGGCGGCCAGTCGCGGCATCACGTCCGGTTCGCGGCCGCTGGCAATCGCCGTGTGCGCACCGCTGCGCGCGGCGCGCTTGGCGGCGAGCACCTTGGTGATCATGCCGCCCTTGCCGATCGAGGTACCGGCGCCGCCGGCCATCGACTCCAGCCGAGCTTCGCCCGCCGCCGCTTCGCTGATCAGCGTGGCGTTGGCATCCTTGCGCGGGTCGGCGGTGTACAGGCCGGGCTGGTCGGTGAGGATGATCAGCGCCTCGGCCTCGACCAGATTGGCGACCAGCGCACCGAGGGTGTCGTTGTCGCCGAACTTGATCTCGTCGGTGACGACGGTGTCGTTCTCGTTGATGATCGGCACGACGCCCAGCTGCAGCAGCGTGGTCAGCGTCGAGCGGGCGTTCAGATAGCGCTTGCGGTCGGCGAGGTCCTCGTGCGTCAGCAGCACCTGCGCGGTGGCCAGGCCGTGCTCGGCGAAGGCACGTTCGTAAACCTGCACCAGCCCCATCTGGCCGACGGCGGCAGCGGCCTGCAACTCGTGCACCGCGTGCGGCCGCTTCGTCCAGCCGAGGCGCTGCATGCCGCAGGCGATGGCGCCCGACGAAACCAGCACCACTTCCTTGCCTTGCCTGCGCAAGACCGCGATCTGGCGCGCCCATTCGCCGATGGCGGCGAGATCCAGGCCGGTCCCGTTATTGGTAATCAGGGCGGAGCCGACCTTGGCGACGAGGCGGCGGGCGGAGGCGAGGCGGGTCATTGCTGGGTCTTCGACAGGTGGTCGTGCAGTGCTGCGCGCACCGGGGGCAGGTTGTTTTCGATGATGGACAGGACGAGGAGGTCGTCGATGCCCAGGTATTCGTGGGCCAGTACGTTGCGGAAATCGGCGATGCGGCGCCAGCGAATATCCGGGTAGGCGCCTTCAAGAGGTCCTATTCCGGCATCCTTGAGGCATTGCCCGAGAATCTCCAGGTTGCGCAGAACGGCGTCCCTCGTTTTTCCGTTGTCGAGGAACGCATCCGGACCGGATGCCGTGTATTCAGTGGCTCGGTCGATGCATTCGATGGCGTGCGCCAGATAAGCGGCAGGTGTGTGGCGCGTACGCTTCATAACTCGACAGCGTCGCGCAGTATCGACTCTTTCATGTAGGGGGACAGGCCGCGGTCCGAAACCACATCCACCGGGAGGTGAAGAAGTGCCTCGGACGCCTCCTTGAGATCCATCAGATCGAACAGGGAAGCGCCCGGCTGGAAGTGGACGAGGAGATCGACATCGCTCTCGTCATCTGCGTCTCCGCGAGCGACGGAGCCGAAAACTCGCACGTGATCCGCCTTGTATCTCGCAGCGAGTGCGAGAATCTCTTCGCGCTTTTCGAGCAGGCGATCAAGGGTGGTCATCGTCTCCCTCCGTCGTTGCGGGTTCGGACGGGCATTCTAGCGCAGGAGCTTGCGGCGCGAGCGATTGCAGCGCGTCGTAAATTGCATAGACCACCGGCCGGCAGCCGTCGCCGCTGATCGCGGCGATGCCGAACCAGGGGCCGTCGTGGCCGTAGGCGGCGAGGAAGTCGGCGATGTGTTGCTCGCGTTCCTCCTCGGGGATCAGGTCGAGTTTGTTGAGGATCAGCCAGCGCGGCTTGGCGGCGAGTTCGGGGCTGTACTTCTCCAGCTCGCCGACGATCGCGCGCGCGTCGCGCACCGGATCGGCCTCGGGGTCGAGCGGCGCCAGGTCGACGATATGCAGCAGCAGGCGGGTGCGCGCCAGATGCTTGAGGAAGCGGATGCCCAGCCCGGCGCCGTCGGCGGCGCCCTCGATCAATCCCGGCACGTCGGCGATGACGAAACTCTTGTTCTCGTCGACGCGGACGACGCCGAGGTTCGGGTGCAGCGTTGTGAACGGGTAGTCGGCGACCTTCGGTCGGGCCGCCGAGACGGCGCGGATGAAGGTGCTTTTTCCCGCGTTGGGCAGGCCGAGCAGACCGACGTCGGCGAGCACCTTCAGTTCCAGCTTGAGGTCCAGTTCATCGCCCGGTTCGCCCTTGGTGCTCTGCCGCGGCGCGCGGTTGGTCGAGGATTTGAAATGGATGTTGCCCAGTCCGCCGCGGCCGCCGCGGGCGATGACGACCCGCTTGTCGTGTACGTCGAGGTCGGCGAGCACTTCGTCGGTGGCGGCGTTGGCGATCACCGTGCCGACCGGCATGCGCAGCACGATGTCCTCGCCGGCCTTGCCGTAGCAGTCGGAGGTGCCGCCGTTCTCGCCGCGCTGGGCGAGGAACTTGCGCGTGTAGCGGTAATCGATCAGCGTGTTGATGTTGCGGTCGGCGATGGCGATGACGCTGCCGCCCTTGCCGCCGTCGCCGCCGTCGGGGCCGCCTTTCGGGATGTATTTCTCGCGGCGGAACGAAACCATGCCGTTGCCGCCGTCGCCGGCGGCCACGTAGATCCTGGCTTCGTCGATGAACTTCATTTTCGTCTTTCAGTAACAAAAAAGCCCTATCGCACGGATAGGGCTTTCTCGCGAGGTTGCGTGCTCTCTCGCTGTCGATTACTCGGCGGCGGGAACGATGCTCACCGTGCGGCGGCGCAGGGCGCCCTTGATCGCGAACTGGACGCGGCCTTCGACCAGCGCGAACAGCGTGTGATCCTTGCCGATGCCGACGTTCTCGCCCGGGTGGAACTCGGTGCCGCGCTGGCGAACGATGATGTTGCCGGCAGCGACCAGTTGGCCGCCGTAGCGCTTCACGCCAAGGCGTTTCGATTCCGAGTCGCGGCCGTTACGGGAACTACCGCCAGCTTTTTTGTGTGCCATGTTTCAGCTCCTTGCTTTAGCCGCGCTTACGCGTTGATCGCGTCGATGCGCAGTTCGGTGTAGTTCTGGCGATGCCCTTGATGCTTCTGGTAGTGCTTGCGGCGGCGCATCTTGAAGATCTTGACCTTGTCGTGACGGCCCTGGGCCAGCACGGTGGCCTTCACCGTGGCTCCGGAAACGAGCGGGGCGCCGATCTTCACCGACTCGCCTTCACCTACCATCAGGATCTGGTCAAGCGTGATCTCTGCGCCAACGTCCGCCGGTATCTGTTCTACTTTGAGTTTTTCGCCAGCGGCAACGCGATACTGCTTGCCACCGGTTTTTATGACCGCGTACATGTTGGACTCCATACAAAACGTGAAACGAAGAACCGCGCATTATACGGATTTTTCGCAATGCGTCAAAGGCTTGGTTGCGCTATACGGTCAGGATATCGCTGCCATAGGTGGCAACCATAGAATCGCGGGTGAGCAGTCGCAGCGGTTCGCTGCGTGCCTGGGCAACCAGCAGCCGGTCGAAGGGATCGGCGTGCAGTGGCGGGAGGGCTTCCACAGCCGCCGCATGCTCGGCGCCGATCGGTAGCAGCGAATAGCCGGAGGCCACAAACAGTTCGGTCGCGCGAGCGCCCGAGACCGGCATGTCGCCACGACCAAGGCTGTGCTTTATGGCGATTTCCCAGACCGAAGCGGCGCTGACGAAAACGGTGTTCTGCGGCGCCAGGATCAGGTCGCGAGCGATTTTGCCCAGCTTCGGAGAATCGGTGATTGCCCAAAGGGCAATATGCGTATCCAGCAACAGCCGCATCGCTCAGCCTTCCAGAAAAAGCCTGGCGACTTCTTCGCTATGCTGGTCGATGTTGTCCGGAACCTCGAATTCGCCGGCAGCGATACCAATGCGCCGGGCCACGTCCGGCGTAGACACAGGAACCAGCCGCGCTACAGGCTGGCCGTGCCGGGCGATCACGATTTCATCGGCTGCCCCGCTGGCGATCTGTTCGACCAACTGCGACAGGTGGGTCTTGGCATTGAAGAGGCTGACGGAATTCATTTCCCTTCCTTGATTTGGTTGAACCAGTCTAACCAAATCTGCCTAATGTGCAAGTCCACTCATGGGAGTCGGCCTGCCGATACCATTTTGCTGATTAGGACTGGAGTAGGCAGCCAGACAACGATGTCATCAAAATTTGTTGCCGGCGTGCGAGCTACGTAGTCGTCGTTGACAACGTCGGTGTTTGCATTTGCGCGCTCGTCTGTATTCGCTGCTTCCGGATCCGGATTGGCGCCACCGTTCGAGTTAAAGGCTCCGGCTCCATTCTTGCCGTGGGAGACGAGAACCACTGGCAACTGGTTAGCGAGGATTTTGGCGCAGGCGCTATCCTCGCAAACTCGTAGCGTCCCCGAACTGGCGAATGAGAAGCCGGTGGTGTTGTTGGAAAAGCTGGGGTTAACCTTGTAACGGAAGCGGTTTGTCCAGGCATCTGTTTGTCCGATTCCCAATGCAATCCATGGCAACCTTCCTTCATTGACAGGACATGCACCACTGACGCGGGTCGCTTCTACACCAGTGTCATCTGCAGCCGGGCAGGGCAGGTAAGGGCGGCCGTCGGTTGCGGCATGTGTCATTGCATAGGCAACCAAGGCGTCCTTGACTGAGTGCAGGGTCTGCTCCGTTTCCGAATACTGTCGAAGGTCTACCTGGGCGGTTAGTGGTGGCATTAGTGAGGTCAGCAGGAGCCCGATGATGACCAGTACGATGGCTAGCTCGGCCAGCGTGAAGCCGCTGCTCTTACGGCAGACGAATTGTCTCGACAGTATCATTGAATGTGCTGCCAAATGTGAGCTTGTAGAAGTCGTTTGCGCCGGTACTGTTACCTTGCTCAAGGTAATTTGAGCGAACCAGTTTTGCTGCACTGTTTGTTCTCGACTGTCCAGCAAGCACGGAGCCCGCCACTAAAATAGTAACGTAATTTTCTTGATCCGCTTCCGGCGGTTTGTGGAGTATTGGTTTGTCGCCTGTCCCATTGCAGTTGGTTGTGCTGTCAATGCATTTCTGGGATACCGCATAGAAAACCAATTCCCGCCATTTGTTTCGTTGGAACCAGTTGGGTGGGGATCCGCCTGTTTGCCCCCTTAGGATGGTCGAGGACGACGGCTCCCATGCAACTGCTGGATTGGCGGGAACTCTTCCGAAGAGCGGTGTTGGAGCAGCTGCAGGGGTCGGGTCGCTTGCACAGTTTGTCGAGATCGCAGCTGCTCCCAGGCAATTGGTGTCGGCTATTGCGGCGGGTGCGGGGAACGTGCGTACGCCGCCGGCTGCCAGCAGGCATTTACCTTCCAACGTGTTGACGTTGTCTTGTCCGCAGAAATGCTCAAGCATTGCGTAACGTACATCGCGAGCGACCCGGCGTTCGACCTGAGCAAAAAGTTCTGAGCGCGTGATGGCTATTACACGATCGTTGAACGAATCCGTAGGTCCTGTGCTGATGAATTTCGGATTGCCATCCTTGTTCGAGAGATCGAGATAATTCGCAGGATCCGGAGGTGAGGCGGATGAAGGCGCCGAGCGTAGTTGCGTGCTTAAAGCGGAGCCTGGCGCGATGACCAGAGCAACGATATCGGTTCGGTCATCCAGTGTGAGTTGACCCGGAGTTTCACTATTAAGTGGCTCTGAGCGAAACCCCGGAGAAAGGACATACCAGAGTGGTTCGCCGTAGCGGTCTGTCAGTTTTTCGTGTTTCAACGTTCGCCATGGCAAGCGTCCAATCAGCGTCGATGTGTTCGAGCACGTACTTTGAGCGTCACCCTCGTAACTGCCCCCTATCTTTCCGGTATCTTCCGGGCACGGCATTCTTCCGGGGACTGCGTCCAAGACAGCCCGTGCGATCAGTGACTCCTTCGCTTGACGCAAAGCGTTTTGTGTCATTGATTCCCGCTTGTCCAGCCCGCCTGGTACTCCGCCTCTCAGCACCGACCCGGTAAAGTAGCCAATAACACCAATGATCAACAAAAGAGCAAAAGCCAGCAGGGCTCCTCCTCGCTCTTTCTGATGTGTGGCCATTTCTCTAACGGGAGCGGACCGCATCATTGCGCCGGATGACGATTTCGCCATCGCCGATGAGATCCCGGGTTTCGTTGGTGCCGCGGTTCAGGGTTTCGCCGATGCGGATGGCGGTCTTCGGCGTGTCGCCGGACTCGATGACGACCGAACCGGGGCTGCGTGCATCCGGCCGCGTCACGACGCCTGTCCGCGACTCTTCCTCGTTCTGCGAGAGCCCGTTCACCCAGGTCGTGTGCTTGCCGGAACTGCGTCGCACCTGCCCGTTCACGATCAGTTGCGGGTCTTCGTTGACGGCCTGCGTTTCGAGGGTGTTGAGGATGCGCTGGCGGTCCAGCAGTTCGCGCCGCTCCGGCGTGAAGAACAGGCGACCGAGGCTTTCCTCGGCGTGTGCACACGGAACGACGGCAATCAGGGCCGACGCCGCGAGCAGGGTGGCGACAGATTGATGGAGGGTCATGAGCTCCCCTTGGCCGGCTGGATGGTGATCCATTCCAGCTGGCAGTCGGCATTGAGCAGCGCCGCGTCACCGGTCACAGTGGCATTGCGGACGACGCGAGTGACCGAGCAGCTGCGAACACGGACGTAGGCGCGGGCGTGGGCGCGCACGTCGTTGATGAAGGTGATGAGATCGCCTTCATGCAGCAATTTCATCTGCAGCTTCATGGCGCTGCTGCGGAAGCTGTAGCCGGCCACTGCGGCACGGTCAAGCGTCTGCTGCGGCGCGAATTCGTACTGACTGTCGAGCAGCTTGCGGGTTTCCTTGATCTCCTTGATCAGTTCCACCCAGTCCAGGCGCTGCTCCTCGCCGATGATTCCGCGCGCCTGCATGTTGCTGAACAGCGTCGCCTTCTGCTTGATTTCCGCCTCTTCGGCACGTACCTGGCGGAGCTTGCCTTCGAACTCGGCCAGTTGCCGCTCGGCCTGGGCCTTGGTCTGCACGGACGATCTCAGTTGCTGGTCGGCAAGCCAGGCGATGCCGGCACCGGCGGCAATCAGTACGATGGCCGCGAGCAGGGGAATCTGGATACGCGGGAAGTCGCTGCGATCGAAAGTCATGGCGTTCCCTTTCTGGCAACGATGACGGCAAATGGTCTGACGCCGGTTTCCGGCCCGGTGGCGCTACCGCCGCGGAGGGCCTTGCCGGATTCGACGTCGAAGGGCTGTTGGGTCACGGTGACCGTCAGGGCCGGGTTCGCTGCCAGCGCATTGACGAATTCCTGGAAGGCGGCGAGCAGTTGCCGCGGTGTCGCCCGTGGGCCCAGCGTGATCGTGCCGCGAACGGTGGCCGACTGCAGGCCGGCCGTGGCCGATGGCGTGCCGGTGCCGGACTGGCCCTGCGGGGAGACTCCCGCCGATTTCCAGTCGATCGACTCGATCTCGACGGCCGGCACCCTCGCCAGTGCGGTGCTGATGTCCCGGTAGAGCGGTTCCGGCGTGGCGCCGCCACGTTCGAGTTCGGCGTAGCGGTCGATGATCTGGCGCAGGGTGTCGTTGTTCGTCGGGATCGGCGGGAAGGTCTTGACGATGTCGTCGTAACGCTGGCGGGCGTCGTTGGCCTTGGCCAAGGTGGCTTCCGTGGCGGCCGAGTGGCTATGGGCCGAATAGAACTGCTTGCCGGCAAAGAGCAGGCAGCCGGCGAGGACGATTGCGCCGAGGCCGAAGAGCGCATTGCGGATCTGCCAGATGCGATAGTCGTGGCGGGCCGGTTCCCTGGCGAACTGGATGCCCGGCGGCGAGGCCGCGGCAAGATGCACGTGCAGCGGGTCGCAATGGGCATCGGCTGGCGGCGTCTTCAACCCGACGCTGCGTGCGCAGTCATCCGTGCTGCGGATGTCGAAGCTCAGCGTTTCGGTGCTGATGCAGCTGCTCTCGACGGCCTTCAGTGCCTGCGGGTGGGCGAGGACGATGGCGCGCAGGGGCTGGTTGCGGGCGATCATCCGCTGGCTGAGCAGGTATTGCTGCAGCTTGAGTGCTTCCGACGCCAGCGATTGTGCGATCGCGCCGATGCTGGTGTGGCTGAGCGGCGAGAGCCGGCTGAAATGAAGCTGGCCCTTTTCGAAATAGGTTTCCCGCAGGCTCTGGTCCTGCACGGTGAGCAGGATGCAGCGCTCGTCGCTGATGTTCAGTTTCTTGAGCAGCGGCGCGCCGAGGAAGGGAACCGAATGGATGGCGACCAGTGCAGCCCTGGCATCGCGCAGGGTCTCGACCCAGGGCGTTATCGTGTCCTGCGCCGTCAGCGCTGCCAGCAGCAGGCGTTCGTCCTTGCGCCGGGTCTTCTCGTGCCCGAGCGACAGCGAACTGGCGTACGGGGTGCCGTAGAACAGCTGCGCCAGCTTGCGGGTGATGACGGCATTGCGGTCCGCACTCTGCAGGAAGGGAATCGTCTCGATCTGGAAACCTTCCTCGGGAAGGTTGGCCAGCAGCGTAAACAGGCTGTCCTTGCGCGGGTCGAGGTAACTGGCGAATTCCGCAATGCCCTGCGGCGAGACGTCGAAGCTCTGTTCGGCGTGCACGGCCCCCGCCTGCCAGCGGTAGGCGGTCATCTGGTGGGCACTGAGGTAGAGGATCCGGCGCGCGGGCATCAGGTCTTGATCTTGCTGATGACGTCGTAGACCGGGCCGAGGACCGACAGCATGATCCAGCCGAGCATGCCGCCGAGCAGCATGGTCAGCATCGGTTCGATCATGGCCTGAACCTTCTCGACCGACTCCCTGACGTCGCGGTTATAGAAATAGCTGACGTTGGTCAGCGCCTCGTCGAGTGCGCCGGTGCCTTCGCCGACCTTGAGCATGCGGATGATCAACGGCGGAAACAGCCCGATGCTGTGAAACGCGGCGGTTACGTTCTGGCCTTCGCCGATCAGTTGCTCGACACGGCGCAGGCCTTCCTCGATGACGCGGTTGCCGACGACTTCCTGTGTCGTGCGGATCGATTCCAGGATCGGGATGCCGGACGAATAGAGCAGGGCGAAGGTGTTGGCGAAGCGCGAGAGGATGATCTTGCGCATGATGTCGCCGACAATCGGCAGGCGCAGCTTGATGCCGTCGAAGCGCAGGCGGGCTGCCGGGTTGTGGTGCAGCAGGAAGGCGCCGGCGGCGACGGCGACGATCGGCAGCAGCACCACGACGTACCAGTAGGCGACGAGCAGGTCGGAGACGAAGAAGAGGGCCTTGGTCTGCATCGGCAGTTCCTGCCCCATGTTCTTAACGAACTGCTTGAGCTGCGGCACCATGTAGATCATCAGGAAGAAGGTCGCCGCCATGACGATGGTGCCGACAAAGGCGGGATACATGATGACCTTCTTCGCGTGCGAGGCGAGCTCGTCTTCCCATTTCAGCGATTCGACGATGCTCCTCAGCACCTCCGGCAGCCGGCCGGTGGATTCGCCGGCCCGCACCAGGTTGACAAAGACCTTGTCGAAGACGGTGCGGTGGCTGCTCATGGCTTCGGAGAGCGTCTGGCCGCCCTCGATCGACTCGATGATGCCGGCGATCACCTCGCGGAAGCGCGGATGTTCGATACTGTCGCGCAGGTCGGAGAGTCCCTCGATGATCGGCACGCCGGCACGCGAGAGTTGTTCGAGGTGGAAACAGAAGGTGATCAGCTCGCGTCGCGGCACCTTGCTGCCGCCGAACAGGGCGCGCGTCGCGATCGGTTCGCCGGTGACCAGGTCGAGGTCCATGCGCTTCAGGCGCATTTCCAGGTCGACGACGTTGAGGGCGTCGATGCGGCCGTGGGCGATCTGTCCGTCCGCCGTCACTGCCTTGTACTGGAAGACGGCCATGGCTACATCCGGTCGGTCAGGTCGACGACGCGGCCGAGTTCCTCGATCGAGGTCGAACCGTCGAGCACCCGGCGCAGGCCGTCATCGGCAAGCGAACGGAAGCCCATCTCGCGGGCCAGCGTGCGCATCTCGCGGGCCGTGCCGCGACGGGCGATCAGCTCGTCCATGTCGCCATTGACGCGCAACAGTTCCATGATCGCCAGCCGGCCGCGGTAGCCTTGGAAATCGCAGCGCTCGCAGCCGCAGGGGCGGAAGATCACCGGGCGCGGTGCATCCTGCGCGATGCCGAGCAGGCGCAGTTCGCCGTGCTCGGCCTGATAGGGCGTCTTGCAGTGCGTGCACAGCTTGCGGATCAGGCGCTGGGCGACGACGCCGATGATGTTGCCGGCCATGATGTCGGGCAGGATGCCGATGTCGAGCAGGCGCGGGATGGCGCCGATGGCCGAGTTGGTGTGCAGCGTCGAATAGACCTGGTGGCCGGTCATTGCCGCGCGGAAGGCCATCTCGGCGGTATCCTGGTCGCGGATTTCGCCGACCAGGATGGCGTCCGGGTCCTGGCGCATCATCGAGCGGATGCCGTTGGCGAAATCGAGCTTGGCCGACTCGGCAACCGAGGTCTGGCGCACCAGCGCCATCGGGTATTCCACCGGGTCTTCGAGGGTCATGATGTTGATCCCCTCGGAGTTGATGTGGTTCAGCACCGAGTAGAGCGTCGTCGTCTTGCCGGAGCCGGTCGGGCCGGTGACGAGGATGATGCCTTCCGGGCGGGCGATCATCAGCTTCAGCTGGTCGAGGTGGTCGTCGGCGAGGCCCAGGCCTTCCAGCGGCACGATGCCCTTCTGCCGGTCGAGGATGCGCAGGACGACGTTTTCGCCATGGATGGTCGGCTGTGCGGCGACGCGGAAGTCTACCTGCCGGCCGCTCATCGAGAGGTTGATGCGGCCGTCCTGCGGCGCCCGCGTCTCGGCGATGTTCATGCCGCTCATGACCTTGATGCGCACTGCCATCGCCGGCCAGTAGGATTTGTGCAGCGCGCGGATCTGCCGCAGCATGCCGTCGATGCGGTAGCGGATGCGCAGGAAGTTGGCTTCCGGCTCGAAGTGCACGTCGGAGGCGTCGCGCTTCACTGCGTCGGTGAGGATCGAGTCGATCAGGCGGACGACAGGCTGGCTGTATTCGTCCGACGACGACTGCAGGCTGCGGAAGTCGATTTCGCCAGTCTCGATCTCGTGCAGGATGCCGTCGATCGAAAGCTCGTAGCCGTAATACTGGTCGATCGCCCGGTCGATTTCCGACTCGCCGGCGAGCAGCGTCTCCAGCTCGACGCGCTCCGGCAACAGGGCGCGCACCTTGTCGATCGCCACCAGGTCGTTGATATCGGCAGCCGCCAGGGTCAGGCGCTGGTTGGCCGTATCGAAATCGAGCGGCAGCAGGCGATGGCGCTTGGCCAGGTCACGCGGGATCAGTTTCAACGCCGCCGGATCGATGATGGCGTTGGAGAGGTCGATGCTCTGCTTGCCCAGGCTTTCGGAGAGCGCGTCGCGCAGCGTGGCCTCGGATACGAACCCGAGCGAAACCAGCAGTTTGCCCACCGGCTGGTTCGACTTCATCTGCTCCAGCAACGCGATGCGCAACTGATCCTCGCTCAGGATGCCCTGTGCGATGAGGATCTGGCCTAGCGGTCGACGTTGTGGAGCGGGGGCGTTCATGGTCGTTTTAGTGGCGAACGCTGCAGTGGTGTCTGGGTTCTGGGTCGCAAAGTCAGGGTGACAGAATCAGGACTTCAGTTCAAGGATGCGGGCCTTGACCTGAAGGACGTCGAAACTGCCCTTGCGGCTGGCGCTTGCGGCCAGCGCTGCTTCGTAATATTCGAGCGCCAGCGCCGACAGGTGCAGATGGTCGAGACTGGCCGCGAGATTGAACAGGTAGTCCGGGTTCGTGCTGTCGGCCGTGTACGCGTTGAAGTAGGCCAGCTGAGCTTCCGCCCAGCGCTTCTGGCCGGCGTAGATGTTGCCGAGCGCAAAGTTGAGCAGGGGCGAGTCCGGCTGGGTGGCGAGCAGGTTCTTCAGCCGGCTTTCGGCGGCGACGGGGTCCGAGAGGCCGCGCAGGTTGATCAGCCCGGCCTGGGCGGCAACATCCTTCGGGTCGGCTTCCAGTGCCTTGATGTACCACTCCTCGGCCTGTGCCGCTTGTCCCTTGCGCAATGCCACGGCAGCCATGCCGAGCAGGGCGTCGAGATTCTTCGGGTCGTCGCGCAGTACCTGGCGATAGGCATTGGCGGCGCCTTCGCTATCGTCAGCCTGCAGGCGTTCATACGCCTGCGTCAGCGCTGGCGGAATGCGCAGCTGGCCACGGGTGATGCGCACCGGGCCTTCGGCCTCTCCTGCCACGGCACTTGCCGTGGTTTGTCGCGGCGGGGTGGGGGTCTCCCTGACGGGCTCGGCGACGGGTGCGGCTTCCTGCAGCGGTGCAACAGGGGCGGGAGTCGTTGCCACCGGGCCCTGGGTGACCGGCAACGGCGGCAGGGCGGCCGGTACCGCGGGCGGGGGGGCTGGCCGGGCCGTCGGGGCGGCGGCCAGCGAACCGCTGCCGACGGATTGCATCTGCCACCAGAACCAGCCGCCGATGCCGA
>VFQM010001440.1_pt1 | contig 20854 bp, 18 predicted proteins | sample 3512391 | NCBI WGS metagenome assembly VFQM01 (sample SAMN10412369, study PRJNA504923) | tailings metagenome | isolation source: Replicate 1 from Balatoc abandoned mine | place: Philippines | reverse complement strand
CAGGTCACGGTCTGGGAGGCGCTGACCCGGGTTGCCCGCTGTGGAAGGGCCGTGCCCTTCCTGCAAGGTGGCATTGTGCGCCTGGTGCGAGACGAAGCCCGGCTCTTGCCCGTGGCGCTCTTCAGTCCGCGCAACATCGTCAAGAACAGCCTCAAGATCCAGTACGTGATGCCGGGCGAAGAGACGGCGGACGCGGTGACGGTGGAGTTCTTCAGCAGCCGCACCTGGAAGCCCGATGAAGTGACGGTGAGCCTGCCGGGCTCCAGCAGCACCAATCCGGCCAAGCTGCGGCTCTTTGGTTGCACCACCGAAGCCCATGCCGTGCGCGAGGGGCTGTATCTGGCGGCGGCCAACCGCTATCGCCGCCGCATCATCACCTTGCGCACCGAGCTCGAAGGCTTGATTCCCACCTATGGCGATCTGATCGCCATTGCCCATGACATGCCCAGTTGGGGCGCGGGCGGCGAAATCGTTGCCTGGGATGCCGACACCCACACCGCCACGCTGTCCGAGCCGATCGCATTTGTCGATGGGCAAGAACATGTCATGGCCCTGCGCCGTCGCGATGGCGGGGTCAGCGGCCCGCATGCGGTGAGACCAGGCAGTGATGCGCAGCAAGTGGTCTTTGCCGACCTGCCCGACATCCCCATCGAAACCGGCCTGTCGGCCGAGCGCACCCATTTCGCCTTTGGGATGGCCGAGCAATGGAGCCTGCTGGCCCGGGTGATCGCGGTGCGCCCGCGTGGCGAGCAGGTGGAAATCACCTGCGTGGCCGAGCACCCGGCAGTGCATAGCGCCGATGGCAGTGTCGACAGCAGCACCGCCCCAATCTGAAAGGAAAGAAGATGAACGAACCCCACCTGATGGATGGCATGGTGGTCATGCCCCATGACGAATTTGAAACCCTTCTGGAGCGCGCCGCCGAGCGTGGGGCGCGTCACGCCTTGTCTGATGTCGGCCTGGATGGCCCGGATGCTGCAAACGACATCCGCGAGCTCAGAAATCTGCTCGACGCCTTCAACGAGGCCAAGAAAACCGCCGGCCTCACGCTGGTCAAGATGCTGGTCACGGGTCTGGTGCTGGCCTTGCTCGCCGGCACCATCGTCAAAATCAAACTGTTCGGAGGCCCGCAATGAGCCCGATCTTCACCACCCTGGCGCCCGGCCTCTTTGAAGCCGGTGCCAAACTCATCGACCGACTGATTCCCGATCCCGCGCAGCGGGAGCAGGCCAAGCTCGCCCTGTTCCAGGCCGAAGGCCAGCAGGCGCTGCAGGAAATGCAGGTGAGTCTGTCGGCCATTCTGGCGGAGGCCAACTCGGCCGACCCGTGGACCAGCCGGGCCCGCCCGACCTTCCTGTATGTGATCTACGGCGTGATCCTGCTGTCGGTGATCGGCAGCATCATCGGCATCTGGTGGCCCGCCGAGGTGTTCCAGGCAGCCGAGAATCTGTCCAAGCTGCTCAATGCTGTGCCGGAGAGCCTGTGGTGGCTCTTCGGTGCCGGCTACCTAGGCTACACCGGCGCACGCAGTTTCGATAAGTGGCGTGGCGTGCCGAGATAGATCCCGCCAGCGACTGCAGCAAACGCAAACTATAGACCCCGTCTTCATCGGCTTCCCTTCTTGGGCAGCGGGTGAAGGCGGGGTCTTTTGTCGTTTGTGCGAAGCAGCCAGCGCTTACCAGTAAACGTTGTCGGTAAGCAATGGGGAAGGTATACTTGTCATAATAATTTGAAGCAATGGCAGGGTGTTTGCGGTCTTTTAGGGAGGCTGCGATGTACCCCCCCCCCCCCCGAATTCGGGCGCCTTAGATGATTTTCTTGGCGTTGCGAGCGGGGGTTTTCACAGGTGGAGGCGGGTTGATGAATCAACTCATCGGTCAGGCAAGTACTGGCGAAGCATCAAGAATTGACTTGTTAAAAAGTCCTTTTAACCACGAAACAGGTTTCGTGGGTGCGGTAGCCATGCCCAAAATGGGCGCGCCAAGTGGATCCGGCGTTGCCCAGCCCAAAGTGGCGATTCTGCTGTGCACCTATCACGGTCAGCACTACCTCGCAGAACAACTCGATTCATTTGCCGCGCAATCCCACATTAACTGGGAAGTCTGGGCCTCTGATGACGGCTCTGAGGATGACACGCACGCCATTCTCGAAGCGTATCAAGAGAAATGGTCAAGCGGTCGATTGTCGATCCACTTCGGGCCAGCTGAAGGTTTTGCGGCGAACTTCCTGTCGCTGACGTGCAAAGCCAGTATCGACGCGGATTACTACGCCTATTCAGACCAAGACGACATTTGGGAGCCCAACAAGCTGGCCCGCGCAGTGGAATGGCTGAATACTCTTCCTGAAAACATTCCAGCGTTGTACTGCTCGCGTACTCGCTTGGTTGACTCCAATAACAACGAAATCGGCGTCTCGCCGCTTTTTGCCAAGCCTCCCAGCTTTGCGAATGCGTTGATGCAAAACATTGGCGGTGGTAACACCATGGTTTTTAATAACGCCGCGCGGAACCTCTTGCGCGAAGCGGGCGAAAACCTCCCTGTGATCACCCACGACTGGTGGGCATACATGGTGGTCACCGGGTGTGGCGGTCAGGTGTTTTATGACGCCGAGCCCACGCTCCGCTATCGCCAGCACGATGGCAACCTGGTTGGCATGAACGCGACCTGGCCGGCGCGTTTCAAGCGCATTCGCATGCTGTGGCAAGGCCGCTTTCGGGGCTGGAATGACAGCAATATCACCGCCTTGCGAGCGCTTAGTCATCGGTTGACGCCGGAAAATTTGGAAATACTGGAGCGTTTCGCCAAAGCCCGCGAAATGAGCCTGATCCCTCGTCTCATACACCTCAAACGCAGCGGCATTTACCGCCAGACCCTCTTCGGCAATCTTGGGCTAATTGCTGCTGCGGTTTTCAAGAAAATTTAGGACATGACCATTCTCGTAACCGGCGGCGCCGGCTTTATCGGCAGCAACTTCGTGCTCGACTGGCTGGCGCAGTCGGACGAGTCGGTCGTCAACCTCGACAAACTCACCTATGCGGGGAACCTTGAGAATCTGGCCAGCCTGCAGGGCGATACGCGCCATGTGTTTGTGCAGGGCGACCTAGGCGACCGTTCCCTGGTGGACCGGTTGCTGGCCGAACACCGGCCCCGCGCCGTGTTGCACTTCGCCGCCGAAAGCCATGTGGACCGCTCCATCCACGGCCCGGAGGACTTCATCCAAACCAACATCGTCGGCACCTTCCGCCTGCTTGAAGCCGTCCGAGCCTACTGGTCAGCCTTGCCCGAGGCCGACAAAACCGCCTTCCGCTTTCTGCACGTCAGCACCGACGAGGTCTACGGTACGCTTTCCAAAGACGCCCCGCCGTTCGCGGAAACGAACGCCTACGAGCCCAACAGCCCCTACAGCGCCAGCAAAGCCGCTTCCGACCACCTGGTACGCGCCTGGCACCACACCTACGGCCTGCCGGTGCTCACCACTAACTGCAGCAACAACTACGGTCCCTACCACTTCCCCGAAAAGCTCATCCCGCTCATGATCGTCAACGCCCTGGCCGGCAAGCCCCTGCCGGTGTACGGTGACGGCCTGCAGGTGCGCGACTGGCTCTACGTCAAGGACCATTGCAGCGCCATCCGCCGTGTGCTGGAAGCGGGGCGCCTGGGCGAGACCTACAACGTCGGCGGCTGGAACGAGAAGCCTAACATCGAGATCGTGCACGCCGTCTGCACACTGCTTGACGAACTGCGCCCAAAGGCCGATGGCAGCAGCTACAAAACCCAGATCACCCACGTGCAAGACCGCCCCGGCCACGACCGACGCTACGCCATCGATGCAGGCAAGATCGAGAAGGAGCTGGGCTGGAAGCCCGCCGAAACGTTCGAGACCGGCATCCGCAAGACAGTCCAGTGGTACCTGGAACACCCCGAGTGGGTGCAGCACGTCCAAAGCGGCAGCTACCGGGGCTGGTTGAAGAAGCAGTATGGGTAAGCGGCCCTCGCACGGGAACAGTGTGCCGACTATGAACCCTGAATCGACTCCGGCGTGGCAGGCGCTTGTAGCTCAGACTGCCTATTACGCACGGGAGTTTGATTTGCGCCTCGCCTTTGCGCAGGACTCGCAGCGTTTTAGTCGCCTCAGCCTGCGCATCCCCCACATGCTGGTTGACCTAAGCAAAAATCTGATCGATCAGACGGTTTTGGAAAACCTGCTGGGTCTAGCCGAGCAAATGGGTCTGGTTGAGCAGCAAGCCAAACTGCTTAACGGTGAAATTGTTAGCCACTCCGAGCAGCAGGCCGCTGTACATGCGGTTTTGCGTCTCGCCTATGTCTCTGGTAGCTCGAGTGTCCAAACGGCTATGGCTCAAAACTGCCGTGATCTGGACGCCATGCTCTCGGTAGCCGAGGAGATCCGGTCTGACAAAAGCATCCGTGACGTGGTGCACATTGGTATCGGCGGCTCCAGCCTAGGGCCTGAATTGGCTCTACAGGCCCTGGCGCCGTTCAAAACTACCAATCAGCGTTTTCATGTTGTTTCCAACCTGGACGGACACGCTCTGTCCGAGACACTCAAGCAGTGCGATCCTGCCCATACACTTTTCATCGCCGCATCCAAATCGTGGTCCACGTTTGAGACTTTGCAAAATCTCAAGTCTGCGATCGACTGGTTGCAGCGCGCCGGCGTGAATGTCGCCGAGCGCGTGGTGGCCATCACAGCCAAACCGCATGCAGCAGCAGCGATGGAAATTCAGCGCATCTTACGCATGCCTGCTGACTTGGGAGGCCGCTACTCCCTGTGGTCGGCAGTTGGCTTGCCGGTAGCGGTGGCCATCGGATCAGATGGTTTCAGGCAGATGCTGGCTGGCGCTGCCGAGATGGATATCCACTTTGCCGAAGCGCCGCTCGCAGCTAACGCGCCGGTATGTCTTGGCCTGCTGGATGTTTGGTACAGCAGTGTCCTGCAGATGCCTTCCAAGTGCGTAGTGCCATACCATCACGGCTTGCGGCGCCTGCCTGCCTACTTGCAGCAGCTGGAGATGGAAAGCAATGGCAAGAGCGTCAGGCAAACTGGTGAGATTGTGCGTTATCCCACCTCAATGGCCGTTTGGGGCGAGGTGGGTACCAATGGCCAACACGCTTTTTTTCAGTGGCTGCATCAAGGAACGCAGCGCATCCCCGCAGAGTTTGTTGCTTCAAGCCAGGCCAGTCACTTGATCACTGGCCATCAACAGCCTTTGCTCGCCAATGCACTAGCTCAGGCGCAGGCACTGATGTGGGGCGGCTCAGCCTCTGAGGGGCAATTGCGCGGTCATCAGGATTTCCCCGGGAATCGTCCCAGCACGTTCATCTTGCTAGATGGGCAACTTACTCCCGCGTCCTTTGGCGGATTGTTGGCTTTGTATGAGCACCGCACATTTGTAAGCGGAGTGGTTTGGGGCATCAATAGCTTTGACCAGTGGGGTGTTGAGCTAGGTAAGCAGTTGGCTAGAGATGTCCTGAGGCGTATGGCCAACTGCGACCCCCAAGGTCTTGATGCATCTTCTGCCGGGCTTCTGCAAGCCTTGCTTGGGGGCTTGGAGAAGCAACAATGAGCAGCCGCAACCTCCGCATCTTGCTACTCGGCAAAAACGGACAGGTTGGCTGGGAATTACAGCGAAGCCTGGCGCCGCTGGGCCATGTCATCGCGCTGGACCGCGAGGGCATCTCGCCCCAGCAGGCACTGGCCGAAGGGGTTGCCCACGTCGAACAGCCGCTTTGCGGTGACCTGTCCGACCTGCAGGGCCTGGCCCGCACAGTGCACGCGCTGCGCCCCAACGTCATCGTCAACGCGGCAGCGTATACGGCGGTGGACAAGGCCGAAATCGACGTAGACCTGGCTCGTCGCATCAATGCCGAAGCGCCAAGCGTGCTTGCCCAGGCCGCGAACGACGTTGGCGCCTTGCTGGTGCACTACAGCACGGACTACGTATTCAATGGGAGCGGCCACACCCCGTGGCGTGAAACCGATTCCACTGGCCCACTCAACGTCTACGGTCTTACCAAGCTGGAGGGCGAGCAGCGCATTCTGCAGGCAGGTCGACAGCACCTGATTTTTCGCACAAGCTGGGTGTATTCCGCGCGGGGTGGAAACTTTGCCAAGACCATGCTGCGCCTGGCGCGCGAGCGTGAACGCCTCACCGTCATCGACGACCAGTTCGGAGCGCCCACCGGAGCTGAGCTGATTTCCGACGTCACTGCGCATGCCATCCACCATGTGTTGCGCACGGGTGATGGGCAAGGTACACACCACCTCGCCGCCGCCGGTGAAGCCACCTGGCACAGCTACGCGCAGTTCGTCATTGCCGAGGCGCAACGACTGCAGTCGCAGGGCGGGTGGAAAGTACAGGCCATCGAAGCGGTGTCCACCAGCACGTTTCCCACCCCGGCGCGCCGACCGCACAATTCGCGTCTCGCGACTCAGCGGTTTCAGAGCACCTTCAATTTGTGCCTACCCCCGTGGCAACAGGGGGTTGAGCGCATGCTCGCCGAAGTTTTGTGAACCTTCAGGGAAGTCATCAATAATGAAACAACGCAAGGGCCTAATCCTCGCTGGCGGTTCCGGCACCCGTCTGCACCCGGCTACGCTGGCCATCAGCAAGCAATTGCTGCCCGTTTTCGACAAGCCAATGATCTACTATCCGCTCAGCACGCTCATGCTGGCGGGTATTCGGGACATCCTCATCATCAGCACACCTCAGGATACGCCGCGCTTTCAGCAGCTCCTGGGCGATGGCAGCCAGTGGGGGCTCAACCTGCAATACGCCATCCAACCCAGCCCTGATGGTCTTGCTCAGGCCTTCCTAATTGGCGATACCTTCATCGGCAACCACCCCTCTGCGCTGGTGCTAGGTGACAACATCTTCTACGGCCACGATTTTCACCACCTGCTGGCCAACGCCATGGCCCGTACCGAGGGTGCCAGCGTGTTCGCCTACCACGTGCACGACCCCGAACGCTACGGGGTGGCGGAATTTGATGCCGACGGCAAGGTGCTGTCCCTGGAAGAGAAGCCCAAGCAGCCCAAATCCAACTATGCCGTCACCGGCCTCTATTTCTACGACAACCAGGTGGTCGAACTGGCCAAGACCCTCAAGCCCTCACCTCGTGGCGAACTGGAAATCACCGACCTCAACCGGCTGTATCTTGAACAAGGTCGGCTCAATGTGGAAATCATGGGTCGGGGTTACGCTTGGCTCGATACCGGCACCCACGAATCCCTGCTCGATGCCAGCCAGTTCATCGCCACCCTCGAAAATCGCCAGGGCCTGAAGGTGGCCTGCCCGGAAGAAATTGCTTTCCGCCAATGCTGGATCGATGAAGGACAACTTGAGGCGCTTGCCCAGCCCTTGACCAAGAATGGCTACGGCCAGTATCTGTTGAGAATTCTCAAGGAAAACGTATTCTGATGAAGGCCACACCGCTCGCCATCCCCGATGTCGTCCTGATCGAACCCAAAGTGTTCGGTGACGAACGCGGCTTCTTTTTTGAAAGCTTCAACCAGGCACGGTTTGAAGAAGCCATCGGCAAACCGGTGCAGTTCGTGCAAGACAACCACAGCCGCAGCGTCAAAAATGTCCTGCGTGGCCTGCATTACCAGATTCAGCAGCCACAGGGCAAACTGGTACGGGTAGTACAAGGCGAGGTCTTCGATGTTGCGGTCGATCTCAGAAGAAGCAGCAAAACCTTTGGCCAGTGGGTGTGCGAAATCCTCTCCGCTGAGAACAAGCGACAACTCTGGCTCCCCGAAGGCTTTGCGCACGGCTTTGTAGTGCTCAGCGATTCTGCTGAGGTGTTCTACAAAACCACCGACTACTACGCTCCTGCCTTCGAGCGCTCCATCCTCTGGAACGACGAGACGGTTGCCATTGATTGGCCAGCCGGCATTCAGCCCATCCTTTCGGCGAAAGACGCCCAAGGCAAGCCGTTTGCTGAATCGGAGGTATTCGCATGAGCGTTCTCGTAACGGGTGGTGCCGGGTATATTGGTTCCCACACTTGTGTTGAGCTGCTTCAGGCAGGCCATGAGGTTGTCGTATTCGATAACTTCAGCAATAGCCATCCTGAAGCCCTAAAACGGGTCGAGCAAATCACCGGATGCAAGCTCACCCTTGTTGAAGGCGATATCCGTGACCGGGATGCCCTTGAGTCTAGTTTGCGCCAATATGGATGCAAGGCCGTTATCCACTTTGCCGGCCTGAAAGCTGTCAGCGAATCGGTTGAACAGCCGCTCGCCTATTACGACAACAATGTCGTCGGCACCCATTGCCTTCTGATGGCGATGCAAAACTGCGATGTTGCCACCCTCGTCTTCAGTTCGTCGGCAACCGTCTACGGCGAACCGCAGCGCCTGCCGCTGACGGAAGACCATCCACTGTCGGCCACTAATCCCTACGGCCGCAGCAAGCTAATTATTGAGGACATGCTGCGTGATGTGTACCGGGCTAAGACTGATTTGCGCATCGCCATCCTGCGTTACTTCAATCCGGTGGGAGCGCATGAGAGCGGGCTGATCGGCGAGAATCCGCTGGGCATCCCCAACAACCTGATGCCTTTCGTGGCGCAGGTTGCGGTGGGTCGGCGCGAATACCTCAATGTCTGGGGCAATGACTATGCAACCCACGACGGTACGGGTGTGCGCGACTATATCCATGTGGTGGATCTTGCGTTAGGGCACCTGAAAGCATTGGAGCGGCTCGATTTGCCGCAATGTACCGAGGTCAATCTTGGCACTGGTAACGGCTACAGCGTACTTGAAGTAGTCAAAGCATTTGAAAACGCAAGTGGGAAAAGTGTCCCGTATCGTGTATCCCAACGACGTCCTGGTGATGTAGCAGCTTGTTACGCCGACCCTTCCCACGCAGAGCACTACCTGGGATGGAAGGCAGAACGTGATCTTGCTGTGATGTGCCGGGATCATTGGAACTGGCAAAAACAAAACCCACAGGGATACGTATGAATCCGCATGCTCCACAACCCGTGCAGCCCCAAGCACTGGTTGCGTCCATCTACAGGAACCGACGCCTCATTATTGATCTCATCAAACGAGAGGTAGTGGGCCGCTACAAGGGCTCCACACTGGGACTGCTCTGGTCCTTTTTCAATCCGGTCCTGATGTTGGCCGTCTATACTTTTCTGTTTAGTGTCGTATTCAAGGCGCGCTGGTTGGGGGGCTCCGACTCTAAGGTTGAATTCGCCCTGATTTTGTTCTCGGGTTTATTGATGTTCAACCTGTTCGCCGAAGTGCTCAACCGGGCGCCGGGCTTGATTTTGAACAATGCCAACTACGTCAAGAAAGTCATCTTTCCTTTAGAGATCTTGCCTGTAGTAACGCTTGGCGCTGCTGCATTCCATACGCTGGTAAGCCTAGCTGTATGGCTCATCTTTTTCCTAGTCTTTTTCAGTGTGCCAAGCTGGACTGCCCTGCAGGTCATCCTGATTTTTGTTCCTTTAGTATTGATGACCCTGGGTCTGGCTTGGCTGCTGGCCTCCCTGGGTGTTTATCTGCGTGATGTGGGGCAGGTGATCGGCTTGGTGACGACGGTGCTGATGTTCCTTTCGCCCGTTTTTTATCCGGTGGCAGCTTTGCCGGAAAAATTTCGAGCCGTCATGTACCTGAATCCGCTCACCTACATCATTGAAGATTCACGCAATGTCATGATCTGGGGTAAGAGCCTGGACTGGTTCCATTGGGGGTGCTGGACCGCACTATCGGCGCTGATTGCCTGGCTGGGTTTTGCGTGGTTCCAGAAAACACGGAAGGGTTTTGCGGATGTCCTCTGATCTAGTCATCACTATAAAGAACCTCAGTAAGAGCTATCAGATTTACGAGCAGCCTCGTGACAGGTTAAAACAGTTCATCCTGCCGTCAGTGCAGCGCCTTGTCGGCATGCAGCCGAAGCAGTATTGCCGCGATTTCTGGGCTTTGCGGGATATCTCGTTTGAAGTCCGGCGCGGCGAGACCATCGGCGTGCTGGGCCGCAATGGCTCGGGTAAATCAACGCTACTGCAAATCATTTCGGGCACGCTGACGCCTTCCGCTGGCGAGATCGCGATTGGCGGCAAGATCACTGCCTTGCTCGAACTCGGTGCAGGCTTTAATCCTGAGTTCAGCGGCCGCGAGAACGTGTTTCTGAATGCTGCCATCTTTGGACTGACGCGCGAACAGATTGAACAAAAGTTTGAAGAGATTGCGGCATTCGCGGACATTGGCGAGTTCATCGAACAGCCCGTCAAAACTTACAGCAGCGGCATGTACGCTCGGCTTGCGTTCGCCGTAGCGACATCGCTCGACCCAGAAATTCTTGTTGTTGACGAGATCCTGTCAGTGGGTGACGTATTCTTCCAAGCCCGTTGCATGCGCAAGCTGGACGAATTCCGCGAGCGCGGCGGTACCGTATTCTTCGTAACACACGACACTTACTCGGTGGAGCGGATTTGTACGCGCGCCATCGTGCTCGACAAAGGGCGCAAGGTGTTCGAGGGCGCCACTGCCGATGCGGTGAACGTTTATTATAAGATGAGCCGGGAAGAACCGCCGACAGCGGCGCAGCCGGTACCTACCAGGAAAGCCGTTGCAGCGGACCAGTCAGAGAAGGCGTTGGTCTTGCCAATTGCCGAACCTATTCCAGTCCGCCGCGACCATGTAGTGGATGATGGGACCGTTTATATCGACCAAGTATATGTCCTGAACGCGCATGGTGAAACCAGCCTTAATCATTTGGTCGGTGATTGGGTCACTGTGAAACTACATGTCCACTTCCTAGCAGATTACGATCAACTGGATTTTGGTGTTGGCATTCGCGATCGCTCCGGTACCTTGATTGGCGGCGCGCACACGTTCTACTCGGGCCATTCGTTCGGGCCGGTGCGTGCACGCGAGCACCGAGTGCTGTCCGCCCGCATCAAGGCCGAGCTGATGCCCGGCGAGTACCTACTAATCGCGGGCCTGGCCCAGCATGACTCGCTACAGAACTACCGCGAGTGCTTCGGCCTGTATGACTTCGCTGCCATTTCCATTACAGGCAATCGCAAGTTCTGGGGGGCCGTGCGCCTGCCGACCGAAATCGAAACCACGAATGCTGCGCCAGGAACAGATCCGGGCCGCCAGGAAGCTGAAGTCTTCTCGACCACGAATTAAACATATCTATGACCAGATTTCACTTTACTGCGGAACCCATTCGCGAACGCGCGTTGCCGCAACTGCCTCCGGACATACGCCAGGCCACCCCGGAACAGAACTTTGGCAGCCGCGGCATCGCGCGTGAGATCAATGCCCTATACGAAGACGTCATCCACAACCATGTGATCTGGCAGCCTGATGTATACGCGGAAGCGCGCGCCATCGCAGACCAGTTCGACATCAAGCGCATTGTCGACGTGGGATGCGGCAATGGCGAAAAGCTGATCCACTTCTTCCCGGCCGCACTGTTCCAGACCACAGGCCTGGATTTCCATGGTTCGATGGTGCTCGCGAGCGGTACCTATCCTGATGCCAATTTTATCGAATGCGATTTGAACTCTATCCGCGACTTGGCCCGCGTGTTCGGTGAAATGGATCCGAACGAGCCAGTCCTGCTGATCCTGTCGGATGTGATTGAGCACATTCCGGATCCGCGTCTGCTGCTGGCACAGCTGCGTACCGTGCTGCTGAAGCACCCCTCGAACCGTCTGGTGATGTCCACTCCGGATCGTGCCATGCTGAACTACAAGTCGTATGGTGCCTATCCGGAAAACCGTGCCCATGTGCGCGAGTGGAGCCACGAGGAATTGGTCGTCTTCTGCCAAGCTGCCGGCTTCCAGGTAGAGCGCTACGGCCATACGCGTGCCAATCAATTCGACGACCAGTACACCACCATCTATATACAGCTACGTTGCGATTCCGCTAGATACTTGGAATTCCTTCAGGTGGCAGGTTTGCTGCATGACGATGTTCTGCCACGCCACTTGCTGCTGACTGCCGAGTACGCTGGTTTGCATAGTACCGGTGGCATTGGTTCGTTCGTAGTAGAACAGCGTCTAATTTACGGGATGGAAAATACCTTGTGCCTGTATATCGGGCAGGAGGAGAACCTGGAAGCCGAGTTATTTCCACGCTTTAAATTAATCAATCCGCAGATGTTGGTCGATAAGGTCAACTTGTCCTTGCCAGTCGAGGAAATTGCGCTCAAGGCTACGTTACAGTTGCTGTTCTATTTCCCGAATCTCGCTAAGATCGAATACCCTGATTACCAGGGATTGGGTTGCCGCTTAGCCCAGGCGAAACGTGCCGGCTTGTTCCCGCCTTCGGTACAGTTGATCGTGCATTGCCATGGCGCGACCCACTATCTCGAAAATGCCAACCAGACCTGGTATGGCAGTTCGCATTTCAATGTGGCCGAGCGTGAAAAGATCTCCATCGAAAATGCGGACAGCATCGTGTTCCCGACGACATTCCTGCTCGACCTGTACCGGGAAACGGGTTTCGAGATGGCTAACGAAAAGGTCGTCCAACTGCGCTATCCCTACCATTTCAAGCCAGTCCACATCGAGCGCACCGAGCAAGCCAATACAGTGGTGTTCTTCGGCAAGCGCTCCACGATGAAAGGTTATTCGTTGTTCCTGGCAGCCCTTGCTGCCGATGAGGGGCAATTACTCCACCTGGGTATCAAGCGCATCGTCTTCATCGGCCCTCAGGTCACCGAGACACAGGAAGACATTGCACGCCTGAACATGCTGCGCTCCCAGTTCGAAGTGGAGGAATACACTTCGCTGAGCCGGATCGCTGCCATGGATAAGCTGCGCAGCTATGCAAACAATGCATTCTGCGTGATGCCTTATCTCGGGGATAACCACCCGTACGCCCTTCTGGATGTCACCTTCGCCTGCGTGCTGCCGTTGATGTTGCGCGCCGGCGGTGTGGCCGACCTCTTTGCCGAGCCGTTCGATCGCGTTCTGCTTGCAGACCCGACCGAAACCTCGCTGCTGGCCAGGATGCGTGCATTGGCCAAGCTGTCCGTTGAGGAACGCCATCGGCTACGCGTGAACTTTCTGGATAACATGATGTCCGCGCAAAAGTCCATCAATGACGCGGTCCGTCAATTTGGCGAATTCAATGTCCCGGTACTGCCGCAGCCAGCGGTTGGCAAGGCCACGGTTATCGTTCCGGTATTCAATACCGATCTGCGCTTCATCGCTGACCTGGTGTTCGGTCTGAATAACCAAAGCATGCTGCCAGTCGAAGTCATCTTTATAGACGACGCCTCGCGGCAAGGTTATGCGAACCAGCTTGATGAGCTGTTACAGCGTGAGCTGCGCCTGCCGTTCCGTATCATTAGCCATCCGGTCAACAAGGGTCTGGCCGGTGCGCGCAATACCGGCCTGCATGCCGCCAACACCGAGTATGTGATCAACGTCGATTCGGACGATGTACCGCTCAATGATTTCGTTCGCAATATTGTGCATCGCCTGGATGCAGATCCGGATTGCGCCGCCGCAGTGCCATACCTGAAGGCGTTCAACGAGGAGACCGATTTCAATGAGCAGAAATTCGACAGCTATGTCTATCGCCCATTGGGCGACGGCGTGATCGTTGCGCAGCTGGACAACAACCTCGGTCACGCCAATTCCGGTTATCGCACCAGCGTGATTCGCGCACTCGGCGGCTGGGATGAGAGCGATAAATCAATGTGGGAAGACTGGGCCCTGTACTTGAAGCTGATCTCGTCAGGATACCGCATTGGCGTTATTCCACAAACGGATTGCCTGTATCGGGTGCGCAAGCAGTCCATGCTTCGCACCTACAAGGTCTGGCCGGCCATGCGCCGTCTTGCCCGCAATACGACTGGACTGCCGCGATATGAAAGTTTCCGGCTTCAGGCCGTTATGCGTCACGCGCGCGAGGAGGAACATGCAATGCGCGCCATGCATTCAGAGTTGCTTCGCGTTCGCGAGGAACATGTCGTGTTGACGGCGGAACTGAATCGTCGCTCGGTCCGGGCCGCGCGTAGTATCGTTGCGCGCCTGGTCAAGTTTCCCCGCACGTTCGGTGCTGTGCGTGGTGTAGGCTTGGGAGTATGGAAGCTCGCGCGACGCATCCGCAACCTCGTGGTATCCAAGTAAGGCAAGATAAAGTGGATACCAACACGCCCAAAGTAACCGTATTGATCCCGACCAAGAATGGCGGTGCGATCTTCGAAAAAGTACTTGAGCGCGTAGTCGCGCAGAAGACACAGTGGCCGTTTGAGATATTGGTCATCGACTCGGGATCTAACGACAACACCGTCGAGACGTGCCGTCGATACCCGGAAGTCCGCCTACATACCATTCCACCCAAGGAATTCGGACATGGCAAGACTCGCAACCTCGGGGTCAGCATGGCGCGCAGTGAATTTGTCGCGCTGATCACACAGGACGCGCTGCCGGTCAACGAACACTGGCTGGAAACGATGGTCGCGGCGATCGAGCCGGATCCCGCCATTGCGGGTGTGTTTGGCCGGCACATTGCCTATCCTGACGCCAATCCATTCACCACCCATGAGCTGGAGCTGCATTTTGCCGGCTTCGACGCATGGCAGCTGGTACAGATGGACGATCCCGAACGCTACGCGCGTGACCAGGGCTATCGCCAAGTGCTGCACTTCTTCTCCGATAACAATGCACTGATCCGGCGTAGCGTGTGGGAAAAGCTGCCATACCCGGATGTCGACTTCGCCGAAGACCAGATCTGGGCGCAGAAAATTATTGAGGCAGGCTACAAGAAAGCCTATGCCCGTGATGCCGTGGTGGTGCATAGCCATAACTATGACCTGTTTGAGCGGCTGCAACGCAGCTTCGACGAGGCCTATGCCTTCCACAGCCTGTTTGGTTATGTGCTGTGCCCAAGCCCATGGGCCTTGGTGCGCTCGTGGCTCGCGCTTACCCGTCGCGATCTGGCCTATGCCCGCCGCAGCGGACTGTTTGGAGCACAGACCATGACCGTACTCTTGGCGCCGCTCGACAATTTTATGCGCCTGGCCGGCCATTACTTGGGCGCCCGCGGTGATCGCTTGCCTAAAGGCCTACGTCAACGCCTATCACGCGACAAACGACTGATGCTGGGGCTGCGCGCCGCCGGAGGGAAGGCCGCCAGCCGATGACATTCAACTCCAAGTTCCATGCCCTGGTGCGCCTTTCCCGCACTGCGCTTCATTACGGCCGCAAGAATGGCGTCGGCGCGCTGGCGGCACTGGCCATGCAGAAGCTGCGCGGCAACGGCGGGCTGCTGGGGAAAACACGCACCATCCAGCACTACGACTTCGTGCACAACCGCCCGGTCGGCTCTCCAATAGTGCCGGGCAGCGTGCCGCGCAATACCATCAATTGGGTAGTACCGCCATTCGGCTATGGCTCGGGAGGCCACCTTAACATCTTCCGCTTCGCCCAGTTTCTGGAGAAGGAGGGCTTTGACTGTCGCATCGTCGTGGTGGGTGAGCCGCAGCCGTTGTCGGCGGAGCAGGCGCGTAAGCAGATCAGGGACTGGTTCTTCCCGCTGAAGGGTGATGTCTACCTAGGCATTGAATCGGCGGCGCCGGCCCACATCACCATCGCCACCAGCTGGAACACTGCCTATTACGTGCGCCGCTTCCAATCTACCGTCCACCGTTGCTATTTCGTGCAGGACTATGAGCCGTACTTCTATGCTGCTGGTGCCGAATACGCGTGGGCAGAGGAAACCTACCGTTTCGGCTTCTTCGGCATCACTGCTGGTACCTGGCTGAAGGATAAGCTGGCCAACGAATTCAGCATGCGCACGTCAGCTTTCGGTTTCTCCTTTGACCGTCACTTGTACGCCCCGCGCCCGCGCAAGGAGCCGCAAACCCGCCGCATCTTCTTCTATGCCCGGCCGCCGACCCAGCGCCGCGCCTTTGAGATGGGAATGCTGGTGCTGGATGAAGTTGCCCGTCGCTTGCCGGACGTGCACGTGGTGTTTGCCGGCTGGGATATTTCCAACTACCACGTTCCATTCGCACACCAAAACGCCGGCACTCTAAGCTTGGAAGAGTTGCCTGATCTTTACAGCCAGTGTGATGTGGCGCTGGTGCTGTCGTTCACCAACCTGTCGCTACTTCCATTGGAGTTGATGGCCTGCGGTACGCCGGTTGTAAGCAACAGAGCTCCCTGTACTGAATGGCTGTTGAACGACGACAACGCCCGTCTAGCTGTCCCAACTGTTGAGGCGCTGGCCGACGCTGTCTGCAACGTGCTGGAAGTCCCGGAGGAGGCGTCCCGTCTGCGTCAAGGTGGCTTCTCGACCGCCGCTGCTACCGACTGGCGAATTGAGGCCCGTAAAGTGGGCGACATCCTGCGCCGCCTTGACTCACAAGAGGAAGTGATATGAACAACGCCACCGTCAATCTGTCGCGCATGCGCTGCGCAGTGCTCGGCGCAGGCGGTTTTATTGGTACCAACCTGTGCCGTGCCTTGGTAGGACGGGTCGACTCCCTGCGCGCCTTTGGCCGCCGCCAATCGTTCCCTGAAGCATTGCGCGGCTGTGACTGGATGCCGGGCGACTTCGCCGATCCCACCTGCATGGCGGCTGCTGTCGCCGGCTGCGATGTGGTCTTCCATCTGGTGAACGCTACCACACCGGCTAGTGCCAATGTCGACAAGGTTGCCGACCTCAACGCAAACGTCGCTAGCACACTGCACTTGCTCGACGCCTGCCGCGAGACCGGCGTGAAACGAGTGATATTCGTCTCCTCGGGTGGCACCATCTACGGCATCCCCGACCAAGTGCCGACGCCGGAGACTTCACCCACCAACCCGATCACTGCCTACGGCATCAGCAAGCTGGCAATTGAAAAGTACCTTGGCCTTTACGAATACCTTTACGGGCTGGAGTATCGTGTGCTTCGGGTGGCCAACCCTTTCGGCCCCTACCAGACGGCATTAAAGAATCAGGGTGTTATCGCCGCTTTCCTGCGCCGGGCACTTGCCGGCAAGCCCATCGAGATGTGGGGCGACGGAAGCGTTACCCGCGACTACGTCTACATTGACGATGTGGTCGAGTCGCTGAAGCTGGCCACCACCCATGAAGGGCCTGGCCGCATCTTCAACATTGGTAGTGGAGAAGGCCGAAGCCTCAATGACATCGTCGCTTCGATCAATGGACTGCTCGGAGCAGCGATACCAGTGGATCGCCGCCCGGGTCGCCCAGTTGACGTGCCAGTGAGTATTCTCGACACCACGTTCGCTGCTAGAGAATTGAACTGGCAGCCACGCACACCGTTCGAAGAGGGGTTGGCTTCTACTATTTCATGGATGAAATCAATAGAAGTGTCGTAGAGATACGCACTTGTCATGGGTTTTACGTCAGGCAGGAAGTCACACTTGAAAACCGAGAAGCATCATTTGGCTGGGTGGCAGCAGTTTTGCGCAGGGTGTCGAGCTGATGGTGACAGATTTTGTTCATCCGAAACGCGGGCGACTCTCAACCGCTTCTATGCCAGGTATCGGCTGGCTCTGAAATTTGAGGCCGTTTATGCACACGGCTACAGCGAAAGAGCAATGCGCGGTTACACCGCTGGGCTGCGACTACTGGCTGCATACAGCGCCGCTGAACTGCTGGGTGAAGCGACGAACGACAAGGTTGTCGGCTGGGAAATCAAAGCTCCGAAGCTGGCCGCAGCATTGAGAAAGTCGTTGTCACGCGCTACTGTAAACGTGAATGGTGTTTTCTCCGATGCGCGCCTCAGGCAAAGGCTCGAACGGTTTATCGCGGGTGATGACGATGTCCGAGTTGCTGCCACAGCCCTGCGCGTCATGGTGGCCCACGGTACCTTCACGCCCACCGGAACAGATGCTCTGACAAAGACTGGCGCCGCCGCCTTACAGCAGTTGTCTGATGTTTTGCTTCAGGAGTGCGAACACCGCTTAGCCGCCTGGCTTCATGACAAGCTGGCGAAGCATGCGGAGGCCGCATGACTCCGCGTGCCTCCGCAGCAACACGCAGGCGTTATTGAGGAAAGTTCGATGGAGTGTTAAAGTCCACCACCAAAATTCAGCGCCCAACTGTTCTCAGTTGGGCGCTTTCATTTGTGCTTCGCGCGTGCCACGCGGGGTTCCCGCACATTCTGCGTGTGCGACCCGGGTCCTGTGGTCTGGCAGGAACATCCCCGGTTGCCCTCCGTTCCGCCCTATCTTCTCTCGAAATCGGCGCTAACTTCTTCGCCGTGGCACACGCAGACGGCGTTGTTCGTCAACCACTTATGCGTGCGCCGACGGGAATGGTTGGCTCGCGGGTTTGCACGAGCAAAGCAGAACGGCAAACCCGCGAGGCCAGCCTCCACATCAACCCTTGGGCGGGAACGGATCGTCACCGTAGCTGTTGCGCTCACGGATCTGGCCGTTCCGCCCTTGGATGAGCATTTCGCTCTGCTGGTTGATGGCGATGCCCCGCGCACGGTCAATCGCCTGTTGCTGCGTGCCATGGATGGATGTGAGGCGGTCGTTGCCTTCTCCCCGCACACCCCACTGATCACCGCCGTTGATGGGTACGACCCATTGGTTCTTTCCGCTCATTTCAATCTCTCCAAAAAATGAAAAAGTCAGGCTCTTGAAGTCGGCGCGAGCCAGGCGCTTCGGTGCTGAATTCATGTCATGACGTTCGCACCTTTCCAGTTGCCGAACACGGCATCGCATACAGTCCAGCGCGTTGCTGCGTGACGACGAGTGCTCCGTAGGCCGCCAGCCTCGCCTCGTGCTCCGGCTTGCCCTTGTCCTTCGACTTGATCTTGAACAGGTCAATTGGCTTGTCGCTCTTCTGGCCAGCACGCTGCATGACCCTTTCGCCGTCCACCTCGACCCCCTTGAACGACCACAGCGACTCGAACACTTTGGCCTGACCATCGGTGAACCGGATCGGCGTTGCCTGCACGTCCGGCAGCGTCGCCCACTTGAAGTCCGCCGAGAATGGCCCGTTCACAGGTGCGGCCGGATCGGCCACTGCTGGCGCTACAGACGGTACCGAAGGTATGAAGGCGATCCCGCCGCCATAGAACGTGAATCGTTCTTCCAGCGCCAGCCATTCCACACCGGAGCCGAAGGGCGATCCACGGGTCGTGCGCGGCCTGGGGGTGATTACCCGGATGTTGCTTCCCGCCACCCGAACACGATCCAGCAAGGACGGCTCATGCAGCACTCTCGTCAGCTCTCGGGCCAGCACGACCGGGGATCTGCGGGCGTTACCGAGCCGCCACGCACCGTCGCCCAAGTCATCGATGTCATCGCGGCTCTCGATGTCGAGCGCGAGGCGCATTTTCTGCCGCAGCCAGTCTTCGTCCAGGGCCAACGCCACACCATCGATTGGCTCGACGGGCACCTGGCCACAATCCGGGCACCGGCAGGTCCGGCCGCCCCGACCATCACTCCAGACCTGCGCCCGGTGTTGCTGGCAGTGGGGGCAGAGCACAAAAGACTGATCCACCACTGTTGGCCTGACCGCTTTGCCGAGCACAGGCAAAGCCGATACCTCGCGTGGCGACAGCGTGGAACGCAGCACCGGCGTGCCGCCCGCGAACAGGCGGCAAACCAGGGCCCAGGCATCGTGCGTCGCCATTGGTCAGTCCTCGAAGGCCGATGAGGAACTGACTGCGTCGGTCTCCGGCGGCAATTCCTGTGCACTGAGAGTCTGGCCCTTCTGCAAGATGCCCACTGCAACCAGGTAGCCTTCCAGCTGTGCCTGCATCTTGGCGTCGAACTTGTGCAGGTTCAGCCGCCCTTTGCTGGTCACTTCGATGGTGACCACCTTGGGGCGAGTCCTGCCCGGCTCGGGCGGGTAATAGAGATTGACCTGTGCCGCTGTCACCGCCCACTGACCCTCCAGCGGGCCCGGCAGCTTTTCCTTCAGCAAATCGTGCACCGAGCGTTGCTGGCTGGATTGCATCGCCGTGCATTCGATCTTCAGCGCCGTGTCAGGGCTGAGCAGGGTGAGTGCCTTCAACTGAACCATCGAGAAGCCGTCCTCGAACGCATCCGGCACATCGAACCCGGTGCGCAGCATCGACAAATCCAGCGTCGGCGACTTGATCTTGTGAGCGCTTGCTTTCACGCCCAGCACATGCTCCGCAAAGGCCTCGACCAGCATTTGCTGATACTTTGCGCCGCCGCGCACCAGCGTGCGCACCACACCGGTGGACTTGGCGTACTCCAGCACCATGTGGATGTTGGGGTTGCCGACCCGGCGTTTCAGGGTCGCTCCCTCGAACTCCAGACGCAGCATCGCCATGTCCTTGACATGGACCGACAGCAGGAACACGCCCGGGCTGCGCTCGACCAAGTGCGCCACGCTGCCGTCTCCGCATTGGAGTTCGCGCTTGTAGAAGGCCGAGATGGCGTGACGCAACGCGGTCAGATTGGCATCCGAACCGTTCGGTTGGCGTTTCAGGCCAAGATCGTATTGCTGTGTCTGTTGCCCATGCTGTTCCCAAAAGCTGAAGTCATAGGCACGCTCGAACAGTGCCGGGTGGTGGACGTAGAGCCAGAAGGAACGGTGGATGTCGCTTGCACACAGCGCCAAACCCGCAAGCGCAGCACCATCGGCCACGGCCGCCTCAAACATCGCCTGCTTACCAGCCGCATCGCCCAACTGAACGCTGGCCATGAGGTTGGCCGTCATCCGGTCGCGGGCAGCAATGTCGGGCCAGACTTTGACCGCTTCGACCAGAAACTGGCTGGTCTCCGGTGTGTCATCCCAGGCAAAGCCATCGGGCACTGGCAGGCTGTGGGTGGTCAGGAAGTCGCGCAGCGTGGCGTCCACCGGCAGCTCGAGCATCACGTCGACAAAGGTCTTCTTCATCTTGATCGTCC
>VFQM010001439.1_pt1 | contig 20857 bp, 16 predicted proteins | sample 3512391 | NCBI WGS metagenome assembly VFQM01 (sample SAMN10412369, study PRJNA504923) | tailings metagenome | isolation source: Replicate 1 from Balatoc abandoned mine | place: Philippines | reverse complement strand
TCTCGGGCGAGGATATGCGCGAAGGCCTGACTGCCATCGTCAGCGTCAAGCTGCCGGACCCGAAATTCTCCAGCCAGACCAAGGACAAGCTGGTCAGCTCCGAAGTCCGCTCGCCGCTCGAAACCCTGATGAGCGAGAAGATGACCGAGTGGCTGGAAGAAAACCCCAATGATGCCCGCGCGATCATCCAGAAGGTGATTGACGCTGCGGCCGCCCGCGAAGCCGCGCGCCGCGCCCGCGAAATGAGCCGCAAGGGCGCGATGAGCGTCGCCTCGCTGCCGGGCAAGCTGGCCGATTGTCAGGAACGCGATCCCGCCAAGTCGGAACTGTTTCTGGTCGAAGGGGACTCCGCAGGCGGATCGGCCAAGCAGGGGCGCGACCGCAAGACGCAGGCGATCCTGCCGCTCAAGGGCAAGATCCTGAATGTGGAGCGCGCCCGGTTCGACCGGATCATCTCGTCCAAGGAAGTCGGCACGCTGATTCAGGCGATGGGCACCGGCATCCGCGACGAGTTCAACCTCGAAAAGCTGCGCTACCACAAGATCGTCATCATGACCGACGCGGACGTGGACGGGGCGCATATCCGCACGCTGCTGCTGACCTTCTTCCACCGCCAGATGCCCGAGATCATCAAGGCCGGGCACCTGTTCATCGCCCAGCCGCCGCTGTTCAAGGTCGCCAAGGGCCGGTCGGAGGTTTACCTCAAGGATCAGGCGGCGCTCGATCGCTATCTGGTCGATGCGGGGCTTCAGGGCCGCGTTCTGGAGACGAGCGGCGGCACCCGCGGTGCAGACGAACTGCGCGCTCTGGTGGACGGGGCGCTGCGGTTGAAGAACCTGCTGGCCTTCGTGCCGCGCCGTTATGACAGCGGGATCGTGGAACAGATGGCGCTGACCGGTGCGCTCGAACCCGGCCTGTCGGGCGATGCACTCACCGCCGCGCTGGCCCGCGCTGCCGGCCGGCTCGGCGCTGGCGACCGCGAAGCGCGCTGGTCGGCCTACCGCCGCGAGGATGGCACCGTGGTGTTCGAACGCCTGTGGCGCGGCGTCACCGACGTGCACGAGATCGACGCACGCTTCCTGTCCAGCACCGAAGCCCACAAGCTCCACGGCCTCGCCGCCGCGCAGGCCGAAGCCTATGCCGAGCCGGTCAAGCTGGTGCGCGCAGGCGATGTGCCCGATGAAGCCGAGCCCGAGGTCCCCGCTGCCCCTGCCGATCCGCTTGCCGGGGAAGCCGATGAAGCCGCCCCCGCGCCGGTCGCCACCTTCGACGGCACGATCAGCCGCCCCAGTCAGCTGCTCGAAGCGATCTTCGCTGCCGGGCGCAAGGGCCTGTCGATCAGCCGCTACAAGGGTCTTGGCGAAATGAACGCCGAACAGCTCTGGGAAACCACCCTCGATCCCGAGGCGCGCGTGCTGCTTCAGGTCAAGGTCGAGGATGCCGACGTCACCGACGAAATCTTCACCCGCCTGATGGGCGACATCGTGGAACCGCGGCGCGAGTTCATTCAGGATAACGCGCTCAACGTCGCCAACCTCGACGTCTAGCCTGCTAAGGACGAAAATGGCCGCACAGCCTCACCGCACCGAGGATTTGCAACAGGCAAGCTTCCTGACGATCCTGGTGATCGTGAGCCTGCTGATGGCGGTGATCGTCTATCCCTTCGCCCAGCCCCTGCTGTGGGCGGCACTGGCGGCGATCATGTTCCAGCCGCTCTATCGCCGCGTGCTGCGGCGGATGCGTGGGCGGCGCAATCCGGCGGCGGGCATTTCGCTGCTGATCATCTTCGCCCTTGTGCTGGTCCCGGCGGCGCTGATCGCGACGATGGTGATCGAACAGGCGATCGTGCTGGTGACGACGCTTCAGCAGCAACCGATCGATCTCGCCGCGCTGTTCGATGTGGTTTACTCCAGCCTGCCCAAGATGGCGCGCGAAGCGGTGGATCGCAGCGGGTGGGCCGATATCGCAATGGTGCAAGCGCGCTTGCAGGAACTGCTCGCGGAAAGCGCCGGGATGATCGCCAGTCAGGCGGTCTCGATCGGCAGCGGGGCACTGGGTGTGTTCCTGTCGTTCGGTGTGGGGCTTTACGTGATGTTCTTCCTGCTGCGCGATGGCGAGCGGATCGGGCGCACGGTGCTGTGCGCGGTCCCGGTCGAACGCAGCATCGCTGACCGGCTGGCGGAACGGTTCCTCGGCATCGTCAGAGCGACGATCAAGGGCACCGGCGTGGTCGCGCTGGTGCAAGGCGCACTCGGCTGGATCACGCTGATGATCGCGGGCGTGCCTTCGGCGCTGCTGTTCGGTGTGCTGATGACGATCTTCGCGCTGGTGCCGGTGATCGGGGCGGGCGCGGTGTGGCTGCCCGCCGGGCTGTGGCTCCTGCTGACAGGTGCGACCTGGCAGGGGGTCTTCGTCCTGCTGGTGGGCTTCTTCATCATCTCCTCCGCCGACAATGTGCTGCGCCCCATTCTGGTCGGCCGCGATACGGGCATTCCGGACTGGATCATCCTTGTCACCACGCTGGGCGGGATCAGCCTCGTGGGCTTTTCAGGGATCGTGCTCGGGCCGCTGGTCGCAGGGCTATTCCTCGCCAGCTGGTCGATCCTGCGCGAACAGCGCGAGGAGGACGAAGAGGCGCTGCGGCACGACGAGGACGAAATCCGGGTCGATGCATCCGGACATGCCCCTGCGACGGCGGCGGACTGACATGGTGCAGCCGCTCGTCACCCCCGGCTCGCAGGGCGAGGCGATCGGCCGGCTGGTCGTCGCCGGACTGGTGGTGCTGATGCTGCCCGCGCTGCCCTTCGGCGATTTGCTTGCCTATCCTTTCTTCATTCTGACGACCTGGTTCCACGAGATGGGCCACGGCCTCACCGTGCTGGTGCTGGGGCAGGACTTCCAGCAGCTGGTGATCTTCCCCGATGGATCGGGCTTTGCGGAATATCAGGTGCGCGGCAGCGCGCCGCGGGCGGTGCAGGCGGCGATTGCCGCAGGCGGACCGCTCGCGCCGAGCCTTGCGGGGGCCGGGCTGATCGTCGCCAGTGCCCATCCGCGCAGCTGGAAGCCGGTGCTGTGGCTGGCGGCGGCGGCAATCCTTCTCAGCGTGGCGATCTGGGTGCGGTCAACCACCGGATGGTGGGCCTTGTCCGTGGCAGCGGCAGCGATTGCGCTGGTCGCGTGGCGCGGCTCTGCCGGCTGGGCGCGCTTCACCTTGCAATTCCTTGGCGTGATGGGGGCGATGAGCGCCTTTGGCGCATGGCGATATCTGCTCACGGAACAGGTCGTGATCGATGGGCAGGCGGTCCTTTCCGATACCGGCGCGATGGCGGCCGTGCTGGGGCTGCCCTACTGGTTCTGGGGCGGGACGCTGCTGCTGCTGGCCGGGGGCGTGGTCGGCGCGGCGCTCAGATATGCGCTCGCTGAAAAGCGCCTGCGCCCACCACCGCGCAAGCTCCCCGCCAATGTCCTGCAATTCCGGCGCGACGGTCGGCCCTGAGAGCGAGGCGCTGACGCTTTCGGCAGTGCCATTGCGCAGGGGCCGGGTTTAGCGTGCCTGCATGGACACGACCGAACTTGCCGACCGGCTGGCCATCGCCGAAACGCTGGCGCTCTATTGCCGCGGGATCGACCGCTGCGATGCGGCGCAGCTTGCCGCGGTGTTCACCCCCGATGCCGTGATCGATTATGGTGACGGTGCAAGGCCGGTTTCTGACGTGATCCCCGGCTTGATGGCGGGCCTCTGCGCGATGCGGCTGACACAGCACAATATCAGCAACACCGTGATGCGGGTGAGCGGCGATCGCGCAAGGGCGGAAACCCATTGCCTCGCCCTCCACCTCATCCCTTCACCCGAAGGCGAGATGGAGCTGGTGGTGGGCGGGCGCTATCTCGACCGGCTGGAAAAGCGCGAAGGCCGCTGGCTGATTACCGAGCGGCTCTATGTCATGGATTGGAACCGCACCGCACCATCGACCATGATGCTGGACGGCGGGCTTGTCGGCACTCTTCAGCGCCGGGGCGCGCGCGGCGGCGATGATCCGGCGGCGGCGTGGTGGGGCGAGGCTTAGGACGCGACCTTGAGCGTGTTGACCCCCGAGGCATCCGACCCTGCCTCACCCGACAGGCCGATGAACATTGTGTCCACGATCCGCGCCAGCTTGTGTTCTGACAGCTTGTCGCCGAGGTAGATCAAAGCGTCGGGCAGGGTGTAGTTGCTGATCATCTGGTTGATCAGCGACAACGCCTCGTCAATCTCCAGCCCGGCGAAGAAGCCTTCGGCCTGCGCTTCGGCGATCAGTTCGCACAGGTAGTGATCGGCGAGGTCGACATAGCTGCGCACCCGTTCGAAATTGGCGGCCCCCATCTCGCAAAGGATCGTGAAGAAGTGCGGATCGGCGCGAAAGCGTTCCTGCGAGATCACAAAGCGGCGGCGGAAGAATTCGTACATCTTGCGCTGCGGGGGAAGGTTGCTCGACAACACTTCTTCCATCACCGCCATATGCGGGGCGAGCCAGTGCTGGGCAACCGCATCGAACAGGTCGTCGTAATCGGCAAACAGTGCCTCGAACCGGGCGCGGGTGAGACCGCTTTCGGCCATGGCGACCGTCCATGGCACCTCGGCACCGCGCTCCTTGACAAGGTCCAGCACATGGCGCGCGATACGATCGCGCTCGGCTTGGCGGGCGGTGTCGGTCAATGGCATGTCGCTCGCGCCTCCTTGCGCGGCGGCAACATAGGCGAACCGCGAACGGGATTGAAGGGCCGCTCGTCGATTTTTGTGCGACGCAGCAGGAAAAGCGCGAGGCCGCTTGCAGGCTTAGCGGCGCCTCACGCTTTGGGCGGCATCGGGAAGAAGGCCGAGGTGCGCCGTTTGTAATCGGCGTATTTGTCGCCCTTGGACTTGTCGAGCCCGCGCTCCAGCAAGGCCACGCCCGACCACTTGGTGAGCGTGAAGCTGAGGAACAGCGGGCCGATCACCGTCGCCGCAGCATAGACCCACCCGGCCGCGGCACAGGCCAGCCAGATGCCCCACCATGCCGCAAAGTCGCCGAAATAGTTGGGGTGGCGGGTATAGCGCCACAGGCCGGTGTCCAGCACCTTGCCGTGGTTGGCGGGGTCCGCCCTGAAACGGGTAAGCTGCCAATCGCCTACCCATTCGAAAAACACGCCCACGCACCACACGCCGAAACCGACCCAAGCCAGCGGGGGGATCGGCGAAGGTTCGGGGCTGGCGAGAATGCCGACCTGCGCGGGGGAGGAGACCATGAACAGCAGCACCGCCTGCATCAGCCACACCCGCGTCAGCGCGGCCTGCGCAAAGCGGCCCGCTTCACGATCCTTCTTGAGGATCAGCTTGTAGCGCTTATCCTCACCTTCCTTGCTCCAGCGCAGGAACAGGTAAATGCCCAGCCGGAAGCCCCAGGCCGCTGTCATGATCATGATCAGCGTGGCCAGCTGCCCCGGCCCGCCGCCGACATGCAGCCAGCTTGCCACGGCAAGGATGCCCATGCCCGCGCCCCAGAAGGCATCGATGAAGCTGACATCGTCGATCTTCACCGAAATCGCCCACTGGATCAGGACCAGCACCAGCAGGATCGCAGCGTTGAGAGCGAGGAGTTCAAACATCGTTCTTGCCTGCAATAATATCACGCGCCTGCTGTTCCAGCACCTTGAAGCGGTCGTAATCGGGCAGCTTCGAGCGGAACCATTCGGCGATCTTGAGCAAGTCTTCGCCATAATTGCCGGTCGGGACCATCGGCGGGCCGAAGCTGATGATCTTCCTGACATTATCGGCAAAGGCCGGGACGATCGGCACGTTCGCCGCACGGGCGATGTGGTAGAAGCCGGACTTCCACTTGCCATCGGTCTTGCGGGTGCCTTCGCAGGCGATCACCAGCGCCAGTTCATCGCGGGCAGCGAATTCGGCGGCGACCTGCTCGGTGGCGTTCAATCGGCTGCGGCGGTCCACGGGGATGCCGCCCATGTCGAACATGAAGTTCTTCATGATCCCCTGAAACAGCGTGTGCTTGCCCATGAAATTGGGGCGGACGCCTTCTTCATGCGTGGCCCCGGTAAAGAACACGAAGTCCCAGTTGGAGGTATGGGGCGCGCCCGCCAGCACATATTTCTTGAGGTGCGTGGGCAGCGGGTCGACGACCTTCCAGCCCTGAACATACCACACCGCAAGGATGATCCGGCGCACGATGCGCGAAAGAAGTGTAGGCGCGCGCAGGGGCGCGGCGGCGGTCGGCATATGCGGCAATGTCCCTGCCCTCTCCCAAAAGGCTCGAAGTGCTTGTGGCCCAACTTGGGTTAGATACGCAAGGGGGCGGGGGAGGGTTTCAGGATGCCTCCGTCGCCTGACTAGCGAGGCGGGGCTACGACCTCATAGAATTTGCTGAGGCGCATTGGCTTTCTGTAGCCATATGGATCGCGGAGGACTTGGGCTTCATGGTCCCATACGGCCCAGTGATTATGGACGTTTAGCGCCCTGTTGATCGCCCCGCGCGAAGGAAGGAGCTGCCCCCATATCAAAGCGTCTCGGGTGAGAGAGGTGATCGGGTGTTCTCGCGTAATCCTTCCTTGCGTCCCCACCTTGGCCCCATGTCTGGCCAAAAGCGCAAGCATGTCCTGAGGATAAATCCCATCGCCGGGATAATATGCCTCTGCGCAAAATTCGAAGGCGGTTTCGTACTCGATCCTCAATAGCATGGCCACGCAGGCAATGCCGCAGTCATGTTCGTTTTTCTGAAATGCTGCCTTAATCACATCCGGAACACGCCAAAAGCAGACCGCTCGGCGATCGGGGCTTCGAGGCAGGCGGCAAACGCCAGACCCAGCACATCGCGGGTCTGCACCGGATCGACCACGCCGTCGTCCCACAGGCGGGCGGTGGCGTAGTAGGGGTTGCCCTCGTCCTCGTATTTCTGGCGGATCGGGGCCTTGAAGGCCTCGGCCTCATCGGGCGTCCAGCTGTCGGCGTCGCGGTGGACTGTCGCGAGGACCGAAGCCGCCTGCTCGCCGCCCATCACCGAGATGCGCGCATTGGGCCAGGTGAACAGGAAGCGGGGGCTGTAGGCGCGGCCGCACATCCCGTAATTGCCCGCGCCAAAGCTGCCGCCGATCACCACGGTGACCTTGGGCACGGTCGCGGTGGCGACGGCGGTGACGAGCTTCGCGCCGTGCTTGGCGATGCCCTCCGCCTCGTATTTCCCGCCAACCATGAAGCCGCTGATGTTCTGGAGGAAAAGCAGGGGGATGCGCCGCTGGCAGGCGAGCTCGATGAAATGCGCGCCCTTCTGCGCGCTTTCCGAAAACAACACGCCGTTATTGGCGAGGATCGCGACCGGCATCCCCCAGATATGGGCAAAGCCGCAGACCAGCGTCGCACCGTAATGCGCCTTGAACTCATGGAATTCGCTGCCGTCCACGAGGCGTGCGATCACTTCCTTGACGTCATATGGCGCGCGCACATCCTCGGGGATGAGAGCGTAGAGGTCTTCCGCGTCGTATTTCGGCGGGCGCGGGTCCTTGAGCGCCATGTCCTTCGCCGCGCCTGTGTTCGCGCCCAAGTGGCTGACGATATCGCGCACGATGGTGAGCGCGTGCTCGTCGTTCTCAGCCAAGTGATCGACCACGCCGGACTTCTTCGCGTGGAGATCGCCGCCGCCGAGGTCCTCGGCGCTGATCTCCTCACCCGTCGCGGCCTTTACCAGCGGAGGGCCGGCGAGGAAGATCGTGCCCTGATTGCGGACGATCACCGTCTCGTCGGACATGGCGGGCACGTATGCGCCGCCCGCGGTGCAGCTTCCCATCACGCAGGCAATCTGGGGGATGCCCAGCGCACTCATATTGGCCTGATTGAAGAATATCCGCCCGAAGTGGTCGCGGTCCGGGAAGACCTCCGCCTGATGCGGCAGGTTCGCCCCGCCGCTGTCGACGAGGTAGATGCACGGCAGACGGTTCTCCTGCGCGATCTCCTGCGCGCGCAGGTGCTTCTTGACCGTCATCGGGTAATAGGTGCCGCCCTTCACGGTCGCATCGTTGCACACGATCATGCACTGCCGCCCCGAGACGCGGCCCACGCCGGTGATGATCGAGGCGCCGTTGACGTCGCCTTCATACATCCCGTTGGCCGCAAGCTGGCCCACCTCAAGGAAGGGCGAACCCGGATCGAGCAGCCGCTCCACCCGCTCGCGGGGGAGCAGCTTGCCGCGGCTGACATGCCGTTCGCGATGCTTTTCCGGCCCGCCCAGCGCGGCTGCGGCCACGGCAGCGCGCAGTTCCTGCGCAAGGGCGTGGTTGTGCGCGAAGCGGGCCTTGGCCTCAGGCGCCTCGCGGTCGAGTTTGGTGGTAAGGGTGGGGGCGGTCATCTCAACGCTTTCTGACGAATTCGGCCCGCAGCACGAGGCCCTTGATGCCGGGATATTTGCAGTCGATTTCCTGAGAGTCGCCGGTGAGGCGAATCGACTTGATCAGGGTGCCCTGCTTCAATGTCTGCCCTGCGCCCTTGACCTCAAGATCCTTGATCAGCGTCACCGCATCGCCATCGGCAAGAATGTTGCCGACCGCATCGCGCACCTCGACCGCGTCCTCTGCCGCGCGCTTGGCGGCGAGTTCGGACGCGGGCAGCCACTCGCCGCTCGCCTCGTCATAGACGTAGTCTTCGTCCCTGCCGCTCACCCCGCCGCCCCGATCAATTCGCGTCCGATCAGCATCCGGCGGATTTCGTTCGTGCCCGCGCCAATGTCGAGGAGCTTGGCATCCCGCATATACCGCTCCACCGGCCAATCGGTGGTGTAGCCCGCGCCGCCCAGCGCCTGCACGCTTTCGGCGGCGACCTTGAAGGCGTTCTCGGACGCCAGCAGGATCACGCCCGCCGCATCGAAGCGCGTCGTCTGCCCCGCATCACACGCCTTGGCGACCGCATAGGTGTAGGCGCGGGCCGATTGCAGGGCGACATACATGTCGGCGACCTTGGCCTGCATCAGCTGGAACGAGCCAATCGGCTTTCCGAACTGCTTGCGCTCGCGCAGGTAGGGGATCACCGTGTCGAGGCACGCCTGCATGATGCCGAGCTGCAATCCGGCGAGCACCACGCGCTCGTAATCGAGCCCGCTCATCAGCACGCCGACGCCGCCGTTGACCGGGCCCATGACGCGATCTTCGGGCACGAAGCAGTCGGTGAACACCAGCTCGGCGGTGGGCGAGCCCTTCATGCCGACCTTCGAAATCTTCTGGCCGATCGCGAAACCTTCATCGCCCTTTTCGATCAGGAAGGCGGTGATGCCGCGGCTGCCGGCATGGCCATCGGTCTTGGCATAGACCACCAGCGTATCGGCCTCGGGCGCGTTGGTGATCCAGAACTTGGTGCCGTTAAGGACGTATCCGCCCTGCACGGCATCGGCCTTGAGCTTCATCGAGACCACGTCCGACCCGGCCCCCGCTTCGGACATGGCCAGCGAACCAACGTGTTCACCCGATATCAGCTTGGGGAGATACTTCGCCTTTTGCTCGTCATTCCCCCAGCGGCGGATCTGGTTGAGGCAGAGGTTGGAATGCGCGCCGTAGCTGAGGCCGATGCTGGCGCTGGCCCGCGATACTTCCTCGACCGCGATGACATGTTCCAGATAGCCGAGGCCGAGGCCGCCCCATTCCTCTTCCACCGTGATGCCGTGCAGGCCCAGCGCGCCCATCGGCTGCCACAGCTCGCGCGGGAAGCGGTCCTCGCGGTCGGTGCGGTCTGCCAGCGGCATGATCTGCTCGTCGGCGAAGCGCGCCGTGCTCTCACGGATCATCTCGGCCGCTTCGCCAAGCTGGAAGTCGAAATCGGGGGTGGCGCGCATTTTATGTCCTGCCGGTGTAATGATTGTTCTGGCGACGCGCATAGCAAGCCCCTGCGAAAACGCCAATCGGGGACGCTGGCGCAGCGCCATCACAATCGCTAATCGATCATCATGCACCGCCCGCAGCCCCTGCTCCGCTTCGAGGCGGTGATCTGCCGCTTCGGCGAAGTCACCGCGGTGAGCGGCGTCACCTGCGATATTGCCGCGGGCAGTTTCGTCGCGCTGGTCGGCGCATCGGGATCGGGCAAGTCGACGCTGCTCAAGACAGTCAACACGCTGGTCGCGCCCACGGACGGCCGGGTGCTGTTCGGCGGCGAGGATGTAACACATCTCAAGCCTGCCCGCCTGCGCCGCCGGGTCGGTTATGTGTTTCAGGGCATCGGCCTGTTCCCGCATTTCAGCGTCGCGGAAAACATCGCCATCGGGCCGCGCCTTGCCGGCGAGAAGCTCGCACCTGAACGGATCGCCGAACTGCTGACCCTGGTCGAGCTTGATCCGGCCTATGCGACGCGGATGCCCGACGAACTCAGCGGCGGTCAGCGCCAGCGCGTGGGCGTGGCGCGGGCGCTGGCGGGCGGGCCGGAACTGCTGATCATGGACGAACCCTTCGGCGCACTCGACCCCGTCACCCGCGATGCGCTGGGCCGCAAGGTGCGCGAACTGCACGAGATCCTCGGCCTGACCACGGTGATGGTGACGCATGACATGGCCGAGGCCCTGCTGCTGGCGGACCGTGTGTTGGTGATGGACAAGGGCGCGCTGGTCGCAGACGAGCCCCCCCGCGCGCTGCTGGCGGGTGAAGGCGGCGCGGTTGCCCAGCGCCTCGCCAGCGTGCCGCGCGAACAGGCCGAACGGCTTGCCGCGATGGAAATGCCCCCGGGGAACGAGGCCTGATGGGCGAGATCTGGGACATCCTCCCCAGCCTTGGCGACAAGCTGGCAGCCCATGTCGTGCTGTCGGCGAGCGCGATCGGCCTTGCCATGCTGATCGCCCTGCCGATGGCGGTGTGGGCGGGCCGCTCGCGGATCGTGTCGCGCCTCGCGCTGAGCCTCGCAAGCCTTGTCCAGACGATCCCCGCGCTCGCGCTGCTGGCGCTGTTCTTTCCGCTGCTGCTGTCGTTGCGCAGCGTGTTCGGAGAAGGACTGCCGACCCTCGGCTTTCTCCCGGCGCTGATGGCGCTGACGCTCTATGCGCTGCTGCCGATCCTGAGGAACGCGGTGACCGCGCAGGCGAACCTCGATGAAGGCGTGCTGGAGGCGGCGGACGGTGTCGGCATGACCAAGTGGCAGAAGCTGGTGCTGGTCGAGGCGCCGCTGTCCGCGCCCTTCATCATGGCCGGGATCCGCACGGCAAGCGTCTGGACCATCGGCGCAGCGACACTGGCGACGACCATCGGCCAGCCGAGCCTCGGCGATCCGATCTTTGCGGGGCTGCAAACCCAGAACTGGGCGCTGGTGCTGGCCGGGTGCCTCGCCAGCGCCGGGCTGGCGCTGGCAGCCGATAATCTGCTGTGGGTGATCGAAGTCGGCCTTGCGCGGCGCAAGAGGTGGATGACCTTCGGCGGGATGGCGGTGGTGGCGATCGGTATTCTTGCCGCGCTATGGGGGCAGGGGCAGGACCCCGAAGACCGCCCCATCGTGATCGCCGCCAAACAGTTTTCCGAGCAATACATACTCGCGCAGCTGATCGGCGCACGGCTGGAGGCGGCAGGCTATACTGTCGAATACCGCGACGGGCTGGGCAGCGCGGTAGTGCACTCGGCGGTTGCCTCGTCGAGCATCGACATCTCGGTCGATTACACCGGCACGATCTGGACGAACTATCTCAAGCGCGCTGACAATCCGGGCCGCGAGGCGATGTACGAAACGATCCGCGACTGGGAGCAGCGCGAAAACGGCGTGAAGGTGCTCGGGCGGCTGGGGTTCGAAAACGCCTATGCCTTCGCGATGCGCGCAGACCGGGCACAGGCGCTGGGGGTGACGAGCCTCGCCGATCTGGTGGGCAAGGCGCCGCAGCTGACTGTCGGCGGGGACCCCGAATTCTTCGAGCGCCCCGAATGGCTGGCGGTCCGCGATGCCTATGGCCTGCGCTTCGGGAAAACCCGCAATTTCGCACCGACCTTCATGTATAACGCGCTTGCCTCCGGAGAGGCGGATGTGATCAGCGCCTATACCTCGGACGGGCGGATCGCCGCAGATCGCCTGGTGGTGCTCGAAGACCCCAAGGGCGCGCTGCCGAGCTATGATGCGCTGCTGATGCTCTCCCCCCGCATCGCGGGCGACGAAGGCGTGCGGGCCGCGCTCCAGCCGCTGATCGGCGCGATCAGCGTGGAAGCGATGCGCGAGGCGAATTTTGCGGTCGACCGCGAGGATGCCGGCAAGCTGACGCCGAAGCAGGCGGCAGACGCGCTGGCGAAGAAGGCGGGGTTACAGACCTCGAAATGACGGACTGTTTCGGTCGCGCAGCGACCGCAAGGCCGAACGGCCACCCGCAGCGACGCGGTCGTCAGGCCGTGTGAGCTACGATATCGCGGGCCGGATGGCCCGGGGAAATCAAGACGCCCGCTTCCACACCTGCGCCTGACAGAACGGCCCCACGCAGCCCTTCATTTCCAGCGTCCCGTCGGGTTTGCGGCGCACCTTGGCGGTGTAGGTCTTGCCGTTCTTGGGATCGTAGACTTCGCCGTGCCACGCATCGCCGGTCGCCACCAGCCCTGTCAGGATCGCCGTGCCGAGCAGCTTGCGGTTGCGTTTGGCAGGGTCGGAATTGTTGACATCGCGCTGTTCATTGCCTTGCGGCGGGGCGACAAGGAACCGCTCGATCCGCCCGCACAGCGCCTTGCCGCACCGGGCGATCGATACCACCGCGTCCTTTTCTGCCGTGACCCAGCGCCCCGTAATCGGCTCTGCCACGGCGAAAGCGGGCGCCGCGAACACAGCCAGACCAAGCGCCAGTGCCCCAGCGCAAACCCTCATCCCCATCATCATGCGCATCCTCATTCAAACCCCACACCGAACGGCCAGCGCCGCCCGCAAATCCCGAGCACCTTGAACAAGGTGCCCATCTGACTGTCTTCGACCAGCCGGTCGCGCTGGCGCTTGATGACCTGACCTTCCTTTGGATTGCGCCGCTGCAACGCCTCCATGCGGGTATCGATGCCCATCTGGCGCAGCCATTCGCCCTGATAGGTCAGGCCCATCACATCCGCCCCATGCTCCTCGGCGACCTGCTTCAACAGCTCGAAATCGACATGGGCGGTGATGTCGGCATCGCCGGGGTGGGCGAAGACATCGACCTTCTTGTGCGCCTTCAATGCCTGCAAGGTCGATCCGGAACGCAGCTCCATCTGCCCGTAATCAATGATCAGCGCCGCCCCGCCCTGCTCCTTCAGGCGGCCGGCGATCTCGGCCATCAGCGCGGCCGCAGCAGGGCTGGTTTCGATCATCGCGCCCTGTGCGGCGCTGCGCCAGCTGGGCGGGACGAGGTGATCCATCCGCTCACGGCCCGCCATGAAGGTGAAATTCTCGCCGTCCAGCCCGATCAATCGATCGAACCAGCCATCGGCGCTGCGCACCAACTGGTGGATCGGCAGGGCATCGAAAAATTCGTTGGCAACGATCAGCAGCGGCGCATCGTCGGGCAGGGTCGAAAGATCGTGGTGGTGGTGGCAGTCGGGGAAGGCCTCGCGCTGAAGCTTCCTGAGGCTTGCCGAGGTTTCGACGAAGTGGATCTCCGGCGCAAAATCATAACGCCCCGCCGCCCCCAGCGCATCCTTCGCCAAAGTGCCGCGGCCGGGCCCGAGTTCGACGTAGTGGATGCGCTTGCGACTGCCCATCCGCACCCACAGATCGGCCAGCCACAGCCCGATCAACTCGCCGAACATCTGGCTGATTTCCGGCGCAGTGATGAAATCGCCCTGTTCACCCAGCGGATCGCGGCTGGCATAGTAGCGCGCGTTGCTTTCCCCCATGAACTGCGCGAGGCTGATGGGGCCGGTCTCGCGGATCAGCCGCTTCAGAGTGGCAGGAACATCGACCTGCGCACGGGCGAGCACTTCGGCTTCCAGCCGGGCCTGTTCGGCAGCGGCCGCTTCTTCGGCCTCGCGCTTGGCCTGTTCTTCGGCGGCGATGCGGGCGGCTTCTTCTTCGGCAGCCTTTCGGGCCGCTTCTGCGGCAGCGAGCCGCGCCGCCTCGGCAGCGGCCTCGGCTTCACGGCGAGCTTGTTCCTCGGCTGCCAGCCTTGCAGCTTCTTCCGCCTCGCGCCGGGCTCTTTCTTCGGCTTCCTTCTTGGCCTTGGCTTCGGCCTCGCGGCGCGCCTTGGCTTCGGCAGCGAGCCTCGCTTTCTCTTCGGCGGCAGCCTTGGCACGGGCTTCGGCCTCAGCCTTGGCGCGGGCCTTGGCTTCGGCGCGGGCACGCGCTTCGGCTTCCTTTTTCAGGCGCGCTTCTTCGGCAGCGCGCAACCGGGCATCGGCTTCGAGGCGAGCCTTTTCTTCGGCCTCGCGGCGGGCCTGTTCCTCGGCTGCGGCACGGGCGGCGGCGGCAGCGGCCTCGGCCTCGCGGCGGGCACGTTCCTCGGCCTCGGCCCTGGCGCGGGCTTCAGCCTCGGCGCGGGCCTTGGCTTCCTTGCGCGCCTGCGCTTCGGCGGCAGCCTTGGCGCGGGCTTCGGCTTCAGCACGCGCCCGGGCCTCAGCCTCGGCAAGCTTCCTTGCGCGCGCTTCGGCAGCGGCCTGTTCGCGGGCTTCACGCTCAGCCTTGGCGCGGGCCTCGGCTTCGGCCTTTTCACGGGCGCGTGCCTCTTTAAGGGCACGGGAGCGTTCTTCCGCTTCGGCCTTGGCGCGGGCGAGGCTTTCCGCCTTTTCGCGGGCGGCCTGCTCGGCGCGGGCCTTGGCGGCGGCGCGGGCTGCTTCGCGGGCCTCGGCGTCGGCGCGCGCCCTGGCCTCGGCCTCGGCACGCGCCTTCGCGGCAGCGGCCTCGGCAGCGCGAGCCTCAGCCGCGCTGTCTGGCTCGGGATCGATCAGCCGGAGCGCGCTTTTCCAGACACGCGCGCCATCGGTCAGGCCGACGCTGTCGTGCCCGACGCCAGCGGCTTCCTCAGCAGCGCGAAGATCACGACAATCAACCCAGTCAGGATAAGCGGTATGGTCAGCCATTGCCCCATCGATAGTCCGGTTCGCACCACCAAGTCAGCCAGTTGTTGATCCGGCTCGCGGAAAAATTCGTTCACGAAGCGCGATATGCCCATGCCGAGCGTGAATACTCCCGCCAGCAGACCGGGGCGATAACGCGCGCGGGTGAACCAGAACAGGCACAGCATGATGACCAGCATCGCGAGGCCCTCAAGCCCTGCCTGATAAAGCTGGCTGGGATGGCGCGGCAGATCATCGGCGGCGGGGAAGACCATCGCCCAGGGCACATCGGTGACCCGGCCCCACAGCTCGCCATTGACGAAGTTGGCGAGGCGCCCGAGCAGCATCCCCATCGGCACGCCGACCGCGACGTAATCGACAACGCGGATGAAGTTCAATTTGCCCTGCCATGCCACCCAAGCCATCGCCGCGGTCACGCCCATCAGCCCGCCGTGGAAGCTCATCCCGCCATCCCACAGCCGCAGCAGCTTCCACGAGACAAAGCCCTCGCCCGAAAAATCGGTGAAGGCCGAAGGGATGCCGGTATCGCCGCCGGTATAGAACGCCGCATAACCCAGCCGTCCGCCGAGAATCACCCCAAGCGTGCAGTAGAAGAACAGATCGTCGGCATGGCGCTGCGCCATCGGTGCGCCGGGGGCCTTGAGCATCTTCGAGGTGTGCCAATAGGCGAAGATCACCCCCAGCAGGTAAGCCAGCGAGTAATAGCGCAGAGTGAAGAACCCCAGCTCGATCCCCGGCTTGAGGCCCAGAGACGTCCACTGGATCGGATCGGCAGCGCCGCTTGCGGCAAGTAGTGACAGCACGGAGCGAACCTCTTATTGACAATGATATGCCGTATCGGCGGGCCCGACACGGCCCCGGTCGCGCTGGCGCTTCTGGCACAGCATCCGGGGCAGGGGAAGGGGCGCGGGACGCCGCCGGACGGAATGGGACAGGCAACGGGCACGGGTCGCACCCCTGCCGGGCGCCGCAATTAGAGAGAGGAACATACCCGCATGCCCACCCAGCTGGACAATGCGCTTGAAGCGATCATCACCGGCCTCACCGCCGAAGGCCAGCCCTTCGCCACGGTGCCCTTCACCCGTGACGGGATCACCATGCCCGCCTTCGCTGCCGCGCCCCCTAGCCTTGCCCATTACTTCGCGCATTTCTGCAACCAGAACAAGGACCTGCCCTTCCTTGTCGATGGCGATATCCGCCTGACTTTCGGCGATGCCTATGCCGCGGCGACCTGCGTTGCCGAGGGGCTTGTGACCCTTCACGGCATCGAAAAGGGCGACCGCGTCGGCATTGCTGCGCGCAATTCGGCCAACTGGATGATCGCCTATATGGGCATCCTGATGGCGGGCGGCTGCGCGACGCTGCTCAACGGTTTTTCAAGCGGCGATGAACTGGCCTACGGGCTCGATCTGGCCGAATGCAAGGTGCTGCTGGCCGACGAAGGCCGCGCCGCCCGCCTTGAAGGCCATGCCCACCCCGCGCGCGTGGTGCTGTTCACTCACGGCAATGCGCCCTCCGAAGGCCTCGCCGCCAGCTGGGCCGTGCCTGCCGGCACCAGCGCCGCGATGGCAATGCTCGGCCAGCTCGGGCCGGATGATCTTGCCACAATCCTCTACACCTCGGGTTCGACCGGCAAGTCCAAGGGCGCCTGGTCCGATCACCGCGGGGTCATCAACGGCGTGATGAACTATGTCGCCCAGAGCGCGATGGCCAAGCTGCTGATCGAAAGCCAGGGCGAGGTGCTGTCCGATCAGCCCTGCGCGCTGGTCGCCGTGCCGCTGTTCCACGTGACGGGCGAAGTGCCGCTGTTCCTCCAGAGCTTCGCCATCGCACGCAAGCTGGTGCTGATGCCCAAGTGGGATGCGGGCCTCGCGATCCGGCTTATGGCGGAAGAAAAGGTCAGCTATTTCGTCGGCGTGCCGCTGATGAGCTACGAAATCGCCAACCACCCCGACCGCGAGAAGTATGACCTTTCGGCCTGCAAGAGCTTTGCCGCCGGCGGCGCGCCGCGTCCGGTGGAGCATGTGACCCGCATCAAGGAAGCCTTCCCCGGCGGGTTCCCGCTGCTGGGCTATGGCCTCACGGAAACCAACGCGGTCGGCTGCGGCAATTTCAACGAAAACTACCTCGCCAAGCCCGGTTCGACAGGGCGGCCGAGCAAGCCGATGGTCGATATGGCGATCCTCGACGATGCCGGAAACCCTCTCCCGCAGGGTCAGATCGGCGAGGTCTGCATCCGCTCGGTCGCCAATTTCCGCGGCTACTGGAAGAACGAGGAAGCCACCAAGGCCGCCTTCACCAAGGATGGCTATTTCCGCACCGGCGATCTCGGCTATCTCGACGAGGACGACTACCTCTTCATCGTCGACCGCAAGAAGGACATCATCATCCGCGGCGGCGAGAATATTTCCTGCATCGAGGTGGAGGACGCGATCTACGCCCATGACGATATCGGCGAATGTTCGGTCTTCGGCCTGCCCGACGAACGCTTCGGCGAGGTCCCGGCGGCGGTCTATACGATGAAGGAAGGCCGCCCCGCGATCACTGCGGGCGAATTGCGCGCCTTCCTGCTGGAACGGATCGCACCCTTCAAGGTGCCGCTGGAACACCAGATCTGGATCAGCCACGAAGCCCTGCCGCGCCTCGGCACGCAGAAGATCGACAAGCGCACGGTCAAGGCCCGCTATCTGGAACAGGCTGTCGCCGCGTGAGCCAGCGGGCGTGAACCGCAGCCGCGTTACCGGACAGCGCGCGATCATCGACCGGCGCGCGCTGGCCGAGGAGATCGACGCGCTGTTCGCCAGCGGCGGTGCCAAGGCACGCCCTGCGATCGTGGCGGCACTGCGCATGGCCTTCGACGAGGGCCGCCACGAACTCGCCCGCCGTCTTGAGGAAGCCCCGTCGGCAGGACACGAAGTCACCGCTGGCTTCAGCTTCCTGATGGATCAGCTGCTGCGGGTGATCCACGATCACGTCACCACGCATCTCTATCCCGTCCCCAACCGGACGCAGGCAGAACGCCTCGCGATCCTTGCGGTGGGCGGGTATGGCCGCGCCGAGATGGCGCCGCATTCGGATGTCGACGTCGCCTTCATCACCCCCGGCAAGCGCGCGCCGTGGTGCGAGCAGGTGATCGAGACGATGCTCTATCTGCTGTGGGACTTGGGCCTCAAGGTCGGCCACTCCAGCCGCACGGTCGCCGACACGATCCGCATGGCGAAAGAGGATCTGACGATCCGCACCGCCCTGCTCGAAAGCCGGCTCGTATGGGGCGAACAGGCGCTTTACGAAGAGCTGCGCACGCGCTTCTGGAACGAAGTCGCCAAGGGATCGGAGCGCCAGTTCCTGACCCAGAAGCTCGCCGAACGCGATGTCCGGCACAAGCGGATGGGGGACAGCCGCTATGTCGTCGAACCCAACATCAAGGAAGGCAAGGGCGGCCTGCGCGATCTCCAGACGCTCTACTGGATCGGCAAATATGTCCACCGGGTCGATAGCGCCGCGCAGCTGGTCGATGTCGGCCTGCTGACGGCGGCGGAATATCGCAATTTCCGCCGCGCCGAAGGGTTCTTGCTCGCCGCGCGCTGCCACATGCATCTCATCACGGACCGTGCGGAAGACCGGCTGACCTTCGATCTGCAACGCCAGGTGGCCGAACGCATGCTGTTCGCCGACCGCCCCGGCAAGAGCGCCGTCGAGCGGTTCATGCAGTATTACTTCCTTCAGGTGAAGCGCGTGGGCAGCCTGACCGGCGTGTTCCTGTCCCATCTGGACGAGGAAATGGCGAAAAAGCGTCCGCGCACCGGTTTCTTCGCCGGATGGACGCAGCGTCCCCGCCAGTTCAAGGGCTACACCGTCGAAGCCGGACGCCTGCGCGCTCCGGGGGACGAATGGTTCCGGCAGGACCCGGTGCGCCTGATCGAGGTGTTCCAGCTGGCCGAGGCCGAGGGGCTGGAAATCCACCCCGAAACCATGCGGCAGGCCGGGCGCGATGCCAAGCTGATCGACGGCAAACTGCGCCGCGACAAGCGCGCCAATGCGCTGTTCCTCGATCTGCTGGCCGGTCGCAAGGACCCGGAAACCGCACTGCGCTGGATGAACGAGGCGGGTGTGTTCGGCCGCTTCGTGCCCGATTTCGGGCGGGTCAACGCGCAGATGCAGTTCGACATGTACCACCACTACACGGTTGATGAACACACCATCCGCGCCATCGGCCTGTTGAGCCAGATCGAGCGCGGCTTGCTGGAAGCCGATCACCCCCGCGCCACCCGCGAATTTCCCAAGCTTGCCTCGCGCCGGGCGCTGTATGTCGCGGTGCTGCTGCACGATATTGCCAAGGGGCGCGGGGGGGACCATTCGGTGCTTGGCGCGGATGTGGCGCACAAGCTGTGCCCGCGCTTCGGGCTGGACGAGAAGGAGACCGATCTGGTCGCCTGGCTGGTGCTGCAACACCTGCTGATGAGCCGCACGGCGCAGAAGCGCGATCTCACCGATCCCAAGACCATCGAGGATTTCGCCGGCGAGGTGCAAAGCCTTGAACGCCTGCGCAATCTCGCGATCCTGACCGCGGTCGATATCCGTGCGGTCGGGCCGGGCACGTGGAACAGCTGGAAGGGCCAGCTGCTGGGCGAGCTGTACGATGCCACGCAGGAACGCCTGCGGCTCGGCCACAAGGGCACCGGTCGCAAGGCGCGGGTCACCGCCAAGAAGGATGGGGTGCAACGCCTGCTGAAGGATCAGGATCACCTCGTCGACAGCATCGGCGCGCTGCTGGGCGATGCCTACTGGATCGCCGAGCCTGAGGACATTATCGCCAGCAACCTCGTGCAATATGACGCCGCCCTGGCGACCCGCGACCAACTGTCGATCCATTGCGAGGTCGACGAGACCCGCGGCGCGACCCGTGTCAGTGTGATCGCGCAGGACCATCCCGGCCTGTTCTACCGCATGGCGGGCGGCATCCACCTCGCCGGGGCGAACATCATCGATGCGCGCATCCACACCGCGAAAAGCGGCTATGCGGTCGATAACTTCCTCGTGCAGGACCACAACGCGCAGCCCTTCCGCGAGGCAGCGCAGATGGCGCGCATCGAGAAGGGCATCCGCGATGCGCTGCTCGCCAAGGTCGAACTGGTGCCCAAGCTGGCCGCGCGCCCGCTCGCACATTCGCGGGCCAAGGCCTTCGATGTGGCGCCCCGGGTTGGCTTCGACAATGACGCATCGAACCACTTCACCGTGATCGAAGTGACCGCGCGCGACCGCCCGGCGCTGCTCAACCGGCTGGCGCATGCGCTCTACAAGGCCAACCTCATCGTCCATTCGGCGCATATCACCGCCTATGGCGAGGCGGCGGCGGATACCTTTTACGTGACCGATCTGACCGCTGCGAAGATCAAGGCCCCCGAACGGCTCGCCGAAATCGAAGCCGCGCTGCTGGCGGCGGCAAGCGATCAGCGCCAGCAACAGCTTGAGAAGACATAACTTCCACTTCTTGAAGGTAAGGCGATTAGAAGGTGCCGCAACCCGTCGCAAGATAGGTTGCAATGGCGGAACGTATTGCTATGGGGCGCGCCTCAACTCAGGGAGAGTTACAACATGACAATCGCAACCCCCGTGTCGGGCCGCCTGCGGCTCGGCAAGCTGGCGCTGCTTCTCTCGGCAGCCGCACTCACCCCCGCCGCCGCGCTTGCGCAGGACGCCGAGGAACCGGCTGAAGAGCAGAGCACCAATTCGCTCGACGCCATCAACGAAATCCTGGTCACAGGCACCAAGACCCGCGATGCCGAAAACGTCCAGGACGTGCCGCTGGCCGTGACCGCGTTCAACGCCGGTACGCTCGAAGCGTTCAAGATCCGTGACATTTCGG